>Ga0068858_100001742_pt1 | contig 22219 bp, 21 predicted proteins | sample KBSSwiS12_FD_66589 | JGI IMG/M metagenome (GOLD analysis project Ga0068858, IMG submission 66589) | Switchgrass rhizosphere microbial communities from Kellogg Biological Station, Michigan, USA - KBS Switchgrass S1-2 | ecosystem: Host-associated > Plants > Roots > Rhizosphere > Soil ...
CGGCCTTTCCCGTGGTCGAAACCATGCATGTCATTGCAATCGTGACAGTGATCGGCGTGATCGCGATCGTCGACCTTCGCCTGCTCGGCCTCGCCTCCCTCAGCTATTCGGTCTCGCGACTGACCAAGGCGTTGCTGCCGGTCACCTGGATCGCCTTCGCCTGCGCGGTGATCACGGGGCTGCTGCTCTTTTCTTCGCAGCCCGCGACCTATTACGCGAACTTCGCCTTCCGCATGAAGATGGTGCTGCTGCTCGCCGCCGGGCTCAACATGACATTGTTCCACCTTTTCACGATGCGCGGTATCGCCTTGTGGGACCGGGATGCACCCGTGCCGATCGCAGCCCGGGCCGCGGGCCTGCTCTCGCTCATCACCTGGGTGCTGATCGTAGGGTTCGCCCGCTGGATCGGCTTCACCATGGCGCCGTTCTAGCAGCCCCAATCCACGGGAGTCCGCGCCGAGCCTCCACTCACGGGTCTTCGTCCGCCTCCCCCGCGCTGAGCGCGCGCTCCTGCTCGAGCAGGAGCCGGGCCTTTTGCATCACCGCGTCGATCACGGCGGAGACACGAGCGAGTTCGTCCTCGGGGATGTCGCCGACTAGGAACGCATTGCGCTCAACCGCCAGCGCCATCATCCGCCGATAAAGCTCCAGCCCGTCCCTCGATAATGTAATGCCGATCGCCGGGCCGCCCGGACGGCGGCGGCTGATAAGCAGGCCGCGCCCCACCATCGTCTTGACGGCTCGGCTGAGCTGGCCGCGATCGAGGTGGATCCGCTCGGCGAGATCGTTAAGCGACAGCGGAACAGCACCCCCCATCTGCGTCATGATCCGCCATTCGATCATCGACAGGCCAAGCCTGCGCCGATACGCCAGCGCGCCGCTGCGACGCAGCGTCTCGAGCAGGCCGAACATACGCGAGGCGAACAGGCCGCGCGGACGCTCCGGGCGATCGGAGTCGTCGGGTTCGAGTTCGAGTTCGGTTTCGGCCAATGCATCCAACCTGGTTGCGCCTCCGCTGATCTCGCCACCAACCTAACGATCTCAACAAGAGTGGCGCCCTAGGCTTGGATTCCTCGACTCGCAAGCTGATCGGTCGGGAATCCTCCCCCGACCGATTCGAGGCCATATCGATGCGCCGAACCTGGTACGGCGTTTTTCTGGACTGTTCGGAGGCCGCGCCCTATCCTTGGAGTTCGCCCACCCCATCTTCGCCCGACGGCGGCTCGCGTTTCTCATGTGCCAACTGATATCGCCAGAAACAGAGCAATGTCCCATGGACCGAAAGCAAAGCCTCATCACGCTCGCGATCATGCGGTTCACCATATCCGCAATCCTGCTCTTCGCCGCCCTTTACACAGGCGAAGTCCACGCAGCGCCCAAGCTGGAGGTTTCATCCACGCCCGCAAGCGGCGCACCGTCGATCCGGATCGCGGATCGTCACGGGGCCACGCCCATTATCGTCAGCAACGATGATTATGCGGTAGTCAGGCTTGCCGCGGGGCTGTTTGCGGATGACGTCCAACGCGTAACCGGCGCGCGCCCTTCCATCGGCGACCACCCCAGAGGTGACGAAGCGATTATCGTCGGCACCCTTGGGCACAGCGCCATCATTGGCCGGATCATTCGCAGCGGGAAACTGAAACAGCTCGACCAGATCAAAGGCCGTTGGGAGGCCACCCTATCGGAGGAAGTCGACCACCCGCTCCCGGGAATCCTGCGGGCTCTGGTGATCGTTGGAAGCGATCGGCGTGGAGCGGCTTACGGCCTGACGACCCTCTCCCGGAAGATCGGCGTGTCTCCCTGGTATTGGTGGGCGGATGTCCCGGTCATCCATCGTGCGTCATTATACGCGGCTTTGTCGGCTCCGGAGGTCGACCTGCCCGGCGTCAAATATCGCGGCATCTTCATCAATGACGAGGATTGGGGGATCGTTCCGTGGATCAAGACGAAGTTCGACCCGAAGCAAGGTAATTTCGGGCCGAAGACTTATGAGAAGATCTTTGAGCTGCTGCTTCGCTTGAGGCTGAACTATCTGTGGCCGGCGATGCACGGCGTTTCCACCGAATTCGGCGCCATCCCGGAGAACGCCGCATTGGCGGACCGCTATGGCATCGTGATGGGGTCGTCCCACTGCGAACCGATGCTGTACAACAACGTCCATTGGAATGAAAAAAACCAGGGCAACTGGGACTATACCGTCAACAAACCGGCCATTCAGGAGATCTGGGCGAAGACTGTCAGGGATCGCTCGGCGTACGAAGCTGTCTGGACCATGGGCATCCGCGGGATCCACGACGCAGGCATGGAAGGCCCGAAGGACACGCCAACCCGTTTGGCCACATTGCGCGATGTCTTCAAGGATCAGCAGGCGCTTCTCGACAACAAGGTTACCAGGCAATGGGGCCCGCCCGCGCGAATATTCATCCCTTACAAGGAGGTACTGCCGATTTACGACGCCGGGCTGCCGGTGCCCATGGATGCGAGCCTGGTATGGGTTGACGACAATTTCGGCTATATTCGCCGGCTCAGCAATCCCGCAGAGCGCAGGCGCGCCGGCGGCGCTGGTGTCTATTGGCACCTTTCCTATTATGGCGGTCCCCATTCCTACACCTGGGTCAACACTACCTCGCCCGCGTTGATGTGGGAGGAGTTGCACAAGGCCTGGGAAAACGACGCCCGATCCGTCTGGGTCATCAATGTCGGCGATATCAAGCCGATGGAAATCGGCATCAGCTATTTCTCCGGCCTTGCCTGGGCGCCCGATGCTCATGGGCCGGAATCCGCATCACGGTTCCTGCGGGATTTCTCGGAACAGACATTCGGGCGCGAGCAGGCGCCCGCTATCGCGGCCTTCCTGGCTGAATATTATCGCCTCGGCTCGATCCGCAAGCCGGAGTTGATGAACCGCGCCTGGGCCCTTTCCCTGACCAATGAGCGGGCGACGGAACTGGCGCGCGACTATGCCGGGTTGCAGCGCCGCGAAAAGGAATTGGTCGATGCCCTCCCCTCGGCATATCGCGATGCCTTTATCGAGACTGTGGGATTTCCCGCCCGTGTCGTGGCGACGTCCGGCTTGATCTTCATGGCCGATCGCAATGTTCAGAATGACGTCGATGCCCAATCGAATGCCGGGGAAATCATCAGGCTGCGCGATGACCTCAGTGCGCAGGTCGCCAGCTTCAACACGCGACTGGCCGGGGGCAAATGGAATGGCATGATGCCGGGGCTCGTCACCGGCAAGGACCTTGCCTCATGGTCGAGTCAGGTCCGCTGGCCATGGGCGGACGATGGCAGACAAGTGCCGGCTTCAGGCACCGTCACATCGCCGATCGAAGCGAACTGGCGGGCGGCTGCCACCGCCGACGATACACACCCCGCGGCCGCGGCGGCCTGGCGGCTTGTCCCGGGGCTCGGCACAACGGGCAAGGCGATGGCGGTTTTGCCAGCCTCTCTGCAATCTTCCTGGCGCGACCATCCTGCCGATGCTCCGTTTCTCGACTATGGCTTTACCACCACCGGCATCGCGACAGACGCCTATGTTGATTTCCTGCCGTCCTTTAGAATTTACCCCGGAATGAAGCTGGCGATCAGCATCAGCATCGATGGCGCGCCATCCACAATGTACGAGGTTCCAGGGTCGAGCGGGTCCGAAGACGAAAATGGGAATATTCGCCGGAACGCGGTGCAGGACAATTATGTCCGCCTTCGCGTTCCTCTCCCTGAACTCGCGGCGGGAAAGCACATATTCCGCATATCCGCTGTCGATCCGGGCGTTGTGGTTGATCGCGTGTGGCTGCCTTGAGGGCCGCCTTTGGCTCTGGTCCGATGACAGCCAGCATCCCTGCCCCTTCAGACGTCGCGCACAGTCTCGCCTGCCAGGATATCGGCGGGCGTGTTTCCCACCGAAAACACGCAATCCGTCCCGGCATAAGTAATCTCGCTGCCGATACTCGTCGGGACGATGGTGATCGCCTGATCGAGGTTGACGAAGACCACCTGGTCAGGGTCCGCCGCCGACTTGCACTTTACCCAATTGCCCATAACGCCTCCGTGCTTTCATGAGGTTTTGCGACAAAAGGAGCCCAGCGCCAACCCGCGTCCAGGGTTCGCCGCCCATTCTGGATCAGGTTTCCGCCAGCCGACAATGAACCGTACCAGCTGGGGGCCTGGAACCGCGGACGGCTCGTGATCTCGATCGGAACCGGTTTGCCCCCTTTCGCTGGCGCCTGACAATGCATAAGCGCCGCAACCGCCCGGCAGGATAGAATGTTTGCAGACTGACGCCTTCACCATCGCTGATCCGGGCATGGCCGCGGCGCTTCTTGCCGGACGCAAGACGCAGCTGCGTGTCCTTGACCGAAGCCCGCTTGCGGGCGCGATGCCGGGAGATCGCATCGCGGTGCGGGAGGCGTGTATCGCCGGGCGTGACGTGGGGGGACAAGTCTATTCGACCTCGCTCGCCAAGGCAGAGTTCGTCATCTTCGCCGATGGCTGGCGGCGTTATCGGGACGGCAGCGGCAAGGCCGGACGGCGGCCCACTGACCCCGAGCATCACTGGATCTCGGCGCTGCAAATGCCGAAATGGGCGTCTCGCGCCACGCTGGTGATCGAAGCGGTACGGACCGAACGGCTGCAACAGATCACGCAGCGGGATGTTCGCGCTGAGGGTGCATCTCCCCTAGTCGCGGGCCTGGCGTGGCGCTGGCCGAAGCCGGTGCCGGGCATCCACCCGACCGCCCGCCGCGCCTTTGCGCGATATTGGGATATCCTCCACACGGCCCCCGGAGAGCGCTGGCAGGATAATCCGCTGACGGTCGTGCTCGGCTTTCGGGTGGAGACGCACTCAAAGCTCACGTAGCGCCCGGGCCGGCCGCACGCCCAGGATGGGCCAGGCCCCGGCCAGACCAAGCCCCATGACGATGGCGATGCCGCCCGCCAATGTCGCCGCGACCACATTGTAATCGGGCAGCCAGGCGAACTCGAACAGCTCGACCACGACATACCAGGCGCCGCCCAGCCCGAGCGCCAGCGCCAGCAGGGCGAGGACCGCGCTCAGCACGGCATATTCGATCGCCTGGCTGGCCAGCACCTGGGCGCGGGTGGCGCCCAATGTGCGCAGGATGACGCTGTCATAGGTCCGAGCCTCGCGCGCGGCAGCGATCGCGCCGACCAGCACCGCGATGCCGGCGAGCACCGCGACTGAGGTGGCCGCGGTGATCGCCGCCGCCATCTGCGCAACGAGATCGCGGACCTGGGCGAGGACGCCGCCGACCTCGATCACCGAGACCGAGGGGAAGGGCTTGAGCAGCGCGCGGAGTGCCGGCTGGACGCGGCTGCTGGGCAGATCGATGGTCGCGGCGAGATTGTGCGGCGCGTCCGAGATGGCGTTGGGCGAAAAGACCAGGACATAGTTGAAGCCGAGCGTGTCCCACTCGATCTGCCGGAACGAGGCGATGGTCGCTGAGCGTTCGACGCCGAGCAGGCTGTAGCTGAGTTTGTCGCCGATCTTCACGCCAAGCGCCTCGGCGAGCTTCGCATCGATCGAGACGAGCGGCGGACCGCTATAGCTCTTAGGCCACCAATGGCCGGCGGTGAGCGAACTGCCTTCGGGGAGGGCTTCCGAATAGGTCAGCCCGCGCTCGCCGCGGAGGGCCCAGGCGCCATCCGGTATAGTCTTGAGATCGGCGACGCGGACATTGCCATAGCCGGTGATGGTGCCGCGCATCGCCGGGACGGTGGCGACCTTCGCACCCGGTGCGATGCCGGCGATGACCTTGCGGAACTCGGCCTCGCGGGTCGAGGGCACGTCGAGCGCGAACAGGGCCGGCGCGCGGGCGGGCACGGTGCGTGCGATATTGGCATCGATGCTGGTGCGGATCGCGGCCAGCAGCACGAACAGGGTCAGGCCAAGGCCGAGCGCGACGACGAGCGTGCCGGTGCGCGCGCCGGGGCGGTGGAGTGCGGCGATGGCGAGGCGAAGCAAGGGCCGGCGCGATCTCGGCAGCATCGCCGCGCCCTTGCGCACCAGCCAGCCGAAGCCGGCGAGCGCGAGCAGGACACCGGCGACCGCGCCGAGGAAGCTGGCGGTGAGCCAGGGCTGCGCGGCCGACACCATGGCCAGCGCGACCACGGCGATGCCGGCGCCAGCCATCCAGGGCAGGACGCGGCGGAGCGGCGCGCGGCGCTCATCGAAATGGCCGCGCAGCAGCCCCGAGGCGGGCACGCTGCCTGCCGCCACCAGGGGTGGTGCGGCGAAGGCGAAGGCAATCAGCAGGCCGTAGATGGCGGCGAGCGCGAGCGGCATCACCTCAAGCGAGAATTTCGGCGCGACCGGCAGGACATCGCCCGCGAGCCAGACGATCAGCGGCACGGCGCCGACACCGACCGCAAGACCGGCGGCGATGCCGATCGCGGCGACCACGCCGATCTGCAGCACATAGATGCGCGCGATGATCCCCGAGGTCGCGCCGAGGATCTTGAGCGTGGCGATGCCGGGGCGGCGCGCGGCGAGATAGGAGGAGACGCCGTTGCCGACGCCGATCCCGGCGATCACCAGCGCGGAAAGCGCGACGAGGATCAGGAACTGGCCCATCCGCTCGATGAAGCGCGCCGCGCCCGGCGTGGCACGGTCGCGGGTCTTGGCCTGCCAGCCGCCTTCCGGGAAACGGGCCTTGAAGCGATCGGCCAGGGTCTGGAGGTTGCGCGCGCCGCGCACCGCGACGCGATATTTGCTGTTGTAGAGGCTGCCCGGCTGGATCAGCCCGGTGCGGGCGATGCCGGCAGTTGAGACGATCGCGACGGGGCCGAGCGTGAAGCCTTCGCCCAGCCGGTCGGGCTCGTCAGCGATGATGCCGCCGACCCTGAACATCGCCGAGCCGAGCCGGAACCGGTCGCCGGGATGGACGCCGAGACGCTCAGCCAGGGCGGGCGCTATCCAGGCGGTGGTCGCGTCCGGTGCATGCACTGAGCGGCCATCGGCGAGCTTCAGGCTGCCATAGAGCGGATAGGCGCTGTCGATAGCTTTCAGTTCGATCGGCACGATCAGCGGCACGGCCGGGGTACCGCCCACGGCAGTACCCTGCATCCGCATCGTCTCGGAGACAGCACCGAGTGACGTCATGGCGGCACGTTCATCGGTAGCGGCCGGGCGCTGCGACACCGCGAATTCGATATCTCCGCCAAGCACCGACGCGCCGCGCGAGGCGAGCTCCCGCTGGATCGCCTGGGTGAGGCTGCCGATCGCGGCGAGCGCGCCGACGCCGAGGAACAGGCAGGCGAGCAGCAGCCGCAGCCCGCGAAACTTCAGATCGAGCTCGCGGCGGGCGAGCCGCCAAGCCATGCGCCAGTCGTTCATGCAGGCACGCCCGGGGCGTGATCGGCGACGATGCGGCCATCGGCGAGTTCGACGATCCGGTCGCAGCGCTCGGCGAGATGCGCGTCATGGGTGATGACGATCAGCGTCGCGCCCGCCGCCTTTTGCCGCTCGAACAGCAGGTCCATGATCGCGGCGCCGGTCTTCGTGTCGAGATTGCCGGTCGGCTCGTCGGCGAAGACAAGCGCCGGACGCGGGCCGAGCGCGCGGGCGATGGCGACGCGCTGCTGCTCGCCGCCGGAAAGCTGCGCCGGATAATGATCGAGCCGGTGGCCGAGGCCGACCGCCTCGAGCTCGGCATCGGCGCGGGCGAAGGCGTCGGGGATGCCGGCAAGCTCCATTGGCACGGCAACATTCTCGCGCGCGGTCATGGTCGGCAACAGGTGGAAGGCCTGGAGGACGATGCCGATCCGGCCGCGCCGGGCGCGGGCCAGCGCATCCTCGTCGAGCGCGCCGAAATCGAGACCCGCGACCTCGACCTTGCCCGAGGTGGCGCGCTCCAGCCCGGAGAGGATTGCCATCAGCGAGGACTTGCCCGAGCCGGACGGCCCGAGCAGCGCGACGCTGGCGCCGCGCGGGACATCGAGATCGATGCTGCGCAGGATGTCGGTCGGCGCGGCGGCGGCGCCGAGGGTGAGCGTGACAGCGCGCGCTGAGATCACCATATCGGCGTTGAGATCATTCGGCATGAAGGGGATAATTGCCTTGGAGCGTGGACCGATATGTTATGGGGTGGCCGCGCTGCTTCTCCAAGTGTTGCTGTTGGCCGGATGCAATAGCGAGCCGGCGCCAGCGCCCTCCCCCGCCGCTGACGGCAACAGCGCCGAGGTGATGGCGCCGCTCGATGCGCCAAGGCCGGTGGGGCCTGAGCGGCTGGTGCTCGCGTTCGGCGACAGCCTCTATGCCGGATACGGCCTGCCGCGCGGGCAGAGCCTGCCCGATGCGCTCCAGATGCGGCTGCGGCGCCAGGGCATCAACGCGACCATCGTGAATGCCGGCGTCTCGGGGGACACAAGCGCCGATGGCCGCGCGCGGCTCGCCTTCGCGCTCGACAATCTCCCGCGCAAGCCTGACCTGGTGATGCTCGGCCTTGGCGGCAACGACGTGCTCCGCCAGATCGCCCCGCCGGAGACGCGGGCCAATATGGCCGCGATGCTCGATCTGCTGGCCAAGCGGAAGATCCCGGTGCTGCTGACGGGCATGATGGCACCGCCCAATCTCGGGCCCGATTACGGCAATGCTTTCAACCGGATCTGGCCAGATCTGGCGGCTCAGTACAAGGTTGGGCTCTATCCCTTCATCCTCGATGGGGTGATCGGCCAGCCGAAGCTGATCCAGAGCGACCATATCCACCCCGATATCGCCGGTGTGACGGTGATTGCCGACCGGTTGACGCCGGTTGTTGCAGGGAGGTTGAAGAGCGCTGAGTGAGGCTGGTCTGGGTGCGTGGTGGTCGGGGCGCGCATCAATCTCGTCGCAGTGCTCAAAAGCCATTGGGGCGTGACCTGACCGGCATAGACGGGCGCGTGGACCCTGCCGAAAGGCGGGCCGGCGGCGCGGCGCTCATGGCGGGCGATTCCTGGCGTTCTCATAATGCCAGCGCGATGGGCCCATCATGGGCTTTGGATCCCATATAGGGCTTGGACGCTCCCATTCGGCGCCTGGGGGCTCGCACGCGGCGCCTTCGGCCGGTGGTTGCTCCGGGTCTCGCTCGGGCTCGGGCTCAGGCCCCGGCTGGGGCGCCGGGATTGGGTCGAGCGGTGGCGCTGGCTCGGATGGTGGCTCCGACCGCGGCGTGGGCTGCGGCGCGGCGGCCTCTGGCGGCGGCTGACGGGGCGGCCACGGATAGGGCGGCACGTAATCCTTGACGCGGGCGAGCGCCCTTTCGATCATCTCTTTGGCGTTCGGATCGCTTTGCTTCTCCTCGCGCGGAATCCATTTCCTCGACTGGCGTACACGGAGCCATTGCAGCGCTGCGTTCGGGTCGGGCGGGAGGTGATGGGTGTAGGTGGCGTAGACCGGCTTGGGATCGCTGGCGCTTTTGAAGACCCTGGTGCGCTCGACGCTGCATCCCACGGCGCGGGAATAGAGCGCGCGCTCGACCCGGGCATCGGCATGCTCCTTGCCGACGACCACTGCCTCGGCGAATTCCTCATGCGTGTTGCGCCAGCGATAAATGGTGCGGACGCAGACCTCGAAATGCTCGGCGAGTTCCTCGTCGGTGGCGCCGAGTTGGCACATCTTGCGGGCTTGCTCGACGAATTCTGATTTATAGATCATGGCGCTGTGGATAGCGCGGCTGGCGTTGGGGTTGAATCAAGGTGGTCGTGGGCAAAATGTCAGTAGGGTTCTGACAGGGTTTGGTGGAGATAGAAGGCATTAATATCATTATAAATCAAATATTTGATTATATATTTGCAAAACCCGTTAATCCAAGAAGCCGATGATCAACCGCGAGGGTTTTTGCACGTCACAGCAACCCAGAACCCGGGCAACCGGTTACGACCAAAGTGTCTCAAGTGGCTGAAATTGTATGTTAGCTCCTGACCTGCCAGTAATGCGACCGATCGTTGCCTCCAATGTCGCTTCAGACTTCATCGCCTTACCCACCAATCTCATGGCGCTCAGGATATCCCGCCCAGGCATTAAATGCAGCACCTCTCGCCCTAATGGCGTAAGCCCGATAATAATTACCTGCATGGTGGTGCCCGGTATACCCCTAAACATGAGGATAAAATCTCCCTCTATGATATACGCAAGCCCAGATGCGCTAAAGGTAGAAGTTCGAGTAAGTCCAAGGCCAGACGGGTCGCTGATTAACCCCGCCGCTTCTAGGTCGAGAAGGTCAGCTATATTTTTCTTTGTCTCGGGGATCGCAAGCGACTTTGGTATAAAGTCGAACAGCGCGATGCGCGCATACTCCTCGAAGCTTAGCGCGTCGGCCTGCGAGAACTCGGAGAGAAAACGCAGAGTGCGTGAAGAGTAGCGACCGGGCTTGCGAATTTCACCGGCCAAGACACGACTCCATAGGCCTTGCATCCGCTCAGACGATGCATCCTCGGCAAACCGCTCAAAGATATTCAGCCAGTCGTCGTCAATCAACGCAGCCTCGGCTTCCTCTGGAGAAGCGCCCGGATCCCCGCTTTCTGTGCCAACAGCGTCGCCCGAAGCGTCAGTCCCGTCGGTCAGGAGCTTCATCGTCTCAACGGCGATCGCATCACGGTTTACCTGTTTGCGGTATTGCTTGCGCACAAGTGTTTCCACTGCCCGAGCGACGATTGCCTCATCGCCAGCGGCCTCACACGCGGCCACCTTTGCGATAGCAGACTCCACCTGGTCGAGTGATCTGGAGTGAGATTTGACCTTTGCCGTCTCGCGTTCGAGCAACGCAGCCGGATAGTCCGCGATTGCCCCGATAAGGCGACTGAGTGCCTTCACGCTACCGGGGATTAGCGCGCTCGGGATCGCGCTCAACCAGTGTTGGATCGCGTGCGGAGCGTCAGCGGGCGCCTGAAGTTCGTTCGACATACGTTCTACTTGTCACGGTAGAGCGAATTTCTCAAGACTGATGAGAGGCGCGTGAAAAACGGGTCAGAGTGATTTTGAAGAATTTGGGGACACTATACTAATTATATTTAGTATAGTGTCCCCAAATCTTATTGCGCCCTTCAGTCGAAAGTCGTTTCAATCAGTCCACAGGGCAGGCGCGGATCGGAGGGCCATATGGGCCAACATCCTGCCAGAAGCATCCGACGGTCGGCGAGGAAGTGCTATTCCGATCCCGCACGGCAGGTTGGTAAGGCGCGGGTTCGTTGGCGGGCTCGGCAGGCGTCACGGTCGTGACGCGAACCGCGCGGGCTACCGGGTTTGGGGGTAGCTTCTTGAGTTCGGCGAGTTTCGCCCGGAACGCGATGAGCTCGTCCTTGGAGGGAGCCCAAGGCTTATCGGGCGTAAACTCTCGCAACCTCTCAATCGCGTTCTTCATCTCTTTCTCATTGGCCAGTCGCTCATTCTCGACAGAGCTTTCAGGCACTTCATCAGGGATTTTCAGCACGGGCAGTCGCAGCTTTTCAGATTCTTGTTGCTTGGGGCGGGAGTCCTGGCGAGTGCTGACTCTGCCGATTGCGACAAGTCCCGCCACTACGCACAATCCGATTGCGAGTTCACCTGCAGCTGCTCGCCACCCGGATCGCTGCGAGCGCTTGCGAAGCTTCTCCGCACTTTTCATGATGCTGGTGATCTTCGGCATAATATGCCGCTGCAGTTCGATTCCGTCGCGGCCAGCCTCGATCCATGTAGCCTTCAACCGTTCGGCGACTTCACCTTGCCACGCCTCTACCGCGCCTTTCCCGAGGGCCTTCTGGATTGAGGCCAGATCGCTCGTAATCGCCTCATATGCTTCGCTAGTCGAGTTGGGGTCGGCGATAACCTCAGCCGCACGAGAAATTGATTGTTCAATTTTAGGCAGGTACTCCGCCGGGATCTTGGACATGTACTTCGCGAAGTGTTTCATAGTGCTAGCCTCCTCCAGGGCTGGAAGGTCGGAATTATGGCGCCACCTGCAATTATCCCACTTCAACCGAATATGACGCCTCGGGCGACTCGCTCCTGCGATTAGCCCATGCAACAAGGGCGAACGATAAAGATTGTGTGCATAACGCTGGGAAGGGGGCCTGATGGCTTGGTTCGTTCAAAGCGAATATAAAGATTATGATGAAGGCACCTATTGGTCGCCCGCAATCGTGCCGATCGCAGGCGAGCACGCGCGGTTTGACGAAGTTGCAAGCAAACTAACCCAAGAGCTCAATGATAAATACATGGCTGGGGACCGAAATAGAGACTCGGCGTCGTATCCAGAACTTGTCTACAACAAGGGCTTGCCCCGTTTGTATGACGGTTGGAGATTCCCGCGCTTTGATGCCGTTCTCTACGATAAACTAAAGCATCAAGAAGGCGAGATTGTTGATATCATCAGCACCAGCTTTGGGGCGCATGCGATTTCTCAGAAAGTTATTGATATCATCGAGGGCATTGAGCCGGGCGTTCATCAGTTCATTGCCTACGGGATGCTAAATCCCGATGGCTCAATTCATCCCGCTAAGCGCTGGCTACTCAATATCTGCACCAGAGCGGAGGTGATCAATGTAGAGAAATCCAATGTGGTCTGGATGGATCACGGTGGAGGTCGCCGTAAATTCGCCGACCTAACGGCTGGTGGGAGGCAGCCGCATATTGTCGTCAACGCCGATGAGGCATCGCGGCGGGCGATATGGTCCGAATGGAGATATCACTCAGGCAGACCTTTTCTCGTAAGCGACCGCTTTTGGAATGCCCTGCGAACTGAAGGATTGAAGGGATGGGCGCCCCACCACGCTTATCTAGACCATATCGAAGAGATATAATCCTGTTGCACGGTTTTGCTTTTGGAACGCGCCCTAGGAATTGGGGACACTATACTAATTATATTTAGTATAGTGTCCCCAAATCCCTAGTTTAGCGCGCCTAAATCTTAGCGGCGGAGCGATTGTGGTGCCCTGCAGGGCACCACCGCGGCTCACTTCCGCACTGATTTCCCGCGCAGCGTGTTGAATAGCGCGAGGCCGATCGTGCCGACAAGGGCAGCCGTGGCCCAGGGCCGGTCCTTCGCGAATTGTTTGGCCTGGTCGACCAGCGGGCCGACCTTGTCCTTCGTCTCGCCAAATGTCTTCTGCAGCTTGCCGCCAAGCTGGTCGGCAATCCCGGAGCCCTGCAGCGCGGTATCACCAGTCGCGTTGCCGATACCTTCCTCGATCTTGCCGCCCAGTTCGCGCCCTTCGCCGATCACTGTATCCGTGCTCATAGTGTCTTCCCTCGCTCGGCAACCAAGCGCCGCCGTTTCGTCAACGTGCCATCGGCTGAATCGATGCGCTCAATTCCCGGAGATTACTCCGAGACGTACAATTTCACGTTAATCCTTGCCGTCAGTCAGCGCCGTGGAACGCGGGATCGGCGCGCCTGCCATTGCTTCGCTTCGAAGCGCTGTCGTTTCCATCCTATCTTACGGAAATAAATTGAATATCTCTCCGCTTCTTCAGGAGATAGCGCATGGCAACACTGGCGGAGCCGGCCCCGATCAGGTTAAGCGGCGAGCGCAAATTCTTCGGCGCGATGGCGCTGATCATGGTGGCCGCGACCTTTGTCGGGTTCGCGCCATCCTATTATCTCGCACCGGCTTTCGGCGGAAAGCCGCTATCGTTGCTGCTTCACGTCCACGGCGTCGTCTTCACCCTGTGGATGCTGCTGTATCTTGCCCAGACCGGCCTGATCTCCGCCCGCCGCACCGACATTCACCGGCTGGTCGGGCCGGCCGGCGTGACCCTTGCCGTAGTCATGGTGCCGCTGGGCGTGGCGACGGCGATCGTCACCAAGCAGGTGGCCGCCGCGAACCATTTGCCGCCGCCCGGCCCTCCCCTGATCTTCCCGCTGGGTGCCATCCTGACGTTCGGCGTGCTGGTCGGCGCCGGCATCGCAATGCGCGGGCGATCGGCGTGGCACAAAAGGCTGATGCTGCTCGGCACGGCGGCGATCGTGACCACGCCGCTGGCACGGATCACGAAATTCTCCCATCTCGGGCTGATGCCGGCCTTTGGCGGCATGATCCTGAGCGACCTCCTGCTGATGGGCCTGGCTGGCTATGACCTGCGGACCAGGGGCCGGCTGCATCCAGCGACTCAATGGGGCGGCGGCTTCTTCCTTGGAACCCAGGTGATCCGCATTCTGCTCAACATGACGCCGGCCTGGCAGGCCTTCGCGAAGGGGCTGACGGGCTAGCGCGGGCCGCGCCCCGGTCTGAAGAGTAATTGACTCAGCCGTTTCGTATGTTCAACGATAAAGACCAATCAAAACATAATGTCGCGCCCGAATGTCACTTTTCAGGGGAACGATAGGATGCGTCGACATTATTTGGTTGCAAGCGCCGGAGTGGCGCTCGCCGCGGGGATTTGGGCTGTCGGAGGGGAGCGCGTTGCGGCGCAGGCCGGCGCGCCAGCCCCGGTTGCCCGATACGCAATGGACGTCGGCACGGTTTCGGGCATCGGTGGCGGCCTTGGCGGCGGCATGTCGATGATGTTCGGCGGCGGCGGCAGCAACGTTCAGCACGAGCTCAACCTGCGGCTTGGATCGTCTCGCGCACCCGACAAGGGTGGCCCCCGGGCCGATCATTTCATGCCGCCGGTCGCACGGCTCGGCAAATCGGTTGCGCTGGAGACGCCCGTTCAGAGCACAGGCGAGATGGGCGACGAACCCTTTCAGCGCCCCAAGGGACGCCTGCTGATCTATTGGGGCTGCGGACCCAAAGCGGGCAAGGGCCAGCCGGTGATCATCGATTTTGCCCGGCTCGCCAAGGGACAGGTGCCGCCGGGGCTCTTCTCGACGTCGATCCCGAAGGATCGCGGGCCGAGTATTGCCAACAGCCGCACCTTCGGCCGCTGGCCGGCGCGGGACGGCAAGTTCGTCAAGGGCGACAGCTCGATCCTGGGGGATCACCGCATCGCCGCCAATTACGCGCCGGAAATCAAATTCGCGCTGTCGCAGGATTTCATGCCGGCGCTCAACGCGCGCAGCCACGGGCTTCCCGACGGGGCGACCTCGCTCGGCTGGACCGGCATATCCGGCGCAACCGGCTATTATGCCTTTGCCATGGCGATGAAGATGGGGCCGCAGGGTGACATGGGCGACATGGTGTGGTGGTCGTCCTCGGCCACGCAGCAATTCGGCGGCGGGCTGACCGACTGGCTGTCGCCGTCCACGGTCAACCGGCTCATCGGGCAAAAGGCAGTGATGCCGCCCACCCAGACGACCTGCACCGTTCCGGCCGAGGTCAAGGCTTCGGGCCCCGACATGATGATGGGCATGCTCTATGCTTATGGCCCGCAGGCCGATTTCGCCTATCCGCCAAAACCCGCCGATCCGCGGACGCCCTGGCATCCCGAATGGACCAGCACGGTGCGATATCGTTCGATGCAGACCTGGCTGATCACAAGCCCGGGCGGCATGATGGGCGCCGGCGCCGCCCAGGGCGATGACCGCGAGGACAGGCCCCAGCCAAAGAAGAAGAAGGGCGGCCTGCTCGGCGGCATGCTGGGCGGCGTTGTCCCATAAGCGCTACCTCAGTTGCGAAAGAGTCCATTACGGTGCCGGCTTGAACGGCGCCGTAATGGTCGTCGCGGGAATTCTCGCTCCGAGGCCCCGAAATAGCCGCTAGGCGCTCGCCAGGAAGCTCCGGACCAAAGCGACATAGTCGTCGGGCCGCTCGTCCATATTCAGATGCGAGCAGCCTTTCATCACCTCGAGCCGGGCCTTGCCCGCGATGCCGTCGCGGATGGTTTCGTGGCAGTCCAGGGTGATTTCATCATATTCGCCCGTGGTGAGCAGGGTTCGCTGGGTGATCGCCTTGAGGTCACGGCGGCGGTCCCAATCCTTGATCACGCCAGTGATGTAGAATTCATTGGGGCCGTTCATCACCCGATAGGCGATCGACTTGCCGAGCGCCTCGAACGAGGCGGCCGCGTCGGCCGAAGGCGGGACGCGCAGCACGTGCCGACTGTAAAAGGCCTCGACCAGCGCCGCATAGTCCGGCGTGTCCATCTTCCCGGCCTTTTCGAGCCCATGGAGCTTCGCGGCGAAGCCGTCCGGCATGCGGTCGATCAGCCGCTGCTGGCCGGCCATCGCCTGTGGCGTGCTCGCCGAGGCGCCACCCAGGATGAGCGTGTCGACACCCTTGCCCCGGCCCTGGCAGAGATATTCGATCGCGAGAAAGGCGCCCCAGCTATGTCCGTAGAGGATGGCCCGATCGAGCTTCAGCGCCGCGCGGACCGCGTCAAGCTCGTCGACCGAGCGCTGGATCGTGTAGATTGTCTCGTCGGCCGGCGCATCGGCCCTGCCGCAACCAAGCTGGTCGTAAAAGATGACCGGGCGCTCGTCGGCCAGGGCCTTTAGCGGCAGCAGATAATTGTGCGCCGCGCCCGGCCCGCCGTGCAGGGCAAGAAGCGGCGTCTTCGCGCCCGATCCGAAGCGGCGCCACCAGATCCTGCCGCCGGGCACCGGGAGATAGCCTTCGTCCTTGGGGCCTTCGTCCTTGGGGCCCTCATCCTCGGGGCCGCGCGCGAAACCCGCGGTTGCCAGCCCGCAGACTGCCGCGGCACCCGCAAGGACCGTACGCCGCGTCCACCGTCCTGCCATATTCGTGCTCTCCCCGTGCTGAAACGCCAGGCGATATAGAGCATTTGACGATGCGGGTGACCAGTACCGGTCCTGGGTCACGCGCTGACGGGGCACTCGAATCTGGCGTTCGCCACATTATTTCCAAGGTCGCCCCCGACTTGTTCCGGGATCCATGGAGCCGAAGAAACAACGCCTGCTACCCTTGCGGAAACATGGATGCCGGAACAAGTCCGGCATGACGGAAATGGGAAACCTGATGGCACGAACCTCGGTTCCACCCCACTAGTGGACGTATTTCGCCAGGCGCAGCAGGCACAGGAGCAGAGTGTCGAGCTGATCGTCATCCTCCCTGATGTCGCGTCCCGGATTACGCCAGCGCCAGATGACCTGCATCGCGAGAGGATCGACCTTGTCGAACTCCTCCCGGAAGGACGATGCCAGATCGAGATTGCTGATGGTTGGCGTATCGTCGACGATCGATCGGAATATCGTCGAAGGTTTGTTTCCAGTGAGGATCTGGTTCATCATGACGGCAAACACCCTTGCTTGAACAGGCTTAGGCCTCGACTCCGGCTTAGCCCGCCAGCGTTGCAGTCATGTTGCAGATTTCGGATGTTGCGATGACGCGAGCTCAACCCGCGACAAGGTTAGTATGGCGCCAATGATCGCGCCGCCCGCTCACGCCTCGGCAGCAATCGCCCGCAACGCCTTTTCGAACGCCTCGGGCGGCTGGCCGCCGGAGATGAGATATTTGTCGTCGATGATCACCGCCGGCACCGCGCTGATCCCGCGCGCCTGCCACAGCCGCTCGGCCTCGCGTACTTCGGCACCGTAAGCACCCGACTCAAGCACCTCGCGCGCGGCGACCGGATCGAGCCCGGCCTGTTCCGCCGCCTCGACGAGCACATGATAATCGCACGGACTCTGGCCCCTCGTGAAATAGGCCTCGAACAATGCGTGCTTCAGTGCGCTCTGCCTGCCTTCGATCCCGGCCCAGTGCAGCAGCCGGTGCGCATCGAAAGTGTTGTAGATGCGGCTCTGGTCAGTGCCGGCCATGGTGAAGCCGACGGATGCGGCGCGTTCCCGGATCGCCTGGCGGTTGGCGGCGGATTGCTCGGGCGTGGAGCCGTATTTCTCGGCGATATGCTCGACGATGTTCTGGCCTTCGGCCGGCATTTGCGGATTGAGCTCGAAGGGCTGGAAATGAATGTCGGCTGCGATCAGATCACTGGTACGATCAAGCGCCGTCTCAAGCCCGCGCAGGCCGATGATGCACCAGGGGCAGGAAATATCGGAGACGAAATCGATCTTGAGCGGCTTGGTCATGCGGAGCACCTGTCGGTTGGTTCCGGCCAATATAGGTGCGCAACCGGGAATGTCAGGGCGGTCCCCTCACCATGTCACCGTCGGTCGTCGAAACCCCATCGCGGCCCATGCGACCAGCAGCTTGATCATGAACTTCGCCGGATGCGTCGGATAGGTCGGAATAGCGTCCGGCAGCGCGGCACCGGGAGGGCGGTCCTTCGCCATCACGCCCATCTCGGGCAGCGGTGCATCCGCGGGCAAGCGGTCGCGGTAGAGCGTCAGCCAATGGCCTTTGGTGAAATCGAGGAACATCGGCGCGCCACAGCAGCTCGCCACCACCCGGCGCGTTGCGGATACCGGGGTGAGACGATGCTCCTGCAGAAGCCCGCCTCCCTGCAGGATCTTCACGCGATCCTTGCGATACAGGCAATAATCCGTGCCGCCATCCGCGTTGAGAACCGTCGGCGCGCCCGGCGCCTGCTCGAACGCGCGCCCGGCCAGCCGGCAGCTCTCGCAGTGGCAGACCGCGCTCAGGATCGGCGCGCCGATCACCTCGAGCGTCACCTGACCGCACGCGCAGGATGCGGTGTAACCGCCCTTGCCGGTCATCGGCTGCTCACCACCATGCGATTGCCCTCGCTGTCGCGGAATTCCGCCACTGTCCGCTCAGGTTTCCAGGGCGGATTTTGAGGCTCCGTGAGAATCTCGACACCCTTTGCGCGGAGCCGCTCGATGGTCGCGGCCACATCATCCTCGACCAGAACGAGTACCGGCTCGTCGGCCGCTTCGCCCTCCGCTCGGCGGACGAAATGCAGTGTGGTTTCGGATCCGGTGAATTTTAGCTCGATCCACCGCCAGCCATCCGTCCCCATCGGCGCATCGGCCGCGACCGCGCAACCGAGAGTGTCGATATAGAATCGCTTCGCCCGATCCTGATCGATCACCGGAAGCTCGGCAAACTGGATATGCATCGCTCGACTCCATCAAACTGGACAGTATAGTCTACTTTTTAAAACTAGACTGATCGGTGTGATATTGTCAATCCGTGGGAGAGGCTGAGGGTATATGCGATGGTCAGGGAAGCAACGGCGAACGACCTCACTCCGGAGACCGGCGGACGCACGGCGCGAAAACGCGCGGCGATCCTCGATGCCGCCGCCACGATCTTTCTGAGAAGCGGCTATCTGGGTTCGAGCATGGACGAGATCGCGCTTCTCGCCGATGTCTCGAAACAGACGGTCTACAAGCAGTTCACCAGCAAGGAGGCGCTGTTCATCGAAATCGTCTCGGGGCTTACGCACGGCGCCGGCGATCTGGTGCACGGCGTTCTTCCGGAGCCCGCACCAGGCGACGATCTCGGCGCCTGGCTCGAGGATTATGCATATCGGCAGCTCAGCATCGTCCTCACGCCCAGGCTCATGCAGCTGCGCCGCATCGTGATCGGCGAGGCCAATCGTTTTCCGGAACTGGGGAAAGCCCTTTACGAAAGCGGCCCGGCAAGGGCCATGGCCGCAATGGCGGCGGCGTTCCGTCGCCTCGGCGATCATGGCCTGCTGAAAATCGACGATGCGGCGACCGCGGCATCCGACTTCAACTGGCTGGTGATGGGTGCGCCGCTGAACCAGGCGATGTTGCTCGGCGACACTGGAATTCCGGACTCTGCCGCGCTTCGCCGTCATGCGGCCAATGCCGCGCGCGTATTTCTGGCGGCCTATGGCAAACCGTGAACCCGTACCGCCCGGTCAGTCCCGAATGGCCGCGAAGTTGGAGCGCAGCCGCCATTGCAAGCCGCCCGGTGCATAGTCGAACTCGCCCTTTCCACCGAGATCGTGTGAAAGGCCGCTCATCAGGCGCGTTCCGAAGCCGGCATGTTTGGGCACCTCCACCGAGGGCCCGCCGAATTCCTGCCATTTGAGGACGAGGATATCCTCACCATCCTCCTGTTCGAGTGTCCAGGTAACCTCGACATGGCCGACCTGGTTGGACAGCGCACCATATTTGACCGCATTGGTCGACAGCTCATGCAGCGACATCGACAGTGCGAGCGCCATGCGCGGCGGCAGCAGCACATCAGGACCACCAACGATGATCTGGCTCGCCTTCGTCCCGTGGTGCTGCGTGGCGCCGTTCACGATCGCGCGGATCGGCGCTGCCTGCCAGCTCGTCTGGGTCAGCAGATCATGGGTGGCACTGAGCGTGGCGAGCCGTTCGCCGATCGCGTCGCGCGCTTCTTCCGGTGTCGCGACGTTGCGCAGCGACTGGCTGACGATCGCCTGGACTACGGCCAGCGTGTTCTTGATCCGATGCTGGAGCTCGGCGCTCAGCAGGCGGCGATGAGTCTCGGCTTCCTTCTCGGCGGTGATGTCGCGCACCGTGCCGACGAACTTTCGCTCGCCGCCCGGCCCCTCGGCCACAGCGCCTCTCGCGTGAATCCAGCGCTCCCGGCCATCGACGGCGCTGATCGTGCGATATTCCATGTTGATCGTGCCACTGCCGTCCGGCGCGAGTGCCGCCTCGTTGATCTCGACCACCCGCACCCGATCGTCAGGGTGAACCCGGGCGAGGAAACTTTCCTCATAATCCACCGGCTCGTCCGGCCCATGCCCGAGCAGTTCGCGCGTGCGCGCATCCCAGGTCAGGTTGCGCAGCGCCGGAGTCGATTCCCAGGCGCCGAGCTCGCCGGCCTCGAGCGCGAGGCGGGTGCGCGCCTCGCTTTCCGCCAGCGCGGTCTGCGCGGCGTGCTGGGCGGTCTGATCGCGCAGGATGATGAGAAGACCGATCGGCTCACCATCATCCCCGGTGAGCGGCATCATCTCGCCGCTCGCCCAGAAGCAGGTGCCATCCTTGCGCAGGTGCCAGCGTTCCTCAACGCCGTGCCCGCTCGACAGCGCCGCCGCCATCTCCCGCCCGGGGATGCCCTCGGCGCGGTCTTCCGGCGTAAAGAACATGTCGCAGGACTGGCCGAGCATCTCCGCCTCGCTCCAGCCCATAAGTCGCGCCGCGCCCGCACTCCAGCTCGTCACCTGGCCGTCCAGGTCCATGGTGATGATGGCATAGTCGACCGCGCTGTCGAGGATCAGCTGGTGCCGCCGCGCATCGTCGCGCCGGCGGCTCAGCGCACGGCGCAGTTCGAGCTGAATCATCACCTGGCGCGCCAGCACCTCGAGCGTGAGCCGCTGGAACGGCGTGATCCCTTCGGGCCGAGGCTTGCGGTCAAGCACGCACACCGTGCCGATCGGCAACCCACGAGACGATTTGAGCTGCGCACCGGCATAGAAGCGCAAGCCATTCTTGATAACCAGGGGGTTGTCGGCGAACCGCTCATCAAGCTGCGTATCCGGGATGATCATCATCTCGTCCTGGCGGATCGCATGCGAGCAGATCGAAAGGTCGAACGGTATCTTGTACGCGCCGATGCCGACCTCCGCCTTGAACCATTGGCGCCCATCGGCGATCAGGTTGACGGCAGCGATCGGCGCATCGAACGCCCCAGCCGCCAGCCGGACGATATCGTTGAATTCGGCCTCGGTCGGCGTGTCGAGAATATGGTAGCGCTTCAACGCAGCGAGTCGGTCGCTTTCGCGCCAGGCAGGTCGGGAGGGAGGAGTCGCTTCCATCGGCACTTCTCACATTTGCCAATGCGACGTGCATGAGCGCGGGCGCTGGCCCTTGGTTTTTACCATAAGTCAGCATGTCTGCCGAATTGAAATGATGTGCATCAACTTCGCGCCCTCTCCCTGCGCGGTTCCCTTCCCTGCCGCCGCCGCATAGGATCACCCGATGCGTCGCGCCGATCTGTTCGCCGGAATATCGATTGCGGGGCTGATGCTGCCCGAAGCTGTGGCTTATGCGAGCATTGCAGGGCTCGCGCCGGGCCGGGCGATCCTGGCGGCGATCGTCGGCTGCCTCGTCTATGCAATGACGGGGCGCAGCCGGTTCGCGATCGTCTCGCCGACATCCGCTTCAGCCGCGATCCTCGCCGCCGCGCTCGCGGCAATGCCGGGGGATGCGGCAACGCATGGGATCTACGCGACCATCGCGGTGGCGATGGCGGGTGGGCTGTTCCTGGTTGCCCGGGCCCTGAAGCTCGGCGGTTTGACCGGTTTTGTCGCCCGACCAGTGCTGCGCGGCTTCGCCTTCGGACTGGCGATCACCATTATCCTGCGGCAGATTCCCGCGCTGGCCGGCGTCGAGGTTCCCGGGCGCAATATCGGGCAGCTGGTGATCGGGCTGGTTCGCGCCGTACCCGAGTGGCATTTCGCCAGCGTCGCAACCGGCCTTGTCGCCTTGGTGGCGTTGCTCGCGCTCAGGCGCTTGCCGAGGATGCCGGGCGCCTTTGTC
>Ga0068858_100001743_pt1 | contig 22212 bp, 10 predicted proteins | sample KBSSwiS12_FD_66589 | JGI IMG/M metagenome (GOLD analysis project Ga0068858, IMG submission 66589) | Switchgrass rhizosphere microbial communities from Kellogg Biological Station, Michigan, USA - KBS Switchgrass S1-2 | ecosystem: Host-associated > Plants > Roots > Rhizosphere > Soil ...
CAGCTATCGCTCCGCCTCGTGGGTTGATGTCCCACAACCAGATCTTTGGACAGCAAACTGGCAGATAGCTACTGGATATGCCGTTCATACACACCCAATCACGGTAGAGCGCCAAATGTGTACGTTTAGCGTACTTACCCAATCACCAACCCATTGACACCCAGGGGTTACTTGTGATGGAATCTAGCTCCGAGCTCATCGAATCCGGCAGTAGGGTCCTCCGGATAATTGAGCCATGGGGGATTTAGCGCGCGCCGCGTCAGGGGGAAACCGTGGTCAAGAACAACATTCGTTTATCTAAACTTGCCGGCTACTTGCTGGCCGTCGCTTGCGTGAATCCTGGTGTTCTTTGCGGGCAGACGGTGAATGGAACCATTCTCGGTTTTATTCAGGATCCGCAAGGCGCCGTGATCGCTAATGCCGAAATCACGGCGAAGAACCTGGACAATGGAGCTATCCGCAAGGGCACATCTGAAAGCAACGGTACATATCGGATCTCAGGCGTTCCGGCGGGCCCGTATCAAATCACGGCGTCGATTACGGGCTTCAAAACTGAGGTTCGTAGCGGCATTGATGTGACGGTGGGCGCTGACGTCTCCGTGAATTTCTCTATGAGCCTTGGCGCGGTGAACGAGCAAGTCCAAATCACCGAACAGGTGGCGCAGGTGGATACGTCCGGTTCTACGCTGGGCGGTTTCGTGAATTCTGCTACGATTCGTGAGCTACCCCTGAATGGCCGCGATTGGCTGCAGTTGGCCCTGCTCCAACCGGGAGCGCTTGCGAATCAAGGTGCGCAGCAGGCTGACGGTTCCCGCGCCCAGCGCGGCAACGGATTGCAGCTATCCATCTCCGGTGGCCGCATGACGGAAAATGTTTTCCGCATTGATGGGTTGGTGGTGAACGATTACGCCAACTCGGGCCCGGGGAGTTCTTTGCACGTGAACATGGGAGTGGACGCCATCCGGGAGTTTTCCGTTCTCACCAATAACTACACTGCCGAGTATGGGCGCGGCGCCAGCGGTGTAATCAACGCCATCACCAAATCCGGCACCAACGATCTGCACGGCAGCGCCTACTATTTCCACCGCAACAGCGCGTTGGACGCCAGGAATTTTTTCGACGGCAAGAATATCGCTCCATTTAGGCGCCATCAATACGGCGGCGCTTTGGGCGGCCGCATCAAGAAAGACAAGACGTTTTACTTCACAAACTATGAGGCGCTGACGGAACTAAAGGCTTCGTCGTCAAACGTGGATACGTTGTCGGCCAATGCGCGCAACGGAATTCTGTGTGCCAATCCGCCAAGTTGCACCAATACTACGACAGTAACCGTGGATCAGCGTATCAAGCCGTACCTGGCCCTCTATCCGCTCCCCAACGGGGCGATTAATGGCGACACCGGAAAGTTTTCTTTCGCGGCCAACCGACTCGGCGATGAGCACTACGTCATCGGCAAGCTTGACCATTACTTCTCGGACAGAACGACTCTTTCCGGCAGCTACACCTTTGACAACACGGCGGTGAGTTCGCCCGATGCGTTCAACTCGAAGCTCACCTCGGCTCCATCGCGGAGGCAGAATTTCGTGATTTCGCTGCAACACTTGTTTTCACCGACACTGATAAACAACGCCCGGGCGGGATTTAGCCGCACGGTAGCCGGCAATAACATCGATTGCTGCACCAAGGTCGCGGCACTCACCGACCCCAATCTGAGCTTTGTTCCGGGACAGCCGGTAGGCGCGTTCAACGTTGGTGGCCTACCTGGTCAGTTTGGTGGAGTGGGTACGGGCGGCCTTAATTTGTTTGCCTACACCGCACCGCAGTTTTACGACGATCTTTCCTGGACTAAAGGGAGCCATACCATCAAAGTAGGGTTCGCGTTCGAGCGTGTGGACGATAACCTGGACGAGCGCAATCGTCCGAATGGCTTGTGGAGCTTCGGATCGATTCAGACGATGCTGCAGTTGAATCCGAATCAGTTCAGCGCGGATCTGCCCAGCACGGATGGCATTCGCGGCCAGCGCAATTCGATTTTCGCCGGGTATGTGCAGGACGACTATCGCGTCCTGTCCAATCTGACCCTTAATATGGGCGTGCGCTACGAGATGGACACCGTCATCACGGAAGTGAACGGGAAGCTGGATAATCTCCGTAACATCACAGACAAGAACGTGACCACAGGGGAGCCTTACTACAACAATCCTTCATTGAAGAACTTCTCGCCACGTTTTGGTTTCGCGTGGGATCCGTTCAAGGACAGCAAGACGGCGATTCGTGGCGGAGTGGGCTTGTTCGACATCGTCCCGCTTCCGTACGTCTTCATCAGCATCATTCCGCGTTCGGCGCCGCACTATATTCAGGGAACCATCAGCAACCCGCCGGTGTCCGCGTTCCCCAATAAAGGGGTGTCTTTATTCAATCCCACGAGCACGCAGGCAACACACATCGAGTTCGATCCGCAGCGCTCCTACAAGGGCCAGTGGAACCTGAACATCCAACGCCAACTCGCCAAGGGCATCGCTCTTACCGCGGGATACGTCGGCTCGGTCGGCGTACACCTGACGCACACGATTTATGACACCAATCAGGTGCCTGCAAACCTGGTGAAATGGGACGGCGTGCACTTAGTTTTCCCCACTCCCGCGGGTAACAACCTGGCAAACATTCAACGAATCAACCCGAATTTTGGCCAGATTCGAGCCACCGATTGGAATGGACACAGTTCCTATCACTCGCTGCAGACCAATCTGACGCAGCGTTTTTCGAAGGGGCTAACCTACCAGGTCGCCTACACTTGGTCCAAAAGCATCGATAACGGAACGAATACTTCCGCCGATAACGAAAGCTTGAACTCGGTGGGGCAGCCCTGGGCATTTTGCGAGCGTTGCAACCGTGGCTTATCGGATTTTGATTTGACCCACAACCTGGTGATCAACTTCCAGTACGATCTTCCGGTCCCCGCTGCAGTGAAAACTCATGGGGTAGCCAACACAATTCTGGGTGGCTGGCAGGTGGGCGGAATCTACACGCGCCAAAGCGGCGGCCTCTTCAATCTGAAGATCCCAGTGGATCGCGCGTTCACGGGTAATTCCGTCGTGGGCGCAACGCAAGGCGGGCAACGGCCTGACTGGCGGCGCGACGTTCCCGGATGCGATAATCCCACCACCGGCGATTATACGCATTTCATTAAGACGGAATGTTTTGCGCTGTCGCCTCCTGGAACCCTGGGTAACTTAGGGCGTGACGTCTTCCGTATGCCGACGTTCCGGAATTTGGACTTTTCGGTGTTCAAGAACCAGAACCTTCGCGGCGATCGATTGAAGATGCAATTCCGCGCCGAGATGTTCAATATCCTGAACAATACAAACCTTGCGCCGACAACCTCCTCGATTGTCACAACATCTAATGTTTTCACCGGAAGCCAGACGATCGTCAGCAGCACGGCCATCTTGCCTGCGACGTTGACTCTGAACACGTCGCGCCAGATTCAGTTTGGACTACGGTTTCTGTTCTAAGTCCCGCTGGCGATTCTTGCGAGTCGATTCGGCTATTTGCCGTTACTCGCGGCAGGATCGTAAGGGGTGGCGCCCAGTTTCAGAAGTAAATCCGCTGTTTCCGGATGGCCGGATTGAGGCCGCAGATTGTCGTCCAGCAACGTTGGCGGGAAGACCTGCGCCGCAACCGTCCACGGGGTCTGGCCGGAGCTGTCGGTGACGTTGACCTTCGCCCCTTTGTCGACCAAAAATTGGACGATCGCGCTGGAGCCAACGAAGGCCGCGCCGTGCAAAGCGGTTTCGCCGCCCCGGTTCGGAGCATTCACATCGTCGCCCAGTTCCACCGCCAGCCTCACCGCTTCCAGTGCATTCTTGTCGACTTCGGGAGTGCGATCCGGCGTTTTGCCCAGCCCTTCCGCCAACCCCGCTGCATAAATCAAGGCGGACGTATTTTCCTCGGTATGGATACGGGGATCGGCCCCAGCGGCGACCAGTGTGCGCATCAACGGTGCATCGTAAGTCAGCGCCGCCAGGATGTAAGGCGTCGCGCCGACAATGCTCATCACCGTGATTCTCCGAATCCCAGGCAGCACCGGAGGTTTCGCGATGCGCACGTTGGGATTGGCGCCGTGGGCCAGCAGTGCCTTTACCAGGTTCGGCATGTTCGGACGATAGAGAAAGGGCGCGCTGGAGTACCACTCAACTCCGGCACCCAAGGACATTCCCCGCAGGATCGCATAGTGCAAAGGCGCAACGCCGTAACGGTCGGTTGCGTTGGGATTGGCATCCTTGCTGAGCAGGAACTCCGCCAAAGGTTCGTGGCCGCTGGCGGCCGCCACCACCAGAGCCGTGCCTTCATTGGGCGACGGGTCGTTTACTTTTGCGCCGGCCGCCACCAGCATGCGCGCCGCATCCACATTGCCCTGCTGCGCGGCGAACATCAACACGGTGAAGCCGGTTTTGGTTTGCGCCTGCACGTCGGCGCCGTGGGCGATCAACTCGCGCGCCGCCTCCGGATGATTCTCCGCCAGGGCCCACATGAGCGCGGTTTGACCGCGTGTGTTTTCTTTGGCGTTCACGTCGACGTTTCGTGCCAGCAGGGCTTTCACCACGTCAACATTGCCGGTTCGCGCGGCCCGCATCAGGATGGTTTCCCCGGAAGGAAGGGCGGCATTTACGTTCGCTGCCGCTTTCAGAAGCCGTTCCGCCACCGCCGCGTTGCCGTTTGAACAAGCCAGATAGAGCGCCGTGACGCCATAGATATTGGCCGCATTCACGTTTGCGCCGGCGCGAAGCAGGAGATCGGTGGTCTCGAGATCGTCTCTATGGACGGCCCAGGAAAGCGCGGTTGCTCCGTCGCCTTGCGCCGCGTTCACGTCGGCATGCTGTTGCAGCAGGGAGCGCAATGCAGCCTTGTCCCCGCGTTTGACGGCGTCGACCAACCGCTGATCGGCGGCGGTCAGGCTGGATGCCCAAAACGTCAGCGCGAGCGCACAAACGTAAATGCTGTTCGCTTTCATAAAGTAACCATCACGTCTTTATGCAATCGAGAGAGATTCCAGTTTCCCGCTGTCGGTTTCCAGGTTGTCCAAGGGGACATCTGCCATATCGAGCAGCGTTCCGTAAAGCCTCGGCATGGGCACGTCGCCGGCAAAGCGAATGTGCCGGCCACCCTTGAGCTTTCCCGCTCCACCGCCAGCCATCAGCACCGGCAAATTGGTGTGGACATGCATATTGGCATCGCTGAGGCCCGCACCGTAAAGGACCACCGAATGATCGAGCAGGGAACCATCGCCATCGGGGGTGGAGCGCAATTTGTCGAGGAAATAGGCGAGCGCCCGGACGTGATAGACGTTGATTTTCTGGAGCTTCGATTTCTTCTCCGCATTCCCGCCGTGGTGCGACAACGAGTGGTGCGAATCCGGAATGCCGATTTCGGCATAGGCGCGGTTGGTTTGCTCGTGACCCATCATGAAGGTGGTCACGCGGGTCATATCCGTCTGGAAGGCCAACACCTGCAGGTCGTACATCAACTTCGCGTGTTCTTCATAAGTCGCCGGGATACCAGTCGGGCGATCCAATAGCGGCAGGCTGCGGGACGATTGCTCTTCGGCGAGCACAATACGCCGCTCCACGTCGCGGATGGCATCGAAGTATTCGGATAGCTTGCTACGGTCGCCCGCGCCCAGGCTCTTCATCAGTTTGCCTACGCCGTCTGAGACGAAGTCGAGAACGCTGTGATCGCTTTCGATCTGCGCCAAACGCGATTTAGAGTCCGTGCTCTCGCTATCGCCGAACAAAGTTTCGAAGACAGCGCGGGGCTGGTTCTCCATCGGCATGGGAGTGGTGGGGGTGCGCCAGGCAAGCGTGTTGGTATATGCGCAGCTGTAACCGCTTTCGCACTCTCCGATGGTCCCCGTGTTATCCAGGGCCAGCTCAAGTGATCCTAGCTGCGTATACTTGCCCAGTTCCTTCGCCGCGATTTGATCCAGCGAAACTCCGGAGCGCAAATCCGCGCCTTCGGTTCGCTTGGGGTGGACACCCGTCAGGTAGGATGAGCTGGCGCGGGCATGATCGCCGCCGGCCTCACCGGGATAAGCAATTCCTTCGGGGTGAGCCAGCCCGCTGATCAGCAGAATATGCTCGCGCAGCGCGGCAAGGGGTTCCAGGATCGGCGTGATTTCGAAATCCTTACCTTCCCGCGCCGGCGTCCACTGGTCCATCATGATTCCATTAGGAAGATAAATGACGGTCATGCGCTTCGCGATCTTCGGCGCGGTGGCGGCCGTCGACAAGGCCGGAAACATGCTATCCAAAAGCGGCAGGCCAACGGCGACACCGATGCCCCGCAGGAAAGTTCTGCGCTCCAGGGATTTCTTCGTCAGCATCATCATGGTTTTGTTCCTCCCATTGCTTGCGTTTGCGCTGCCGCTGCCTTGACCGTGCTCATTTGAAAGGGCACGCTCTTCACAATCCCGATAATCAATGACGACCACTCGTGGTCTGGCGCCGAGGCGCGCATGATCTGGCGCACGCTCGGCAAATCATAATATTCGATGCCGCGGCCCAGCGCGAATGTCATCAGTTTGGTGGTCAACGTGGCAGCAAATTGGTCGGGGTTCTTCAGCAGGATTTTGCGTAACTCCGCCGGGCCGTCAAATTTCGTGCCATCCGGCAAGACTCCGGAGGAATCGATGGTCCTGCTGCCTTCCGTGGTTCTCCATTGGCCGATGCCGTCGAACTTTTCCATCGCAAAACCCAAAGGGTCCATGCGGCTATGGCAAACCGCGCACGCCGGGTTGGCGCGATGCTGCTCCATGCGCTCCCGCATAGTCAGGATCTTTCCACTCTCGGCGGTCTGCTCCTTAAGAGACGGAACATTGGGTGGCGGCGGTGGCGGCGGCGTGCCCAAAATATTTTCGAGCAGCCACTTGCCGCGAATGGTTGGAGAGGTGCGGTTGGCATAGGACGTCACGGTCAGGATCGCACCTTGTCCCAATAATCCTCTGCGTTCTTCGTCCTGCAAGTTCACCCTCCGGAAGGAGGTGCCGTAAACGTTTGGAATGTGATAAAACCGCGCCAGACGTTCATTCACGAAGGTGTAGTCGGCGGTCAACAAATTCAGCACACTGCGATCCGCGCGCAGATTTTCTTCGAGGAACAGCGTTGTTTCCTGCGCGAAGGCCTCGCGCAGACTGTCGTCGAAATCGGGGAAAATAATCGGATCCGGGCCGGCCGTCCCGATATTGCGCAGATACAGCCACTGGCCCGCAAAGTTCTGCACCAAAGACCGCGAACGCGGATCGGCGAGCATTCGCCGCACCTGCTGTTCCAGCACGGCAGGATCTTTCAGCTGGCCGTGCGCCGCCACATCCAGAAGAGCTTCGTCCGGAATGCTGCTCCATAGAAAGAACGATAGGCGGGAAGCTAGTTCCAGGTCGCTGATTTTGTACGCGCTGCCTGCGGCCACGTTGGCCGGTTCGCGCTCGACGCGAAACAGGAACTCGGGATATACCAGGATGCCCTGCACGGCTCTCATGATTCCGGCCTCAAAATCGGCCTTCTCGCGGCCCTTCTGATACAAGGCAAGAAGAGATTGAACGTCGGCATCGGCGACCGGCCTTCGATAGGCGCGACGCGCTAAGGTGGCTAGAATCTGTCTCGCGCACGGCAAATCCTCGGCCGCGCCCGCGGGATGGCAACTGAAGATTCGTTGGCGGCTGGCGGTTTCCGCTACTCCTTTGGAGTTGTAGGGGCCTTCCACAGTCACACGTGCCACATAGGGGAGAATTTGCTCGGATCTCTTATTGAGATATCGAAAAGCCGCCATGTCCGATTGCAGTCCACCTTCGGGCATCGCATTCTCCTCCAAAAAGTCCACGGCGACTAAGCGCGAACCAGCCTTGGCTTGGAAGCGAATTTCCAAGCCCGAGTCTGCGGTGCGGTAATAGTCCGCCTCGGCGCCGGTCTTCCTGGTACCAGGCGGCGTGGGAGGGAAAGCTCCACCAACGCTAAACGCCTTGAGCCTCGAATCGTCCAGGCGGACTTCCATTTGATGCGCTTCCGAGAGCCCCAGAATATCCTCATCATGAAACTTGCCGGCTCGCTGGAGACGAACTTTCACGACATACTCGCCATCCAGGGGGAAGTGGTGCCGAATCGCAATGCCACCTCGCGAACCAAATGGCAGATCTTCACTCATGCGCCCTTCTTGCATCAGCAGAGGAGGTACGTCGTAGGTCCGAACGTCGGCGCGGATGCTCGGGTCCCCAATTGCCAGGCGGCTCACTTTTCTCGCCGCGGCCAGGTATCTTTCCAGTAGCCGCGGAGAGACCGAAAGGACGTCCGCAATATTATCGAAACCGTAACCGGAATCATCGGCCGGAAGCAGCGAGTTTACATCGACATCTAGGCCCAGCAGATCCCGAATCGCGTTCGTAAACTCGGCGCGGTTCAAGCGATGAATAGAAACTCTTCCCGGCTGCAATTTCTCGGCAGCCGCGCGGTCGAGAGCCGTCTCTAGATACTCAGATAAGGAACGATATGTAGCAGCATTCGGACGTGGCAAACCGGTCGGCGGCATCGTCCCGGTCCGCACTTTTTCTAAAACCTTTTCCCACAGCGCGGCGTCTTCTCCTACGCGTGAGAAATCCGCTCTCTCGAGCGTCAAACCGGCGATGCGGAGCTTATCGTTGTGGCAAGTGACGCAGTATTGGTTTAACGCCGCCCGCCCGGCGGCTACCACTGGAGTACCAGACTCCGGCGAAGGCGCTTGCTGTGCGTTCGCAAAGACAGCCGCAACAAGTGCGCACAGGACAAAGCCCCGCCCGAGTCTCAGTGAGGAACTCCACATGGTCGTTCACCCCGTAATGGAATTCTATCAGAATGCTGGCTGTTAGCCGTCCGCAGTGTAATTACCATGCACACCGCGCCGGGAGGATCGCAGACGCGTTGGACCCTCGTTGTCGCCGCCGGTGGTCCACATCAGAAGGAAGTTCGGTCCGCTTTGGTTTCTCTTTTTGTGAGAACTACTGGTATCCGATGTATTCCTATCTGCGCAGGCGCCGATAATGCCGCCTTTGATCGACGTATACATGTGCAAACGCATGCGGAAGAAACACCGCCAAAACCTTACAGTCTGCATTGGTAGCGCCGGATTCCTGGCGTGAAATCCCCTTCGCACCAAGAGCACTTCGTGAATGCGAAGGGCTGTTCTCGCCAGCTATCGCTGCGCCTCGTGGGTTGATGTCCCACAAGCGGACTTCCTGGGAGTTTTGAGCGTGCGCAAGTCTATCACATAACATTGTTCGGTTCGACAGAAGTTCTTTCCAAAATCCAATAACAATAGATAAATTGCTGCATGGTTCCGGCCGGCGTTTGGGACGCCTGCTTGGCCTATAGGATTCGCACACATCATCGCGCTGCTGGCCTCCCTGGCCCCCATTTCCACTCGGCGTGGGCCTGAGCTACCAAATTAGTTTCAGTGCCATCTGGCCAATGCGAAGATCGCGGGCCGACGTGACTCTTCCAAAAGTTGAGGTCCCGAAAACGGTACCGACAGCCCCGTAATTCGGATGGTTCAAGATGTTGAACCACTCGGATCGGAAATCCAGTCTCACTCGCTCGCCCACAGGAAACTGTTTATGAATTCCCATGTCGTAATTCTGGATACCCGGTCCGCGTGCCGCCGCATTATAGCCAAGGTTGCCATAGGTTCCAACCGCCGGCAGTGAAAACGCAGATATATCGAACCACGATTGAACGGTGCGGGCTTGCGCCACGGACCCAGCAACATTCGGCCGCTGCGAAGTGGACGCTGTCCCAGACCGATTCGGTGAGATCGTTACATTTAATGGATTACCGGACTGGAATGAGGTAATCCCAGTTAGTGTCCAGCCGCTTAGTAGTAAACGAGGCACGGCTGACGACTTGCGGAAACCTGGAAGATCCCACACGTAGCTTACGACGAACAGATGGTTCACATCCTGGCCTGCGTATCCACGCATCATGCTGCCGTCATAGGCGTCGATCGGAGATGCGTAGATGGAGTCGGCTCCTGCTGTGGTCGTCTTGCTCCAGGTGTAGGCGCCGCGAACTTCAAAGCCGTTTGATAAATTCTTATTCACCAAGACCTGCATGCTGTGATACTTGGAACCCGAGCTAAAGGTCCAGGCTTGCATTCTCGCGAAACCAGCATACGGCCTGATCGCATTGACGTTGATTGTTCCTGAAGCAGCTGCGGCATTAGGCTTCAGTGGTTGGTTGACGTCCGGGGTCTGGGGCTCGTGGTAGCCATGATTGCCGACATAACTCACCGCAAAACGCGTCCGGGGCAGGATTTCGTGCTCCACACCAAAGTTCCAGGTCAGGATGTGGGTGGTCTCTCCTTCCGTGTTGGTTGGCTGGAAAGTGGTGGCTTGGGGAAGCAACGCGCCACCACCCGGATTGCTCAATGTCGTGTTGAATATGGTGGGCTGCTGTGAAAACGGGGGTTTGGTGCCTCCGCAGCAATCATAGTAGTTGCCCACCGGCGCATCGAAAAACGTGCCGAAGCCTCCGCGAACAGACCACTTGCCTTTCCCGCTCGGATCCCACGCCATATCGACGCGTGGCGCGATGTTGTTATGCCGAGTCTTCACGATGCGGTGGCCATAAGGAGAATCCTTACCGGTCACAAACACCCCGTTCAGATAATAGGTGGCCGGATCAAACGTTCCCGGAATGAGTTGTCCGGTAGTCGGATTGATTTGCGGCGCTTTAGAAAAGTTAAAGAAGGCAGGACTCCAGTTCGAGTTGTTGTCGTTCACAGGCACCATGGGTGGGTAAAGGGCCCAACGGACGCCTAGTCCGACGGTCAGATTGGACCTGAGCTTGATCCTGTCCTGGAAATAGGGTTCAACTCGCCAGGCCGTATTCGGCATATTAAGCGGCGCCGTATTCTCCAGGTACGAGAATGCGCGGCCTGTCAGGAAATCGGCTAGACCATAGCCAGTGGCAGACCCATCAAAAGCAAAGTTCCCGTTGGTCTGATAGTCGGCCCGATTGTCGTAGTAAATGTGGGTGAGGTCCCCACCAAAGGTAATGGTATGGGATCCGGAGACCCGGGTGAAGTGTTCGCTGACCTTGTAAACCGTCTGTAGACGGGGATGTGGAAACTCGTTGTTGACGTTGCTGGCAGCGAACCCAGTAATGGCCAAGGTAGGCATCTTTGTCAGCAGATTATTTGAACTTAATTCCGGGATTGGGACGATTCGAGAGGCTGTCAATCCAATCGGCACGGGGGTCTCGTAACGCCGCATGTACATAAATTGCGTATTTGCCACCGTTTGAGGACTCACAATGGAAACACCATTGATCACGAAGTTCTGGTCACGGGTGCTGTTGTTATTGGAACAACCCGGATACCCGAAGCCACACCAGGAGTTTCCGCCGATCGACCACGGAACAATATCGGTCAGATCGTTGATCACATAGCGGAAGCTCGCCCTGTGTTTCGACGAGATCTGCCAGTCAATCTTGGGAAGATACTGCTGCTGGGTAAAAGCCTGGACAGGAGCTTCCACAAAGTTATTTGCTAGCCCGGGTCCGGTAGGTAGCGGATAAACCTTTTGCAGGACCTGCTGGGCCAAAGTGTCCTGCTGGTTGCCTGGCACAATGTTTCCTTGAAACGGGATCTTGGTCGTAGGATCACGCACGATTGTCCCGGGGAGCACGGCACTGAAATTGCCAGTCTTCATCTCCGCTGTGGGAACGCTTTGGACATTCACGATTCCGACACGCTTACGGGTTCCTTCATACGAGAAGAAGAAGAACAGTTTGTCTTTGATGATGGGGCCGCCGATAACACCGCCATATTGATTCAGCCGCCGTTCAGGCTTCAACGCGAAGAACGGGTTGCGGGCATCCAACTTGTCGTTGCGGAGATATTCGAACGCCGTCCCGTGAAACTCATTGGTTCCCGACTTCGTGATCACATTGACGTTGGCCCCTGCCTGCGTTCCATACTCGGCGCCGTAGCTGGAGGTTTGCATTGTGAATTCGGCAATCGCGTCCACGCTGGGAGCAAAATTCGCCAGCACGCCAATCTGGCCGCTTTGGTCGGAGAAATCCATGATTTCAGCTGAGTCCAGTTGCACGTTGGTATAAACTGAAGGCAGACCATTAGCGGAGAAGCCACCACTACCGGAATAGTTCTTCTGATTTACCCCGGGGTTGATCATCCCCAGCTGCATGAAGTTTCGGCCATTGAGCGGTAAATTCACCACTTGGCGCGCGTCCACGATGTTGCTGATTTCACCGGTTTCGGTCGGCACCACCGGTGGTTCTCCGGTCACCTCGACTTTCTCGGTGACGTTTCCGACTTCCATGGCAAGATCGATTCTGAGAACTTCATTGACATGCAATTCAAGATTGCGCCGGGTTAGGGTCTTGAAGCCCGGCTTGCTGGCTTCAATGGTGTAGAGTCCGATTCCCAGCGTGGAAGCTCGATAAACGCCGTTGGAATCCGTAACCATACTCCGTTCCTGACCCGTATCCTGGTGAATTATGCGAATGCTCGCATCGACGATGATCGCCGAGCTGGAATCGCGCACTGAACCAATCAGGTCGCCCGTAACGCGCTGCGCCATTCCCGGTGTGATCGTCGAGACAACGACCAAAAAGAAAAGCACGAAGGAAATCTGAATTCTTAAATCCCGCATTCGGCCCTCCAGAATGTTACGACTACAAACCAACAGTGCGGGGAGTATATATGAACGATTTGGCGGATGCAAGCCTAAACTAAGAGCCGCCCATGACCATTAAGAACACGCCTGAAGGTGAGCAGGGATCTTGATTTATTAGCCGAATAAACTGGACGTTACCAGAACAGTTTTGTTGATGACCTTAAAAGCTCTTAGAGTCATACGTCGGTCAGATGGGCTGCTTGTCCAGTGCTGTCTCCCAGTTTCTCCGTGTGCACTCCCATTTTGTCCAGCAATGCTAGAAAAAGATTCGTCATTGGAGTTTCGGGATAGCTCAGATGACGTCCGGGTTTCAGAGAACCGTCGCCCCGCCCCATCACTACCACTGGCAGGTTCTCGTGAATGTGATTGTTGCCGTCGCTGATACTGCTGCCGTATACCAGCATGCAATGGTCGAGTAATGTCCCATCGCCCTCGGGAATCGCTTTGGCTTTGCGCACGAAGTCCGCGAACTGTTCCAGATGGTGGCAATTGATCCGGGTAACCTTTTCGACTAGGTCCGGATCGTTCCGGTGATGAGTGACCGGATGGTGCGGGTCGGAAAAACCCAGCTCCGGGTACGAGCGTGTGCTGCTCTCTTTCGCGTAGATCAAGGTGGAAACGCGTGTGATATCGGCGCGGAATGCTGCCAGCAGAAGATCGTTCATCAGGCGGGCATGCTCCACGAATCCGGGCGGGATGCCGGCAGGTTTCTCGATCTCAGGAGTTACCTGGCGATCGCCACCGGGAAACGCAATCCGCTGTTCGATATCCCGAATCGAGGACAGATACTCATCGATCTTGTGGCGGTCGGCAGAGCCCACTTCAGCCATGAGCTGCCGCGTCCGGTTGGTCACCGAATCCAGCACGCTCTTGCGATCTTCCTCAATACGGGTGCGCACCGTGGGATCCGGGATCCCGGCCAAACTGCCAAAAAGCCGTTCGAAAACTTGGCGCGGATTGGTCTCCGGCGGATTGGGAGTGGAAGGCCCTCTCCAGGACATGCTGTTCACATAGGCGCAGCTGTAGCCGGCGTCGCAACTGCCCACGGAGCGCGAAATCTCGCACCCTAATTCGAGGGAGGGCAAACGGGTTTTCGACCCGATGGCTTGGGCCGCGACTTGGTCGACAGAAATACCGACCTCCACATCGGCGCTCGTAGTGCGCTTGGGGCCAACACCCGTCAGATACGTGGCACTGGCTCGCGTATGGTCGCCGGCCGCTCCGTCTCCGGTGCGATGGGCCAGGCCCGTCAAAACATGCAGATCTTCGCGAAATGGCTCGAGAGGTTTGAGGATCCGGGGAATGTCGAAGTTACGTCCTTCCGTAGTGGGGGTCCAGTCCTTCATGATGATGCCGTTCGGCACGTACATGAAGGCCATGCGCACAGGGGATTTCGTTGTGGCGGCACCCGCGAAAGCCGGAACCATCGCATCCAGGAAGGGCAGGGCAATAGCAGTGCCTGCGCCTTTGAGAAAACTTCTGCGAGGAATATGCCGTCGAGTAACAAAATTCATGGGGCGCCAGCTCCTCTTTGCATCTGAAACGGTGAACTATTCACGATCTCCAGCACCAGACTGGAAAAACGGTAGTCGTCGGCCGGCAAACGGCTCACGATCTGACGAATAGCAGGCTGATCGAAGCTCTCGACGCCCCTTCCGAGACCATACGCCAGCAGCTTTGAGGTCAGAGCACTCGCAAATGCATCTTTGTCGGCGCGAAGAACCGACTTGAGGCCTTCAGGGCCCTGGAAAGTTCGGCCGTCGGGAAGCACACCCGACGAATCCACCGGAAACTTGCCATCTTTATCGCGCCACGACCCCACCGCATCATAATTTTCAAGGCTAAAGCCCAACGGATCCATACGGGTATGGCACGAAGAGCAAACCGGATTGGCCCGGTGCTGTTCCAATACCTGGCGTAACGTGGCCGACGTGCCCGCCGACGTAGCGTCCAGGCTAGGCACATTCGGCGGTGGAGGCGGGGGCGGAGCGTTGAGAATATTCTCCAATATCCATTTGCCGCGCAACACGGGGGAAGTGCGGGTTGCATACGAAGAAACCGTCAGGACGCTGCCATGCCCCAGCACGCCGCTACGATTCGTCCCTGAAAGATCGACTCTGCGGAACTCCTTGCCCCTGACGCCAGGGATTCCATAGTGAGCGGCTAGGCGCTCATTGAGAAACGTGTACTTGCCATCGATGAGATCCAGGATGTTGCCGTCATTGCGGACCAAATTTTCGAAGAACAGCTCGGTCTCCTTTTGCATGGAAGACCGCAGATAATCGTCGAAGTCCGGAAAGCTATCCCGGTCCGGATTCAGGGACTCCAACCGGCGCACCTCCAGCCACTCGCTCGCGAAGTTGTCGAATAGCGCTCGCGATTTAGGGTCGGCGAGCATGCGCTTCACTTCGGCTCTGAGCACGTCCGCGTTCTTTAGAGATCCGTCAGCCGCGCGGTTCATCAGGCCCTCATCGGGCATGCTGCTCCAGAGAAAGTAGGAAAGGCGCGAGGCGAGTTCGTAGTCCGTGAGGCGGCGCGGTCCGGTATCCGACACGCTGGTTTTTTCTATGCGAAACAGGAAGTCGGGCGAAACCAGGATAGCCTGAATCCCCACCGCGACCCCGCGTTCAAAAGAACCGCTGCGACGTTGTGCGCTTTCGGCAATTTTAACGATGGGATCGATTTCACCTGCCACGAGAGATCGCCGGAATGCGCGGGCCGCCAGATTGGACAGGGTTGTACGCAGACACGCCGGTTGCTGGTCTCCGCAGATGAAGATTTTCTGTAAACTCTCTTTTGACGCACCCTTGACGTGGTTGTACGGCCCAACGATGTCAAACTCAGTAACCGACAATCCCTCCCATGTTGGGTGCGCGAACTGTTCCTTGGCTCGTTCGTAGGCGATTCGCCGCTCCTCGATCTTGCCGGGGCGATTGTCAGTAGACGGGGCGCGGAATCTTTCCGGATCGAGCGGCGGAGGCTCGGGCAGCTTCGAAGGGTTTGGACCTCCATAGCGCGGTGGCAGGCCCTCGAACTGTCGGGGAAAGGCAACCACGAACTCGTGCGTACCAGCCGGCAATTTCAGACGCGCTTCCCAAGTGTCGGGGCGGCGCTCGAATCCGGAGAGCGAAACGTCGGGGATATCGAAGGTCTTCACGATTTTGCCGTCGATCCAAAACGTGCAGTGGGTTGGCTCGGAGCCTGCCGGCCGATTGCCGGCGCCTATGATCCGAAACACGTACTCGGCGGTCACCGGCAACTGGTAGTTTAGGTGATACGATCCGGGTTGGGACAATCCGGTCACGTCATAATTCGACATGGAGTTATAGGCAGGCTTCGTAATCCGCACGATGTTGGTGGTTTCCATGCGTCGCGGCACGGCCACGTCGAAGCGCACCGGCTCGGGTTGCAGCTCTGGTCCGAACACGGCAATGTTCGCAATCTTCTCCGCGGCTGCGATATATTTCTCCGTCAGAAGAGGCGAGATGGAGAGAGCGTCGGCGATGTTGTCGAATCCGTAAATGGAATCGTCTTGCGGAAAGTCATCCGCGGCGTGAATATCGACTCCCAGCAAATCGCGAATCGTGTTGTTGTATTCTGCGCGGTTCAGACGGTGTGGCGGGACGTGTCCCGATACTGCTTTCGTAACTGCCGCGCTGGTTCCGAATGCGTCCTCCAGCTTTTTGATGACAGCTGCGAGGTCCGCTTCTCTTGGACGCAGCATACCCCCCGGGGGCATTTTTCCCGTTTTTAGCATCCTGAGCACAGATTCCCCGGTGGCGCGGTCTTCGAGGATGGACGCCCGACCGGCAAAAGCTTCCAGGTCCAAGCCTGCGGTCTTTGCCTTCGAACTGTGACAGGTATAGCAATTTTCGGCTAAAAAAGGTCCAAAAGTTGCACCGGGAGGTGAACTTTGCGCAATACAGAATGGCGCTACGCAAACCAGAATTAAGCTTGTGTACCGCATCGTCTTATTTTAGCTCCTTCCCCGCGTGATTACGGCCTTGCCGCGCAGCTCTTGGTAAAACCGTTGCACGTGTTGGTTAGCGTGAACTTGCCATTCGATTCCGCCGAGAGCTTGATCAGTTTACCGCCAGCGACCTGTTCCAGGTTGGCGATGTAATCGTCAGGCGGGTTAGTATCCTTAGCTCCCATGGGCGAGATGGTGAATCCCAGCTTGTCGTTGGCGAGAATGATCGGCTTTACTTCGGCGGCCTGTTTTCCCCAAACCAAGGGACACAACACGGACGACGCTACTCCGATCCAGTTTACGGCCGGACGGATACAACGCATGACGATACTCCTAATCGTTCCCCAATGAAGTCGCAGGATAACCCCAACGAATTATATCCCTATATCGGTTTTCCCCCCAGTCTCACGGCCGGGCCAGCAAATCGGCCGCCGCACGGCGGATGCCAGCGTCTGGCGACTCGGTCGCGCGCTTTAGGTGCTGCGTGGCCGCGTTTGGCTGTCCCGCCGCCAACAGTATCTCCCCCAGCTTCAGATGAGCGATAAACAAGTTCGGCTCCACGCGTAGCGCTTCCTCCAGACGTTTCCTAGCTTCGGGCATTGCGCCTCGCGAAACAAGGGTCAGGGCAAGGTTGACGAGTGTGGCCGTGGATCGCGGATCTGCGGATAAAGCCAGGCGATATTCACGGATCGCGGCCTCAGTATCGCCCAAAGCAACCAGCACTGTGCCCAAGTTCGAGTGTGCTCCTGCGAGCTGGGACTGCAACGACAATTCGTAGCGGGCCTGTGCCTCCTTGAGGCTGCCGCCCGCCGCCAGAGTTGCGAACCAAGCTGTACGCGCGGTTTCCGTGGAAGGACCCGCGCGAATGGCCTCTTCGAATTCCCGCCGGCTCTCGACCAGCTTGTCTTTACTGCCCAAGAGGGTGGCTCCCAGGCTCATGCGAATCGTCGCCACTTCCGGCCGCAGGCGGACCGCCTCCCGGAGCGCGCGTTCGGCCTCCACACGATTACCGAGCCGCAAGAGGATATTACCCATGTTGCTCTGAGCCATGCCATCTTCCGGATCGAGAGCGCGAGCTTGCCGAAATGCGGACAATGCCAGGGGGAGGTCTCCCCGTTCGGCATAAGCAGACCCTAGCGCGGCGAGGATACCACTTTGTCCCGGAGCCAATGCCAGGGCTCGCCGGTACTCGTCTACTGCTTGATTGGTCCGGCCCGAGCCCTGCGCCGCTTGTCCCAGTTTGTAGAGGTATCGCCACTCTCTTGGATCGCGCTTAACGGCTTCCTCAAAGAACGGCAGTGCTCTAGCGGCCTGGCCGACTGTGAAAAGAACCTCTCCCATTTCAAAATGGGCGCGCCCTGATGCGGGCGCAGCCTGTTCCAGCGCCTTTTCGAGACGCTGCAATCCCTCCGGAAGATTGGACAGGTCCTTTACCTGCGCGATCGCGAGATCCAGCCCGCTGTCCGCGGACTTGTCCGGATAGTAGAGCGCCACTTCCCCCGCATACGGGAGCGCGCCGGTTTCCGTGCGACGGGAATCGCGGGGAGGGCGCGCACTGATTTTGTGATCCGTGATCAAAATGTGGGACGCGTCCTCGGCCCGCCGTTGCGGCATATGGCAGCCAGTGCAACTGGAAGCCGTGTCAGGATGGGAGGCGCGGAGAGGCTTTACGGTTTGTCCGTGACATCCCTGGCATACCGCATCGGACTTGCGAAGAGTCTCTTCGCGCGAGGCGGCACGATGCGGATCATGACAATTGATGCATTCCGGCCTGCCGTTGGTAGCTCTGTAGCACTCCGATTTGCGGAGCCGATAAGCCGAACTAACAATCTCGAACTTATCGTCTTGGCCCGTGCCCGGAGCGTGATCGAAGTACAGAATATAGTTCCCCAGCGGCTGGCCCGGTCGATACGAAAACACTTCGCGGCCCAGTGTTTGAGTGGCTCCTGGAAGAGGAGAGCTAGTGGTTTCGAGATGGCATTGCATGCAGATTTCCAGGCGCCGATCCGTGCCGAGCCGCGCCGGATTCACGATCGCACTTCGCACTTCCTGCTGGGACTGGCCCCGCGTAGCGGCTGCGACGTGGGCGCCGCCCGGCCCGTGACAGCGCTGGCAGTCGATCCCTTCCGGCAGGAGCTTTGGAAACTCGGTTCCTCCAAACCACTCGGCCGCGCGCCCCCCAATTGCCGGGTATCCGTTATGACAGAACATGCAGCGGTAGTTCACTTCGCGGCTGAATCCCTGATGTCCGGGCCGATCGTAGCCGGGACTCATCTCCCAATGGCCGCCGTTTTCCGCGTACCAGCTCACGGGAAACTCTAGGAGCCGGTTATCCACCGAGCGGCGCAAATAGCTGCGAGCGTGGTCGCCGGAGCCGAGAATGTAGTCGGCACGGACTTCAAGCGTATTGGCTTCCTTGCCGTCGGCGCCGCCGTGGCTTCTGCGGACGTAATAGTCATTGCCACGCTGCAGGGCTGTGAAACGCTGGCCCGACGCAGCGTTATTGAAGCTAGTGCCGTCGAATTCGGGCAACGCAGTGCTGGGGCGCACGCTGCGGAACGACCTGCCCATGCCAGTCCGCGCGTAGTTTTCCGCGATCTGCCGGTGGCAGCGCGCGCAAGATCCTGGGTCGACATAACCGGCGGGTCTAGTCTGGCTCGTGCCGGTGCATGCGGTGACCGCTATCGCGAGCGAGATCAACCCGATCCGCATGTCACTCATGGTAGCCAAAGAAATTCACATCTGACTTGAGCTCCGGCAGGCGATGGAAACGCTTTGCCCTCCGTTGTGAGGAGCACGCCCGAAGCAGCGGCGCCGGACGTGCTCCCGCAAATCGCTTAGAACCGGAATCGGAGCGCCCCCTGCATCACTCGCGGAGGACGATTGGCGGTAGCTTGACCGAAGGCGGCATTGGTCTGCGTTCCGGCCGCATTGAACGACGTTACCGCGTTCATATTGCTGAATTGCGTGTGATTGAACACGTTGTAGGCTTCCCACCGGAATTCAAACGCTTGCTTTTCGTTCCGCAGCGGGAAGCGCTTGAACACCGTTGCATCCCAGTTAATGACTCCGGGACCCCGAACAACACCGTTGCCGATGTTCCCGCCCAGACCGCCGAAGGCCCCTCTGATGGGCCGGGCAAAGCAAGAAGTCTTGAACATTCGGTCGACTCCACGCTCGCCATGTGAAAGTGTCGGATCGCAGGTAAGGATTGCGCGCAGACCGTCGCCGCCGCCCAGCAGATCGGCGCCGTCCGTCAGAGTCAAATTACACTGCGTTCCTCCGTTGTTCGAAGTGGTGCAAATTCCGGCATTGAAGGGAACACCGCTGCTGAAGGTGGTGATGCCGGAAATCTCCCAATTGTCAAGGGCGTGATGCACAAAAGTCTTCATGGATCCGCCTGACATCCGCTTGCTCATGTTTGGTATCGAATAGGTGTAGTTGAATGCAAAAAGGTGAGTCTGGTCAAAGCCCGCCTTGCCTTTGGCGAAGACGGCAGCCGTGGCATAAGTAGGCATGAGCGAACCTTCTCTGGGTGGCGCGAAACCTTCGGTGTAGTCCATGGCCTTCGAGAAGGTGTAGGAGACCCCGTACTGTAGGCCGCTCGAAAACCGACGGTTGGCCGTGACTTGCAACGAGTGATAGTAGGAACTCCCTCCGCTCTCGCGACTGCTAATCGAGTTCCAACCCAAGATGGGCCGCAGGAACGTATCCGGAAAGAGCGTGCCGGTACGAGGATTGATACTGCTCGGCAAAAAACGGGTGCCGTATGGGAGCGCCTCCAACTCGCGGAAGGTAGCAAGATGACGCGCGAGCGTCGAAACATACTTAACATCCACGATGGTCTGACGGCCGACGTCGCGCTGCACGCCGAGGGAGGCGTTGTAAATGACGGGCGTCGGTTTATTCTGCTCGAACGAAAAAGTGTTGCCAGGAGCGATGCTGCCCGCGGCGCCGAGGAACGTGTCCAGGTTGCCCCAGAACACAACCGGGTCGTAGCTAATCGGCGCCGAGGCCGGCCGGTTTGCGTAGCGCAATATCTGGTTCTGCGCGCTAAAGCCGCCGCGGATGGCGGTCTTGCCGTTGCCGAATACGTCGTAAGCGAAACCCAACCTGGGTTGGAAATGCCAGCCATCTTGGTTGATGAATCCATGCGGAATGCTAGGATCCTTTGAGGTGGTTGTCCCAATACCTGGGTTTCCCGGGGCTCCGTTCACGTAGAACCCGATCAATGAGGAGCTCGTTGTCGCATTGTTCAGCGGATTCAGAGCGACGAGACTTCCATTGACCAGCGCCGGTTGATAGAGCGCGGGCACTTGGTTTCGGTCGTACTTAGCGCTGACAAAAGCCGTACCCTTTCCATTCCAGGCGTAGTAAGGCGTGAAATAGACGGATCGCACACCGATATCGAGAGTCAAGCGCCTGGTTACTTTCCAGGAGTCTTGCACAAACCATTCAAACTGGCTGGTAACCGCGGCAGGCCGTTCGCGAAGCTGCGACTCTGTGTAACTACGGAAGTTACCCAGAAGCACGTTGGCGTAAGGGTGGCGCGCGTCATTCGGGTTGTTTGCGTCTACGCCGAAATCAAAGTTTCCGAACGGGTTTTGGCCGAGGCCAGGGCCTTCTGTTTCCCGCTGCTTCTCGAAGTAGATACCGCCTTTGAACGTGTGGTTCCCTCTGTTGATCGTGATGTTGTCCTGCCAGTAATACGTGAAGTCGGCTTCCGTTCCGTATCCACTGGCGCCGTCGGTGTAGCCATACCTCCCTCCACCAAAGTTGCCGAAGTTGGGCAAATTCTGGAGACCGCCGCCAGCAAAGGTCACCAGCGGCAGAACCCCAAGGGGGTTCTTGACGGGTTGGAACTGCCCGATGGTTAGGCCGTAGGTTTTGCGCTGCGCGAATTCTCCGCGTGGATTGGGAATGAAGAACTCGCGCGGACGGCGAATGCCTCCCGTCCATTCATTCACGATTCGAGGGGAGATGATGTGCGTCCAACCCATTACCCAGGTCTTATTGGGAGCCCTGAACGTCTGCTCGGAGAAGTTCCATCCGATACCTGTAACGGGTTGATTCATGGCTATTTCGGCGTCGTTTGCAGTGACAAAGTACGCTCCCCGAAAGTTGATGGAGTCCTTTTCGCTAGGCCGGAAATCGATCCGGTAAATGTGCTGTAACCGTTTAAACGCATTCACGGCGAGCGTGTCATTGTTGTAGGCCCCGGAGGTAATGGACCGATCCAACTGATTCGGCGGCGTGAATATGTTGAGAAGTCGCTGCCCGTTCGCGTTGATTCGGTTAGACGGAATAAGGTTGCTTTGGAAAGGCACGCCCGTGGTCGGATCGCGGACCACGATGAGCGCTCCGGACGGCGACAGAGACTTCGAAAAGTCGCCATTGCGTTCGGCCAGGCTGGGCAGTGTCGCGATCACGCGGGTCTTCTGCAAGCTGGGATTTTGGTCCCAGTTGTAAAAAAAAAACAGCTTGTCCCGGCCGCGGTTATAGGGGATTCCGGCCACCGGTCCGC
>Ga0068858_100001745_pt1 | contig 22191 bp, 21 predicted proteins | sample KBSSwiS12_FD_66589 | JGI IMG/M metagenome (GOLD analysis project Ga0068858, IMG submission 66589) | Switchgrass rhizosphere microbial communities from Kellogg Biological Station, Michigan, USA - KBS Switchgrass S1-2 | ecosystem: Host-associated > Plants > Roots > Rhizosphere > Soil ...
TGGAGCGCACCGCGGCCTGGTTCCTGGCCCACACCCGCGACGAGGCCATGGCCATGCTGAACAAGGCCGACGTGCCGGCGCTGCCCGTGCTCGAGCCCGGCGAGGCCCTGCACGATCCCCAGTCCAAGGCCATGCACTTTTCGGAAATGGTGAACGATCCGGTGCTGGGCCAGTTGGAACAGGTGGGCATTTCGCTGCGCTTCGGCAAGACGCCGTCGGCCATCCAGGGTCCGGCGCCGCGCCGCGGCGAACACACCGACAAGATACTGCGGGATGCCGGCTACGGTGCGGCCGACATCGGCCGGCTGCGCAGCGCCGGCGTGATTGCTTAACGAGGGCATGAACATGAAACATCCATTGGAAGGCATTCGCGTCCTCGATTTCGGCATCATGTTTGCGGGCCCGTACGCGGCCAAGCAACTGGCCGACCTGGGCGCCGACGTCATCAAGGTCGAGGCGCTGACCGGCGACCCCATGCGCCGCAGCCAAAGCGTGTTCAACGGCGCGCAGCGCAACAAGCGCTCCATCGCCCTGGACCTGAAGAATCCAGAAGGGTTGGAGGTGGCGCAGAAGCTCATGGCCGGCGCCGACGTGATTTGCCACAACATGCGTCCCGGCACCGCCGAGAAGCTGGGCATCGACTACGACAGCGCGCGCAAGCTGCGCAAGGACATTATCTACCTGCATTCGCCGGCCTTCGGCAGCGGCGGCCCGCGCCAGTACGAGCCCTCGTTCGAGCCGCTGGTGTCGGCCATGGTGGGCATCGAGATGAACTGCGGCGGCGAGGGCGCCGACAAGCCCGGCCGGATTCCCGCCAACATGGACTCGGGCAACGGACTGCTCGGCGCGGCCGGCGTGATGATGGCCCTGCTGCACCGCAAGCGCACCGGCGAGGGCCAGAACGTGGAGAGCCCGTTCCTGATCTCGGGCATGTTGCACACCTCCGAGACCTATTTCCTGCCCAACGGCGAACTGGCGCCGCGCCGGCGCCTGGACCGCAATGTGCAGGGCTACGACGCGCTCGACCGGCTGTATGAAACGCGCGAAGGCTGGATCTGCATCGTAGTCGACACCGATGCGCGATTCCAGGCGCTATGCAAGACGCTGGGCGCGCCCGAGCTGGCAACTGATTCCCGCTTCGCCACGCGGCAGTTGCGCCTCTCCAACGACGCCGCGCTCATTGCCGCGCTGGACGCGCGTTTCCGCACCGACACCGCGGCGCACTGGTTCAGGCTGCTGGACGCGGCCGGCGTGCCCTGCGAGATTCCAATCACCAACGGACCGGGCCACCTGTTCAACGCGCCCGAGTACGCCGAAAGTGGCTTGGTGGTGAGCTATCCCCACGCCACGCTGGGGCGCCTGACCGAGATCGGGCTGGCCATGCGGCTGTCCGACACGCCGGGCGTCATCCGCAACTCGGCGCCGCTCATCGGCGCCGAGACCCGCGAGATTCTCGCCGAGCTGGGTTACGACGCGGCGCAGATGGAAGGCCTCAAGGCGCGCAAAGCCGTCACCTGGCCTGAATCGGCGGGAGCAGCCGGGGCCACTAAGGCCGCTTAGTCCTCAAGGAGGGAAGGGCGCGGCGGTTCCCCTCGCCCAACGCGGCAGGCTCGGCCCATCTCCGGTCAGGTTGGGACAAAAAATACTAAACTCCGAGTATTGCAATCCCAGCCGACGGCTGTCGCCGGCGGGACAGATGGAGTTGACGTGAGCGAGATTCTGGACAAGAAAGACGACCTGGCGGCCTTCCGCGCCGCCATCCGCAAATGGCTGGAGAAAAACTGCCCGTCGGCCGAGGAGGTGGAGGAAAACGAGGCGGCCGCCGGCGCCGACTACAAGAAGTATGAGGCATTCCAGCGCGCCTGGATGGCCAAGCTGAACGAGGTGGGCCTGGCCATTCCGCACTGGCCGGTGGAATACGGCGGGTCTGGGCTGTCACTCAAGCACCTCATCGTCATTTCCGACGAAATGGCCAAGGCCGGTGCGCCGCAGCTCAACATGTACACCATCTCCCTCAACCACATCCCGGCCACCTTCCTGGCCTGGGGCACGGAAGAGCAGAAGCGCAAGTACCTGCCGGGCGTGGCCAAGGGCACGCCGTGGTGCCAGGGCTTCTCCGAGCCGGGCGCGGGCTCGGACTTGGCGGCGCTGCGCTGCAAGGCCGAGCGCGTGGGCAACGAGTACATCGTCAATGGCCAGAAAATCTGGTCGTCGTATTCCATGCACGCCGAGTACTGCATCTTGCTGGTGCGCACCGACCCCAACGTGCGCAAGCACGCCGGCATCACCTACCTCATCATGAACATGAAGGCGCCGGGCGTGGAAGTACGGCCCATCAAGCAATCCATGGGCCGCGCCGAGTTCTCCGAGCTGTTCCTCACCAACGTGCGCATCCCTGTCGAGGACCGCTTAGGCGAGGAGAACAAGGGCTGGGCCGTGGCGCTCACCACCCTGGCCTCGGAACGCGGCATCCTGGCCTTCGAGGACGCCGAACGCTTCCGCTACAAAATGGAAAAGTTCTACCAGCAGGCGCTGGCCGAGGACGCGCCCTGGCTTCGCGACGCCCAACGCCGGCGCGAGTTCATGAAAATGCTGTCGCGCATCCAGGCGGTGCGCGGCATCATCCGAGAGTTGCTGGAGCACAACCAGGTCAATCCCAGCGCGCCCACCATCGCGCCCTCGGTGATCAAGATCGCCGAGACGTCGCTGGAGCAGGCGTTCTACGAATGGCAGGTGCGGTTGAAGGGCGGCAAAAGCTTGTACAGCGAGCCCGTGGAGGCGGCGCGCGGCGAAGTGCCCGGGGACCCCATGTGGAGTTACGTCGACAGCTACGGGCGGACGATTGCGGGCGGAACCAACGAGATTCAGTGCAACATCATTTCGGAGCGCGGATTGGGGATGCCGCGGGGGTAACGCGCCGCTCCAAGAAAGAAGGGGCCAAGGGGGACCCAGGACCCAGGACCTATGGTCCCTTCATCGCCTCAGGAATGAAGCTCGGGCAGCGCCGGCCGGGGCGGCGCCTGCCACCGCTTATGCGGCGCTCGCCAGTGCGTCGGAATCGGCGGCGCTTGGGCCCGAACGCACTGCCCGCAGCGCCGGCCTGCTACGCAGCGGAATCCCCGCAGATAGGGAATCCGGGACCAGGTCGGCCAACCGGTTGCTGGCCTCGGCCAGCTTGTCGCGCATCCATTTCTGCGCCGGCGAACGGTGGGTGCGGTCGTGCCAGATCAGGCGCACCTGCGCCGGCGGCAGTTCGGCCGGCGGCGACAGGACCACCAGCGGTTTGCGCGCGCACAGCGCCTGCGCCACCCGTTCGCTGGTGATCAGCGCCAGATCGGTGCTGGCCAGGACTTGCGGAACGGAGAGGAAGTTCTGGGTGACATACACCACCTCGCCGCCGAGGCCCGCCTTGGCGAGTTGGCGATCATAGAGTGCGGATGCGGCGTCGCCCCCGCTCGCGATGGCGAGCCGCGGCACCGTGCTGAACTCGGCGGCCGTCAAGCGGCGGCCGGCCAGCGGATGGCCCTCGCGCACCACGCTCACCATGCGCAGGGCGGCGAGGCTGCGCGAATGGATGCCGGAGCCGGCGGCGTCGAAAATCCCCAGCGCCATGTCCAACTCGCCGTCGGCGAGGCTGGCCTCGAGCGAGGCCGCCTCGGGCGTGCTCACCATCAGACGAATGTGCGGCGCCTCCTCGGCGATCAGGCCCGAGAACATGGGGGCGATGAGGTATTCGGCGAAATCGACCATGGCGATCTTGAAGGTCGCCGTCTCCAGCCGCGGATCGAAGCTTTCACCCACCAGCACCGATCCCAGTTGATCCAGCATCTTGCGCACGGCCGGACCGAGGGCCAGCGCCCGGGCGGTGGGCACCATTTCATTTCCCGAGCGCACGAACAGGGGATCGCCGATGGCTTCGCGCAGGCGCGCCAGCGCATGGCTGGCGGCGGGTTGCGAGAGGTGCACGCGCGGCGCGGCGCGCGTGACGTTGCGTTCGATCATCATGGCGTCGAACACGCGCAGCAGGTTGAGGTCGAGGTTAGTGACGTTCATGTTGTTTCCTCGTGTTTCTTTGCCGGGGCCTCCTCCAAGGAACCGAGCAGCTTCTTCAGCAACTTTTCCAGTGTGCGCATCTCGGCATCGCTGAATCCGCCGTAGACGCGCTCGAGCATGGCCCACACGGCCGGCTTGACCTTCTTGACCACGGCCTCGCCCGCCGGCGAAATGCTCAATTCGATGCGGCGCCGGTCTTGCGTGCTGGGGCGGCGGACGATCCAGCCGCGCGCGAACAGTTCATCGGTCAGCCGCGTGATGCCGGCCGGCGTCTCGGTGACCACGCCGCACATCTGCGTGGGGTTGGCCGGCTGGCCGGAGTGGTTGGACAGCCACATCAGCACCTGCCAGTGCGCGAGCGTGATGTCGAAGCGGGACAGTTCCTGGTTCATCCCGTCGGCGAGCAGCTTGCCGAGGTGAGCATGCAGCTTGGCGAGCAGGATCTGCTGCGCCGGCATGCCCGGGTCGGCCAGGGCCGCCTTGCGGATGCCCTGGTCGAAGAAGCGGAAGCTCTCCGGGCAGATGTCTTTCATGGCGGTATATTTTCATATGAAAATATACATGTCAAGATGTTTCTAGTTTGAAATAACCCTGTCCGAGAAAGGGCATCGAGTGTTAACAGGCTCTAGGCCGGGGCGGTCTCGGCGGCCGCCTCCCAGCGCGCGAGGCGTTCGACGCGCGCGCCGCAAAGCAGGCAGCAGCACAGAGGAAACCTGGCGCGGGGCGGGCAAGTGTGTAGACAGGCCCATGGCTATGGCTATGGCTATGGCCATGGTCAGATCCGTCAATGAGATCGTGCGGCTAACAACCCTCCATTCACTTCACGCTATCCTGGGCCTCTCCGGCGCCCCGCGTTTGCTCTCCTGAATTTCCGCGAGCGCGCAAAGCGCGGGAAGGTAGCCGCGCTGCGCGGCGCGCACGTACCAGGCCAGCGCCTTGACTGGATTATGGTCCAGTCCCTTGCCCGAGTCATACATGAGCCCGATGGCGTATTCCGCCCAGGGTGAACCACGTTGCGCCGACTTCAGGAAATACCGCAGCGCATGTCCGTAGTTGCGCCGCGTGCCCAGGCCGAGGTAGTGGCAGTATCCCATCAGCAGGTCGGGATCATTGGGCTGGCGCGCGTCGCGCAGCAGCTTGAACAGGAGGTCCGACACGTCAGCCCGCCAGCGATTCAGCGAGGCTGTGCCAGTTCAGGCGCCGCGTCGTCAGCATGACCGTGCCGAGCGCGATGAAGATCACGACGGATCCCATGAGCAGGGCGTTGTCCTCGGAAAGAAGGACCACATAGAGGACGCCGTACAGCCCGGCAAGCCCGGCGGCGAAAGCGCTTCCTCCTGCCCGGCTGTCCAGCACGCCGGCCAGGTAGGCCCCAATCAGGCCGACGCAGGCAACGGACGATACCAGGTACGCGAGAGCGAACGACAGGTGCTCGGACAGTGCAATCACCAGGAGAAAGAACACCGCCAGAGCCAGTCCCACCAGCAGGTAATGAACGAAATGCAGGGCAAGCTTGCGCAGTATTTCGGTGAGGAAGAAGGCGCCGAACGTCAGAGTGACAAAGAGCAGCCCGTATTTGACGGCGCGCTCGGACTGCAGGTAGATGTTGACCGGGTCCATGAAGCGCACGTCCATGCCTATGTCGGACTGAAGGACGCTCTCGAAGCTGCGTGCAAGGTGTGATGTATGCCACTCTGCCTCGAAGCCATCTGCGGAGACTTTGCGGCTGCGGGGCAGGAAACTGCCCTGGAAGCTGGGATGAGGCCAGTCCGAATTCAGTGAAACGGTGGTTTCATCTCCCGCGGGCGCGATGGACAGGCGTTCGGTTCCGGACAATTGCAGGGGAAAAGAGAAGTCATAGGCGGTTTCCCGGGCAAGGTCCACATCCCCGAGGTCGGCCTGCATGCCCTGGCGCTTCAGCAAATCGTTGGTGCCCGTGGTGAACGGACGCTGGGCGCCCCCGAAGGCGACCGTGGGATCGTTTTCGACCCCCCGCAAATCGGATATATCCAGGATCAGGAAAGCCCGGGCTTCGAGAATGTGCCGCTCCGGCGCGAGGCCGAGATGCTGCGCCAGCCTGAAATCACAGGCCAGGGCCAGGTTGGCATGGAAAACGCGGGCGGGATAAAGGCCGCGGTAGAGCGTTTCGACTGTAACGCCGCCCTTGACGTTCAGGTGACGCGGAGGAAGGAACAGGTGCTTGGTGACGGTTTCATAGGAAATGTTTTCCTTGCCGTTTTCCTTTTCACGCTTTTCGACGCGCTCCTTGTACATCACCGCGATGAACGGCCCCACGAGTTTCTGCTCGCCCGCGGCCGTTTGGGCAATATTGGCCTTGACCTCGGCCTGGCGCTGCTGCCGCGCGCTGATGGCGCCCTCTATCATGTGCAGCGGCACCAGCAGCACCACCGAGAGCATGACGATGACGGACAACTTGATGGCCAGCTTGTTCTTCAAGACGCCTCCACGGATTTGTATTTGACCCGCGCAAGGCTAGGGGGGCAGGGTGAAGGCGGCGTGAAGCGGGCGTGAAGCGAAGGAGAAGTCAGGCCGCCGGCAGGCTGAGGCAGGCCAGGGCGCCGCCTTCACCATGATTGGAGAGAACCGTGGAGCCGCGGTGCAGCTTGGCGATTTCGGCCACCAGTACCAGCCCTAACCCGGTGCCGCGCTGTCCCCCGTCCGGACGCGGCAGGGAGAAAAAGCGCTCGAACAGCCTGGGCAGGGCATAGTCCGGAATGCCGGAGCCGTGATCGCGGACTGACAGGTTCCATTGTCCTCCGCGTTGCTCGACGTCGATTTTTATTTTTCCGCCGGGAGCCGAGAAATCGATGGCATTCTCGACCAGGTTGCCGAGGGCCTGGCGGAGCAGAAAGGGATCGCCCAGGACTTCAGCAGAGGCCGGGCCGCTCACCGCGAGCGTCAGGCCGCGTGCCGCCAAGCGCGTGGCGCAGGTCGACGCCACCTCTTCCGCGAGTTCGCGCAGCCTTACGCGCTGCTGCTTTTCCGGCCGCTGCAAGTGCTCGAGACGCACCAGTTCCAGCAGGCGATCGATGACCGTCTGCAGGCGTTCGGATTGCTGGCGGATATTGGCGATGAAGCGGGCACGGTCTGCTTCCGGCGGGTTGTCCTGAAGGAGCTCGGCTGCGCCACGTATGGCGGCCAGCGGGCTTTTCATTTCATGCGTCAGCGTCTGCGCGTACTGTTCCACGTACTGCTTTCCGTCCAGGCGCTCGCGCATGGTTTGCAAGGCGGAAGCAAGCTCGGAGAGCTGGCGCCCGCCTGATGTCGGGGCGGGAAGTTTTTCGCCGTTGGCGAGGCCGTGGGCGTAATTGCGCAGACGCGTCAACGACCAGGTGAGCCACAGCGTGAAACCCAGGCCGATGAGGGCGGAAACGGCCAGCAGGACAGCTCCGCCGCGCTTGATGCGGCGCACGGCGCGTTGCGCGTACGGCGTCACGGACGAAACCGGCTTTGAGACCGTGAGCACCCCCAGCAACCGGCCGTCCCGTCCCCGAACAGGGGCGGCAACGTACATGGCCGAGGTTTCTTCATCCTCGGGATCGTCGCGCGTGCTGCGCGCGCCATATTCTCCCCGCAGTGCCCGTGCCACGTCGCGCCAATTCGCGTAATCGGCGCCGACGGCCTTGCCTTCGGAATCGTAGACGACGGTGCCCTTGGTGTCCGCAACATAGATCCGCAGGTCGACCGACTGCTTGTCCACGCCTGAGATCGAGGCTTGGGGCAGGCGTTTCGCCGCGGCGGCCACGGCGGTGGCGAAAGCCCCGTTCGCGATATGCCCCGATGCCATGTCGGGGCCCGCCAGTTCGGCCAGTGTATTGGCCGTGTCGACCAGTGTTTCCTCCATGCCCTGGCGCACACCCGGCTTGACTTCCTGCGAAAAAATGTTCAGCACGAACCAGGCGGCAACGCCCACGATCAGGAAATAGCCGAGAAACAGCCTGACGCTGATATTCACGGTTATGTAGCGGCGTGCTCGTCGCGTATGCTGTAGCCCAGCCCGCGATGGGTTTCGATGGGTTCAGTATCCGGACGGATGGCGCGGAGCTTGGCGCGCAGCGTCTTGACGTGGGCATCCACGGTGCGCTCCAGGCTGTCCTCCGCGTCGCGCCAGATCAGGTCCATCAATTGCGCCCGGCTGAAAACCCGGCCTGGCCGGCCGAGCAAGGTCGAAAGCAGGTGATATTCGTAGCGGGTCAGGGACAGCCACTCACCGTGGAAAGCGATGCGCGCGCCTTCGGTGTCCACCAGGAACCGGGATACCTTGCCGGAGACAGGTTGTGCATCGGAGGCGCCATGCGTGACGCTGCGTCCGCGCCGCAGTATGGCCCGCACCCTGGCCGCCACCTCCCTCGGGCTGAATGGTTTGGCGACGTAGTCATCGGCGCCCAGTTCCAGGCCCACGACGCGGTCCACTTCATCCGATCGGGCGGTGAGAAAGAGCACCGGTATGTCCGACTCGCGGCGTATTTCGCGGCAGACATCGAACCCGTTCATGTCGGGCAAGCCCACGTCCAGCACGACCAGTTCCAGCCCGGCCGGATGGTCACGCAGCGCCGCGAGCGCATCCCGCCCGAGCCTCACGTGGCGCGAGGCAAAGCCCTCCTTGCCCAGGGCGTAGGCGATATTGTCCGCGATGGTCGGTTCGTCCTCGACAATCAGCACGGTCATGGAATGATGCACTCCTGCGCCACGGTGGCGATGCGCCGCCCGTCCTTCGCGTAGAAGGCCGCTTCGATCATGGCCAGGCCGCCGCGCCCGACCGGACTGGACGAGGCATACAGCAGCCAGTCGTCGAACTTCGGCGGCTCGTGCCACCAGATCGAATGATCCAGGCTGGCGGGATACTCGACCTGGTAGGCCAGCCCCACGGTGTGAATGAGGGCGGTGTCGCTCACCGCCAGCACCGCGGCGGCGTGCACCAGCGGATCATCCGGCAGCGGCGCGCGCGGGCGCGCCCAGGTGGTGCGCCGCGGCGGCTCTCCCGCGGGGCGCGTGGCGTGCACCGAACCGTGCGAACGCAGTTCCCAGAAGGTGCGCTTGGAACGGTTGCCCGACGGCAGCGCCTCGTGCAGTTCTTCCCACCAGTCGCGCAGTGTGTCGGGCGCGGGCGCCGTGGGGGCCGGCGCCATGTGCGCCAGCGGCCCGGGCGTGTCGCCGAAGCTCGCCGTGCAGGTGAACACCACCTTGCCGTTCTGCAGGGCGCGCACCAGGCGGGTCTGCAGCCGCCGGCCTGTGCTCAGCGCCTCGACGGTGAAGGTCAGGTCGTGCAGCCAGGTGGCCGGGCGCACGAACAGCGCGCGCAGCGACAGCGGGCTATGGGACTGGGCGTGGCGCCCGGCGATGATCAGCGACTGGGCCATGACCTCGGGGCCCCAGCGGCGGTGCTTGCGTCCGTCGGTGCGCGAAACGAAGGTGTTGTCGTCGAGCCTTTCAACCGCGAACGGTGCAAGCCAGGCGTCGCGCAACTCCAAGGCGCGGTCGGTGGTGGTGATGATTGCTCCCTTACTGTGCTTTCTCCAGCGCGCCGATTATAGGGCGCGCTGGAGAAAGAGGCCGGGGTGGCCGGGAGGATAGGCTCTAAAGAATGCGGCCCGAGCGCAGCATGGACAGCGCCACGCCGATCAGCGCCAGCACCGCGCCGAGCGCCGCGAACACGGCGGTGATCTCGGTGGCGCGGCCCCTGCCCAGGGCGATGCGCGATCCCAGGCGCTCGTACACGGCCTTGAGGTCGGTGGCGCTGCCCGAGCGGTAGTACTCGCCCAGGGTCATGTCGGCGACCTTGCGCAGCGCGGTTTCGTCCAGGCGCACGCGCATGGACCAGCCCTCGGCGCTGACGGTGGTGCCCTGCGGCGTGCCCATGCCCACGGTGTACACGCGCACGCCGCGCTCGGCGGCGAGCTTGGCCGTCTCGATCAGGTCGGGGCCGGTGTTGCTCTCGCCGTCCGACAGCAGCACGATGGCGTGGGCGGTGTTGGAGCCCGGCGGCACGGGCTTGAAGGCGGCGATCTCGGTGCGGCGCGCCCAGTCCTGGGTGCGGTACGCCGACGGCGCTCCGTCGGAGAGCAGCTTCTCCACGTCGATGCCGCCGTCGGGCATGAGCGTGGAGAGCGCGATGACCAGGCCGCTGCCCAAGGCCGTGCCGCGCTGGGGCTGCAGGCGGTCGATGGCCTTGGCCAGGTCGGCGCGGTTGTCGGTGGGCGATTGCGCCACCGCCGCCGTGGCCGCCATGGTCACCAGCCCGACCCGCACGCGCCCCGGCTGGCTGGCCACGAAGGCCTTGGCGGCGGTCTTGGCCGCGCTCAAGCGGTCGGGCTTGAGGTCGGTGGCCTTCATGCTGCCGGAGGTGTCGATGGCCAGCATGACCGCATCCACCTGCTCGGGCAGCATGATCACCGCTTGCGGGCGCGCGGCGGCGAGGATGAGCAGGGTGATGCCGATCAGCAGCAGCCCGGCCGGCCCGTACTGGTTCACGTTTGCACGCCACCGGAACCACCGGCCGGGCTTCGCATCCGCCGCGGTCTGGTTGCCCTGGGCGGACGACAGCGCCGCGAAAATGGCCGTGGCGCGGCGGTTGCGCGCCTGCAGGCGCAGGTACAGCATCACCAGCAGCGGCGGGATGACCAGCAGGCCGAGCAGGGCCGGCCAGAGGAAGGTGAAACCCCGCGCGGCGATGAAGGGCGTCATGAGGGTTGGGCTGTCCCGGTCGTCCGGGCGGCGTGGGCGGCGGCCATGGCGTTGGCGGACACCGACTGCTGGCCGCCGGCCTTGCCGCGCATTTTGCGCAGGTGGGCGAAGCGCAGCAGGGCGGCGTCCAGCTTGTCGTGGGTGCTCAACTCCAGGCAGTCCACGCCGGTGCGCGCCAGCACTTGGCGCAGCGCCTGTTCGCGGCGCGCCGCCGCCTCGGCGAAACGCCGGCGGAATCCCGCGTCGCAGGTGTCCACAAAAATCTGCTCGCCGGTCTCGGCGTCCTCCATCAGTGCCAGGCCCAGGTCGGGCAGTTCGGCCTCCAGCGGATCGTGCAGGCGCACCGCCACCAGTTCGTTGCGCCGCGCCAGCAGGGCAAGACGGCTTTCCCATCCGGGATGGCTGATGAAGTCGGACACCAGGAACACCAGCGAGCGGCGGCGGATGATGTTTTCGGCGCGCGCCAGCATGTCGCCGAGGTCAGTCTGTCGCTTTTCACGCGCGGGGTCGCGCGTCGAAGCGCGGTTCTGGAAGCGCAGCACGGCATCCAGGATGCGCAGCACCTGCAGCCGTCCGCCGGCCGCGGGGATCACCGCCTCGGCCAGGCTGGCTGCGCTGCCGTCGTAGAGCAGCGCCCCGACGCGGTTGCCGTGGGCGGTCAGCATGCGGCCGATGGTGGCCGTCACTTCGGCTGCCAGCTCGCGCTTGCGCAGGCTGCCGGAGCCGAAATCCACCGAGGGAGAGAGGTCGAGCAGAAACCAGGCGAACACTTCGCGGTCTTCGTGGAACTCGCGCACGTAGGGCGTCTGCATGCGCGCGGTGACGTTCCAGTCGATGTGGCGCACGTCGTCGTGGGCCTGGTATTCGCGCAAATCCGCCAGGTCCAGGCCGAATCCCCGCATCAGGCTGCGGTAGTCGCCGTGCAGCAGGCCGTCGAGGCGCTTCAGCACCGTCCACTCCATGCGCCGCAGCAGGGTCTCGGCGTCGACGCGCGGCTGCGCCGCCTCCGGCGGAGCCGGGGGTATGACTTTGCGCCTAAGCCTGAGCAGCGACTTGAACATGGGCCGCCAGGGGTTTGTCGGGCGCGGGAATGGCGCGCATGATGCGCTTGATCAGCTGATCGGGCGTTTGCGCTTCGGACAGCGCGGCATACGACAGCACCAGCCGGTGCCGCAGCACGTCGGGCACGATGTCGATCATGTCCTCGGGCACGGCATACGGGCGGCCGCGCAGGAAGGCCAGCGCCCGTGCGCCTTCCACCAGGTTGATGGTGGCGCGCGGACTGGCGCCGAAGGTGATGAAGGGCGCGATGTCGGCGAGGCCGAAGCGCTGCGGCTCGCGCGTGGCCGCCACCAGCCGCACCGCGTACTGCGTGAGCAGCGGGTCGACGAAGACCTTGCGGCACTCGCGCTGCAGCGCCGCCAGCCGCTCGGTGGTGGTGACCGAGGTCACGGTGGGCGGCGGCCCTGTGACGCGCTCGACAATGACGAATTCCTCCTCCTCGGTGGGATAGCTGACCAGGATTTTCATCATGAAGCGGTCCACCTGCGCCTCGGGCAGGGGGTAGGTGCCTTCGGTCTCGATGGGGTTCTGCGTGGCCATGACCAGGAAGGGCTCGGGCACGCGATGGGTCTCGCCCGCGATGGTCACTTGCCGTTCCTGCATGACCTCGAGCAGCGCGCTTTGCACCTTGGCGGGGGCGCGGTTGATTTCGTCGGCCAGCAGCAGGTTGGTCATCACCGGCCCCAGGCTGGTGCTGAACTCGCCCGATTTCTGGTTGTACACGCGCGTGCCCACCAGGTCGGCGGGCAGCAGGTCGGGCGTAAACTGTATGCGCTTGAACGAGCCGCGCAGCGTCTGCGCCAGGGTTTTCACCGTCAGCGTCTTGGCCAGGCCGGGCACGCCTTCCACCAGCAAGTGTCCCTGGGCCAGCATGGCCACCAGCACGCGCTCCAGGAAACGGTCCTGGCCGACCACCACGCGCTTGACTTCGTACAGCAGGCTTTCCATCAGCGCTGCGCTTTCGGTGCTGACTGCCGGCATGTCGTTCATGAACTTCCTTCCAGGTTGCGTCCCTCGGGACGGCGATGTGTTCAGAAAGGCGATACGCCCACGGCACTGCCGGCCACGGCAATGGTGACCGCGAAGCCGAGGCCGGCGAACGTGCCGGTGCCGCTGGGGTTGTAGATGGCGGTGACAATGCCCACCACGTCCCCGTCCGCGTTCACCAGCGGCCCGCCGGAATTGCCGGGATTGGCCGCGGCATCGAACTGGATCAGGCGGCTGAGCACGCGGCCGTCGCCCGGGATTTTGAATTCCCGGTTCAGGCCCGACACCACGCCCGACGACACCGAGGGGCCGATGCCGAAGGGGAAGCCCACGGCCACCACCGTGTCGCCGGGCTTGAGCGCGGCCGGTGAGCCCAGCGTGGCGGCCGGCAGGTCGTCGGGTATGGACTTGGCCTTGAGCACAGCCAGGTCGTTTTCCGGATGCACGCTCAGGATCACGGCCTCGGATTCCGAGCCGTCGAAGAACGTGACCACCACGCGCTTCATGTTGGCGACCACGTGCAGGCTGGTGAGGATGATGCCGCTGTCGACAATGACCACGCCCGAGCCCACGCCGGTCAACCTCTTGATTTCGGGGTTTTCGTCCGGGGCGCCGCCCGGCTTTTTGCCCGCGGCCCTGGCCTTGTCGGCATCCATCCTGGCATTGCCGCCGTTTGTCTTCGCCCTGTCGCCATTCGACTTGGCGTCGCCGGCGTCCGCCTTGGGCTTGGCATCGCCGCCATCCGCCTTGGCACCGCCAGTATCCGCCCTCGGCTTGGGAGCGTCTTTGCCCGCCTTGGCCGGCTCGGTCTCCGCGTCCTCATCCAGGTACCCGCGCACCAGCACCACCGATTGCCGCACCGCCTCGGCCGCCCTGGCGGTTTGGGCGGGCAGGGACTTGGTTTCCAGGGTGTTCATCACCGCGGCGTCGATGTCGTCCTGGTTGATCTCCGGCGGTTTGGCCTGAAAGGCCTTGTAGGCGAGCAGCGGCAGCGCCGCCACCAGGATGCCCGCGAGAAAAGGCAATGCAAACGCGCGCCAGGCGCGCGCGGGGCCATACGTACGCGACGCGGGCGCGCCGCCATACGCACGCGACGCGGGCGCGCCGCGTTGGGCCGGGGCGACCGGTTGCGGGGACGCCGTGCGGCTGCCCTCGGTGCGGGTCGGGCTACGGAGAGGCATGTCGTTCTTCACGTACCATGAGTAGAACGGAAGCAATGCTGGGGTGAACGCCGCGGACGCGCGTTTCCTTCCCGGGGAATATCCCGATCGTCCGACGCGGGCGTCTCCAAGCGTCCACTTTCACTATACTACGTCGTTCCGTTCCTCATGCGTCCCTGACCCATGCGATTCCTGTGGCCGGACATGCTGTGGCTGCTGGTGCTCGTTCCGGCGCTTGCGGCGGGCTACCTGTTCGTGCTCGCGCGCCGCAAGCGCCAGGCACTGCGTTATTCCAGCCTGGTGTTGATCCGGCAGGCCCTGAGCCCCGGGCAGCGCTGGCGGCGCCACGTCCCGCCGGCGCTGTTCCTGGCCGCCGTGGCCGCGGCCATGGTGGCGGCGGCGCGGCCGAGCGCCGTGGTCACGCTCCCCTCGCAGTACATGACCCTGATCATGGCCATGGACGTGTCGCGCTCCATGCTGGCCACCGATGTCGCGCCCAATCGCATCAGTTCCGCCCAGGCTGCGGCCAAGGCCTTCATCGACGGCCTGCCCTCCAACGTGCGGGTGGGCATCGTGTCGTTCGCCGCTTCCACCGCCGTCGTGCAAACCGTGACAGACCGCCACGAAGACCTCATCGCCGCGGTGGACCGCTTCGAGCTGCAGCGAGGCACCGCCACGGGCAACGGATTGCTGGCGGCGCTGGGGCAACTGCTGCCCGACGCCGGCATCGAGGTGGAACCGACCTATGGCTACGCCTTTGGGCCCTACGGCGATAACCCGGCTCAGCCGCGCGCGCGCCAGCAGGGGCCCAAGGACTTCGTGCCGGTGGCGCCCGGGTCCTACACGGGCGGGGGCATCGTGCTGTTGTCCGACGGCCGCCGCACCGTGGGGCCCGACCCCCTGAAGGTGGCGCGCGTGGCGGCCGACCATGGCGTGCGGGTGTTCACCGTGGGATTCGGTTCGAAGAATCCGAACCCCAACGATCTGCAGGGCATGTCGTTCTTCGCGCTGCTCGACGAGGACACGCTGAAGGGCGTGGCCAGCATCACCGGCGGCGAGTACTTCTATGCCGGAACGGCCGAGGACCTGAAGCAGGTCTACAACTCGCTGCGCGCCAAGTTCTCGCTCGAGGCCCGTGAAACCGAAGTCACCGCGCTGTTCAGCGTCCTGGCAGTGGCGCTGCTGATCGCGGCCGCGGCGCTGTCGCTGTGGTGGTTCCGCACGCCCGTGGCCAGCGCTGTACGCACCCCGGCCTGACCCGTTCCGTTCCCGAAGTTCCTCCCGCCGAAAGGTTTTCCGGTCTTTGTACGGCGAACTTTCTCCGTGCTATCGTCGTTCGGCACCTGCCCGGGAACCCGCGGGGCAAAGCAGAGCAAAGGAAATTGCATGGACTACGAATGGTCCGCCGAACACAATGCGTTCAGGGCGCGGCTGAAGAAATTCCTGAAGGCGCACCTGCCCGAAGACTGGGAAGAAAAATCGCAGCTCGACGCCAGCGAGCCCTACGTGGCGAATTTCGCGCGGACCTTCTGCCCGGCGCTGGCCAAGGAAGGGCTGCTCATTCCGCACTGGCCCAAGGAAGTGGGCGGCGGGGGACTCGACGCCTATCACCACTGGGTGCTGGGCGAGGAGATGATTTCCGTGGGCGAGCCGCGCGCCTACCAGTACATGAACGTGAACTGGATCGGGCCGTCCATTTTGCAGTTCGGCACGCCGGAGCAGATCAAGACCCTGGTGGGCGGCATTACCCGCGGCACCGATTTCTGGTGCCAGGGCTTTTCCGAGCCCAACGCCGGGTCGGACCTCGCCGCCATGCGCACGCGCGCCGAGAAGACCGCCTCGGGTTGGGTGATCAACGGCTCCAAGATCTGGACCTCGGGCGCGAGCGTGGCCGACTACTGCTTCCTGCTGGCGCGCACCGGCGACACCAAGCGCACCATCTCGGTGTTCATTGTGCCCATGAAGACGCCCGGCATCCAGGTCAAGGTGGTTCCCGGCGTGGCTGGCGCGCGCGCCTTGCACGAGGTGTTCTTCACCAACGTCGAGGTGCCGCACTCGGTGGTGCTCGGCGACGAGGGGCAGGGCTGGAAGGTGATGAAGGGCTCGCTCAACAACGAGCGCATCGGCATTCCGCGCTACGCCCTGGCGCAGCGCGCCGTGGAGCGCGGCATCGAGATACTGAAGAAGCGCGGCAAGTTCAAGGATTCGGGCGTCAAGGCCAAGGCCGCGCGCGCCATCGCCGGCTGCCAGGCGGCGCGCTACCAGTCGCTGGAAGTCATCGACGCGCGCGTCAAGGGCAAAGAGCCCACGGCCAAGGTGAACGTGGCCCGCTACGCCGTGGTTCTGGCCGACCGGGCGGTGAGCGAGTTCCTCGGTGATTGCCTGGGCGACGTGCTGATCTCCAAGGAAGACATGGTGATCTATTCCGCCTACCGGCGCACCTCCACCTCCGGCGTGGGCGCTGGAACGGCGGAAATCCAGCTCAACACCATTGCCCGCGAATACCTCGAGCTGCCGCGAGAGTAAAAGGAATAAGGGGGCGCATTTTCGAAACTGCGCCCCTTGATTTATCCCGCACTTGAGAGATTCGTAAACGAATCAGGCCGCACGAGCAAAAGGAAACCACGAACATGGACATGGAACTTTCATCCGAGCAGCGCCAGTTGCAGGCTTCGCTGCAGCAACTGCTCGGCCAGTACAAACAATTGCCCAAGGCCGAGGCCATTGCCTACACGATGTCCGATGCGCTGGACGCCGACCTGGCGGCCAGCGGCTACCTGGACATCGCCCGCACCGAGGGCCTTGGTGATCTGGAGGCGGTGCTGCTGGTCGAGGCCGCCAGCCAGTTGCCCTATTGCAATGAAGTGGCGGCGAGCGCGCTGGTCGCGCCCCGCATCTCGAACGAGCCGTTGCCCCGTCCGCTCGCTCTGACGGCGTCTACCGGAGGGCCGGTGCGCTACCTGCCCGTGGCCAAGGCCATATTGGTGGACACCGGCCGCGACGTGCGGCTGCTCGACCCGGCCAGGTGCACGGTGCGCGCGGTGCCCAGCGTGTTCGCCTATCCCATCGGCGTGCTGGAAAAAGCCGACCTCGCCGCGGCGCCGGTGGTGAAGGGCGCTGCGCCCTCCGAACTGCGCCGCGCCTGGCAATTGGCGCTGGCCGCCGAAACCCTGGGCTGCACGCAGGCCGCCATCGACATTACGCTGGCCTATCTCAAGGAGCGCAAGCAGTTCGGCCACGCCATCGGCACCTTCCAGGCGCTGCAGCATCGCATTTCCGAATGCGTGAGCATGCTGGAATCGCTGCGCGTGCTGGTGTACCACGCGGCGCAGACCGGCAAGCCGGGTGACGCGGCCACGGCGGCGTTCTATGCCCAGGACGTGGCGCCGCGCGTGGTGCTCGACTGCCAACAGATGCACGGCGCCATGGGCTGCACCCTGGAATATCCGCTGCACTTCTGGACCTACCGCATGAAGGTGCTGCAGGGCGAACTGGGCGGCTCCATCGCCCAGGCCGAGGCGATGGCGGAAGCGCTCTGGGCCGCGTAGTACGAAAAGCCCAAAGTCGAGGTTGCGGGTCAGCCCGCAACCTCGTTTACGAGCCGGAACCGGTTATTTCTTTGCGTCGGCTTCGCACTTCTTCATGAATGCACCCTTGGCCGCACCCGCCAGCGGCTTGCCGTCCTTGCCCACCGCCTTGCCTTCGCAGGCTGCATGCGCGGATCCGCCCCCCGAGTCGGCCATGCATTTCTTCATGAAGGCATTCTTGGCGGCGCCGGCCAGAGGCTTGCCGTTCTTGCCCACGGCCCTGGCTTCGCAGCTTCCACCGGCCGCGGCGGCAGGCGCCGGCGCGGCGGGCGAGGGCGCCGTGGCCGGAGCGGGAGCGGCAGTTGGCGCGGGAGCCTTGGCGGCCGGGGCGGGGGCCGGCGCGGGAGCGGCAGCAGGGGCGGGGTTCTTGGCCGCCGAGGTGCCGCCGGTCTGGGCGAAGGCTACGCCGCAGGCAAATACGCTGAGGGCGCACAGGATGCGCAGATTGTTATGTCTGGCCATGAGCAGTCTCCTTTGTTGGTTGTGAATGGGTTCCGCCGCAGCGGAGCAGCTAGTATGAACGATAACCCCGCCGCCGGTGAGGTGGGAAGGATGAAGCGGAAAAGGAGCAAAGATGAAGGTGCTGGCAGAAAAACTGGATTTCCCCGAAGGGCCCATCGTCATGCCCGACGGCACGGTGTACTGGGCGCGCGGCGACGGCTCGGAGATCAGGCGCGTCATCGCGCCGCTCGACCGGCCGAACGGCATCGGCCTGTCGCCCGACGGCAAGCGCGTGTACGTGTCCGACACGCCTTCGGGCCGGCTGTGGGCCTGGGACATCACCGGACCCGGCAAGGTGCACCGCTACGGCGAGCCAGGCATCGCGGGCGGCTGGCTGGTGGGCGCCACGGGCGACATCAGCCGCTTCGACAGCCTCAAGGTGTCTTCATCGGGCAAGATCATCGTGGCCACGCTGGGCAAGGGCGGCCTCACCGAGTTCTGGTCCGACGGCGGCACCCAGCGCCACCACCCCGTGCCCGACCTGCACACCACTAATCTGGCCTTCGGCGGTCCAGATCTGCGCACCACCTACATCACCTGCAGCAGCCGCGGCTTGCTGCTGGAGACGCGCTGGCACGAGCCGGGGCTGAGGCTCAACTTCAACTGAGCAAGCTGCGACGAAAAGTGGAGGGGTGCCGGGCCGGCGAGCCCCGCCATCTGCGAAGCGGAATAACCTCCCGGCCTTTAGCCTATTTGGAGACGTTCAGAAACGGGATCGGCGCGCCTGCGTAGATCGAAGTCGGCAGCGCCCCGTTCCATTTCTCCGCCTTCACCTTCTCCACCTCGATGCGCCGCAGTTCCAGCACGTCCTTGTTCTGCGACAGGGCCGCGTTCTGCAGCCGCAGCGCCTCGGCTTGGGCCTTGGCGATGGTGAGGTTGGCGTAGGCTTCGCCGTCGGCCTGGGCCTTGCGCGCGCCGGCCTCGGCTTCGGCCACCGCCACCTTCTGCTTCTGCTCGGCTTCCACGGTTTTCAGCTTGTTCTCGGCGGCGAGGCGCAACTGTTCCTGGGTGACCTTATCGTTGATGGCGTGCATGTAGGAATCGGAAAAAGCGAAATTGCGCATATCGATGTTGATGACCTGCGCGCCGTAGATGGCCAGCTTGTCGCGCAGCGCCGTGTTGATGTCGCTGGATACCTTGGCGCGCTGGGCGATCAGGTCGGGCGCGGTGTACTCGGCCGTGACCGCCTTGAAGATTTCCTGCGTGGCGGTCTGCACGTAAGAGGACAGGTTACCGTCGTGCGAGTATTTCTCGAACACCTCCGCGACGCGGTCGGTGGCGATGCTGTAGCGTCATGCTGACTTTCACCGGCTGGGTGTCGCTGGTGCTGCCGTCGGCGTTTTCAATGTTGGCGGTTTCGGCGCGAATGCTGAAGTTGGACAGCTTCTGCCAGGGCGGCAGAATCGCCAGGCCTTCGCCTTCGATGCCCACGATCCTGCCGAACTGGGTGATCACGCCGCGGCTGCCCGTGGGCACGGAATAGAAGGGCCACAGAAAGTAAAGCGCCAGCAGGACGACAACGCCGATGATGATGGGGCGGACAGTCAATTGGCGCTCGCCCGGCTCGAAGATTCTCATACTGCCTCCCTAGGGTGCTGCCGCCTTGTGAATGGCGGTCTCCAGCAACTCTAGCATGCGGTCTATTTCATCTTCCATCACGTTTAGCGATGGCATGAAGCGCAGCAGGTGAGGGCGCGGCGAATTGATCAGCAGCCCGTCCTCGCGCGCCACTTCCACAAGCTTCGTCCCGATGTCGCTTTTCAAGTCGAGGGCAACCAGCAGCCCGCGCCCGCGCACTTCGCCCAAGCCGAATTTTTCGGACAGCGCCTTGAGACCTTGCGTCAGTCGCCGGCCTTGGGTCTCGATATTGGCGAGGAAGCCGGGCGCGAGCACGGCGTCCATGATGGCGCAGCCGGCGGCCGTCATGAGCGGGTTGCCGTTGAACGTCCCGCCCTGGTCGCCGGGCTCGAAGCAGCTTGCCGCTTCGGTGGCCACCAGCGCGGCCAGCGGCACGCCGCCGCCCAGGCCCTTGCCCAGGGTCATGACGTCGGGCTCGACGCCGGCGTGCTCGAAGCCCCACAGCTTTCCGGTGCGCCCCACGCCGGTCTGGATTTCGTCCACGATGAGCAGCAGGCCGCGCTCGCGCGTCAGCCGGCGCAGGGCGCGGAGGAATTCGTCGCTGGCCGGAATGACGCCGGCTTCGCCCTGGATGGGCTCGAGCATCACGGCCGCCGTCCGCGGCGTGATCAGCCGCTCCACGGCAGCGAGGTCGTTGAGCGCGGCCTTGGGAAAGCCCGGCACCTTGGGTTCGAACAGCGGGCGAAACGCCGCCTTGCCCGAGGCCGCCATGGTGGCCAGGGTGCGGCCGTGGAAGGAGTCGGTGAAAGTGATGATCTCGTGCGCCCCGCCAAGGCGCAGCGCGCCCCACTTGCGCGCCAGCTTGATGGCGCCCTCGTTGGCCTCGGCGCCGCTGTTGGCGAAGAACACCCGCTGGAAGGGGCTGTGCGCGACGATGCGCCGCGCCAGTTCCATGGAAGGCTGGTTGTAGAAGGCCGGGCTGGGCGACACCAGCAGGCGCGCCTGCGCGGCCAGCGCTTCGGCCAGCGCCGCCGGGCTGTGGCCCAGGCTGTTCACGGCCCAGCCCTGCACGAAGTCGAGATAGCGCTTGCCCGCATGGTCCCACAGCCATGAGCCTTCGCCGCGCACGAACACCAGCGCGGGGCGCGGCGTGATGTTCATGAGGGCTTGCGTGGGGAATTGCTCGAACTGCATCGGGAATAGGGAACGGTGAAGTTGGGATGAGCAACCCATGAGCGTTCGGCCACATGGGTTGGACGGGATGCTCCTGCGCCTACTTGCGGGCTTCCTTGGGGTCCGTGACCGGTACGCGCGTCAGGACGAAGTAAACCGAGTCGCGGTACGTGGCCACAAGATCTTCGAGCGAAGAAGCCTTGGGTTTGGCCGGCGCCACGGCCGTGGGCAGGCGGGGCAGGTCTTCCAGGAGGGCGTCGATGTATCGCGCCTTCAGGGCGAAATTGGTGTTCTCGGTCACGTCGCCGGTGGCTTTGAGCATGACGTCGGCCGGTAGTTTCTCGATCACGAGGCCCACGACTTCGCCGCTCATGTTGACCAGGGGGCCGCCGCTGTTGCCGCTCTGCACGGGCACCGAGATGAGCAGCTTGGTGGGGTCGAGCGGAAGGTTCCCCGATACTTCGCCCGACGTAATTTTCGGCGACACGCCCAGCACGTCCGAGTGCGGATAGCCGATGGTGAACACGTGCGAGCCCAACGCCGCGGCGCCCTTGTTAAGGGAAAGGGGGCGGAGCTTGCGGTCCTTGAGATCGACCGTCAGGATGGCGACATCGTTTTTCGCATCGGCGGCCGTCACACGCGCGCGAAGAGGAGTTCTGTCGGCGCCGTAGAGCACGATTTCGGCGGCTCCGTCGATGACGTGGAAAGCGGTCACGAAATAACCTGCGTCCACGTACCAGGCGGTGCCGGAACCGAACATGAATTCGGGCTTATCGGCGGTACCGGGCTTGGGTGCCGGTTTCGGCGCGGCGTCAGGCCGCGTATTGGCCTGCGCGGGCGCGCTGGCTCGCGGGTCCGGTGCGGAGCCAAGGGCCACAGGTTGGACGCACACAAAGTCCAGGGCGTATCGTCCGATGGTGTTGGGCGGCGGTTGCAGCGCGTTGACCGAAGCAGGCTCGGATCGGAACAGCACCTCCTGGCCGTCGTTGTAGTAGGCCGCGCCCAGGCTGCCCATCGCGCCGCCCTGGCAGGAGGACATCCACAAGGTTATTTCCGACTTGACCGGCATGGAGCCAACATTCTGTGTCTCCCGGTTCATCACCAGCTCGTAGAAGGTCACCGTGCCCGCCCGCCGCTCGGGCACCTGCTCGATGCGGTTCGCCGCAACGAAGATTTTTGCGCCGTCCTGCCGCGTCGCCACCGGCCGCCAATCCGAACGCCATATGTCGGGAGGAACAACGGCGGAGCCGATGCCCTTAGCTGCCAGCTCTCGGCCGCGGCCGCATGCGAAGCCCAGAATGGCGAGGCTCACCGACCCCGGCAGCGCATCGGCGTAGGAAAGGGAAAAGGTTCCCAGGTCTTCGGGAATTCGCGCTCCGGTCGTG
>Ga0068858_100001747_pt1 | contig 22173 bp, 22 predicted proteins | sample KBSSwiS12_FD_66589 | JGI IMG/M metagenome (GOLD analysis project Ga0068858, IMG submission 66589) | Switchgrass rhizosphere microbial communities from Kellogg Biological Station, Michigan, USA - KBS Switchgrass S1-2 | ecosystem: Host-associated > Plants > Roots > Rhizosphere > Soil ...
ACGAAGTCTCTGCGCGTCAGCGACTCGCTCATCGGGCCCGCAAAACCTGCAGCGTCACGTAATCGCGCGCCTCCGTGGGCTCACATGTTGCGGCCGTCGAACGGCACGCGGCGCAGCCCGGTGAGATCGACGTCCGCGAGGCAGCGCACGTTGATCGCGGCGGTCTCGAGCCCATTCGGCGCAACGCCGAGCCCGAACGGCGAGCAACCGCACTCGGGACAAAAGTGATGCCTGATCACGTGCTTGTTGAACGTGTAGATCGCGAGCCGCGTCTCGGGCGTCGTGAGCCGCAATTGGCTGCGCGGCACGAACCATAGGAGGTACCCCTTGCGGCTGCAATACGAGCAATTGCAGTCGACAACCTGCCCGATCTCGCCCTCGACCTCGTATGCGTTTTCGCCGCAATGACAGCTGCCGTGGTAGAGCATCGCGCCCCCTTCGTTTTGCTTCTTGTCCGCGCCTCGGGACGACGCGTCGTTCGCGCTAGTGTGCCTGAGCCGCCGGTGCAGCGCAGCCTTGCCGCTCGCGGCATTATCCACGCGGTGCTAACATCGGCCGATGCGCGCGATACCTCCCGGCGCAACTCAGCAACGGACGCTCGGCGGACGAGCGTTGCGAGTGGGCCTAGGTATCGCCGCCAAGCTGTCCTTCGGTCTGGGCGCGCTCTGTGCGGCGCTGTTCGTGCTCGCGCAGACGGATAGCACCGTCGCAACCGCCTCGGCGCTGAATGCGTTCAGCGAGCTGCAGCGAGCCGCGCTCGCGCGCACCCCGGATCAGAGCATTTGGTCGTCGCAGCGGCAGGCGGGTTACCGCGAGTCGCTCGCCGAAACGTTCGACGCCCCGCCCGGCGTGCTCGAGATCCCGTCGCTGAAGCTCACGGTCCCGATTTTCGTCGGCACGAGCGAGCTCCAGCTGAACCGCGGCGTCGGCTGGATCGAGGGCACGGCGATGCCCGGAGCCGACGGCAACGTCGGCCTCGCGGGCCACCGCGACGGCTATTTTCGCGGCCTGAAGGACTTGAAGGTCGGCGACACGATAGAAGTCGAGTCCATCGGACGCACGCTGCGTTACCGCGTGACGCAGCTGAAGATCGTCGAGCCGACCGACGTGTCGGTGCTCGATCCCACCGACGAGCCCTCGGTGACGCTTGTAACGTGCTATCCGTTTTACTACGTCGGCAATGCCCCGCAGCGCTACATCGTGAGGGGCACGCTCGACCGATCTCGCAGCTGAACGCTCGTTCCAGCGGTCCACAACACAACACGAATGGAGAAAGCGATGAGAAAGACAATCGGTTTGCTCGCGTCGTTGGCCTTCCTCGGCGGCTTGGCGACGACACACTCGGCGTCTGCTCAAGGCGGATGCGGCGGCGTCACGTTCACGGGCCCGGTGCTCTCGCAACTACCGGAGGCCGCGAGCGCCTGCCGCGAGATCGTGACCCGCAACGGCCAGCAGTTCGCGCATTTCAAAGCCGAAATCATGGGCACTTCCGGATCGCAAATCCGCGCGCGCTTTGCGATGCCGAACGGACAATACTCGAAGACGTTCCAATTCACCGCGCCGCAGGGCTCCCGCGTCAACATTGCCGGCCGGAATTATCGCTTCAACGATCTCTCTCAGGGCCAAGAGCTCGACGTCTATTTGCCTCCAGACCGCTGGGAGTTCGAGGTCCCCTCCACTGAGAACTTTGCGGCCGCGCCGGCCGCGGACGTCGTGCGCATCACGACGATCACGGTCGCTTCGGCATCGACGTTGCCGAAGACCGCGAGCTCGGTGCCGCTCGTCGGGCTGCTGTCCGTCGTGCTGCTAACGCTCGGTACGGGCCTGACGCTCGTGAGACGCCGGTTGTCGTAGGACCGCATGGACCGGCGGTCGCGCCGGATCGATCGCGTCGGCTCAGGGCAGGCGCACACCAGCGCAGCTCGGTCGCGTACGACTCAAAAGTCGGCGCGATCGAGCACGATGTCGAGGTTGACCTCGTCGAAGCGCAGCACGCGCCGCTTCGAGCGGAAAGCGTCCGCGGTCACGGAGACCGACACGACGTCGACCTGCTCCTCGCAGCTCTTCCGCCGGCCCGAGAGCTGGAAGCGGCCGTCCTCGCCGCTGCGGGTCGTGAAGCGTTGATCGAGGAAGACGGCCTCGATCGTCGCGAACGCGATCGGCATTCCGCGCGCATCGTGGACGGAACCCGATAGCGCATAGCGGTCGCACGTCGCGCGCACGATCCAACGTTCGATCGCACCGATGCGCGCGTCGTCGGTCACGGTGACCGCGAAGTTCAGAGCGAAGAACAGCACGGCTGCGATGACCGCGCCGACGACGGCGAAGACTAAATAGCGCAAGGCGCTCACCTGCGCCGGCCCTCGCCGCGCATCGCGATCATGCGGGCCGGCTCACGCAGCGATCCGCAACAGCCGGAGCAAATTGCCGCCGAGAATCGCTTCCTTGTCGGCGTCGCGCAGAAAAGACGCGTTGACGACCACGTCGATCGTATCGGGCCAGAGATATGGCATGTCGGACCCATAAACGACTTGGCTCACGCCGGTCTCGGCGACGAGATGCCGGAGCCCTTCCGACGAGAACACCATCGAGTCCACTAGAATCCGGTCCTTGAAGTACTCGCTCGGCTTGCGGGCGTTCGCGCACTTCGCGTCGTCGCGCACGACGCACGACGCGTCGGCACGGCCGAGGTACGACGTCAGATATCCGCCCCCGTGCGCCGCGCACACCTTGAGCCTCGGGAACCGGTCGAGCACTCCCTCGTAGATCATATGACTCAGGAACACGGTGGTCTCGAGCGGATTGCCGACGATGTTCGGCAGCGAGCCGCGTCCGTCGAGCGAGCCGTCGCGCGCGATGTTCACCGCGTTGTTCGGATGCATGAACACGGGCACGTCGAGCTCTTGCGCCTTGGCCCAGAACGGGTCGTATTTCGACGAGGTCGGCGGCTCGCCCTCGACGTGGCCGCCGATCGACGCGCCGCGCGCGCCGAGATTCTTCACCGCGTGCTCGAGCTGCTCGGCCGCAAGATCCGGGAATTGCAGCGCGACAGACGACAGCGCGACGAAGCGGTCCGAATGCTGCTTGCACCAAGCCGCGAGCAACTCGTCGTGCAACGCGACGACATCCTTCGCGACTGCGCGATCCCTCGCGTACCACCAGAAGAAGTTCACGCTGAGCGCCTGAACGTCGATGCCGCGCTCGTCCATCGCGGCGAACCGCTCGGCGCCGAGCACGACCGTCGGCGGCGCGACCCTCGGCGGGTTCGCGGCGGGCAAGCGCTGCGCAACCTCGGGGAACATGCAGTGCGCGTGCACGTCGACGACCTTCACGCGCTTACCCGCGACGCGGACCTCCTTGCGCTTCGCTTGCGCGTCGACACGCAGCGCCGTGAGGCACGCCGCCGCGCCGGCCTGCGCCAGGAATAGTCGCCGACTCGTCATCGTTCTTCTTCTCCCGTGGCCGCGCACCCGCGGCCGCCACGCTTAGCGCGTTTGCGATTCGCCGTGCCGCAGATGCTCGACGAACGCTTCTCCCTTGGCCGCTAACTTGCGCTCGAGCCGCTCCGTGCAATCGCAGCGCTCGCACGCCCAGGGCTCGGAGCCGTCGCGGTCCCGGCACGGCAGCCCATGCGCGTTCTGCACCTTCGTGAGCTCGAAGTACCGCTCCCAATACGGCCGTTCCTCGTCGAGCGGCGTTGCGCAGAAGCAGACCTCGACCCACTTCACCGTGCCGTCGGCGCCGATCCGCGCCGCCGCCATGTTACGCAGGTATTCACCTTCCGCGACCGAGCCACGGCCGAGCACGCGCCGCTCGATCGCGTCGAGCAGCGCGCGGCCGCGGTTCGGCTTCACTTTGGCGCGGACGAGGTAGCGCACAGAGACGTTCTACCCTCGACCGGCCCGCGGCCGCAAGGCCCGCCGCGGCCGGCGGGCCTGCGTCGTCCCCCAATAGCCAAAGAGCCGTCAAAGGACGGCGGCGTCTAGCGCAGCGGCGTGCCAGGGATGCGATCGTGGCAGCGCATGTGGACGAAGATTGCCGCAGGGGGTAGCTTCGGTTCGTGGATTGGCTACGTCCACGCTGCGAGAGCCGGATGTTCCGAAGCCGCGAGATCGATCGAGCCATGAAGATAGCCGCCGTCGCGGCGCTCGTCACCGGATTCGCGCTGTCTTCAACGTCGTTCGCACAGAGCGCTGCAACAGCGTCGAGCATCGACGAGCTGCTCGATCAGGTTCGGGCGGTCGAATCGCGCGAGGGCGAAAGCTCACCGAGCTTGATCGCGCTGTATACGGAGCTCGGTCTCCGCTACCAAGACAAAAATGAGCCGGCGCACGCCGCCGCGGCGACGCGACGCGCGCTGGATATCCTGCGTGTCAACGAAGGCCTTTACACGCTCGATCAGGCGCCGCTGATCCGACAGTTGATGCGCAACGCGCTCGCACTCGGCGATCACGATACGGCATGGGAGCTCGAGCAGGGGTTGCTTCGGCTGTCTGAGCGGGATCCGAACGACGTGCGCACGGCGCAAATTCTCAGCGACGTGGGCGACAGGCGGCTAATGATCCTCGAGCGCTACAACGCCGCGCAGTTTCCTCCGGAAATCGTTCTCGGTTGCTACTACGCGGAAACAACTCCAACTACGCAGCAATTTTCCCCGATTGGACAGCAGAAGAGCTGTACGGCCGGCAGCCGCAGTCGCGTCCAGCAGAATCTTGCGAGCGAGGCGCTGAGCTACTATGCGCACGCGGTCGACATTCTCACCGCAAACGCGAGCGACGAGCTTCCGATACTGATCAAGAAAGTCGTCGCGAGTAGCTGGCGGTACAACACGCCGAATGAAACCGGTCCCGCCTACATGGTGAGCCACTCGTTGAGAGCGCTTGGAAGACAAAGCTTGAGCTCCCTGCTCGCGTACCAGAACGAGACTAGCGCGCCCTGGCCCGCCCGAATCGACACGCTCGTTCAAATAGCGGACTGGGACTTGATGTATGCCTTTGGCCTCGATCAAAAAGACATTGCGCTCTCGGAGTACGCGCAGGCGTACGAGCTGTGCAAACAACAAGGCTTGCCGCAGGAAACGATCGATCGAATGTTCTCGCCCCGTAGTCCGGTTCCACTTCCGGTGTTCGTCCGGAGTCCCCTCGTGACTAACGAGGCCGGATCCGCGGGACACCTCGACATCGGCTTCGAAGTCGACAAGTACGGTGAAAGCGGTCGCGTTCGGACCCGCTCATGGGCGGGAAGCGCGACACCCGCCGTGGAGAAGAGCCTGGAGCAGGTGATCGAGCACACTCGTTTCCGCCCGCGGCTCGTAGATGGCAAATTCGCCGGCACCGGGCCGATCGTCGTTCGTTACTACGTGAACGCAGATTTTCGTCCGTTGGTCTACCGCGCGACCCGGTAGCAGGCCTGCGCGCCTTCGAGTCTCAGCCGGCCGGCGGCGACTCGATGAGCACGACGAACAGGTTGTTCGGGTCGCGCACGATCGCGACCTTGAGCTTGTTGTTGCCGGCCGGCAGATCGAGCGGCTTGCCACCGGTCGAGACCACCTCACCGCCGAAGCGCTTGAAGACGGCGATCGCCGCATCGATGTCGCGCACGCGCAGCTGCATCCGCGTCGATCCTGGGTCTTGGACCCTGCCCTGCACCGTCTTCTTGTCCACGCCGGAGAACTCGATGAATCGCAGCTCGAAGCCCGAAGTGGGAACCTGCAGCAAGCCGACGCGGTATTGGCCGCCGTCCACGCCGAGAGCTGCGAGCACCGCAGCGTCGCCGCTCGGCTCGCCGGGCGCACGATTCACCTTTAGCCCGAGCGCATCGCCGTACAGGCTCATCGCTTTGGCGACGTCATTCACCGTGACGCGGAGGGCCATCGCAACGACGTTCTGAGTTGGCGGCGCTTGCGTCTCCGGCAATTGCGCAGGCTGCGCGATCTCGACGAAGTGCCCGTCCGGGTCTTTCACGACGACGATCCGCAAGCCGTTCTGGCCGATCGTGACGGGCTTGCCGCCGCGCGTTACGACTGGCGCACCGAGGCGTTCGAGCCGCGCGAGCGTTGCGTCGAGATCGCGTACTGTGGCTACGAGCGTGACGGCGCCAGGGTCCTGATTACGCCGCTCGACGGGCTTGCCGTTCGCGGCGGAGAGCTCGACGATCTCGACGCCGCCCGCAACCGCCGGCGTGCGAGCGATCTGCTGGTGCAGCTTGGCGTTGGGCAAGCCGAACATCGCCATCAGCGGCGCATTGCTGGTCAAGTCCTGGGGTGCTGCCTGCGCGTCGAGCCCGAGCCCGTCGCGGTAGAACGCGACCGCCTTCTCGAGGTTGGCCGTGATCGGGCTGAAGTAGTTGCCCGTGCCCACGACGAGGCCGGTCGGCGTCGGCCCCGTGGGCGCCGGCGCCGCCGGCGCCTGAGCGTGCAGATCGATGGAGCCGAATGCGAACGCCAGCAGCGCAATCGTGGTTGTCGCGGTTCTAACCATGAGTTGCCCCCTAATCAAGGAGATGTGATCTGCGCCAAAACGCTCTTTTTCAGTTTCGCAACCATATGCGGTCGTGGATCCACGACCTCCGCCACGTCGTATTCGAGAGACGTGCCAAGAAGCATCGCGACGTCGCCCGTGTTCAGCTGATATCGGTCCTCGAGCCATTGGACTAGACCCGTCGTAGCGGCTTGCAGAGCCTCATTTAGCGAACCACCTATGCCGCTGAACATGACGTAGTCGTCGTCCTCGGCCCAAGGAAACCGGAGTGCTTTACCTTTGATTACGTCCACGCGAAATTCAACGGCAAGAGAAGTTTCGAGCCCCTGACCTGTGACTTCACCAGCACCCTGCGCTGCGTGCCCGTCACCAAGCGAGAACAGCGCCCCTGGCTGAAATACAGGCAAGTAGATCGTCGTTCCTTCCGTGAGCCGGTTGTAATCCAGATTTCCTCCATGAGTTCGCAAATCGGCGGTCGAGATGGCCTCGTCGTCGGGTGGCGCAACACCGATCGAACCAATCATAGGGCGCAGAGGCACTTGGAGGTTTCTCAAGCGGGAGGATGGGTTGGCCGGCTTCGCGGTACCTGCTTTGTCGTCCAGCGTCCATATCCAATCGCAGTCATCATCCCATTTCTCGATGGCGTTGGGCGCCACTGCGCTAGGCCCGATGCGACCGCAAGCCATTTCCGCACGGTCGCTGTTGGCGCGCACTCGCGACAGGTGCACGGCCAAGGTGTCGCCCGGCATCGCGCCTTCGATGTAGAAAGGACCGGTATGCGGATTGCCGGGCATCGAGGCCCACTCACGATGGCCGTCGAGTCCATTGGCGTCCACGGTCGTCGTCCTAACCGAATCGCCGGGCTTGATATGCAACACCGGCTCATGACGAGCCGACAGGGTCAGCAGATATCGAGATGGCGAAAAATCGTGCGTTGTCGCTGAGCCAGACTTTTCGACGGGGCGCGCGCCTACTAGCGTCATGGAAACGTTGAACAACGTCCCTCGCCCGATCAGCTTGTCCTGCTTCAAATTGAGGTCCAGGAAACCCGCGGTCGGTGGCGCCGCTATCAGCTTCGCTATGCCCTCGGCGGAGGCTACTAACCGCAGTCGCTTTCCATCGAAATCTCCCTCATAAGTCAGGCGGAGTCCTGAATCGAAAGAAGTCGATGTGCCGGTGTACTTATGATCGCTTTCCTTCAGCTCCAGGACCAGCGACTTCCTTTCTGTCCCGGAATCGAGCGTGATATTCCAGGTGCCGGCGAAGTCCGGGGTGGCTGCCTCGGCGGCGGATGCTCCAACTATCAGGAGAAGTAAGGGGAGTAGCGACGTCATGCGATTCATTGAAAACTCCGGCCAACTTCAAAACGGAGTGCAGGTGTGACTGGGGCATTGGTGGAATCGGTGAACAGTCGTGGACGGGAAGATGGCGCGCGTGGGGTGCCCCACGGCCCAGGCCGGGCGCGGCTCGCAAAGCTGTGCTCGACGGCGTGTCCGCGAGCGTGAAGGCGCCGCCGGCAGCTCGCCGCGCTCCGACGAATCGCTAAAACGCTTGTTTGTATTTGTCTCTCGCGCCCGGATCGCACGTATCCGTGTCCTGCGAGAACTCGAGATCGGGGCGGTGCTCCCATTGCTGCGTGAGCATGGCCGGCGCCGTGAGATACATCGGGTCTTCCACGATGATCTCGTAGCGCAGGCGCACCTTGTCCGGAGTCAGCACGAATCGCTCGACGGTGTGTTTGGCCGGGCCCGACGGCACGCTTGCACCGAGGCCGGACTGGTCGGGCGTGAAGGCGACGGTATCGACGACGAGGGTGTCGCCGTCCCACCTGCCGATGGAGTGGCCGTGCTTCGTAGGCTGTACGTTGTCCGGATGCGTGGCGGTCATGTGGACGATGCGCTCGAAGTGGTCGCCCGTGTTGTCGAACTTCATCACGACTTCGTTCTTGCCGACGTCGATCGTACGCAGCTCGTCGAGTATGGCGCCGAACGGGGCCGGCTCGACGTAGCAGAGACCGTTGCCAAGCTGCTTCGCCTGAACGGCCTTTGCTTCGGCGTTCAGCGGGAAAGCCGCCATCGCCCCGAACGCAGCACCGGTCGAGGCGCGGTTCGGCGCCCAGTGTCCCGCGATGCTCGCCGCTGGCGTCAACACTCGCGTGCGCGTATTGGCCGCGTAGAACGGATGTATCTCGCCGTCTTGAGTCGTGACGTCGAGGATGCGCACCTGCTTGCCAAAGCCGCTGCGATTCGGATTGACACGGACGACGACCGGAGTGCCGGGCGGCAGGTCCTCGCGCTTCAAACCGTCGACCATCGCCTGCGTGATGCCGACGCCTTCGCCTTCGACGAGCGCAGGTTTGCCGTCCGGCCCCTTGGTTTCGACGGCCAGGTACATGTGCGGGTTCGTCCACTGGAGCTTCGCGATCTTGCCTTCGATCACCTCTACTTTCGACATGTCGTACATCGACATGCTGTGGTGGGCGAATGCGGAGCCGCTGAGCAGCGCGACGGCGGCGAGAACGGGAGTAGTGGCAGTCAGACGATGCATCGAACCCCCTCCAAACGGAAATCAAGCCGAATGATAGTGAGAAACGCTGGGAATGGAACACAGTTACTGCCACCACGCGGCCCAAGGGGACACCGCGGCGGCCAACTCCCGCAATGCCGGGTGCCGAAGTGGCCCTGGGTTGAACTCTAAGAATCACGAGCACCGACGTGCGACTGACTGGACATCGGTGGACAGTCATTGGCAGGGAATGGCGCGCCCGGAGAGATTCGAACTCCCGACTTTCGGCTTCGTAGGCCGACGTTCTATCCAGCTGAACTACGGGCGCGCGCCGTGTGACCTTTTTCGCGCGGGCCTCGTTCAGAATCGTTGATTCTCGGCCCGGCGCGGCATTCTACATCATTAGGAAAGGCGTGCCGAAACCGCGTCCGGCCTACGCCCGCGGGAGATGGGCCGTTTGGACCGCCCGGTATCGTCCTTCGCCCGAACCGGAACCGCGACCAGAGTCACATACGCCGCCTGTTACAGCGTCGTAGCATTTTGTCGATGAGCACGCCGCGCGGAAAGAAGCCGCTCACCGACGACGATCCGACTCTCGAAGAAGAAGCTCCCGACTTCGATCCCACTCGCACGGACGAAATCGAGCTCGACTTCGTAGCGGCGCGTCACGCCAGCACCGGCATCATCGAGCATGACGACCGCGGACAGGCTCGTTGGGTCTTGACGCCGCAGCACGAGCCCGCGAGCGATGCGGACTCGACGTTCGACGAGCTGCGCGCGCTGACCAACGAGAGGCTCGAGATCGACGACAAGGCACCCAAGGAAAAGAAGAAGCACCCGAAGGGCGGCTACAACCCCTACGACACGAACGACCCGAAACCGCCGCCGCCGCGCAAGCGGCGCTGAAGCTCGGCGTCAGAACAGCGATAGCGCCTCGTGCTCGCGCAGGTACTGCGCGACGTGGTCCTTGTAATACGCGGCCGCGCGGCGCGTCAGCGGGCCGCCGCCCTCCGGAAAGCGCAGCACCTCGCCGGCGGTCAGGCGCAGCGAAACGACCGGCATCACCTCGCGCGTCGCGCTCGTGATGAAACACTCCGTCGCACGCGGCAACTCGTCGGCCGGCACGTCGCGCTCGCGTGTCGCGAGCCCGCGCACCGCGCACGCCTCGTGCAGCGCCACCTTCGTGAGCCCTCGCAGATTCGCGGCGCTCTGTGCCGGCGTCACGAGCTCGCCGTCGAGCACGAACCACACGTTGCTATTCGACGCCTCGGTCACGAATCCCGCGTCGTTCAGCATCACGCAATCGTCGGCGCCGAGCGCGCGCGCGTCCATTACCCCGAGCACGTTGTTCAGATAGTTGCCGCCCTTGATGTTCGGATCGAGAGCGCTCGACGGGTTGCGCCGCGTTCCGGCCACCGCCGCGCGCACACCGCGCGAATAGAGCTCGGGGGCCCAAGACGGCACGCTCCGCACGATGATCACGTAGCGCGTCTCGAGCTCGGGCGACGGGAACAGATCGACCGGCCCCTCTCCGCGCGTGACGACGTAGCGCACGTAGACGTCGGCGCCGAGCCGCGGAGCACCGGTCGCCGCAATCGTCGCGCGGATCGCGGCCGTGAGCTCGTCGAGCGTGAGCCCGATCCGCATCCGAATCAGCGCGGCCGAGTTCTCGAAGCGCCGCCAATGCTCCGCGTAGAACAACGGGATGCCGCGGTAGGTTCGAAACACCTCGTAAATCGAATCGCCGTAGAGGAACCCGCGGTCGAGCACGGGCACGCGCGCGTCGGCGGTGCGCGTGATCGTGCCATCGACATTCGTCATGCTTTCGAATGCGGTCATCGTTGCCTCGCTCGTCGAGTCAACATCGTAGCGCACGGACTGCGGAGAGGCTTATTCGCCGCGGTACTCGCGCTGAAGGCGCGGGTTCAGCCCCGTGAGGATCTCGTAGCCGATCGTGCCCGCCGCCGCTGCGACGTCGTCGATCAGCACGTTCGGGCCGAGAGCCTCGACAAACGCTCCCACGCGCACGACGTCGGGTGGCAGCGCCGTCACGTCGCAGCAGAGCAGGTCCATCGAAACGCGGCCGACCACGGGCGCGCGGTGTCCGGCGATGGCCACGACGCCTCGATTGCCGAGCGCGCGCGGATAGCCGTCGGCATAACCGAGCGCGACGATCGCGAGCCGCGCGGGCGGCGCTACTCCGAACGTCGCGCCGTAGCCGACGGTCTGAGCGGTGTCGATGTCGCGGATCTGGACTATCGGCGCGCTGAGCGTCACGACGGGCTCGAACGGATTCGGTCGCTCCGTGAACGGATTGCCGCCATAGAGGCCAATACCTGGGCGCACCACGTCGCCGCGCTGCGCGCCGCCGTTCATCGTGCCCGCCGAATTCCCTATCGACACGCGCGCGGTCGGCAACTTGCGGCGCAACCTGTCGAACGTTTCGAGCTGCTCGCAATTGAGCGGATGGTCGGGCTCGTCCGCGCACGCGAGGTGCGTGACGACGAGCTCCACTTCGATGCCCGCGAGGAGCTCTGGCCGGCGCGCGAGCTCATCGACCTCGCGCGAGCTCAAACCGAGCCGCGCCATGCCGGTATCGATCTGCAGCAATGCGCGGCCGCGGCCCGCCCAGTGCTCGACTTGCTCGAGCGAGCAGAGCACGGGCGTGGCGCGAGCGGCCGCGAGCGTGTCGAGCTGGCCGGCGCGCGCACCCTCGAGCACGTAGATGTCGACGCCGGGCGCGACAGCGCGCAGCTCGCCGGCCTCTGCGGCGGTCGCGACGAAGAATCGTGTGCAGCCTTCGCGGAGCAGACGCCGCGCAACAGGAGCGACGCCGAGCCCATACGCGTCCGCCTTCACGACGGCCGTGCATTCGGCCGGCGCCGCCGCCGCGCGCAGACGCGCGTAGTTGCGTGCGAGGGCGTCGAGATCGATCTGAAGCGTCGCGCTGCGCGTGGACCTAAGCGGCATCCGGCACGCTCACTTTGAGCACTTCGGCAGGCTCGGTGTCCGCGACGACGCGATACGCGCCGACGCCGATCGGCACGAGCGCCGAGTCGCCGCTTGCGAGTCGGCCGACGAGCGCGCCGTCGCTCGCGTAGACCGATACGGCGCCCGAGAGCGCGTGCAGGTTGTGCGGCTCGCCGGCGGCGACATCGATGGAGAGGATCGAGCTCGGCGTGAGGTGCTCGAGCCGGTATTCGTCCGAGTCGACCGAGACGGCGACGCCGGGTCGCCCTGCCACGCTCGTGCGCGCAACCACGAACTCCTCGGGCCGCGTGCGCTGCAGATTCAGCGCCGCGATTGCGGCGTCGGCGTCGACGTCGCGAAGCGGAAAGCGCACGTTGTCCCACGCGCGGTAGGTCGTGCCGGGCTTGCGAATCTCGAGCGCCACGATCTCGAGCGCCTGCGTGTTGCCGAGCGCGTGAATTTCGGCCGAGCGCGGGATTCCGCGCGCAGCGGCGATCCGCTCGGGCGTCGCGTTGTACAGCACCTGGCCGGGCGCCACCGGAATCTCGTTCATGAGGTCGAGCACGTCCCAGTACGCGGCGTGCAGCGCGCGCAGCACGCTCGCGACTTCGGGCCAGCGTTTGTCGAGCAGCGGCCGCCAGCGGGGCTCGAGCGCGGCCGGCGTCGCGGCGCGATCGGCGAGCCAGGGCTTGAGCTCGCTCTGCAGCGCCTCGTCGCCGAACGCGGAGCCGCAGAGCTGCTTGAGCCGCTGCTGGTCGCGGCGACCCGCCGCGACACGCGTCCCGAACGATTTCGCGTCGACATCGGTTTTGAAGCCGAGCCGCAGCGTCGCGCCGGGCTCGGCCGCGAGGATCATGTAGACCTCCGTATTGCCGGGCGGATGTGCTTGCACGGACAGGAGCTCGACGACGTCGAGCGTCTTCGGTAACAGCGGCCAATGCCGCCCATGCCGGGCGACGAAACGCGCCCCGAGCAGTGCCTCCGCGTGCGCGTCGAGCAGCGCGGGCAGCGTCGCGACGGAGCCGTCACGAAGCCGAATTCGGCTCGGATACCGACGCGCCTCGGCATCGCGGTCATCCGCCGCAATTTCGAAGCATTCGCCAATTCGCCGTCGCGAATCAGTCCCATCCGCGGGCGCGCGTTTCAGCTCGGGCAGCCGGAAACCGCCCCAAGGACGCTCGACGAAGTTATTATTGAGCGGTACAACTAGTTCCGAAGCGAGCCGAGCTGCCGCTGCACCATTGTCGCGCAGCAAAACATCGGCCTCGGTATCGCTCGCTGGCACAGAGTCTTCCTCTATATTCGCAGCAGTATGCCACGCCCCGTTTATGTCAAAACGTGACTGAGTACCGCCTTCAAAAAGCTGAAGCGGGGTAGTCTGTCGAGCAATTCTGTTCACTACATCGAGCGATGGCTAACCCACGGGAATTAGCCGAACAGGCCTTCTCTCTTCTCCAGGACGCGCTCCGCGATTCGGAAGCCCGTGCTTCGGAGCTCGGCGAGGAGTTGAAGCGCAAACGGGCGCCGAAGACGAAGCTCGAGGAGCAGCTCGACGTCCTCGCTCACCGTCTCGAGGCCGTCGAGGCCGAGCGCACGCGTTGGCAGCAACAGGCGAGCCATCTCGAGGAAGTCGCCGAGGCCGAGCGAACCAAGGTCGCTCAGCTGCGCAAGAAGCTCGAGGTGGCCGAGTCCGGTCCCGAGAAGCTGACGAAGAAAGAGGTGAACTTCTGGCGCGCGAAAGCCGAGGAGTTCACGGGCGAGACCCAAGAGTACCGCGACCGGCTCGCTGCGCTCCGCCGCGAGATCATCGAGCGCGACGCGCTGATCGAGAAGCTGCGCGACGCGCAGACGCAAGGCGGCGTCGTGGCGATGCCGGATGGATCGCCCGCGGCCCCGGCCGAGCCGTCCGCCGAAGTGCACGCGGAGATCGAGAATCTGCGAGCGCTGCTCGCGGAGCGCGAGCGTAAGGTGGACGAGCTCCAGTCCGAGCTCTCCGCCGCGCACGACACCGATTACAACGCCGCGCCCGAGCAATCGCTCGAGATTCAAGCGCGGATCGAGACACTGTCGCGCCAGGTCGCTTCGTTCGACCAGGCGCTCAACGAGGCGCACACCGCTCGCGCAGCGGCGAAGTCCGAGCTCGCGTCTGCGCGCGCCGAGCTCGAGCCCGCGCAGCGCTCCGCTCGCGAGGCCCTGGCGGCGGCGGAACGCATGCGCGCGATGCTCAGCGAGCGCGAGCAGCGGATCGTCGAGCTGTCGGCTGAAGTCGAATCCGCGCGCCAACGCTCCGCTGCCGAGCGCGAAGCCGTGGCGGAAGCGCGCGGCGACCTCGAGCAGCTCCGGACTGCGGCGGCGCAATCGCGACAGCGCGCCGAGCAGCTCGAGGCAGAGCTCGAGACTGCGCGCCAGGCACTCGCCGAGCAGTCACGATTCGCGCACGAGGCCACTTCCGCGGGGCACGCCGCGCAAGGCGCGCTCTCCGACCTCGAGGCGCGGCTGCTTTCGCAGCGCGCGCAGGTCGAGGCGACCGGCCGCGACCTCGAAGCGCGAGACCGGCAGGTCGCGGAGCTCGAGAAGTCGCTCGCGGACTTTCGCAGCGAGATCGAGCGGTCGGAAAGCGAGATCACCCGCCTTGCGGTCGAGCGGGCGGACATGGGGCAACGCGTAAACGATAGCGAGCGGCGGCGCGAGGAAACCGAGCAGCGCGCGCAAGAGCTCGAGCGCCAGCTCATGGGCCATAGCGAGCAACTCAACGAGCGCGAGCGACGCCAAGCCACGGTGAGCGCGGAGCTCGAGCAAGCCCGCGCGATGCTCGAGGCCAGCGATCGCGAGCTCACGAGCATGCGCGACACCCTCCTCGGCTCTAACCGCGAGATCGAGCAGCTCCGCGGTCAAATTCATCAGCTCGACGGCTCGCTCGCGGTCTCGCTGTCGCGGGCTGACGATGCGGCGGCGCGTCTCTCGCTCGCTCACGACGAGCTTCGCTCGTTCCAAGAGCGCATCGCGGAGCTCGAGCGCCAGCGCGACGAGGTCGGAACGCAAGTCGCGGGGCTCGAGTCCGAGCTCAAGGAAGAGAAGGAGAACGCGGAGAATCTCGGCGAAATCGCGAACGAGCGCCGCGAGCTCCTCACCAAGCTCCAGGAAAAGGTCGAGGAAGCCGAAGAGCGATACGAGGAAGCCAAGTATCGGCTAACGAAGGCCGCGCACTTCGAGCGGCTCGTGAAGCGCCGCAAGGGCCTCGTCACGAAGCTCTTGAACGCTCTGCGTCAGAAGCAGAAGGCGAACACCGCGCTCAAGGCGGGCGTGGACGGCCTGCGCACGTACAAGGCCGGCGCGGAGATGAATCAGCAGAAGCTCCTGCAGCGCATCGACGCGCTGAAAACGGAGATCAAAGAGGCCGAGGAGACGATCTCGCGTCAGCACGGCGCTACCAACACGAGGGAAGAGCTCGCAACGTCCAATACGAAGGTCACCTCGCTCGAGCAGCGTCTAAACGCTCAGGCCGAGGTGATCCAGACACTCGAGAGCGACCTCAAGGCCGCGCGTTCGCTGGCGAAGTCGGGCGACGAGAAGAATCACGAGATCGAGCGCCTCCAACGGGAGCTCGAGACGAAATCGAAGGTCGTCATGCAGCTGCAAGCGGACGTCGACGACCTGCAGCGCAAGCTCGCGAAGCTGCGCGGCAGCGAAGGCGAGACGATGCGGCTCAAGGCGGCGACCGAGAAGGATCGCAGCGAGATCGACGCGCTCGAGCGCGAGGTCGCGCAGCTGCGCGAGGCGCTGTCGCGGCAGAGCTCCGGAAGCGGCACCGGCGCCGACTCCGCCGAGCTCGAGTCGAAGCTCCGCGATCGGGAGCAAACCCTGACGCGGCTCATGGGCACGATCAAAGAGCACGAGGCGACGATCAAGAAGCTCACTGAATCGGCCGAGTCGTGGAAGCGCAAGTATCAATTCCTATCGTCAGATAGCCCCGACGCCTACAAAACGCAGTCCGAAATTAAATAGCGGCGCGCACCCGGGATGGAAACGCTACTCCGCGCGTTCGACTTCAGCGCCGCCCTCGACCACCGCGGCGTATCGTTTGCGAGTCTCGGCGCGGCGTACCTCGTCTTCATTGCGAGCTGCATCGCGACGGCCGCGCTGTTCTCAGCTGCGCGCAAGCACCTCGTGGTCGCGCCGAACCGCCAGTCTCGGAACTATGCGCTGTACGTGATCGCCTTGCTCTTCGCGCTGCTGACCGCTACGGCGCTCGAGAACGAGCTGTCGGCGGCGGCCGTGCCCACGCTGCGCTATGTGGCCTACCCCCAAATCCTGTTCCTGCTCGCGTTGCATGTCTGGGTCGCTTCCCGGACGGAGCCGTGGCTGATTCAGCTCGGCGCATCGTCGCTCGTCGGCTCCGCCCTCGTGGCCGGCACCGCTGCCGCCGCGACCGAGTCGTTCCGCATCGCGCACGGTGCCGCGCTGCTCGTGATCGCCGTGCTCCTCGGGTTCCTCTGGTACGGCGCAATCTCGACGAAGCGAGCGTTCGTATCGGCCGCGTCGATTTACGTGCGCTCGAAGGAGAACCTCGGCGCGGCCGTTGCGCCGCAGAAGCCGTGGCTCGGGGCGCCGCATTGCGCGGCACTCGTCGCGGCGAGCGTCGCGCTCGCCATCGCGAACTCGCTGCTGCGCGGCCACGGGCTCGAGGAAATTCCGGCGGTAGACGTCGCGGTCGAATCCGGAGGGCTGATGCTCGCCACCACGCTGGTCTGCGCGGTGCCCGCAACGACCTATTGGCTCGCGCGCAAGGCCTGGATGCCGGAGCTGACCCGCTTCGCATGGCTCGCTTGGATCGTCGTCGGTTTCGCGTTCACGTACAGCAACTACCTCACGAGCCTCGCGAAGACTTGAGCCTCGCCAAGAGATGCGGCGTGAGATCCGCGCGAAAACGCGAGAGCTCGCCGACGCCGCAAAGCGTGCGCAGATCCGTCACCTCGAGGCCCTCGTAGCCGCACGGATTGATGCCGGCGAACGGTTCGAGATCCATCGCGACATTCACCGCGAGCCCGTGGTACGAGCAGTGGCGCCGCACGCGCAGCCCGATCGCGCCGAGCTTCTTGCCGGCGACGTAGATCCCGGGCGCATCGCGGCGGGCCGTCGCTGCGACACCGTAGCCGGCCACCGTGTCGATGACCGCGCTCTCGAGCGCCTGAACGAGAGTGCGCGGGTTGAAGCCGAGACGGCGCAGATCGAGCAAGACGTAGACCACCTGCTGCCCCGGCCCGTGATACGTAACCTGTCCGCCCCGATCGATCTGCACGACCGGGATGTCGCCGCTCGCGAGCACGTGCTTGCGATCGCCCCGCATGCCGAGCGTGTAGACCGGCGGATGCTCGACGAACCAGATCTCGTCGGGCGTCTCCCCGACCCGCTCCGACGTGAAGGTCTGCATGTCCGCCCAGACATCGGGCAGGGGCTTGAAGCCGAGATCGCGTATCGCCAAGCGCGGCGCGGCGTCGGTCACAGCACGATCATGACTTGCGGGGCCGCGACGAGGTCGTTGTAGACGGCGTCGATTTGCTCGCGGCTCTCGGCGCGTACGGTGATCGTGAGGCTGAGATAGGCGCCTTCGCGGCTCAGCTGCTCCGCGACGCGGTGCTCTTCGCCGTAGTGCGCGCGCACGATTGCGAGCGCGGCATCGCGGAACGCGGCTTCGTTCTTGCCGAGCACCTTGATCGGCAGCTCGCACGGGAACTCGAGCAGAGACGAGTCGCGGCTCACTCGAGCAGCTGGCCCAATCCGCTCACGACCTTGGTCCAGACGCCGCCCTCGAGCACGGGCTTGAGCACGACGAGCGGCAGGCTCGTGAGCGGGTTGCCCTCGAACGAGACCCGCATCTCGCCGACCTGCGCGCCAGCGCGCAGCGGCGCGGTGAGCTGCGCCGTGAGATCCGTCGTCGCGGCGAGCGCCGCATAGGTGCCGCGCGGAATCGTCACGAACAGATCGTGCTCGAGGCCGAGCGGGGCGGTCTCGGAGGACCCGCCCGTGACGCGCGCGGCACTGACCGGCTCGCCGGCCGCGTACAGTCGGTGCGTCTCGAAGTTCGTGAACCCGTACTGGAGCAGCGCCTGCGCCGCGCTGTTGCGGATCTTCGGCGACTGCGCGCCGAGCACCACCGCGATCAGGCGCATGCCGCCGCGCTGCGCCGAGCTCACGATGCAGTAGCCCGCCGCGTCGGTGAAGCCGGTCTTCATGCCGTCGACGCCGAGGTCGCGCGCGAGCAGCGCGTTGCGGTTCTGCTGGGTGATCCCGTTGTAGCTGAACTCGCGCTCGGCGTAGAGCCCGTAGTACTTCGGGAACGTCGAAATGATGGCCCTCGCGAGTACGCCCAAGTCGTGCGCACTGCTCACGTGGCCGCGCGCGGGCAAGCCCGTCGGATTCTTGAACACGCTGCTCTGCATGCCGAGCGCCGCGGCTTTCTCGTTCATCAGCGCGACGAACGCCTCGACGGAGCCTGCGACGTGCTCCGCGAGCGCGATGCTCGCGTCGTTGCCGGATTGGATCAGCATTCCGTGCACGAGGTCATCGACTCGCACGTGCGAATTCACGTCGATGAACATCCGTGAGCCGCCGGTCCGCCACGCCTTCTTGCTGACGAGCGCCTCGTCGTCGAGGTGGATTTCGCCGGCCTCGAGCGCCTCGAACACGATGTAGGCGGTCATCAGCTTCGTGAGGCTCGCGGGCGGGACGGGCTCGTCGGCGTCGCTCTCGGAGAGCACGGTGTTGCTGGCGTAGTCGACGAGGTAGTGCTCGGTGGCGGCTACGCGCGGCGGGACCGCATGCGACGCGTCCTGCGCGACGGCGTCGGCGATACCGGCCGTAAGCGCGATCAGAGCGAAGACGAACGAGACTCGAGTCACTACTTTCCCCTAGACGTCAACGTGCGGTCACGAGCTGCGACTCGCCGAAACCGAGCGAGCGCAGCCGGGCACGCACCTGGTCGAATTCCTGGTCGTCGCGCAGCGGGCCGAGCCGCACGCGATGCAACGTGCGCCGCCCATCCTCCTCGCTCACGACGAAGGCGTTCACGAAGCCGTTCGCGCGCAGCCGTTCGACGAGCCGCGAGGCATTGGCCCGGTCGCCGAATGCGCCGACCTGAGCGAATAGCGCGGTTTGAGCGCTCGCGGCCGACCCAGGGCGCGGCGCCGCATCGGCCGACGAGATCAGCGCGATCCCGGCGACTGCGCCGAGGCTCGAGTCGGGCGCAGGCGGAACCGCTTGCGCGGTCGTGACCGGCGGCGTCGAAGGGCTCGGTGCCGGCAGCGGCGGCGCCCCGAGCGGTGGCGCAAGCGCGCGAACTTCCACGCGCGCCGTGCCGCTCTGCACCATGTCGAGCTTCAACGCGGCCGCATAGGAAAGATCGATGAGCCGGTTGTCGACGAACGGGCCGCGGTCGTTGACCTTCACGACGACGTGCTTGCCGTTCTCGAGATTCGTGACCTCGACCCAGGTCGGGATCGGCAGCGTCGTGTGCGCGGCCGTCATCGCATTCATGTTGTACGTCTCGCCGCTGGACGTCGAGAGCCCGTGAAAGTCCCGTCCATACCAGGACGCGACGCCGCGCGCGCGGTAGCCGTCGCTCGTCGGCAATACGTAGTAGCGCCTGCCGAGCACGTCGTAGAACGGCGGATTGCCACGATCGTTGCGCTGGCTCGCGCTCCCGGAGTCGACCGCCGCGTCGGCGGGCGGCCGCACCGGCCCGTTCGAGGCGCACCCCCACTGGACCGCAATCGCGGCCAAGACGGCGAGTAGGGCCGAGCCGCGCAGCGCGCGCATCACGGACGACCGCTCCGGGCCGCGAGCGCGTCGTGCGCGGCGTCGGCGGCAACCACCGCCGTATCGCGCGCGTTCGGGTTCTCGGTTGCCGCGTAGCTCGAACGAATCGCTTGGCCGAGCTGATGCGCCGCGAGCGCGTACTTCGGGCTGCGGTTGTAGCGCGTGATCACTCGGAAGTTGTGATAGCCGATCCAGAACTCCGAGCCGCCGCCTTGCGCCTCGAGCGCGAACGCCGCCGCCGGCGCGTCGGTCGACTCGCTCGTGCTGAACACGTAGCCCTGCTTCGCGAGCGAGCCCACGGTCTCCGCAAGGTCGAGCGAGTTGGTCGGCTCCGGGCCGCTCCACGCCGCCGAGCGTGTCGCGGAATCGACCACCGGCTCGCCCGTTTTCCAGCCGCTCTTCTTGAAGTAGTTCGCGATGCTGGCGAGCACGTCGGCCCAGTCGTTCCAGATGTCGCGCTTGCCGTCGCCGTCGCCGTCGACCGCGAAGGTCCTGAAGCTCGACGGAATGAACTGGCCCGCACCCATCGCGCCCGCGTACGAGCCCATGGGAGTCTTCGGGTCGAGGCCTTCCTCGCGCGTGAGCAGCAGGAACTGCTCGAGCTCGCCGCTGAAGAACTTCGCGCGCGGCGGATAAGCGAACGCGAGCGTCGACAGCGAGTCGAGCACGCGGTACTTGCCGGTGCGCTGGCCGAAATAGGTCTCGACGCCGATGATCGCGACGAGCATCTCGGGCGCGACCCCGTAGCGCTCCGCCGTCGCCTGAATCGTCGCGGCGTGCTCGGTCCAGAACCGCGTGCCGGCGGCGATCCGAGCCTCGTTCACGAAGATCGCGCGGTACTCGTACCACGGCACGACGCGTTCGGCGGGTTTCGAGATCGCATCGAGGATCGCCTGGTCGATCGTCGCCGAGCGCAGCGTCGTAGTCAGTGCCGCGCGGTCGAAGCCGTGCTCGGCGACCATCTTGTCGACGAAGGCGCTGCGGGCTTTCGCAACGTTCGCTTTGTCGTCGGCGTGTGCGAGCGCGCAGAACGCGAGCGCACCGAGCGCGACGATCAGGCGCGGCACGCGACCGTTGCGGCGCGCGCACGAGCTCCGAGAGCTCATCCTTGCTGTGGTGGTCGTCTGTGCGCCGCTCATGGCGCGAGAAGCTTCCGGTGACCGCCAATCGCGGCGAGCATACCGAAGCCCGCCAAGAGCGTCACCATCGACGTGCCGCCCGCGCTCACGAGCGGCAGCGGCACGCCCACGATCGGCAGGATCCCTGACACCATTCCCGCGTTGACGAACACGTAGAAGAAGAACGTGAGCGACAACGTGCCGGCGAGCAGCCGCGTGAACGTGTCTTGTGCCTGTGACGCGATCCAGAGGCCGCGGCCGACGAGCGCGAGATAGAGGACGAGCAAGAGCAAGAGGCCGAGCAGGCCGAACTCCTCGCCCATCACGGCGAAGATGAAGTCGGTGGAGCGCTCGGGCAAAAACTCGAGATGCGCTTGCGTGCCATTCATAAAACCCTTGCCGAACAGCCCGCCCGAGCCGATCGCGATTTTCGCTTGGATCGTGTTGTAGCCGGCGCCGAGCGGATCGGACTCCGGGTTCAGGAACATGAACACGCGCGCGCGTTGATAGTCGCGCATGTAGTGCCAGAGCACGGGCACGGCGCCCGCCGCGAGCAGCGTGGAGGCGAGGATCACGCGCACGCTGATTCCGGCGAGCAGGATCGCAAGTCCGCCGGCCGCGATCACGAGCATCGCGGTGCCGAGGTCCGGCTGCTCCGCGATCATCGCGGCCGGCACCATCACGATCAGCGTCATCGTGACGACTTGCAGAAACGTCGGCGGCAACGGCCGATCGTGCATGAACCACGCAACCATCATCGGCGCCGCGAGCTTCAGGAGCTCCGATGGCTGGAACGTGATGACGCCGAGATCGAGCCAGCGCTGCCCGCCTTTGGCGATCTCGCCCTCGATCGCCACGGCGATCAGGAGCGCGACACCCAGGAAGAACGCCCAGGGCGTCCAGATCCGCAGGTACCGCGGCGGCACCTGTGAAAATACGAAGAACGCCGCCATGCCGAAAGCGAAGCGCACTCCCTGGCGTAGAAAGAGCCCGGTATTGGCGCCGAGCGCGCTGTAGAGCACCACGAAGCCGACGCTGGCGGTCGCGAGCAGCAGCACGAGAAGCGGCATGTCGATCACGAGCCCGCCGAAACGCAGCGCCTTGCCGCCCGCGGGGCTCACGCGGCCCCATTCAAGGCTCCCGAGCGACATAGCCCTCCGCCTTGAAATACGCGTCGAACACCTTGCGCGCGACCGGCGCCGCCGCGCGCGCGCCGCCGCCGCCGTTCTCGACAACGACCGCGAGCGCGATCCGGGGATCCTCAGCCGGCGCGAACGCGACGAACA
>Ga0068858_100001750_pt1 | contig 22134 bp, 22 predicted proteins | sample KBSSwiS12_FD_66589 | JGI IMG/M metagenome (GOLD analysis project Ga0068858, IMG submission 66589) | Switchgrass rhizosphere microbial communities from Kellogg Biological Station, Michigan, USA - KBS Switchgrass S1-2 | ecosystem: Host-associated > Plants > Roots > Rhizosphere > Soil ...
GCCGGAATGAGATAGAAGACCGTCCGCCACCAGTGGTAGGGGGGCAAGCTCACAATTTACAATTCACAATTTACAATTGACAAGGTTCAGGGTGTGGAACCAGGTTCGCTTTTGTAAATTGTAAATCGTAAGTTGTAAATCACTCAGCGGTACTGAATCCGCATCCCGAGATCTCGAGACTCGCGCGCGGCCTGGGCGAACCGCAGCAAGGTAAAGTCCCCGCTGTCGTCCCGCCGGTTTGGTCCCAGGCTGTAGACCGCGTAGCTCCGGGCCTCGGTGCGAAAGAGAAGCCGCCGGCCCGAGTACGGATCGACGGGCACGGCATCGATGTAGCCCGGCACCAGATCGTCGAGCCGGGCCGGCATCGTTTCCCCGTGCTCGCGCCGATACCGTTCGATCGCGACCACTGTGCGGGCGACGCGCACGAGCGCCAGGTCGTCCACGATCTGTTTCGACATGGTCACGTCCGGCCGTCTGAGTAGCTCGCTTGGCGGCGAGCTCAATGCCTCGTAGACCCGCGCCGCCGCACCCGCCCGCTCGGGCCACGGTTGGTCGAGCGCGGCAATCACCGTCGACAGCGTCTCCGCACGCCTTCTCATTTGCCGCTCGAGCCACGGCTGACCCAGGACTCGACCGAGGACAGCACCGCGAAAGCTGACCAGGTCGAAGACCGTTTCGTTCATCGCCCAATTGGGGAAGGGACCCGGACCGAACGTCGAATTGAAGAGGGCGGCCCGGCGCCGCAGAAACCACATTTTCAGCGCGTCGTCGCGGTCCAGGTCGACGAGTGCCCGGCCAATGCCTGAGAGCGCCGCCGACGTCGGGTGCGTGGAGCTCAGTACGCGTCCAACCCGATCCACTTCGTCAATCGGCGCTCTGAAGATCGGCCACGCCCATTCGACCACGAGACGCAGGCGAAGCTCAGCGTACAACGAGGCCGCCGCATGGTCGCCGTCGCCATCGAACGCCAGCAACATCGTGCGCAGGCCGGCGAGGCGCGCGAGTGGAAAGAGCGCCAACGACGCGCCTTCGGTCCCGTTCGAGAACCCTTCGAAGGTCAGCGGCGCGGCCCGATCGAGCAGTTGCAGCGCGTCTTCGCGATCGCCGACCTGCCGCCGGGTCTCCTCGGCGAGGCTGCCTGCCCACTCGCCCTTCCACGCGGCGTCTCGCACACGCTCGAAGAAGCCCTGCTCCTGCGGACGATTCGACGCGAGGACCGCCGCGGCACGGTAGTAGCGATCGCTCCTGAAAGCCTCGGTTTTCGCCGGCCGTGTCCGAATGTCGCCGAGGGTGACCGGCTCACCCCTGCCACGGATTTCCGCGACCACCTGGCGAAAGCGCCTGGCTTCGACGTAGTCCCACCCCGCGTGCACTACGACGGGAATCAACAGAGCGAAGGCCAGGAGCGACCATCGCATGAACACGGGACGAACCAACGAACGTCGCACTGTTTCAGTCATGTCGATCGCTCTCCACGCCCGGTGGCATTCCGGGATCGACCCCTGCCGCCGCCGTCGCCGTCGCCTCATTCATCTCGATCAACATGGCCGCAACCCTCCCGGCGTCTTCGTCTCCACCGAGATCGGCCGCCAGCGCACGGATGCTTGCGTCACGGTAAGGATCGATCTTCGTGAGCGCGGCCGACATATCGCGTCTGGCGCTGGCCGCCAGCACGTAGAACGCGAGCGCTGCCGCGGCCGCCGCAGCCGAGGGGATCCAGGTCCACGGACCCGGAGCAGGTCTGCGCGCGGCCCCCACGATGCGTGCGCGCAGACCCGGGGGGGAGCCCACGGGCCGATAACGCCGCAGCAGATCCTCGAGGTCGTCCATCGCTCAGTTCCTCCTTGTTCCCAGCCGTTCGCGCAGCTTCTCAATCGCGTATCGGTATCGGCTCGCCACGGTGTTGATCGACGCACCGAGCTGGTCGGCGATCTCCTGAAACGTCAACCCGTCGAACATCTTCAGATGCAGCACCTCGCGCTGCTCGGCCGGCAACATCCGGAGGGCCGCCTCGAGAGCGAGCCGCTCGTCCGGCCTCTCCGCGATTCCGGCCAGCGTCTCGAGCAGCGGCCCCACCTCCGTCGGGCTTTCCCGTCGGCGACGACGCAACGTGCTGTAACACTCATTGCGCAGTGCCCGCCGCAGATACCGCTCGACGGATCGGATGTGCCCGGCCGGTTGACCGGCGATTGCAAGAAACACCGAGTGCACCGCATCGCTTGCGGCCGCGGAATCGGCCAGGATCATCACGGCATACCGGTGCAACGCGTCGGCATGCTGGTCGTACAGCAGGCCGATCCAGTCGGCCGGACCATCGTCCGGCGGCCGGGACGTCATGGCTTCATGATCCTGAAGACGCTGGAAGGGCTCGTTTTTGTCTACGGCGTGCCGTGGGGGCGTCGGCGACCGCTCCGCGCCTGGGACGCCAGGGCCCGGCCGGGTCAGGGCTGTTGTGTGGCGACTCCCGCCGACCTCGCGCGATCGCGCTCGACGGCGACCGGCTGACCGATGGACGCCTGCCCGGTTGCGTCGATGTAGCGTCCGAAGATCATCTTGCCGGCCGTCGTCTGGAGCACGCTTGTGACGACGATGTCGATGGTCTTGCCGATGAGACGCCGGGCGTTGTCCACGACGACCATCGTCCCGTCGTCCAGATATGCGACGCCCTGGTTATATTCCTTGCCTTCCTTGAGAATGAAGACCTTCATGCTTTCGCCGGGAAGGACGACCGGCTTCAGCGAGTTGGCCAGCTCGTTGACGTTCAATACCTCGACGCCTCGGAGTTGAGCGACCTTGTTCAGGTTGAAATCGTTGGTGACGATCTTTCCCGGCAGCGTTCGCGCAAGCTCGATCAGCTTCAGGTCGACCTCCCGGACGTCAGGAAAGTCGATGTCGGAAACCGTCACGTCGACGCCGGCCATCTTCTGAATCTTCTGCAGGATGTCCAGGCCGCGCCGGCCGCGATTGCGCTTGAGCGAGTCGGAAGAATCGGCCACGAGCTGCAACTCTTTCAGTACGAATTGCGGGACCACGAGCGTGCCGTCCATGAAGCCGGTCTCGCACACGTCGGCGATGCGGCCATCGATGATGACGCTGGTGTCGAGAATCTTGTAGCCGCGAGCCGGACCGGTCGCGCGAAACAGGCTCACCAGCCGCTGCGGCTCCAGCCATTCGCCGTGCTTCCCGCCGAGCACGAGGCCCAGATAAGGAAGCACGATGAGCACGAAACTGTGCAGAAACTCGACGCGGCGATCGCCGGAATCAGCCCAGAACAGCCCCGACGCAATCGTCCGTGCGAGCGCAAGGCCGATCGCACAGCCCAGCAACGCACCGAGAATCCGCGTGACCGCGGTTTCGCGCAGACGGCTTTCGAAAAGAACCACGAGAAGCGCCAGGGCGAGGGCGAAGGCGATGTTCAGCGCGGGATTGAGCGCGAGCGGACGGAGTACTGCTGCCGCGTACGCGACGGCGGCCACGAAGAGGATGCGAGCAAGGGCGAACCAGGCCATCAGGCGTGTCACGCTCCGACTTCAACCATACCACCACACAGTCATATGGTCATCTGGTCATCTGGTCATCTGGTCATCTGGTCATTTGGTCATCTGGGACATCTTGTCATTTGGTCATCTCGTCATCTGGAACGAAGCACTAGAGCAGCGCGTCGAGCGCTTCACCGACCGTTCGAACACCAACCAGCTCGCAGCGGTCGCCGCTCTCGCGACGCTCCTCGGGATCGATGTTGGCCTCGGGCATGACGCAGCGGAGGAATCCCATCTGCGAAGCCTCGCGGATCCGGAGCGGTGCCTGCGCGATCCCGCGGACTTCACCCGCCAGCCCGACCTCGCCGAAGACGGCGGTTGTCGGCGCAATGACCCGGTTGCGGACGCTCGAGGCGATCGCGGCGAGCACGCCGAGATCGGAGGCGGGCTCGTCGATCGTCATCCCGCCGGCGATGTTCACGAACACATCGTCGCCTGCGAGATTGAGACCCGCCCGCTTTTCGAGCACCGCCAGCAGCAGCGAAAGGCGCTGCTGATCCAAGCCGCTCGCCATGCGCCGCGCCGTGCCGTAACTGCTCGAGCTGACGAGCGCCTGCACCTCGACGAGGATCGGGCGCGAGCCCTCGACCGAGCACAACACCGCCGATCCGGGCGCATTCGACGCGCGCTCGGCGAGAAACATTTTCGACGGATTCGGCACCGGCTTCAGTCCGGTCGACGTCATCTCGAAGACACCGAGCTCGCTGATGGCGCCGAAGCGATTCTTCACCGCGCGGACGACGCGGTGGGAATGATGGCGCTCACCTTCGAAATACAGCACGGTGTCGACGACGTGCTCGAGGGCTTTCGGTCCCGCAAGGCTGCCGTCCTTGGTGACGTGACCGACGAGAAACGTCGGGATGTTTCGCCCCTTTGCCGTGAACAGCAGCTGCGTCGCCGCCTCGCGCACCTGCCCGATGCTGCCTGGCGCCGACTGAAACTTCAGTGAGAACACGGTCTGCACCGAATCGACAATGACGAGGGCCGGAGTGATGCGGGCGATCTCGTCGAGGATGCGCTCGAGGCACGTTTCAGCGAGCAGATACAGTGGTGCGTTGCCGACGGCCAGACGTTCCCCGCGCGACTTGATCTGGTGCTCGGACTCCTCGCCGGAGCTGTACAAAACGGGGCCAATGGTGCGCGCCATGTTGGCGGCCGCCTGCAGCAGCAGCGTGGATTTGCCGATGCCCGGCTCGCCCCCGAGCAGCACCAGCGATCCGGGAACGACGCCGCCGCCCAGGACGCGGTCGAACTCGCCGATGCCCGTGGAGAGCCGCTCGTTCTGCTCGATCTGGATGTCTGCGTACAGCCGCGCGCTCACCGGCGCTGCCGCCCCCGCGTACCGATGCAACGCTGCCGCGCTGTCCTCGGTCTGCGGGCGCTCCTCAACAAGGGCATTCCAAGCCCCGCAGTCGGCGCAACGACCGAGCCACTTCGGCGACTGCGATCCGCACTCCTGGCAGACGAAGACGGTCTTGGGCGATTTGGTCATCTGGTCATTTGGTCATTTGGTCATTTGGTCATTTGGTCATCTCGTTATCTGGTCATTGGTCATCTCGGCATCTCGTCAACTGGTCATCGGCTTTTCGATTTGGAAATCCATTGACCAGATGACCAGATGTTCGGATGACCAGATTCCAGCGTCAGACGTACACCCGCTGTATGCGAGATCCGATCCGGCAGACAATCTCCCACGGAATCGTCCCGACGACGGCGGCCATTTCACGGGCGTCGATCCGATCGACGTTGCCGGATGGCGATTCCTGCGATCCGATGATCACGACGTCGTCGCCGGGCGAGACGTCGAGGCCCGTGACATCCGCCATCATCATGTCCATGCAGACGGACCCGACGATCGGCGCACGGCAGCCGCGAATCAGCACCGCACCGCGGCCCTCGAGGCGCATATCCAATCCGTCGGCGTATCCCGCCGGGATAATCGCAATCGTTGTGGCCGCGGTGGCCGTGAACTTCACACCGTAGCCAACGCCCTCGCCGGGACGAACGCCCTTGACCGCCACCACGCGACTGCTGAGGGTCATGACCGGCGTCAGCGGAATCGTCGACGCAAGCGGCGGCGGCACGACGCCGTACAGCAGCAGCCCCGGGCGAACGCGGTCGTACCAGACGCGCGAATCGCGAAGCAGCGCCGCGCTGTTTGCCGCGTGGATGAACGGACGATGGACCGCAGAGTTCGCAGAGAACGCAGAAGAGAAATTCCGGGAATTGTCTCTGCGGTCTCCGCCGTCCAACGTCTTGATCTCGGCGAGGGCGCGCTCGAAGCGCGCGCGCTGTTCGAGAAACAGCGGCGATCCAGGTTCGTCGGCGGTCGCGAAATGCGTATACACCGCCTCGAGCTGCAGCGACTCGCTCGCCAGCAACTCCGGCAGCGTGCGGCGCAGGTTGTCGTGCCGGAATCCGAGCCGGTTCATGCCGGTGTCGATCTTGAGGTGGTAGCGAATCGGCTGGCGGTATTTCGCGGCGGCGGCCTGAACGGCGCGGGCGGCCCCCGGCGTCGAGATCGTCGGCGTGAGACGGCAGTCGAACAATCCGTCCAGGTCGCTGACGCTCAACGCGCCGAAGATCAGAATCTCCGCCTTGACGCCGGCGGTCCGTAACGCCGCGCCCTCCTCGATATCAGCGCACGCCAGCAGATCCGCGCCGGCGTCCTCGAGCGCGCACGCCACCTGCGAGGCACCGTGACCGTACGCATTCGCCTTGACGACGGCAATCGGCCGCGGCGCGGGGTCCGGACGCTCCCCTGCGAGGTAATCGACGATCTGGCGGAAGTTGGCTTTCAGCGCCGACAGATCGACGCGCGCGACCGTGGGACGGATCATCCGGCCAGGTTCTCGAACCGCGTGAATTCCCGGATGAACGCAAGCTTCACGACGCCGGTGGGACCGTTGCGCTGCTTGCCGATGATCAGCTCGGCGACGCCGTCGCCCTCGACGGGGGGCTGGCTCTTGTCCGCGTACATGTCTTCGCGGTAGATGAACATCACCACGTCGGCGTCCTGCTCGAGCGCGCCCGACTCACGCAGGTCCGACAGTTGCGGCCGATGATCGGATCGCGCCTCCGGCGCGCGACTGAGCTGCGACAGCACGACGACCGGTACGTTCAGCTCCTTCGCCAGTCCTTTGAGCGACCGGGAAATCGACGCCAGCTCGAGCGTACGGTTCTCGAATCGTCCGCGTCCCTGCATCAACTGGATGTAGTCGACGATGACGAGATCGAGATCGTGCTCGGCGGCCAGCCGTCGGCATTTGGCACGCATCTCGAGCATGCCGATCGACGGTGTATCGTCGATGAAGATTTTCGCGTCGCTGAGTGTGCCGATCGCCTGTGACAGCCGGCCCCAGTCGCGCTCTCCGAGATACCCCCGGCGCATCCGCTGAGCGTCGATTCTCGCTTCGGCGGTGAGCATGCGAATGAACAACTGTTCCTTCGACATCTCGAGGCTGAACAGGCCGACCGTCTTGGAGGTTTTGGTCCCGACGTGCTGCGCGATGTTGAGCACCAGGCTCGTCTTCCCCATCGACGGCCTGGCGGCCACGATGATCAGGTCCGAGGGCTGGAGTCCTGACGTTATCTCGTCGAGATCGGTGAACCCGGTCGGCACTCCGGTAATCAGCTCCTTGCGTGCGTGGAGCTGCTCGATTGTCTCGAGACTGGACTGCGCCAGGTCGCGCAGCGACACGAACCCGTCGCGAACCTTGTCGTCGGCAATCGCGAAGATGGCATGCTCGGCCTGGTCGAGGATGACGTCCGCGTCCTCTTCCGCCTCGTACGCCGTCGCCAGAATCTTGTTGGCCGAGAAGATCAGGCTGCGGAGCGTCGCCTTTTCCTTGATGATCCGCGCGTAGTGCTCGACGTTCATCGAGCGCGGCACGCCGTCGACGAGCGCGGTGATGTAGGCGGGTCCGCCGACCTCGTCGAGGTCGCCCGAACGCCCCAATTCCTCCTTGAGCGTCACCAGATCGATGGCGCCGCCGCGCTCGGCCAGCTTCACCATCTTGTCGAAGATGCGGCGATGCGCGTCGCGGTAGAAGTCTCCTGTATCGATGACCTCGGCGGCCAGATTGAACGCTTCGTTGTGCAGAAGAATCGCGCCGAGGACGGAGCGCTCCGCTTCGAGATTGTGGGGAAGCGTGCGGTCGGCAACGGCGACGTCGGGCATAACGATTGGCTGAAGCGGAGAATCGAGAGTCTAGCAGAGCACGACGGCAAAAGTTCGAAGGCGAAAAAGAAAGAGGCAAAAGTGATGGTGGAAGCACCCCTTCCTTTTGCCCTTTGACTTCGGCTCTCAGCTTTTGACTTTGAGCTTCTTGCTTTTAACTTTGCGGAGCGCCTTCCGCCGCGACCTTCACCTTCACCGTGGCGGTGACATCGCGCTGCAGCCGGACCGGCACGGAGAATTCACCCAGCTTCTTGATCGGCTCGGCAAGCTGGACCTTGCGCCGATCGACCTCGAAGCCCTTTGCCGCCAGCGCGTCGGCGATGTCGACCGAGGTCACCGACCCGTACAGCGCCGCCGTTTCGCCGACCTTGCGGGTGATCACGATCTCGATCGCGCTCAGCCTTTCGCTGATCGCTTCCGCGACCTTCCGCTCTTCAGCGTCCTTGGCGTCGAACTTCGCCCGTTCGCGCTCGATCTGCTTCTTGTTGCCGGCGGTGGCCGGCAGAGCCAGCTTGCGCGGCAGCAGGTAGTTCCTGGCGTAGCCGTCGGCCACCTTCACGACGTCGCCGCGGCGCCCGAGATTGTCCATGTGCTCTCGAAGAATCACTTCCATGACCTGCCTCACAAGAAAACCGCCGAGCCCGCCGAGCCCGCGGAGAAAAATTTCTCGGCGAGCTCTGCGTACTCTGCGGTTGACATTTCAGTCGGTGACGTACGGGATCAGCGCAATCTGCCGGGCTCGTTTGATCGCCGTCTGCAGCTTGCGCTGGTGCATCGCGCAGGTGCCGGAAATGCGCCGCGGCAGGATCTTGCCGCGCTCCGGCACGAACGGTCCGAGCAGCTTCACGTCCTTGTAGTTGATGTCGTCGATCTTGTCCGCGCAGAACTTGCAGACCTTGCGGCGGCGGAACATCGGCCGGCGCTGACCCTTCTCTTTGTCGCCGGTCTTCTTGTCGCCCCGGCCGCCGCGTCCGCCGGTGCGCCCGCCACCACCGCCTCCACCACCACGTCCCATCGGCATTTAACCCTCCATCCCATCGAAACGGTCGTCATCGCCATCGTCGGCGTCCGCAGGCGGACGTCCCTCACCCGGCTGACGCTGCGGCGGGAGGCCACGTTTGACACGGCGGCGCTCGGATTCCGACTGCCGCTTCGTCCGTGTGCGCTCGACGACCTTGATCTCCTGGTCGACCCGCACGACCATGTGGCGCATCACCTGATCCATCACCTTGAGGCGGCGGTCGAGCTCCTTCATCAACTCGCCCGACCCGTTGATCACCTCGAGGACGTACACGCCTTCCTTGTGGTGCGCGATCTCGTAGGCAAGCCTGCGGCGCCCCCAGTTTTCGGTTTTTTCGATCTGTCCGTTCAACCGCGACACGACCGCTTCGATCTGCTGATGCAGCTCGGCAACCTGCTGTTCGGTGGTGTCGGGCGGAAGGAGATAGACGAGCTCGTACTGTCGACCGGTCATGCAGTGCTCCTCAAGGACGCGCGACAGCGACCCCGTTCAGCGCTGAATTCGCCGGACCCGCCGAGAAACGTTCTCGGCGGACCAGGCGCCTCAGCGATTGAACGCCGTCAACTGCCGGTCGCGGCCACCACTCAGGTGGCAAGGTGCGCACGGTGCGCGTTATTCGGTTGTCCCGCGATCGCCGCCGTTGAACCCGTTCATCACCGCCTCGATCCCCGACGTGATGAACATCTCCGCCGCCTCCGCCGCTCGCGCCGTCATGCGGTCGACCTCGTCGCGTTCGTCGGATTCGAACCGCGACAGCACGTGGTCGACCAGATCCCGCCGCGCCACGCCGTCAGGCCCTTCGAGGCCGCGCCCGACGCCGATGCGCAACCTCGAAAACTCCGACCCGAGATGCGCGATGACCGACTTCAAACCGTTGTGCCCGCCGGCCGATCCCCGCGGCCGCGCGCGCAGCTTGCCGAGCGGCAACTGCACCTCGTCGACCACAATCAGCAGGTCGGCGACGTCGATCCTGAAGTACCTGACCAGCTCGCCAACCGCCTGCCCGCTCTCGTTCATGAACGTCAGCGGTTTGACGAGAAGCGCCGCCTCCCCATCCGCCCGCCGCCACTTCGCGATCAGCCCGTCGACCGGCGACGACTCGAACACGATGCCAGCTCGCCGCGCGATCTCGTCGACGACGGCGAACCCGATGTTGTGCCGTGTCCCGCGATACTTCGCACCGGGATTCCCCAGGCCAACGACCACCTTCATTGCAGGATTACAGAATGGCAGGATGGCAGAGAGGAAGGCTCAAAGGATTCCTGCAATGCTGCAATGCTGCAATTCGGCGATGCGTTACTTCTTGTCCTTCTCCTCGTCCTCGTCTTTCTTGCCCTTTTTGATGACCTCGGGCTCGGCCGCGACAGTGGGCGCGGCGACGGCGGCCTCCGCGGCGGGCGCCACCTCCTCGGCCTTCGGCGCGATCACGTGGACGAGCATCATTTCCGGCTCACTGATCGGTGTCCACCTCGCGTCGGTCGCGACGTCGCGCACGCGGATGCCCTGGTGCAGCATCAGCTCGCTGACGTCGATCTCCACCTGCTCCGGAATGTCGCCCGGCAGACACTCGATCTCGATCTCGCGGCGGACGAACTCGAGGATGCCGCCCTGCTGCTTCACGCCTTTGGGCTCGCCCTTGACGGTCACCGGAATCGTCACCTTGATGGCGCGATCCATGGCAATCCGGTAGAAATCCGCGTGCAGGAGATGATGCGTGACCGGATCGAGCTGATAGTCCTTCACCAGCACGCGCGTCTCGCTCTTTTCGCCCGACAGCTTCAGGGCGATCAGCGTGTTCGCGCCCGATTCCGAGTGGAGGATCTTCAGCAACGCTTTCGGGTCGACGGCGATCGCACGGGCCTCGTCGGCGCTGTCGCCGCTGGAGGAGCCGTAGAGCACCGCCGGCACCCGACCTTCGCGACGCGTCCGTCTCGCCTCGTTCTTGCCGAATGTGTCCCGCGTCGTCGCTTCGAGTGTCGCTTCCATCTTTTCCTCTTACGTCTGAAGGGCCTCGAGGCTGGATCGTCCAGAGCCTCCAGCCTCTAGACGAACAAACTGGAGACCGACGTCTCCTCGTGAATGCTCTTGATCGCCTGGCCGAGAAGGCGCGCCACCGACAGCACGACGATCTTGCTGCACGCGGCGCCGGCCGCCGACAACGGGATCGTGTTGGTGACGATCAGCCTGTCGATCGGCGACTTCTCGATCCGATCGATCGCCGGCCCCGACAGCACGCCGTGCACCGCGCACGCGATCACCTTGGCGGCGCCGTTGCTCTTCAGGGCCGTCGCCGCCTTCGTGATCGTCCCGGCGGTGTCGATGATGTCGTCCTGCAGGATGCACGTGCGGCCTTCCACGTCGCCGATCACGTTCATCACTTCCGCCGTTCCGTCATCGCTCCGCCGTTTGTCGATGATGGCGAGCTCGGCATCCAGCCGCTTCGCGTACGCGCGCGCGCGCTCGGCGCCCCCGGCGTCCGGCGAGACGATCGTGAGATCCGGCGAATCGAGCCGCGACAGGTAATCGATGATCACCGGGGCCGCGAACAGATGATCGACCGGGATGTCAAAGAACCCCTGAATCTGCGCCTTGTGCAGATCCATCGTCAGCACGCGATTGGTGCCGGCCGCGCTGAGCACGTTGGCGACCAGCTTGGCCGAGATCGGCACGCGCGGCTTGTCCTTGCGATCCTGCCGCGCGTACCCGTAATACGGGAGCACCGCCGTAATGCGCGCCGCCGACGATCGGCGGAACGCGTCGATCATGATCATCAGCTCGACCAGATGCTGGTCGACCGGCGAGCACGTCGGCTGGACGATGAAGACATCGGTCCCGCGGATGTTCTCGTCGATCTGAAACGAAACTTCCGAATCCGGGAAGCGGCGGAGCCGCGCCTGCCCGGGTCGCACGCCGAGAAATTCCGCGATCTCCTTCGCCAGCTCGACATGCGCGCTGCCCGAGAAGATCTTCAGCTCTCCAAACCCGATCGGCATGAAGGGGTCACCCACGGCTACAGCCTCGCAAGTTGGCTGGGGCGGAAGGATTCGAACCTTCGAATACGGGATCCAAAGTCCCGCGCCTTACCGCTTGGCCACGCCCCATCGTCATTACCGCGCGCCGAGATTTTAGAGGAAGCTGACCTCAGGAGTGGCCCGAATTCACGCAGCGCAAACGTCAAGTCTATACGATGGCTTCTTTCGGCGGCAAGTCGTTCGGGACCGCCCCGATCACTCCGGATCGCACAGGCGACGATACTTCTCCCTGGTTACCGTGCAGGTGACGAGCGTCCGTCGCGCCCCCGTCGCGAGGACGACAGCCGCTCGATCGGCGTCGGCTTTCGACGGGAACAGGCCGAACACTGCCGACCCGCTGCCCGACATCGCCGCGTGTATCGCGCCGCGCCGGCCGAGCGCCCGGACTATCCGCGCAATCTCGGGATGACGGGACGCCACCGGGCGTTCGAGCTCGTTGATCAGCTCGCCCTTCGACAGGCTCGCTGCGAGCGCACCGGGGAAACGACGCGCTCTTTCTCCGCTCGTCCCGGGCCAGTCGGGAGATGGGCGCCGCAAGCGCAAGGCTGGACTTTCGTCCCACCACCGGTATGCGTCTTTCGTGCTCACACCGAACGGCGGAACGACGAGCGTGACCCACGTCGGTGGAACCTCCAACAGCGGGAAGAGCAAGTCGCCACGGTCGACTCCGAGCGCCGTGCCTCCCTCGAGGAAAAACGGCACGTCCGCGCCAAGTCTCGCAGCAACCGTGTGCTGACGTTCGCTCGAAAGATCGGCGCCCCAGATGCGGTTCAGGACACGAATGGCCGCCGCGGCATCGCTACTGCCACCCCCCAGCCCCGCTTCGATCGGGATGCGCTTCTCGATCCGTACCGCGATGTCGCGCGCGGCACCCCGGCGGCCGGCCGCCCGCCACATGTGTTCGGCGGCCCGCCAGACGAGATTTGTCCGATCGGTCGGACACGCGGGGTCATCACAGTCGATCTGGAACGGACCAGGCCGCTGACGGAACGTCAGCGTGTCGTGGAGCGCCAGCGACGCCAGCACGGTCCGCAGTTCGTGATAGCCATCGGGACGGCTTCCCGTCACGCGCAGGGTGAGGTTGATCTTCGCGCACGCCCGCGTGGAGAGCGCCATATCGCCGGAACCCTTGAGAACCCGAAACGTGACGGCAAGTTTCGGGGCTCGCAAGTGAACTATAGCGGGCCGAGGCCCTCGCTGGGCCGGAGGCCCGCTAGAACGTCTACTTGCCACTGGAAGGGTTGGAAAGCGGGCCGGACCGCTTCAACTCATCGAGCGCGATCGGTTCGGTTCCTTGCGGCGTCTGAATGCGGAAGACGTCCGCGTCCAGCGGCCCGTTGAGCTCCACCTGCGACAGCGTCAGGCGCAAATCGAATTGCCGGTTGTTGACGCTCGTCAGCCGCACGATGGCGGGAAGGCCATCGGCCGCTCCGCCGCGCTGAAAATCACGATACTCCGATCGCCACGCGGTCGCGCCCGGTTCCTGATGCACGGCGGCGACGAGGCGCCAGGGTGAGGTGCGCGCCTCGCGATGCAGGTAGACGTCGCCGGCCCGATCCGGCACGATGCGCCAATCCTCGCCGAGTTGTTTCGCGTCGTTCGCACGGGGGGCGACGGCGCATCCGGTAAGTGCCGTCCTCAAGTCGGCAGGATCGAGCGGCACACCTGCGACTGCTTCGAGCACCGCGGCCGGCTGTCCGTGGTCGAGCACGCGGCGATCACGGGGGAGCAGCAGCGTCGCGTCGTCGTCGCGCGCGACGAAAATGAATACCGGCTGTCCGAACGGCGCAATCGCCTCGAGCCGTACCGATGCGGGCTTTGCCAGACCGGCATGAAGACGCACGCTGAGCCGGCGACCGCCGACCGATCCGCTGGCGGCGATCTCCGCGGTGATCGTGGATACCGCCTGGCACGCTTTCAAGGCGTCCCGCAGCGCGTCCGCTCCGTCCGAGGCAGGCAGCCCGCCGCCGGTCGGCAGCTTCAACAGCGGCGGCGCACAGGAACTGCAACACATCGCCACGAACAGCACCAGGGCTCGACTTGAGCGTGGGAGTCGTTGAACCACAAAGATCACGAAGCACACCAAGGCTGCCGTTTTACGTATTCCGACCTTTGTGAACTTTGTGACCCTTGTGGTTCTGGTCTTCGTGGCTCGAGCAACCGTCCCGGCCGCCGACGATCATTTCTTCAGCTTCTGTTGTGCGGATCGGATCTTCCTGTCGATGCCGGCGCGATCGATGGAGTCGCCGTCACCTGCGAGCGCGCGCGTCCAGGCCGCGATCGCGTCGTCGAACCGGCCGAGCTTGAAGAGTACTTCGGCGTAGTGGTCCTGGATGACCGAGTTGGTCCGGAGCTGGTCGGCGGCGCGCTGGAGCTTGTCGGCGGCGAGATCGAGTTTGTTGCCCTTGAAATAGGCCCAGCCCAGGCTGTCGAGATACGAGCCGTTCTCGGGATCGATCTGGAGCGCCTTGGTGAGGTAGGTGACCGATTCGTCGAGGCGCTCGCCGCGATCCGCCAGCATGTAGCCGAGATAGTTCAGCGCCGGCGCGTAGTCGGGATCCAGCGTGAGGACCTTGCGAAACGCCGTCTCGGCGTCGGCATACCGTTTCTGTTTTTCGAGGACCGCGCCAAGCTCGAATGGAATCGACGTCTCGGAGGGAAACCTCGTCTGAGCCTGTTCGAGCGTCTTGACGGCGTCGAGGCCGCGATTCGCGTCCTGGTAGACCTGCGCCAGCGCGACGTACGCGATCGGCTTGTCGGATTGCTTCGCGACGATGTCCTGAAGCACTTCGACCGCACGATCCGGCTCACCATTCTGTCGCAGCGCCTGGGCATGCAATCTCGCCAGTCGTAAATCGTCGGGCTGGCCGACACGCGCGATCCGGGCGAGCTCGACGGCCGCGCCGTACTTCTTCGCCGACAAATTGGCCTGGATGAGATAGCTCGTCACGAGGCCGTCGTCAGGTGCCAGTCGATGCGCCTCGTCGAACGCACCGATCGCGGCATCGTACTGCCCGAGTTGTTCGTAGGCGAAGCCGAGGTGCGGCAGGAGTAACCCGAGTCCCGATACATCCGTCGCCGAGCGCGCGCGTAGTTCCTTCAGCGCTGGACCCAGCGCATCGACGATCGCCTGGTATTGCTGGCGATCCTGAAGCGCCTCGGCGAGCGCGTAATACCCCCAGGGGCTGGTCTTGTTCAACGTGGTCAGACGACGGGCCGTCGCCTCGGCCGCGCTCGGATCACCGGCACGCCGCTGCGCCTGCGACAGCAGATACAGGCTTCGCTGATCGGTAGACGACGCGGACGCCACTTCGTTGAGCACCACGCGCGCCTTCTCCGCGTTGTCGCGGCCGCCGGCATTCAGCAGCGCCGATCCGTAGCGAATCTTCAAGTCGGTGTTGCGCGGCTGACGCTGCACGGCGTTCGCGTAGGCGGCGGCCGATTCCTTCCACCGCCGCTCCCGCTCATAGAAATCACCGAGCGTCGCGTACAACCGGGGATTCTCGGAGACCGCGTCTTCCAGCCAGGTAATCGCTTCGGCGTTCTTGCCGGCGCCCGCATACGCGTCGGCCAGCAGCGTGATGCCGTCCTGCCACCCTCGCTCGTGAACGACCAGGTCGCGCAGGAGGGGAATGGCCTTGTCGAACGCCGAGGTGCGGACGTACATCCGCGCGAGCGCCGCGCGCAGATTCGGATCGGGCTCGCCGTCGGGGCTGGCAAGCGCCTTCTGGAGATGATCGATCGCCTTCGCCGCGTTGTCGGCAGCCTGCGTCGTCGCGCGGCCGCGAGCGCCGGTGATGTCGGCCTCCGAGATCGCCGCGTAGACGGTGCCCAGAACACGATGGGCTTCGGCATTGGCGGGCGTCACCTTCAATGCGCCCTCGGCGGCGGTGATTGCTTCACCGATCCGGTTCTGGCGCAAGTAGAGACCTGCCAGCTCGGCCTGCAGCTCGGCCGCCGTCGGATCGAGAGATATGCCGCGCTTGAGCGCGGCGATGGCGCCTTCGACGTTGTCATCGCGTTCGAGGCGGCGCGCGAGCAGATACTGGTTGTACGCGTCGGCGACATTGCTCGACGCCACGGGCGGCGCCGGCGGGGCGCTTCGCGGAGAGCGACCGCTTTGTCCAGCGTCCGCGATGGCGACCGATCCGGCGAGCCACACGACGAGCAGTGCCAGCTTCATGACCTGAATTGTTCCATAAATCCGGGGAGCTGTCATACTATTTGCCCATGGCTCTCGATCCGGAATTGCTCGAGATTCTGGCCTGTCCTCAGTGCAAAACCCCGGTCAGACTCGTGAAAGACGAAACTGCCCTCAAGTGCGACGCATGCAAACGTGTGTATCCGATCAAGGACGACATTCCCGTGATGCTGATCGACGAAGCGACCATCGAACCCTAGAACTTGCAGGATTGCAGGATTGCAGGGTTGCAGGATTGCAGGAGAGCTGATGCCCTTCCTTTCTGCCTTCCTGTAATACTGCAATCCTCCGATTCTGCAGTTCCGTAATGCGAATCCTGTTGGTTCGCCTGCGAGAAATAGGCGACGTCGTCTTCACCACGCCGGCGCTTCGGGCGCTCCGGCAGCACTTTCCACACGCGCATCTGACCTATCTCGTCGAGCCGTTGGCCGCGCCCATCGTCGGCTCGAATCCGAGGCTCGACGAGGTGATCGTGGCGCCGCGCGCCCATCTGCTGTCGGATATCGCGCTCGGCTGGCGGTTGCGGGCGACAGGCTACGATCTCGCCATCGATTTTCACGGTGGTCCGCGGGCCTCGCTCCTCACGTGGTTCAGCGGGGCTCCGCTGCGCGTCGGGTACGACGTGCCCGGCCGGGGCTGGATGTACACGAGGCGTGTGGCCCGCCCGCGGATGATACGGCCGCGGCACGCCGTACAGAATCAGTGGGATTTGCTGGAGGCGATCGGCATCGCGGCGGAGCGCGCCGACACGTTCGCAGTGGAGATGCCGGTCGACGCAGCCGCCGCCTCGACTGTCGCGGATCGGCTGCACGCCGCTGGTCTGGGCTCGGGGGACCGGATCATCGTCATGCACGTCAGCGCCGGCAATCCCTTCAGGCGGTGGCCGCAGCAATCGTTCGCGGAGGTCGCCGCCGCGCTCGTTGCCCGGCACGGGGACGCGCGCGTGATCGTCACATCGGGACCGTCGGAGCGTGAGGCCGCCGGGCGCGTGGCCGACGAGGCCCGGGCGCAATTGCCGACTGAATCCAGGCGCCACGTGCTGTCGACCGCCGAGTATTCCCTCGCGGAACTGCGCGCGCTCGTCGATCGCGCGGCGCTGTTCATCGGCGGCGACAGCGGGCCGTTGCACATTGCGGCGACGAGCGAGGTGCCGATCGTCGCCCTCTACGGGCCGACGCTGCCGGTCCGCTCGGCTCCGTGGCGCGACGCCTCGCTGGTGACCGAGCCGGTCGAAGGCGGCGATCTCGAGTGCCGTCCGTGCGATCAGCGGACGTGCGTGCCTGGCGACTTCCGGTGCCTCACACGGATTTCGCCGGCGGCGGTTCTGGCGGCGGCCGAGCGTGCCCTGGCGAGGGGCAGGAAAATTGACGCTTGCAACTCGAGGCTCGAGGTTTGAGACTTGTCAGTCGGGATCACGTGACATCCAGGCGCGTCGAGCAGATCGCGGTGGCGGCACTTGTCGGCTCGGCCGGCGCGTTGCAGTTCTCGATCGCCGCCGGACAGATCCTGCTCGCTGTGGCCGTCGCCTGCTGGCTGGCGATGCTGGTCGCAGGCCGCCAACCGTTCCGCGCGCCTCGGATCTTCTGGCCGCTCGTCGTGTACGCCGGCCTCACGCTGGTGTCGGCCTCGTTTTCACCGCAGCCGAAAACGAGCCTCGTGGACTGCAAGCAACTCGTCCTCTTCCTCCTGGTGCCGATCACCTATCAGTTGATGAACGAATCGCGGGCGCAGACCCTCGTCAGCGTCGTCATGGCTCTCGGCGCTGCGAGCGCGGCCATCGGCATTTTCGAATTTGGAATCCTGCACTTCGACGGCCTCGGCCGAAGGCCGCAGGGCACGCTCGGGCATTACATGACCTACTCGGGGCTGTTGATGCTGGTGATTTGCGTGGCGCTGTCGCGCGTCCTGTTCAGTCAGCGCGAGCGGACGTGGGCGGTCCTGGTCATGCCGGCGCTGCTCGTGGCAGTCGCCGTCACGCTGTCGCGCAACGCCTGGGTCGGCGCTTGCGTGGCGGCGGCACTCTTGTTCTCGCTGAAGGATTTCCGGCTGCTCGCGGTCCTGCCGGTCGTGGCCGCGGTGTTCTTCGGGATCGCACCGACGACCATGCAGGCACGATTCGTGTCTATCTTCAACAAAGGCGACAACCTCGATCGCGTGGCGATGATGCAGGAAGGCATCCACATGGTCCGCGACCATCCGGTCCTGGGCGTCGGGCCGAACATGGTACAAGCGCTCTATGAGGAGTATCGCGTCCCGTACGCCGTGCAGAAGGTCAACCCGCATCTCCACAACGTGCCGATGCAGATCGCCGCCGAGCGCGGACTGCCGGCGCTGGCCGCGTGGCTCGGGTTCATCGTCCTGCTGGTGGTGGATCTCGGGCGCAGGTTCCGCGCGGGCGACCAGCGGTTCCTGGCGGCGGTCGCGCTGGCCTCGGTCGTGTCGATGCTCGCCGCCGGGATGTTCGAGTACAACTTCGGGGATTCGGAATTCCTGATGCTGTTCCTGATCCTCGTGACCCTGCCGTTCGCAGTCGAACGCTCAGAACTTCGAACTTCGACGTCTGAACTTCGAAGTCAGCAGATAGAAGTCTGAGGTCGGGACCCGGACAGTCAGAGGACTGCGACGTTCGTGGGTGCCTCTACAACACTTCACACTTTAAACTTTACACTTCACAGCTTTCTTCTATGGCATGTGTCCGTCGATCGACAGCTGCGCCTGCAGCCCGATGCGCAGCTTTGACAGCGACGCCGAAATCCGCTGCGGCGGTTGCTTCGAGTCCCGCTGATACGTGATGCGGTATTCGTGGGTCTGGCGGAGGTGGCTCTGCCCGATCTGCTTCGCGAACTCCGGCAGCAGCGTCACGAGCCGCGTCGCCGCCGCGATGTTCTCGTAACGGCCGCCGCTCAGCTTGGTCACCGCCAGGCCGACTTCCGTCTGCAGCGCGCCGGCGACAGAGTTGGCGCGCTCTCCCCCGCCGTGCAGGATCACGAAGTGGACGGTGGCTCCCTTCTCGACGATCCGCTTCTGGAGCTTCTGGTAGTCGCGGTCCATCGCCGACATGTTCGAGCCGACGTCGGACGCCACCATCATCAGCACGGGATAGTGATCGCTCTTGTCCTTGTCGAACCGATCGCTGGCCTCGACGAGCGCGTCGAAGAACATCCCCGCTCCGCTGTCGGGCGCGATGAGATCGATTCCCTGCGCGAGCTTCTGCCGATCTCTCGTCGCCTTCACGATCGTCCGAGGTTGCGGGTTGATGGTGTACAGGGACGTCTCGATGTCGGGCGGAAGCGCCTCGAAGAAGGCTCTCAATGCCGAGCGGTAGGTGGCGAGCTCCCTCGTGGTCACCGGTCCGTTGTCGACCATCACGGTCAATTTGATGGGCTTGTTCACCGGTTCGAGCTTGATCACTTTGCAATCCACATCGTCGACGAGCACATTGATGTCGCCGATCTCGAGATCGGTGACCGGCTTGTTCTCCACATCGAGAACACTGATGTAGAGCTGCCCGAGTTGCTGCGCCCGCGGACCTGCGGTCCAGACGCCCGCGAGGAAAACCACGATCGCGGCCAGACCCCCAGTGAGCGACGCCCGTCCATGTAAGCGTGACTTGAGCATCCCGACCTCCGTGCCGATGAATCTCCGTGGCCGGGCCATGCTAGTGGGTTGTGGCACGTTTCGCAAGGATTTGCTCCGCGTTTCTTCGCACAGCTCAACTTCTGGCAAGCAGCGACCAACATTGAGCACGCGAACGCGTTGACCGCGGCTATAATTCGGCTGAAAAACAGACGGGACCTGTTGGAGGGCGGGCGAACACATCATGACACGCGAGGAGATCGTCGCGCTGTTCGACAGGTTTCAGCACGCGGCAGCCGCTCACGACGCCGCCATGCTGGCCAGCCTGCATGCCGACACGTGTGTGATGGAGAGTCCGACTGCGGGCGGCGCGGTGACGGGTCGCACCGCCATCGCCCAGGTGTACGACACCTGGTTCACCGGGTTCCCGGATCTGATCGCGACCTTCGAGGATTTGTTGATCGACGGGAGTCGGGTCGCCCAGTCGGCAACGATCACCGGCACCGACACGGGGGGATTTCTGGGATTGCCGCCGACCGGAAAGCCGTTCCGGATTCCGATGCTGTGGCTCTTCACGGTGAACGACCAGGCGATCGTGCGCGCGCGACCGATTTACGATTTCACAGGCCTGCTGGTCCAGATCGGCGTGCTCAAGACGAAACCGGTCTGAGGGAGCCGGAGACGAGGGACCGATGACACGCGACGAGATCGTCCTCATGTTCGCGGAGCGGCAGGCCGCCGTCGAACGCCGGGACGTCGATTTCATCGTGAGTCAACACGCGCCTGACTGCGAACAGATCAGCCCGTTGGCGGGCAAAACCGTCAAGGGCCGGGAGGCCATCGGGAAGCTGTACGAGACGTGGTTCAATGGCTTCCCGGACCTCAAATGGAGTCCTGAAGAGCTGATCATCGACAACGACCGGGCGACGCAGATGATCACGCTGTCGGGCACCGACACCGGCGGCTTCATGGGGATGCCGCCGACGGGGAAACCGTTTCGCCTCCCGGTCGTGTGGCTGTTCACGCTCAAGGATCGACAGTTCACGCACGTACGCCCGATCTACGACTTCACCGGCCTGCTGATCCAGGTCGGGTTGCTGAAAGCCAAACCCGTATGAATGGAGCCGCGACGGACTCCCCCCCACGCCTGATCGTCACAGATACGCTCGGCCGGCACATCGTCCCGATCGACAAGCCGGTCCTGACGCTCGGCCGGCGCAGCGAGACTGACGTGCGCGTTCCCGGCGCCGGCGTCTCGCGGGCGCACGCCGAAATCATCACCGAAAACGGCGTCTACCGCTTGCGCGACTGCGCGTCGCGGTTCGGCACGTTCGTCAACGGCGAACGGATCAGCGACCATGTGCTCGTCCACCTCGACCGCATCAAGCTCGGTCAATCCGACGACACCGACATCGTCTTCGTCATCGGCGACGATGCGCCGTCGCAGGAGCGCAGCTCGGTTGCGGCCGTCAGCGAAATCCGCCATATGGCCGGCCTGCTCGAAGGGCTGCGCGCGCTCGGCTCGGGCCGCGTGCTGGACGACGTGCTGAAGTTGGTGCTCGACTCCGCCATCGACGTCACCGGGGCAGAGCGCGGCTTCATCATGCTCGACGTCGAGGGCCAACTGGAGTTCAAGCTGGCGCGCGCACGCGGGCACCTCACGCTCTCCGGCAACACGTTCGCCACGAGCCGCAAGATTCCGGAGACCGTGTTCGCGACCGGTCAGGACACGATCGTGGAAGACCTGCTCGACGGCGATCTGGCGCAGTTGCACACCGGCACGGTGGCGCTCGGGATCCGCCATGTCCTGTGCACGCCGCTGCGGCTCGTTCGCTATGTCGAGCGGCTCGAGGAAAGCACCGACGACAAGGTGATCGGCGTGCTGTATCTCGACAGCCGGGAGCGAGGCGCGCTCCGGGCGGCGGCGACGCGCTCGGCGCTCGAGACGCTGAGCACGGAGGCTGCCATCGCGATTGAGAACGCGCGGCTGTACCGCGAGGCGCTCGACCGCGCAAAACTCGACCAGGAACTGAAAGTCGCCGCCGCCATTCAACAGTCGCTGCTGCCGAAGGCCAGCCGCACGGGCACCTTCTTCACCACCGCCGGCGCGTCGATGCCTTGCCGCTCGGTGGGCGGCGATTTCTTCGACTACGTCGACCTGCCGGCCGGTGGCTTCGGATTCATCGTCGGCGACGTGGCCGGGAAGGGCTCGCCGGCAGCGCTGCTGGCGGCGGCGCTGATCGGCATGTTCAGCGCCGAAGCGATGTATCAGGACAGCCCCGCCATCGTGCTGACGAGGCTCAACCGCGGGTTGTTGCGCCGCGGTGTCGAAGCGCGCTTCCTGACGACTTTCTACGCGATGCTCAGCACGGATGGTTCACTCACCTACTCGAACGGCGGCCATAACGCCCCGGTGCTCGTCACGGCCGACGGCGTGCGACGGCTCGAAACGGGCGGCATGGTGCTCGGCTTGTTCGAGCACGTCACCTTCGAACAGGAAACGCTGCGGCTCAGCTCGGGCGACGTCATCGTCGCCTTCAGCGACGGCGTCAGCGAGGCGCTCAACGAGGCAGGCGAAGAGTTCA
>Ga0068858_100001751_pt1 | contig 22129 bp, 22 predicted proteins | sample KBSSwiS12_FD_66589 | JGI IMG/M metagenome (GOLD analysis project Ga0068858, IMG submission 66589) | Switchgrass rhizosphere microbial communities from Kellogg Biological Station, Michigan, USA - KBS Switchgrass S1-2 | ecosystem: Host-associated > Plants > Roots > Rhizosphere > Soil ...
CCTGGCGTGCTACCCGTTTCAGCCGGCCATTTCGGCGGAAATGATCAAACGCCGAAGGGAGAAGCGGACGCTCGACGCGTTGGAGGACCTGGTGACCTATCTCCGCGGCGTCCGGGAAGAGCGCAAGGCCGTGCTGGCGATCACCGATGGCTGGCTGCTGTATCGGCCAAATCCGGTCCTCGCTCGTCCCGTCAACGACACCATTCCCAGCGGGCCGAGAATCGGTGTCGATCCGAGGGGCGGCAAGCTCACGACCGAGGCCCCAAAGGGCGGAGCGAATGAAACACTGTGCGAGAGCGATCGTCTCCAGCTCTCGCAGATAGACAACGACGATCAGTTCCGCCGGTTGCTGGACGAAGCCAACCGGTCGAACACCTCGTTTTATCCGGTCGACCCTCGCGGGCTCGTGGTGTTCGACACGCCGATCGCGGAGCCGGGGGGACGTGGGCTCGCCCCGATGACGCCGCTCACCGTCGACGCCGCGATGCTCCGGACCCGGCTGACCTCGCTCCGGACATTGGCCGAGACGACGGATGGGCTGGCGATCGTCAACAGCAACAACATTGCGGCCGGCCTCAAACGCGTCGTCGACGATCTGAGCGCGTACTACCTGCTCGGGTACTACGCAAGCGGGAAGCTCGACGGCAAGTTCCACGCGATCACCGTTCGCGTCAAACGGCCGGGCGTGAGGGTTCGCGCGCGCCGTGGATACCTTGCGGCGTCTGAGGCCGCGGTAAGAGCCACGGCTGCCGGCCGCGGGAGTGCGTCACCCGCCAGCGCAGTCTCGCCCGCCGCGGTCGCGGAAGCTCGCGCCATCGACGTGGCACTCTCGCCGCTCGAAGGCTACACGCGCCAGTTGCCGATCCGCATGCACGTTGCCGCAGGGTGGAAACCAGACAGCGCGGCGGCGGTCTGGACGATCGGCGAGCTTGGCGCCGGGCCGGAGTGGCGCGGCGGCGCCGACGCGGATCTGTCGTTGACGAGCGCAAGCGGCGCGACCTTGGCCAGCGCTCGCGCACATGTCGATGCCGGAGGGCGCGGCTTCCGGGCCGCCCTCGTTCCCGGATCGCCGCTCGCGCCGGGCGACTACATGGTGCGGGTCCGCGTGAAGAGCGCCGATGCGGCGACCTCGGCGAGCGACACATTGCGCATTACGCTGCCCGGCGCGCCAGACGCAACCGGCGCGATTTTCGTCCGTCGCGGTCCCGCGACCGCCAATCGCGAAATCGCCACGAGCGACTTGCGGTTCCGGCGAAGCGAGCAACTCCGCATCGAGGTCCCGACGCCGTCGAGCGCGGCCGTCACCGCGAGGCTGCTCGATCGAACGGGCAAGCCGCTGGCCGTCCCGGTGACCGTGGTCGTTCGCGACGACAGCGACGGATCGCGGTGGCAGGTCGCGCAACTCGCGCTCGCGCCGCTCGCCCCCGCCGACTACCTGATCGAAATCGTAGAGCCGGGTGGCGCCGGAGGCGATCAGAAGCGGAGGCTTCTCGCCTTCCGGGTTGTTCCATGATCGCCCGCTCAATCGGGCAATCGGCCGCACGTTTTCGTAAGCGCGGGCGGCAGGCGGGCGCCTTCGGAACTTACGACGCTCCCAGAAGAAACGTCAGCGTCCACGGCTTCAGCGGCTGATCGTCGGTTCCGAGGATCCCGTCCTTCAGTTCGATCTTCAGCGTGCGGAAGCGCTCGAGCGGCTTCGCAAACTTCAGCTCGAGCACACGGTTGGCGGCGTTGTACTGCGTCGTGAAGTCCGCCGACGGCGTGGTCGGTTCGCCGCGCTCGACGGTTTCTGATTCGAGATACGTCGCGCGGACGTTCCCTTTCAGCGTGGAGGCCTTGATGTCGCGCGAAAACTGGATGCGGACCGACGCATTCAACGCGACGTCGGTTTCTTCCTGCGTCGGCGCGCTGAAGACCACTTCGGGCGGCGGCGCCGCCGGCACGCGGACTCGCGGGGCGTCTTCGATCGGCGCGGTGTCGATCGGCGCTTTGCCCAGTTGAATCCCGTCGTCTGCCACGTCGAGCCACTGCAATCCGCGCCCTTCGTGGACGACGCCCGTGATTTCGAGCCACCGGCCGGTATCGAGGCGCGCGTCCAGCGCCAGGTCGAAGCCCTTCCCCTTCGGCCTCGCACCGCTGACCCACAGTGCCGCGTCAGCCGAGCGCACCACAAAATCCCATCGGCTTCGTGCCGGCGCGTCCGGCAGGTCGCCCATCAGGTTGCGACCGGTGAACTGCCCGCTGACCGTGACTTTCTGGTTCAGATAGCGAGCCGGGTTGAGAACGATGGTACGAATCGACGGGGCGGCGGGAACGTTCGATCGTGTGATGCCCGACGCGATGATTGCCGTCACTTCTCCCGCACGCGGCCAGGCGCCTTCCGGATCGATGCCGAACGCACCTTTCAGGTCGATTCGCGCAAGCCGCGGGTCGTCGGGCTTCATGCGTCCCAGGTCCCAGAATTCGCCGCGGATTTCGTCGTTGCCGTCCGGCGCGCTTCCCTGAAACACGACACGGATCGAAGCGATACCGTCGGTCGCGCGGATCTTGCCGTCGTTGGCGGTCTCGACCTGACCGACGATGATGATCTGTCGTCCGTGATAGAAAGCTGGAAATCCGAGGAGCGCGGCGATGTTCGCCGCGCGACGCTGGGGAGCCTGCGCGGAGACGGCCCCGGTGACGAGGACGAGCGCCAGACTGATCACGCGTGCACGCATCTATTCCAGTGATATTACCTGCATTTGCTACAATTCCTGGTGCTTGTGAAAACATCGAACAAACCGGCCGTCAAGGTCTCGCCGGTCAAGCAGATTCCGGAGCAGGTGTCGGAGCTGACCACCAACCGGCTGTCCGTGTACCTGCGCTGCCTGAATGCGCTCGATGATGCCGGCGTCAGGACAATCTCGTCGCAGTCGCTCGCGGAGCAGTTTCATCTGAACGCTGCGCAGATTCGCAAGGATCTCGCGTACTTCGGCGAGTTCGGCGTCCGCGGTGTCGGTTATTACGTACGCGATTTGAAGCGCCACCTCCGGCAGATTCTCGGGCTCGATCGCAAGCTGCGCGTGGCGATCATGGGGGCGGGCAATCTCGGGCTCGCCCTGGCGGACTATCCGGGGTTCCGGAAGGAAGGTTTCGAGATCTCGGCCCTGTTCGACACGCTCAGCTCGAAGGTCGGACAGCAATCCCGTGCCGGCGTGCCGATTCACGAGATCCAGGACCTGAAGAAAATCGTCCGGCGGGACGGGATCAGCATCGCCGTCATCGCCGTACCGGAGCGATCGGCCCAGCACGTCGTCAACCTCGTCGTCGCGGCCGGGATCAAGGCGGTGTTGAACTTCTCGCCAGGGACGCTGCAGGCACCGCCCGACGTCAAGCTCAAGAGTGTGGACTTGACGGTTTCCCTCGAGAGCCTGTCGTTCTTTCTCGCGCAGGGAGAGGGCGATGAAACGTAGGACAGGTGGTTCGGGTCGGTCGGGTGGGTCAGGTCAGTCAGTTGGGTCAGGTCAGTCGGAAGGAGCAGGTCAGTCGGGTGGCACTGGCGGGGCTGGTCGGAAACGCCTCGCGCTCTCGCACGCGGACCGGCGCGGTCGGGTGAAGATGGTGGATGTTGGCGACAAGCCGGTAACCGAGCGCGAGGCGATCGCGCGAGGGTCTATTGCGATGTCGCCTGACGCCCGTCGCCTCGTGCGATCGGGCGCAGTGAAGAAGGGCGATCCCCTTCAGGCGGCAAGGATCGCCGGGATCATGGCGGCGAAAGCGACCTCGTCGCTGATTCCACTCTGCCATCCGTTGCCGCTGTCGAGCGTGCACGTGGATCTGACCCCGACCTCACGGGGCTACACGATCGAGGCGCGTGTCCGGACGACCGCGCAGACCGGCGTGGAAATGGAGGCCCTGACCGCCGTCGCCGTCGCCGCGCTGACTGTCTACGACATGATCAAAGCGGTCGACAAGTCGATGGTCATCGGCGACATCCGGTTGATGTTCAAGAGCGGCGGACGCTCGGGCGTCTATCGGCGATCCTGACGACATGACTCCGGTGTATCGGCACGAATCGCCGAACAGCGGCTCCGGCCGGGCGAGCTTTCCCGTGAGCCTGTGCCGACGGAGTACTGACGGGCCATCCAAGAGCATGCGATCCGCGCGTCGCATCTGTGCGGCTGTTCTCCTCATCGTCGGGTCAGGCATCATGGCTCGCGGCCAGGCGCCGGTGCGCGAGGGCACGAGCGCGCCGGTCTCCGGGTACCGCGTGAAACACACCTATCCCCACGATCCGAACGCCTATACACAGGGCCTCGAGTTCGTCGATGGATACCTCTACGAAGGGACCGGATTGAACGGCCGCTCCTCGATCAGGAAGGTCCAGCTCGAAACCGGCAAGGTTCTGCGCCAGCGTCCGGTGGCCCGCGAGCATTTCGGCGAAGGAATCACGGTATGGAAATCGCGCATCATCGAGCTCACGTGGCAATCCGGGATCGCGTTCACGTACGACCGGGAATCGTTCGAGCCTCGTCAATCCTTCCGTTACACGGGCGAAGGCTGGGGCCTGACGCACGATTCGGTGAGCCTGATCATGAGCGACGGCACCGCCGACCTGCGGTTTCTCGAGCCCGGGACCTTCAAGGAACGGCGGCGCATCACCGTGACGGACGCCGGGCGGCCGGTGCGGCAGTTGAACGAGCTTGAATGGATCAAGGGCCAGGTGTTCGCCAACGTCTGGACGACGGACAGAATCGCCCGGATCGATCCGCAGAGCGGCCGCGTGCTCGGGTGGATTGACCTGAACGGCTTGCGTCCGGCGTCGCAGCGCGAGAACGCCGATGCGGTGCTGAACGGCATTGCGTACGACGCGGCAGGCGACCGGCTGTTCGTGACCGGCAAGTTGTGGTCCAGCCTGTTCGAAATCACTGTCGTGCCGCGCTAGAGCGCCTTCCCAGGTACGTAGTGTCCGGCTTTCGTGTCCGCCGAAGCCGCAGCGGCGAAGGTGGAAGCCTGGACCGTAAGCAGGTCCGCCTCAAGGCGGACACTACGTACAAATGGAATGGCTGTAGCTACCCGCCCTGCCGGTCCAGTGACGGTGGAGGCTCGATGTGGATGATGGCGTCCGCGATCTGCGGGTAGCGTGCCATCAGGCGGTCCTTGACGACGTGAGAAAGGCCGTGCGCATCGGTCAGCCGCATGTCCGCGGGCAGCCACACGTGCAGGTCCAGGAACACGTGGTCGGCGGAACCGCGCGTGCGAATGTGGTGGCACCCGAGCACGCCCGGCACGCTCAACACGACGCTCTCGAGGTCGGTGTCCGCGATCACGATACGGTCGCTGAGGATGCCGGTCGTGGCGAGCAGGATCTGATAACCCGAGTAGCTGATGAACCCGGCCACCACGAGCGCCGCGATCGGATCGAGGATCGGCAGGCCCAGCCGCGCGCCGACGAGCGCCGCGATGACCGCCACTGACGTCCACACATCGCCGCGTGTCTGCGTCGCGTCCGCCAGCAGGATTTCGCTCCCGAGTCGCTCGGCCGCGCGGCCTTCGTAGACCACCACCACGAGATTCACGATGATGGTGGCCACCATCACTCCAAAGCTTGCCGCGGTAATCTCCGGCGCACCGGCTCTGCCGGTCAGGTGGTTGAAGGCATTTCGCAGCACTTCGACGACCACGATCAGGAGGAAGACCGTCACCCCGGCGGCTGCCACCGTTTCGTACTTGCGATGGCCATACGGGTGGTCGGAGTCGGGAGGCTGCTGGGCTGCCCGTACGCCGACGAGCCCGGCGACGTTCGAGGCGGTATCGGTCAGCGAGTGGAAACCGTCGGACAGGATGCTGATGGCGCCGCTGGCGTAGCCGAATGCGATTTTCGCAATCGCGACGCCGAGGTTCAGGAACAGGACGCGGACGAGGACCGTGGTAACTGCGCCGTACCGGTCAGTGGGGACCAACCCCTGATCCTTAGAAAACGCGCGCCGTCGGAACCGGCCACCATCGAAGTTGCACTTTTCCGATGATGTACTTCTTCGGCACCATCCCCCAATGACGGCTGTCGGAGCTGTTGTTCCGGTGATCGCCCATCACGAAGTCGTACCCTTCGGGAATCACCTGCGGACCCCATTCGTCGTGGCTGCGATACTGCGGCGGCACGTAGTCGTCGCGCAGCGGGATGTCGTTCACGTAGACGCGGCCGTCGACGATCCGCACCGTGTCGCCCTCCTCCGCAATCACGCGCTTGACGAACGACTTATCCGGGTTGAGCGGGTAGTAGAGCATGACGATGTCACCGCGGCGAGGCTCGCCAATCCGGTAGGCCAGCTTGTTCACGATCAGCCGATCCTGATCCTCGAGCGTCGGCGCCATGCTCTGGCCCTCGACGCGCGCGACCTGAAATCCGAAGGTGACGATGAGGATGGCGTAGACGGCCGCCGAGACGAGCGTCTTGAGCCAGGCGACGAGCTCTTCCTTGACCTGCGACAGACGGATCCCAGCGCTCGGCACGCGCTGCAGTTCGGCGTCCCGTTCCGCGATCGGACCCGCCTCCACCGCCGGTTCGACGCTCGTTTCAGCCGGGTGCGGAAAATGGTGTCCGGCATGGCCGGAACCGTCCGGGTCGACGGGCGCTAAAGTTTCAGGTACTCCCGCAGCCGCCGCGTCTGCGTGCGGCTCACCGGGATTTCCGTCGACTTCTCGTCCTTCATCCTCAGGATGTAGTTCCTGCTGAACCAAGGCACGATCTCCTTGATCTTGTTGATGTTCACCAGATGTGAGCGGTGCACGCGCCAGAACACATTCGGGTCGAGGCGCTCGTGCAGCTCGTCGAGCGTTCTGTAATTCGACGTGCCGACCTGCTGATTGGTCACCACCGTGATCGCGTCGTCTGCGAGAGATGCGTAAACGATTTCCTCTGAGTGTACCAGCATAAACCGCTCGCCAACTTTAATCGCCAGCCGTTCGCGTCGATGCTGCCGCTCGGCGACCAGCTCGAGAATCTTCTCCAACTGCCCGTTCAGCGAGCCGGTGCCCTGCTCGAGCGAGCGATCCGACGTGACGCGACGCTGCGCCCGCTCGACGGCCAGGCCGAGTCGCACGGGATCAACCGGCTTCAACAGGTAATCGACGGCGTTGACCTCGAACGCTTCGATCGCGTGCTGATCGTAGGCAGTGACGAAAATAATCCGTGCCGGCAACTGTTTGTCGAGCATACGGCGGGCCACCTGGAAGCCGTTCAGGCCGGGCATCTGGACGTCCAGGAAGACGACGTCCGGCTGCAGGCGATCGATGGTTGTGAGCGCTTCGAGCCCGTTCCCCGCCTGGCCGATTACCTCGACGCCGCCGAGCTGGCCCAGCAGGAAACCAAGCTCATCGCGCGCCAGTTGTTCGTCATCGACGAGCACCGCGCGCAAGTCCACGCCGGGGGCCACTACGCGGTCACCCGTTCGGGAATTGCCATCTCCGGGATCTCGACGCTGGCGCAGGTGCCTTCGCCAGGCGCGCTCGTCAGCTTCACATGGTAGGCCGCGCCGTAAATGGTGCGGAGGCGCTCGTTGACATTGCTCAGGCCGATCCCGTGCCGGAACGCGCTTTCGAGGCGGTCTCCGGTCATGCCCTGTCCATCGTCGTGCACTTCGATGACGATCGCATGGGTGTCCTGCATCCTGCTGCGGATCGTAATCCTTCCGCCGCCGACTTTTCGCGACAGCCCATGTTTGATCGAATTCTCGACGAGCGGCTGCAGCAGCATGCTCGGCACGATCACGTCGAGCGTCTCGGGGCTGATTTCCTTGACGACCCTCAACTGCGGCCCGAAGCGCACGACCTCGATCGCCAGGTACTCGTCCACCGACTCCAGTTCCTCGCGCAGCGTGACGAAGTGATCGGTCGCACGCAGCAGGCGCCGCAGCAGGCCCGACAGCTTGTTGATGAGCATCCGGGCCGTTTCCGGTTGCGTACGGATGAGCGACGAGATCGACGTGAGCGTGTTGAACAGGAAGTGCGGATTGATCTGGTTCGCGAGCGCTTCGATTCTGGCGGCGAGCAGCAGCTTCTCCTGCTCGTGCAGCCGGTGTTCGATCCGCGCGTTGTTCCAGATCTTGATCGGCGTCGCCACGCACAGCACGGTCGCCAGCAGAACGACGCCGACCGTCCACGGGGACACGGGGGTGACCATCCACGACGAGCCCGGACCGAGATAAAACAGCCGGTGATTGACGTTCCACCGTGCGCCGAGCCCCAGCCGGATCAGCTCGAGCACGATCGGCGCCAGGAGCAGCACCACCTGCCAGTCGACCTGGAACGTTCGGAGCATCTGCCACACACGGCGGGGCAGGCTGGTGAATACGAACGGCGAGAAGTGCCAGATCGCCTCTTTTGGACAGAGCTCGCGAAGGCCGCCCCCGAAGAAGCCGCACCCGACGGCGAACATCGGGGCGATGATCTCGCCGTTTGCCAGCGGCGGAAGGCCCACCAGCACGCCGATGATGACGCCCAGATACGGGCCGTCGATGAGCCCGGCGAGAAACGCGCCTTCGAGCGTCAGGTCGGCCGCCTGGTAGCCGAGCGCCAGGCGGGCCATGACGCCGGCCCACAACAGGAAACCGAGGCTCAGCGCGAACATCAGGCGATCGGGCCACTGACGGTGCTCGAAGATCAGAAACTGGCGGAATCGGCGGAACCGCACGACGATGGTGGCCGCCGCGGCCATCACGGCGAGCTTGACGAGCAGCGTCGTCAGCAGGACCTGCATGATTTACATTGATCTTATCGGCCGGGTAAACTGAGGGCAATGGCTGTCCTTCGCCCTCTCCTCGTCGGGTTCGCGACCACGCTCAGGTATTTGTTCAAGAAGCCCATCACGCTGAACTACCCTGAACAGAAGTTCCCGATGTTCCCGAAATACCGCGGCAAACAAGTGTTGATGCGCGACGAGAATGGTCTCGAGAAATGCGTCGCCTGCGGGTTGTGCTCGGTGGCCTGTCCTGCCGACGCGATCTATCTCGAGGCGGCTGAGAACGACGGCACGGTGCAGGCGGGACCTCGCTACGCGAAGGTGTACCAGATACACAAGACCCGCTGCATCTTCTGCGGATACTGCGAAGAGGCGTGCCCGGTAAGCGCGATATTCATGGGGAAGGACTACGAGCTCGCGGTCTACAGCAAGAACGACTTTGTCTGGGACAAGCAGGATCTGCTCGTGCCTGCCTCAACGCCGGCGCCGGCACTCGCGGCGCAGGGCAGGTAGGTCGGGTTGGGACTGACCCGTCCTGCCTGGCCATGGTGATCGGTGCCCTGGGCGACATCCACGGCGCGTTCGACGCGGTTCAGGAGCTCATGGCGCGCCACGCGGATGTGCCGCTGTGGCTCTCGGTCGGCGACGTGGCTTCCAACAGCGGCGAGTACTTCAGACCGGCGTCCCCGCTGTATTGGATCAAAGGGAACAACGAGGATTTCGACGTGATCGCCGAGGCGATGGCCGGCCACCCACCCTCGGACACGCTCTGCTACCTGGCCAACGGCGGACCGTACGACGTCGGACCATGGCGGATCGCGGCGCTCGGTGGGACGTTCGCCCCCAGCTGGTATCACACTCCGGTGGCCGCACTGCCGCCGTCCCGGGGTCGAAAGCCGGGCGCCCAGTCGCTCAAGCTCGGAAAGAGCCGGGACGACAAGCGCCGTCACTTCGTCCGCGACGAGGTGATTGCCTGTAAAGGGTTGACCGGTATCGACGTCTTCCTGACCCACGAAGCGCCCCGCCCGTTTCACCCGGCCGGCCGGCGCATCGACGTCGGCAAGACCGTCATCAACGAAGTCCTCGCCGCCATGCGACCCCGGCTCCATCTGTTCGGGCATCACCATGAATTCACCGATTCAGTCCGGCACGGCGTCCGATCCATCGGGTTGGATGTGGCGGCGACGTCGTACCTGCTGATTGACGCCGAGACCATGCGCTGCGAACGGCTGGAAACCTGAGAAACCGCAAGATCCGGCGAGACGTGGACTTATGTGACTCTGCAGGGTATAGTCCATTCGCCGGTCTAATCGGCCCCTTGAGGAACGAATGGCGCTATTTGAGCCGAATCATCCCCGGAATCGTGACGAATATATGGGCTCCGACGCGGCCACGCGCGCGCTGTCGGTAACCGCCGTCGAGAACGACTTCGTCGCGCGAGTCTACGAAAACATTGCGTTCTTCTACGACTGGACATTTGGCCCGGCCCTCCACCCCGGCCGTATGCAGGCGTTGGCGCGCATGGGGATCAAGCCCGGCGACAAGGTGCTCGAAGTCGGCATCGGCACCGGAATCAACGCCGGTCTCTATCCGCGCGATTGCGCGGTGACCGGTATCGACCTGTCAGCCTCGATGCTCGAGAAAGCCAGGGAGCGTGTCGATCGCAAGGGACTCGACAACGTGCGGCTTCTCGAAATGGACGCCGCCGATCTCAAGTTCGCCGACAACACCTTCGACATCGTCTACGCGCCTTACGTCATCAGCGTCGTGCCCGATCCCGTCGCGGTCGCGCGTGAAATGCGACGTGTCTGCCGTCCCGGCGGGCGCATCATCATCCTCAACCATTTCCGCAGCCGCAACACGCTCGGCGCGTTCATGGAGCGGCTGATCTCGCCGTTGACGCTTCACATCGGATTCACTGCGGATCTGGATCTCCCCGCTTTTCTTGCGCAGGCCCATCTCGAGCCGATCTCGATCGAAAAAGTGAACATTCCGCGGATCTGGTCCCTGGTCACCTGTCGGAAGAACTGACCAGGGCGCGCGTCACTGGGTGTCCAGAATCGCGCGCGCCGCGACCGCGGCACCGTCGACGCGCTGCCGGTTCGGCAAGGCGTCTTGCGCGAGCAACGCGTCCACGTCCTCACGCCAACGGCCAGCCAGCAGGTCGTCCTGTGTGATGTGCCGGCATCGCAGCATCCGCGGCATCTCGGCCCGCATCACGTCGTACTCGGCAAAACGCCCCCGCGAGGTGTACAGGAACGGGGTGCCGTTCGCGATGCACTCCGACACGATGCCATAACCGGGCTTGCTGACGACGACGTCGACGGCCGCGACGATGTCCTCGTACTTCAGGCCGTGCGGCGGCGCCTCCGGCGCGAGGACCATGAGGCCGGATTCTTCGACGCGCGCATACGGCAGGTCGACGCCGTAGCCGCCGAACGACGACAGGACCGCCGTCCGCGTGCCGTCGATCCCCAGGACGCGCCGCATCTCGGCCCGATCCCGGGTCGATCGTCGAGCGATGAAGGGGATGTCGCGAATCACGCCGGCCATCGAATCGAAGCCGCCTGGCAGAGGGAGCCGCAGCGCCAGGGTCACATTCGAGTACGCGTCGGCAATGGTTCGAATGACTCCAGGAGCGAGCGGTTCGAACTCAGGGTAGTAGGCGTAAATCCAATCCCAGGTGAAATTGGCCACGACAACCGAAGGGAGGCCCTCGCGACGGGCCGCCGCGATTGCCAACGGCGGGACGTCGGCAATCACCACGGTTGCGCCGCACCTCCGCAGGTGACTTGCTTCGTCAGCCACGCGCCGATCGAAGTCACGATAGAAGGCGGCGGCGCGACGGGCCGTGTCCTCGATATCGAGCCGCAGGCTGTCGATTTGCACGACACCCGTGTCCGTCTCGCATCGCTCGACGACGACCCGGTCGTCCTGGATGCGTTCGAACACCGACCGCCGCGCGCTGGTGCGAATCACGATGCGGAGATCGGCCCGCTGTTGCAGCAGTTCGGCCACGACCTCGACCGAGCGGGACGCGTGGCCGAGGCCATGGCCCGAGACGTACGAGACGACGGTCATTCGCCGGAAGGTTTCGGCTCGCCGGCGTCACGAGGGAGGGCGACGTTCAAGGCTTCCTCGAGCGTGCGGACCGGCACGAACGTCATGTCTGCCTTGACCTCGCTCGGCAGTTCGGCGAGATCGGGCTCGTTGCGGGCGGGGAGAATGAACGTCTTGATCCCGTGACGGCGCGCCGCCAGGGCCTTCTCGCGGATGCCGCCGACAGGCAGCACGAGGCCGCTGAGCGTGATTTCGCCGGTCATCGCGACGTCCTCGCGGATCACCTGATTCTTGATGGCCGAAAGAATCGCCGTCGCAATCGTGACGCCGGCTGACGGACCATCCTTGGGAATCGCCCCGGCCGGAACGTGCACGTGCAGATCGTGCCCGTCGAGGAAGTCGGACCGAATCCCGAGCTCTTTCGCCTGCGACCGGATGTGGCTGACAGCCGCGCGCGCCGATTCCTGCATCACGTTCCCCAGCTGACCGGTCAGGATGATGTTGTGATGGCCGGACGGCATCAGGCTCGCCTCGATGAAGAGCACGTCGCCGCCGGTCTCGGTCCAGGCGACGCCGGTTGCGACGCCCGCACGCGACACCCGGAAGGCGACTTCGTCATGAATGCGCGGAGGGCCGAGGTACCCTGGAACGTCGGTGGCGCTCACCACGACGGCCGGCGTCGGCGGGGCCTCGGGATCCGCGCCGGCGATGCGCGCGGCGATCTTTCTTGCGACGGCGCCGACCTGCCGCTCGAGATTCCGCACGCCTGCCTCGCGCGTGTACTGGGTGATGATGCGCCGCAGCGCATCGTCGCCGATCGTGACCTGTTCGAGTCTCAACCCATGCTCCTCGATCTGCCGGGGAATCAGGTACCGCCGCGCGATGTGGAGCTTCTCTTCCTCGCTGTAGCCGGCGAGGGAAATCACTTCCATGCGGTCGATGAGCGCCGGGTGGACGGTGCCGAGCTGGTTCGACGTGGCGATGAACAGCACGCGGGACAGATCGAGGTTGATCTCGAGATAGTGGTCGCGGAAGGAATGGTTCTGCGCCGGGTCGAGCACTTCCAGCAGGGCCGCGGCCGGGTCGCCCTGATATCCGACGCTGATTTTGTCGATCTCGTCGAGCATGAAGACCGGATTCATCGCGCCCGCCTGCTTCAGCGCCTGCACGATGCGCCCGGGGATGGCCCCGATGTAGGTGCGCCGGTGTCCGCGGATCTCGGCTTCATCGCGCACGCCGCCGAGCGAAATGCGCACGAACTTGCGGTTCATTGCCCGTGCGATCGACTGGCCGAGGGACGTCTTCCCCACGCCCGGCGGCCCGACGAAGCAGAGAATCGGCCCCTTGATCACACCGGGTGTCGCTGCCGCCTGCGCCTTCAGCTTCTGGACCGCGAGGTACTCCACGATCCGTTCCTTGACCTTGTCGAGATCGTAGTGGTCCTCGTCGAGCACGGCGCGCGCCGCGACCGGATCCAGCCGATCGGGCGTCGTCACCGACCAGGGCACGTCGAGCACCCAGTCGATGTAGGTCCGGATCATCTGGTACTCGGGCGACGCCGGCGTCATCCGCTCGAGTCGATCGGCTTCGCGGGTCATACTGCTCGCGACCGCTTCAGGCAGGTGTGCGTCGGCGATCCGTTTCCGGATTTCCTGCGCTTCCGGCTTCTCACCTTCGCCAAGCTCGTGCTGGATCGCTTTGAGCTGCTGGCGCAGGTAGTACTCGCGTTGCGCTTCACCCATCTCCTGCGCGGCCTCGGACTCGATCTTGCCTTTCAGCTCGAGCAACGCGACTTCCCGGTTCAGGGCGTCCGCCACCGCCTTCAGCTTCGTCTGTGCATCGTCGCTCTCGAGGATGCGCTGCTTCTCGGCGGCTTTGATGTCGAGCAGGCTCGCGAGCAGGTACGCCAGCCGGAGCGGATCGTCGATGCCGCTGACGAGCGTGCGCAGCTCCTGCGAGAGGCCGCTCGAAAGAGAGAGCGCGCGCTCGATCAGCTCTTCGATGCGCCGCACGTAGGCGTCAGCTTCCAGTGAGCGCTCGGTCTGCTCAGGTAACAGCGTCACGGTCGCTCGCAGCGATGCCTGCGACTTGGATACCGCGTCGGTTTTCGCCCGCGCCGTGCCTTCGACGACGATCTGGATGACACCGTTGGGGGCCTTCGCCATCTGCCGGATCGCGGCGACGGTCCCGACCGGCCGGATGTCGCCCGGCTCGGGATCGTCGCGGTCGGAATTCTGGAGGGCGAGAAACATCAGCCGATCGCCGGTGAGCGCGCGGTTCACGGCGTCAATCGAGGTCGGCCGGTTGATGGCCAGCGGCGCCAGCGTCAGCGGAAAGACGACGGTCTCGCGAAGCGCGAGCACGGGCAGCTCGCTGGGATAGGTGCGCGCTGGAGCGGTCTCGGCCATCTCCAAAGAATAGTATGATTCTTCAATGGCGCTCGATGAACGCGACTTCTTCAACAACAAGAACGAGACGCGAAACGACCGCTTGACGTGTCCGCGCTGTAAGCGGGCGAACGAGTATCAGATGCGGTGGGTCGTCCGCACGAAGAAGGATCGGATTCCCCCAGGCGCCGACGAGCGCGACCGCGCGCTGTACGCCAAGCTGCGCGACTACATGATTCGCGTCGACGACTCGGTGACCTGCAAGACCTGCGGGAAGCGGTTCGACATCCCCTCACAGCACTCGATGGTGTTTCTGCAGCAGGGCGCGGGCGCCGAGAGCGCGGACACCTCGGATGCAAGGGGCAACAAATGAGAGGCCGAAACGACTAGTAGACGTAGGGCACCATCTTCCACCTGACACGCCGCTTGTACCGCTCGTACTCTTCGCCGAACTCGGCCGTCAGCGACCGCTCCTCCCACGGAATCGCCAGCACGAGATACAGGTTGGTGATGACCGAGAAGGCCGCCCGATCTCCCGTGAGGTGCGGCGCGCCGAAGACGACGAGCAGCCACCCGAAATACAACGGGTGGCGCACGAGACGATACGGACCGACGACCTGCAGCCGCTCTGACGCCGCCCTGCCGGACGCCTCCTTCGCCTCGCCGGCGACATCCCGGCGGCGCTGAGGTCGAATTCCGGCGAGCTCGAGCGGATCGATCGTGGCTACCGCGCGGGCAATAAGCCACAGGCCCAGCAGTTGCACCCCGATGTGGAGGGCCCACCTCCAGCCGCCCGCGTCGTACAGCTCGCCGCCGATCGGCTGCCAGAAGCCGCAGGCGACGAGAAAAAGCAGCGCGGCCGTCCAGACGTACACAGATTTCAACAGCCGTTCGGGCAGGTGCCGCGCGAGCCACTGTTTCACCGTATCGCGGGCGAACAGGCTGTGATGCGTGGCGAACGCGCTGAGGAGCACGGCGTTGAACAAGCATGCCCGCCAGCCGCCCCCGGCTCCGCCTCCCGACCATCGGAAGAGATACGAGTAGGCGCAATACACGAGGGACGAGACGAACACTCCGCCGCCCGCCCAGACGAAAAGTCGATCCATGAATTTGGTGACGATGAAATAACCCAAATCGCCAAATGACCAGATGACCAGATGGCCAGATGACCAGATGGCCAGACCAGATAGTATAGGTTTCCGTATGCTGCAGACCGGCGCGCCACGCGTTGTCATCACCGGAATCGGTGCGGTGTCGCCGTTCGGCGTCGGCCGCGAGCGCTTCTGGGACCACGTGAGCCGTGGCTGCAGCGGCACGCGAGCGATCACCGATTTCGACGCCACCGAGTTCTCCTGCCGGGTGGCCGCCCCCGTGTCCGACGTCGACATCGACGATGTGCCGTCGATTGGCGGCGACGACATCTGGGACGCGGCCTACCGCGCCGATCCGAAGCGCTATTCGCGCGCCGCGCTGGTCGGCGTCATCGCCGGCCGCGAGGCGTGGATCGACGCGGGCCTCCGGATCGGCGAGCCGCACGCCGGCGTCATCATCGGCAGCGGTGGCGGCGGCATCGATGTCGGCGAGCGCCAGTATCACGACTTTTTCGTCGAGCGTGGCCGCAAGGTGACGCCGTACGCGATTCCCGTGTCCATCGTTGGCATGGTGTCGAGCGAGATTTCGATTTCGCTGCGGCTGCGCGGCGTCAGCCACGTGCTGTCGTGCGGGTGTACGAGCTCGAGCGATGCCATCGGCTATGCGGCGGCGATGATTCGCGCCGGCGATGCGGACGTCATCCTGTCAGGCGGCGCGGACGCGTGCGTGACTCCCGGAATGATCTTCGGGTTCTCGCGCATGAAGGTCGTGTCGATGGCCCACAACGACGAGCCTGCGACGGCATCGCGGCCTTTCGATCGCGGGCGCGACGGATTCGTGCTCGGCGAAGGCGCCTGGATGATGGTGCTCGAACGTGAAGATCGCGCGCGGGCGCGGGGCGCGAGAATCTACGCGTCGGTGGATGGCTACGGTTCCACCTGCGACGCATATCACCGTGTCCAGATGGCGCCGGACGGGGAAGAGATCGTGCGCGCCATCAGCCTGGCGATCGCACGATCCGGCCGTGCACGTGAAGAGATCGGCTACATCAACTATCACGGAACGTCGACCGTGCTGAATGACGCGGTCGAGTCGCGATGCGTCCGGCAGGTGTTCGGCGATCACGCCGATCGAGTGGCAGGGTCGTCGGTGAAGTCGATGATCGGTCACCCGCAGGGTGCCAGCGGGGCCGCCGGCGTCGTCACCGCCGCGCTCGCTCTGTCGCGCGGCCTGCTTCCGCCGACCATCAATCTGCACGATCCCGATCCGGCGTGCGACCTGGATTTCGTTCCGAACGAAGGCCGCCGCGCCGAGGTCGAAGCCGCCCTCTGCAACTGCCTTGGATTCGGATCGAAGAACAGCGCCCTGGTCATCGGGCGCGTGTAACGTCGTGTCTCTGAAGTTCGTCGTTGCACCAGGGCGGCGAGGCGTCCGGATGGCAAGGCGCGAGGAGGAAGCGTTGGGGTGGAGAGCGCCGCGCCCCGCGCGCGTTACGAGGCGGTTGACGGGATGATCTGCTCGGAGTCGGTCGCGCGCCCGGCGGTTGTCGTGTGATGGACGATGTCCTGATCGTCGGAGCCGGCCCCGCCGGGGCCGTGGCCGCCATTGTGCTCGCCCGCGCGGGCGCCCGCGTACGCCTGGTCGATCGCGCGACGTTTCCGCGCCCGAAACTATGCGGCGACACGATCAACCCAGGCACGCTGGCGGCGCTCAGAGATCTCGATCTGGCTGATGCAGTCGACGGGAGCGGTCTGCGCGTCGACGGCATGCGAGTCACCGGGCCGACGGGCGTCGCCATCGAGGGGCGTTATCCCGATGGCCTGTACGGACGCGCGATGTTGCGCCGCGATCTTGACTGGGCGCTCGTACAGCACGCGGTGACCGAGGGTGTGCACTTCGAGCCAGGTGTCGCCGTTCGCCAGGCGATTGTCGAAGCCGCCGGGACGGAGCGGGCGATCCTGGGCGTTGCGGTCGGCGTGAACGGACAGATGCGGGAACTGCGCGCCCGGGTGACCATCGCCGCAGACGGACGGAGGTCGACGCTGGCGTTTGCGCTCGGCCTCGCGCGACATCCGCCGCGCCCGAGGCGATGGGCGATCGGCGCCTATTACGATACCGTGCACGGCATGTCGTCTCTCGGCGAAATGCACGTGCGTCAAGGACGCTATATCGGCGTCGCGCCGATCGCGGGCGGCCTGACGAACGTCTGCCTCGTGCGCCCTTTCGGCGTCGGAGAAGGCGCCCCCGCGTTCGGCACTTTGCTGTCGGCCGAGCTCGCCCGGGATCCGTGGTTGCGAGATCGCTTCGCCGACGCGCGGCCCGTACAACCACCGGTCGTGCTGGGGCCGCTCGCAGTCGACGTCGAAAATGCGGACCTGACCGGTCTGCTGCTTGCTGGAGATGCCGCGGGATTCATCGACCCGATGACCGGTGATGGCTTGCGGTTCGCCATCAGGGGCGGCGCGCTGGCCGCAGGCGCGGCGCTCGGGGCGCTCACGACCGGCTGGAGCGGCGTCCACGATCGACTGCACGCCGCGCGCGTGCGCGAGTTCGGCGCAAAATGGCGGTTCAACCGGGTGCTGCGGTCGCTCGTCACTTATCCATCGATGGTTCAGGGGAGCGCGTTCGCCGCCCGCCTGCTGCCGGGCGTCCTGCGGCGGATGATCAGTACGGCCGGAGACTGCGGCGTCGCGGCGCTACAATAGCCGCCGACACGGCTTTACTCCTTCACCATGGGCAACAACATGATTGAACACAAGCCTGAACCCAGCACGCAGAACGGAAACCGCACGATTCAGGCCGTGGTTGGGGCACTCGCGCTGATCGTGGCCACGGCATGCACGACGTCGCCTTCGGTGCCGAGCGTCCGGGTGTACGTCACGAACGAGGCGTCGGGTGACATCAGCGTCATCGATCCCGCGACGCAGACCGTGATCGCCACCGTGAAGGTCGGGAAGCGGCCTCGCGGGCTGGTCGTCAGCCCGGACGGGAAGATGCTGTACGCGGCGCTGAGCGGTTCCCCGAACGCGGGGCCGGGCGTCGATCCGAAGACGCTGCCGCCACCTGATCGCTCGGCGGACGGTATCGGTGAAGTGGACCTGGCGAAGAATCAACTGATCCGCGTCATCCACGCGGGGAACGATCCCGAGCAGCTCGACATCAGCGCCGACGGTACGCGGCTGTTCGTCGCCAATGAGGACGCCGCCCAGGCCAGCGTCATAGACGTCAAGTCCGGCACCATCGTCGCCACCGCCAAGACCGGGGACGAGCCTGAAGGCGTCAGGCTTCGTCCCGACGGGAAGGTCGTTTACGTTACGAGCGAAGGAGACGGGGACGTTGCAGCGATCGATACGGCCACGGCCATGGTGTTGAAGCGGATTCCGGTCGGGCCACGGCCGCGCGGGATCGGATTTCTGCCCGACGGTTCGCGGGCCTTCGTCACGCTCGAAAACGATGCGGCGGTCGCGGTCATCGACAGCCAGCGTCACGAGTTCCTCCAGCGGATTGCGTTCGCCGATCCGGAGAGCACCCCGCGCCCGCGGCCGATGGGCATCACCGTGCGTCCGGACGGGACGATGATCTACGTGACGACCGGTTCGTTTGGAAAACTTTTTCTGCTGGATCCTGCGAAAAACGCCCCGGTGGGTTCGATTGCGGTTGGCCAGCGTCCCTGGGGCGTCGCGCTCCTGCCCGATGGCCGCACCGTGTACACCGCGAACGGCCCGTCCAATGACGTCTCGGTCGTGGATCTGATGACGCAGCAGGTCGTGAAGAAGATTCCCGTTGGCGATCGGCCCTGGGGGTTGACCGTGCTGAATACCTCGGGTGCGCGTTGATTCCGGACTTCGGGCTCCGGGCTCTCTAGACTTCGGACTTCAGACTTCTCACTTCAAACTTCTGCATGCGATGTCTGCTTACGCCGTCCTGACCACTGTCTCCAATCAACCCGGGATGTTGTTTGGCCTGACCCGCGTGCTCGCGGGCCATCAGGCCAATGTCAGCTCGGTGGATATCATTCCGCACGACGAGGAGCACGCCGCGATCTACTTCGAGTTCACGGCCGACGCCGCTGCCGAGACGATCGTCGACGACTTACGGCAGCTGCCGGGCGTTCAGCACGTCGAGCTGACTCCCTCCTTCACGAAGATCTACGGCAAGCGCATCATCATCATGGGCGGCGGCGCGCAGGTGGGGCAGGTGGCCCTCGGTGCGATTGCCGAGGCCGATCGTCACAACATCCGGGGCGAGCGTATTTCGGTCGATACCATTCCGCTGGTTGGCGAGGAGGCGCTCGCGAGCGCCGTCCGCGCGGTCGTCCGGCTGCCTCGCGTGCGGCTGCTCGTTCTCGCCGGATCAATCATGGGGGGCGCCATCACGACCGCGGTCGAGGAAGTCCGGCAGAAGGGGCTTATCGTCATCTCGCTGAATATGGCCGGCAGCGTCCCCGACGTCGCCGACCTCGTGGTATCCGATCCGGTGCAGGCCGGTGTGATGGCCGTCATGGCTATTGCCGATACCGCGAAGTTCAACATCGTACGGCAGCAGAAGCGCCGGTACTGAAGCCCTCAGCTCTCGGCCGTCAGCCCTCAGCCATAATTCCGCAATGCACTCTCAGGGAGATCGCCTTCGAGTATGATGCAACCGGTCATCGAACGTCGGACGGTCCTGCGCCGGCAGGCCCTCCCAGGCGGAACCATGAGGCGCCTGCGGCCGTATGTTTCGATTAATTGCCAGTGGCCCGGCCAGTGAGCGGCCACGGCAGCGTCAACGCGGATGCCACTTGGAGGAATGACATGAAATCGATCGCGTATCTCACTCTGGCGACGGTGCTGGCACTTGGTATCGGCAGCGCGGCCGCGCAGGGGACAAAGACCGAGAGCTTTGTTGGCGTGGTCAAGGCGGTCTCGGGTTCATCCGTGACCGTCGAGCGTGGAAGCATCGTCGGGACCTTCACCGTGGACTCGAGTACCCACATCGCCGCAAGGGGCGCCACCGCGAAGACGAAAGAAGCGAAGGAGGCAGGCAAACCCGGGTTGACCGTGCCGGACGCCGTGCACGTCGGCGATCAGGTCGTGGTCAAGTTCCACGAAACGAAGGGCACGATGATGGCGTCGGAGATCTCGGTTCGGACCGCCTCGGTCCAGCCCGCCAAGAAATAGTATCGGCACGACGACCGTCGCGCGAGCGGTCCTCCGCTCGCGCGCACCGGCCAGGCCCCTCGTCCCACCAGGTTCTTATCCGTCGTACAATTCTGCCCCGGCCCTTATGGACATTCGCGAACGGATCGTGAAGCGCGTCGCGCGCGAGCTGAAGGACGGCGACTACGTGAACCTCGGCATCGGGATGCCGACGATGGTCGCCAACTACATCCCGGCAGGCATCGACATCACGTTGCATTCAGAGAACGGCATGCTCGGGGTCGGTCCGTACCCTCGCGAGGACGAGATCGATCCGTTGCTGATCAATGCCGGCAAGGAGACCGTCACCGAAGTACCGGGGACCAGCTATTTCAGCAGCGCCGATTCGTTTGCGATGGTGCGGGGCGGTCACATCGACCTGACGGTGCTCGGCGCGCTGCAGGTCGACGAGGAGGGCAACCTCGCCAACTGGATGATTCCCGGCAAGATGGTCAAGGGGATGGGTGGCGCGATGGATCTCGTCGCGGGCGCCAAGAATGTGATTGTCGCGATGGAGCACCTGACGCGTGAGGGCGGTCACAAGATCGTGCAGCGCTGCACCCTGCCCTTCACCGGCTTGAAGGTGGTGAACATGATCGTCACCGAGATGGCGGTCATCGACGTCACGCCTGGCGGCCTCGTGCTTCGCGAGATTGCCGCAGATACGACCGTCGACAGAGTGCAGGCGGCCACCGGCGCGCGGTTGACCGTGGCGCCGGGTCTGGGTACCTTCGATTAACTTGCTCGCGCTGATCCTGTTCGTGATGGTGTTCGCGCCGATGCTGATCGAGGCGCGGCGCGCCGCGGCGAATGAGCGTGCACAGCTGGCGCGGGGTGGCAGAGAAGCGCCGGGCGACGTCTACGGCTCGATGCGGGTCGCGTACCCATCAGCCTTCCTGGTGATGCTCGTCGAGGGAGCTGTCCGCGGCCTGCCGCCCCCTGCCGTGGTGCTGACCGGCGCGGCGCTGTTCGCGGCGGCGAAGGCGCTCAAATGGTGGGCAATTCTCGAGCTCGGGCCGTCGTGGACGTTCCGCGTCATCACCGTGCCGCGCTCAACGCTCGTCACGAGCGGACCATACACCTACTGCCGCCATCCCAACTACGTCGCCGTCATCGGTGAGCTCGTCGGTGTGGCCATCATGACGGGCGCGTGGCTGACGGGCCCGCTCGCGACGCTGAGCTTCGGCGTCTTGATACGACAGCGACTCACAGTCGAGGAGCACGCCCTCAACGCGATCAACGCTGATCCCTGATCCCTGAACCCTGGTCCCTCTAATCCCTAATCCCCAATCCCCAACCCCTATGTGATAATGCCCGAATGCCGTCACTCTCTCGCGGCCGTTGTGCCTGGGCGCTTGTCGTCTCGGTCGGATTCGTCCTCGTCGTGCTGGAGCTCGGTGCGACCGTCGCCGCTCAGACGGCCCGTCGAAGTCAGCCGCCGCTGCAGCAGGCGACTCGGGCGTGGCTCGAGGGGCGGTACGACGAAGTCAATCAGTTGACTGCGTCACTCGATCAAAACGATCCAGGCGTCGTTGCGCTGAAGGCCCGCGCGCTCATCGCGACAGGCCGCTACGCGGACGCCGAAGCCGCGCTGAAGCCTGTGGCCGCCCGGATGCCGGCGAGCGCCGCCGCCCTCGAGCTGGGATTGCTCGGCAAGATGCTCGGGCGAAGCGATGCGACCGCCATGCTGAGGC
>Ga0068858_100001757_pt1 | contig 22099 bp, 22 predicted proteins | sample KBSSwiS12_FD_66589 | JGI IMG/M metagenome (GOLD analysis project Ga0068858, IMG submission 66589) | Switchgrass rhizosphere microbial communities from Kellogg Biological Station, Michigan, USA - KBS Switchgrass S1-2 | ecosystem: Host-associated > Plants > Roots > Rhizosphere > Soil ...
AATCTTAGGAGGGTACGCTTGGTTCAGGAGACTCCGCTGAGTCCAGGTTTCCGATCTTTTTTAGTAGAAAAAGAATGGCTCTTAATGGCAGCGAAATGCTCACTACCCACGGTCCATAAGTTCGCAATAGGTGTCACACGAAACGACGTTATAGTGGGAAGAGCATTTCCCCTCTTGATGGAAACATCCGCCAAGGGCCACTTTTGCTCATACTCATACTCAAGGGTGAGATTGTGAATGGAAGTATTCTGGTTGTGAAGAATTCCGAAGCCCACAACTTTTACAGATTTTGGTTCCTCAGCCGGGAACATTTCCGCCATGCTGTTGAGCTGCTCTTTAGTGTTGGGGTCGGAAATGCTGGGATCTAAAACCTTTTCTACTTGTTCTAATCGGTGTTGCCTTAGAAGATCCACGCTATCGCGTGCGACTGTTTCATCTTCTGCTGGCGTCGATCTTTTCATGAATGCGGCTCTGTCACAACCGCTGAAGATGCAGCATGCGATGACGACACGGTGAGGAACGAACCCGTTCTCACTATAAAACCTCGTTTTCTTTATTCGGCGATTGAAAATCAAGTCTAGACTTCGAAGACTGTCATCTCAACCATTTACTAACTTCCTGCCTGCTTACCGTCTTATTTAGATCGAGGTTCTTGCTTTGGCACATCGAATGCTAAAACGGTCAGCGTGAGTTCACGGCTCACGTCACTTGGCTGGTGGAAAATATATCGGAAACTCGACTCGTCAAGTCTGCCGAAAACAATGCACTTCCGAGTGTGTACTCATGCAGTATTTCCTTGGGTCTGCGGCGTAAGATTCGTAGAATTTCCTAGGTCATTCCCATGTAAAAAACAAGTCACAAATCAATTAATGGAGTTGTTAATTAAATGGAGTTATTTGTACGGAAGTTTTTCTTCCTTTTGCTGACCGGCCTGAGTTTTGTTTCCGTCTCGTCTAGCACCGCAAAAACATTTGCAGCAGTAGAAAACTTCAAAGGCTGGCGTGGATTTGGAGAATTAGCGCCGGCTTACGAAATCTGCACCACTTGCACCTCAAAAGTGACTTGGGGCTTCAGCCAAGGAGTCACTGCACCGGCAGGGGGCGTTTCCAGCACGGCTACACGTTACAGTCTCGGTGGAATCGTTCCGTACTCCGACGCGCTCTTTTCCAATCACGTGATTGGCGAGGGCACAACCCAGAACATTCCGGATTCAAGCGGAACCATCATGAATTCCATCCGCCATATGATCTATGACGTGTACTTCTATGGCGATCACTTGAATCTTGCTCATGCCCTGGAATTCGACATCGGATTAAATGTTTCCGGACGCGCCATGATGTTTGGCACTGAATGCCGCATGGAAGGAAATCGCGTCTGGGCAGTTTGGGACAATCCCCACCAAAGGTGGGCTGATACCCAAGTTCCATGTAAGGCCGTGAGTGGCAAGTGGAATCACTTAGTCATCCACTTCAGCACCACTTGGGATCATAAGGTGATCTACGATTCCATTCGGTTGAATGGTGTGACGACAGCGGTGAATTGGACCAACAACTCTATTCCCAGCAACTGGCATGGGATGGTCATCAACTTCCAGTTGGACGGAAACAAATATCAGAATGACTTTTCCGTTTACCTGGACCATTTAAACATTACGTACTACTAAAAACGCTTGCGCCCTTCGTCTACCTAGCTAGTCTCGCGGTCTAAGATCATCTTGCGCATCCCCGCGTATTGCGTGGGATAGTGCCACAACGCGGACAGGCGGCCACGTTTTATTCGCTATGCTTCCGATGCGGCAGGCAATCCGCCGTTTCACGCGGCTTCGGCAAAATGCTTCCTCCCCGCTGCTGGGCTCAAGAACCTGGTAAAGCAGGAACGTAGCGATTCTTTTCATGGAACGCGAGTGTAGCTCTTGACCCAATGGAAATCGCGAAAAAAGTGGAAGAGATTCGCGCATCTTCGGTCGCCGAGACTGAAGTGCGGGACCATTCTATGTAACTCCTAACTTCTGCATCCGCACTTTCGTTCTACAGAGATGGTTTGTGTACTTGTGAGTACGTGAATACCCTAGTGAGACCTTATTTTCCGCGGCATTACCCAGCAATATCGAGTGATGCACATAGCCGCCTGTTTCCCCCGTGTTGTGAAGCTTCTCGTCGTTCTGTTCACCTTGGCACTTTCTGTAACAGTGCACGCTTTCGGATCTATTCTGAAGGCATCTCCAACCAACGTTAGTTGTGCCAGCACGCCAGTCAACCGCAGCTCAACTCAATCTGTGACATTGATCGACGTTGCGCAAATTTCCTGGGTCGGAATTGCCGGATCTCAAGCCAGTTCATTCCAGTTGTCTGGAATTACTGCGCCATTGAATTTAAGTTCAGGCAAAAGCATCACCTTCATAATGAAATTTGTGTCGAAAAATAGTGGGGCAACTTTTCCGTCACCCTTACCGTATTTTCCGCGACAGGAGCCAGAGTCGACGTGCCGCTTTCGTGCAGCGCGTCCCCCGGCGGCGGCCTGTAAATAGAAATTAGTCTTCGTCTGGCCAGTCCGGCAGTTGCAGTGCAGGGTTTTTCTAATCCTGTCCAAATCCAAAGTTGGTAGTTCAACAAAGCTAAGGAGACCGGATGTTCACATCTGAGGGGAAGTTCAAAGTGTCTTCAGTTGTCGCGACATTGCAAAAGGCATGGGTTGTGTTTTTTATAGTTGTCTGCGTTCATAATTTGTCCAATTACGCGGTGGGTCAGACTTCGGGGCTTGTTGCTGCCTATAACTTTAATGAAGGTAGCGGCTCAACTGTCACAGACCTGTCCGGCAACAACCTGACCGGAACAATCGTGGGAGCCACCTGGACCACCGGTGGAAAGTACGGAAACGCGCTTTCCTTCAATGGCACCTCCAGCTATGTGGATTTGGGCAATCCTGCCGTGCTCCAGATGACCGGCAACATGACCATTGAGGCCTGGGTAAAAGCCGCGGCTACGCCTGCAGATGATGGCCAAATTGTTGCCAAGTCAGACAGCACTTCTGGTTGGCAATTGAAAACCAGCCACGATACTGGGCCCCAGACCTTTGCCATGGCGGTGACGAGCAGTAGCGCAACACGCGGGCAAAGATACAGCACTACCACTTGCTCTCTCAACACCTGGTATCACATTGCCGGGGTTTACAACACGGCTGCAGGCACTCTCGATATCTACGTTAACGGTGTTCTGAAGAGCGGAACTTTGCGGGGATCGATTCCCACGTCCAATCGAAATGCGGCGGTAAATGTGAACATCGGCAGAAGGACTGGTGGTTACTACTTCAATGGTGTGATTGACGAAGTTCGAATCTACAACCGCGCCCTATCCCCGACAGAAATCCAAAGTGATATGAACACATCCTTGGTGGGCGGCGGCTCTCCCTCGGATACTCAATCTCCTACAGCACCGGCAAATTTGACCGCGAGCGCAATAAGTTCCAGTTCCATCAATCTGAGTTGGAGTGCCTCCACTGACAACAAAGGTGTGACCGGCTATCGAATTGAACGCTGCCAGGGATTCGGATGCAGTAATTTCGTCCAAACGGCAACATCCACAGGCACCACATACGGCGATTCCGGACTCTCGCCCAACACTGCTTATGCTTACAGAGTGCGGGCCACGGACGCCGCCGGCAACTTGGGTGCTTATTCCAATACAGGCAGTGCGACCACTTCGTTCCAAACCGCTCCGACCTCCGGTACTCTGACAATCTCTCCGAGTAGTCTTAGCTTTGGCAATGTGACCGTAGGAACGACTTCGAGCAAAACCGCCACATTTACGGCGAGCACAGCGGCGGTCACAATCTCTGCGGCAACAACTACCAATCAAGAATTCACGCTCAGTGGCCTGACTTTGCCTGCGACAATCGCTGCGGGGAAGAGTATTTCGGTAGGGGTCAATTTCAAGCCCACCAGCAGTGGCTCAACTTCGACGCGATTCTCGGTTACGGGGAATGAACAAAATTCCCCAGTAGCATTTACTGCCTCCGGCTCGGGAGTGGCGACCATTCAGCACACAGTCGGATTAACGTGGTTGCCCAGTGCATCGGCCGTTGTTGGCTACAACATTTATCGCGGAATTGCAACGGGCGGGCCGTACTCCAAAGTCAATAGCAGTTTGATTGTCACCACTTCTTATTCGGACGCTACAGTGAAATCTGGCACTTCATATTTTTATGTGACCACGGCGGTAGATTCGTCTGGTGCGGAAAGCAGCAAGTCCAACGAAGTTCGCGCTGTGATTCCCACTCCGTAACTAACGTTGAACAAGTAAATGGCGAGCGCTTATGCCCCCACACAGGCTGCATCTGCGACTCAACATTTTCGCTTGCTGAATGATGGCGTCGCTGAAAGGAGACGTTTGGTGGATTCGACAATAATTTGGAGATTGGCCAAGGATGTGCATGGCCAATCTCTTTGATGTGTGTTCCTGGGGGTATTCTCACGGAACACGCACGCCGAATTTAGAGGAAGACGGTAAACGCGTAAGGACGTAATCGTCGCATCCTGAATGGTGGGGTAAAGGAGGTGCGAGACGCAATGTGGAACACACTATTCTGTCCATAGAGCCAACCTGTACGGTAAGTGTCTTGTTCTGATTTCGTAACGAAATCGCCTGCAGGTTGCCTATTGCCAAGAACGATGTATGGTTTTGCGGTCTGATCGGGCTCCTACACGGTAATTCCCACAATCAAAAGAATACCGAGCGTTTTCTCTTTTTAGTCGGACACCATAACCATGACCCTGGATACTCAGCTCTTCCGTGATGTTTTCGACGCCAGTCCCATCGGCATAGCGGTGGAGAACCTAGAGGGGCAGCCTATCTTCGTAAATCCCGCCTTCTGCTCAATGCTCGGCTTCAACGAACAGGAACTGCGTAGCAAGCACTGTGTTGATTTTTCGCCTCCTGAAGATGCGGAGAAGGACTGGGCTCTGTTTCAGCAATTACGGTCGGGTTCAACAGAGCAGTATCAGCTTGAGAAGCGCTACTTTCGGCGAGACGGCTCGTTGATGTGGGGGCTCTTGAGCATCTCTTTGTTAAACAGTCATCCATCTCCGCTGGTGATTGCTATGGTGGAGGATATTACCGAGAAAAAGATGGCAGAAGAAGCCCAGTTAAGTCGCAGTGCCATCGTGGAATCCTCTGAAGACGCAATCATATCCGAGAATCTGAATGCAGTGATTACCAGCTGGAACTCAGGTGCGCAGCATATCTTCGGATACAACGAACAGGAAGCCATTGGAAAACCCATTACAATCCTCATTCCACCCGAGCTACTGGACGAGGAGCAGAAGATTTTTGGCAGGCTGAAGGCGGGAGAACGCATCGGGAACTATGAGACCGTTCGGGTTACGAAAGCAGGCGAGAAAGTCCCCGTTTCCCTAACCATCTCCCCAATTAAAGATGCCAGAGGCACCATAGTGGGCTTCTCCAAAATCGCCCGTAACATAACCGAGCGAAAAAGAACGGAACAGGCTCTTGCGGAGATGACGCGAAAGCTGATCGAAGCACAGGAGCAAGAACGCAATCGGATCGGGCGAGAGCTTCACGACGACATCAATCAACGACTTGCAATGGTCGCGCTAGAGCTCGAACGACTGCAAGATGATCATCCTGAGCTTCGGAGTCGTCTTCAAGAAATACGACAACAGACGAGTGAGATTTCCAACGACGTCCAAGCCTTGTCGCACGACCTGCACTCCTCGAAGTTGGAATATTTGGGTGTGGTTGCGGGCATGAAAAGTTGGTGCAAGGAATTAAGCGAGCGCCAAAAAATGGCCATCGACTTCAAGAGTGATGTTTCCCGCGTCCTCCCATTCGAATTCGGAGTGTGCTTACTTCGTGTTCTTCAGGAAGCCGTACACAACGCGATCAAGCATAGCGGAGTGAAACGCATCGAAGTCCAACTGGTAGAGCACTCAAATGCTGTTCATCTCATCGTGCGTGATTCAGGAGTTGGGTTCGATATCGAAGCAGCTAGATGTGGTCGAGGTTTGGGTCTCACCAGTATGCGCGAACGGATTCGGCTGTTGAATGGAACGATTGCCATTGAATCGAAGCCGATGCATGGAACCACAGTCCACTTCCGTGTGCCGCTTGAGTCAGAACCTAGGTCTGAACTGGCCGGATAACCTCGGTCTCTCAACCGGAATAAACGGTCGAATGCTGTGCGCAGATTCTTTCGAATGTGTCTTTGTTCTCTTTTCGATCACTGCTTCCCGATACGCTCCAGCACTGAACGTCAACATCATAATTCCTGGCTAACTCGTTCCAAAGGCTTTCCTGATGAATCGCCGCATCCGCTTTGCCTTGTGCCCACAAGGCAGGTGTGCACTCTCAACCGACAGCAACGTGGCGATGCCCGTCTTTCGCTGTTCGCACCGCTTCTACAATGACCTGTGGTATACCGGCACATCGATTTGCGTCAGTCGCGGCGTCGACCGCGACTATCGAGAGTGAGTCAGCAAGGTCCAAAAGGATAAGAAGTCTCCGGTCAACAGCGCTTTCAACGTCCACACCATCTGCCCTCAATTTCTGAAGGAGGTTGGCGCGATGGGATTCAGTCACAATAACGACGATTGCATTTCTATTTTCTAGAGTGGCTTCTATCGATTGGGCAAAGCCATCCACGAAAGCGGTATCGTCTGCGTAGAGCCTGAGTTCATGGCGTTCAACGCTTTGAAACCGTGAACTTGCAACGACTTTCTCGCGCAGAGCGCGGTCGTTGTCGATTGAATTGCGATCCTTCAAACCGGCGCTGACAAACTGCTCTCCGTGAAGAACTGCTTCTATGGCAGGCAAAAGTTCGCTTCCAGCATCCGACTTGACGACATAGCCACCTGCGCCCGTGCTCAAAGCCTCTTCCGCGATGTCCGTGGAGCGGTTTTCGGTCAGGAAGAGGATTTTGGATGTGGGGGAAACTTTTCGGATTCGGCGAGCGGCCTCTATCCCGTTCAGGGTTGGAAGACCGATATCCAGGAGGATCAGGTCTGGTAGCAATTCTTGGGCTTGCTGAACTGCTTGCAACCCGTCCGTTGCCTCTCCGATGACTTGAAGTTCCGCCTGCTTTCGAAGGGTCGTTGACGCGAAACGACGCCAAAGCTCGTTATCATCAACCAGCAAAACCCGGATTGAAGAGGTATCCATAGAGTGCCTTTGTTCAGGTTGACTCCTGAATGTAAAGTCTTCATCGTACTGCTTAACAGGATAGCGCAACCGTACTCATCTCGACCTTGTGCGGATGCATTATTCGGATGCCACAGCGAATGGCCGGAGCGAGGTCGCCGTTGGAGGGCGGGAGCATTTTGCCGGAAGTATACACCACCCTAGTCGCGTCTGACGGTAGTGTATAGCAGCGGCAAAATGCCCCACCCTTCGGCTCGTAAGGATGATCTTTGACATGGGACCTGAGGTTTTCGAAAGCTTTAATGTGACAGCCCCAGCGCTATTCTCGTTCGTAAACCAACTTAGCCTTTCGTCAGGCTCTGATTTAAGAAGCTGGTGATTCAGGCTGTTCTCGGTGGGTTTCCATTGCACATCACCCAATCCGCATGTGCCATCAGCGATTAACGATCTCCCGTAGAGCATTTCTTGCCCGGCGAACGTTGCTTCCTATCGCAGCGGAGGCCCAAAAGATGTCTCCGGCAGTGATCGAACCTACAACTTTGCGATGGCCGACCGCAGCCAATCCCATAGAGGCAATGCAGCCGCATCGTGAGCAATCGGGGTTGCCGCCAAACTGGCAGGGTTCGACGCGGGTTTTGAAGTCTGCCGACAGAGTGTGTGTGGTGCGGGCAAAAATGCATCGCTCGGGTGATGACGGCGGAGACAAGAACTCCTCGATCATTCTTTTGGTCATGTCGAGCTTATTTTGTCCTTGGCGAATCTGTAGCAACGTCTCCACTACTTTTTGTCGCTCAGCAACTGTAAGACATTCAACATCATTCGCCTCGCGTTGCGGCGTGAAGATGCTCATCCAAATTTTCTCGACCGCTGGATTGCCGGACCAAAAATCCACAAACTCAGGAATATAGCCAGTGCGCTTTACCATTGCGCTGGTGATCGTACAGTGAACTGCAACGTGATGGCCCTCAATGTTACGGAGGATGCGCTCATAAGTTGCAGGCTTGCGGCGTACGTCATGCTCGGGCTGTAGTCCATCAATTGAAACCACAAGCCGCAACTTAGGCAACGCCGCCCAGGATGATGGAAGAGGACGGAATGCACTGGTCACAACCTGAACATGAGTTTTTTTGACCAGCCGAGGTAGGAGGACTTCGAGTTCACGATAACGTACCAGCGGATCTCCGCCGACAATTGAAAGATGGAGCGGCTTGTGTTCATCCACCAACTTCAGGACGCGTTCAATCAGGTCATTATTTTTAAAGTCCGCCAAACTGCGCAGATTGCTGGTTCCCAAATGATTGTCTTCGTAGGCATAACACCCGGGACATCGTAGCGGGCACTCTTTGGTAATTTCAATCGAAAGCGAGGGAACTCGTCCTCCCAGGGTACGAGCCCAGGTCTGCAATACGGGTTTGATACTCATCGCCACGCTTGGTTAGATGCTGTTGCCAGCCTGGTGGAGTCAAACGCCGAGAAACGAATTTGCGTCTTTAGGCGTTACTCTTTACCATCATCAATTCCGCGGTGGACCGGGAATTCTTAATGGAGTTGATCGCGTCTTCGGCAGCAAATTTACCCATGACCAAAGCCAGCTTGCGGTTGGAGGTCATTTGAATAGAATTGCCGGTCATACTGTGCACATATGCGGGAATTCGGGTGCCCGTGCGATTTACTTTCACGACAAATTTAATAGTGGTCATTTATTCCTTTTTCAGTGGTTGAGAATCTGGCCTGCCTGTTTGAGCTCGTTTCTGCGCGCTGCTTTGCTAGGTTGTTTCTGTCGTCCAGCTTGTTTGTCCTGGTGTTTGTGAAACGTGGGTCGTGCGCTTGGCACAAGTTCTCCTGTTTCGGTTGGGTGCCGGAGCACACTACCAGCGCGGCTCCCGGCGTTGGCGTGACTGCCCGCGAGAGCCGTCGCGTCCGCCTCCACCAAAACGTTGCCCGCCTCCGCCGCGAGGCCGGTCGGTTTTCGGCTTTGCTTCGTTGACGATCAAAGTGCGGCCTCCGAGATCGGAGCCATTCAAAGTTGCGATGGCTTTTTCCGCTTCTTCACTGTTCGTCATTTCGACAAAGGCAAATCCACGAGAGCGCCCTGTGTCGCGGTCGGTTACCATGCTCACTCTTTCGATGTCCCCGTGAGGCTGGAAGAGATTGCGCAATTCCGACTCGCTGGTGCTGTGTGGCAAATTTCCAACGTAAACGTTCTTCATAGCAAACCTTCTTTCCGTAGTCCGGTTGCAAGATCAGAAATATCGGCACGCCTTGACTCCCGCACTTCGAGATCGCGCGGTGGAGTAGGGCGGTTCCGCATAGCTGTGGTGCGGGCAACCGCTGCCGATCGTACCTGGGAAATGCGCCGCGAGGCCGCCATGATTCCCCAGCGCAATGGTGAGCCGTCGGACATCTTGACTGGCGGAGCATTTTTTTGCTGCTTGTCTAATGCCGAATCAATCTCTGGTTCATGCGACAACTCCACATCCGCATTGGGTGAATCAGCCAGGTACGCCGGCTTGCCCACCAGAAACGCCAACTGCTGCGCAGGAATTGCGCCGCGAACGTCATCGCAGAATTTGTCTCGCTGTCCAAATTTGTTTTCCATGTTGACAAGCACCAGGTTGTAGAGATCAGGTCGCCACCACGACCGCGCTTCATCAATGTCGCAGGCACAGTCCACATCCATGCCTAATTTGCGCATGGCCTCGGCACGTAAATCGCGTTTAGCAGTTGATGTATCTACAAGCAGCACCCGCTTCTTTCTGGTGGGACGAGGCAGTGGAGTGGAAAGCGGAAACGCAAAGGAAGATGTGGTCATGCCAATTTCTCCTTCGATTTAGCAGCCACCGACTGCTTCGCGAGTGATCCGAACATCTCCCGCCGCCGAACATGACGCTGGATCCTTAGCTTTCGGTTAAACCTGGCTTTGTCGCCGCTAATTTCGGACATGTTCAACTCCTTCGAAGGGTGCAGCGTTGATTAGATTTGGATGCAGATGAGCGAAGTGTGGCGATGGACTGGCGACAGAACGACTCCGCGTGCAAGTCAAAGGACACACGTAGGAACGCCTTTCCGGTGATTTCTCAATCGCGAAGGCGTTTGTGCTGTGTCTTCGAGGTTAAGAGTTGAGGGTATACGCTGCCAGGCGAAACCACGATTACCGCCGCTTGGAAGTGTTCTTCTCTGTTTCTACAAGATCGCGGTCAAGCTGCTCGATGAGATCAGTGATTTTCTGAGGATCGCGTTCATCAACTCCGGCGGAGGAAACCTCCGGGCGGACTTCGACGGATTCATGGGGCATGACAGCTCCATTCTTACTGCCACTTCCATACTACTCTGTATTTGCGGAATCCCCTAATTTATTGCGCTAGCTGTGCGTTTTCGTAAATCGCAAGATAAGAACAAAACAAAAGAGTTACGCGTTCTCGTCGCATTTGCTTGCTAATGTTCCACTGCACGCGTAGCATCAATGAGTACGTTTGACCGAATCGGTCGTGAGCAGCCCTCGCCTCAACAGCCAGTAACCTGCGCAGTTTCCTCCGATATCCCTCCAGCGTAAATACACAATTAAGGAACAAAAGAACACCATGGAACAAGGAACAGTAAAGTGGTTTAACGATGCCAAAGGCTTCGGCTTTATTAGCCGTCAGTCCGGCGAAGATGTTTTTGTGCATTTTTCGGCCATTCAGGCGGGCGGCTTCCGCAGCCTGCAAGAAGGCCAGCAAGTACAATTTGACGTAGTCAAGGGGCCCAAGGGTTTTCAAGCCGAGAACGTTAAACCGCTGTAAATCCGGAAAAAGAGCTGGATGGGCGGTTCATCCGGATCGCCCTTCCGATTCAACCCGTAGAAACACAGCGTCCTTTACAGAGCGATAGGCCTAAGCCATGACCAATATTTTTGTGGGAAACCTCGATCAAACTGTTACCGAAGGACAACTGTGGTGCTTGTTCGCCCGACACGGAATCGTGGAGAGTTCCACTATCGTATTAGATCGGGACACCGGCCACTCCCGCGGATTCGCCTTCATAGAAATGAGCGAAGTCGGCGACGCACAGGCCGCAGTCATGTCTTTGGACGGCACGTTTCTGAATGGCCGCTCTCTGCGAGTGAATGAAGCCCGACCAAAACTCGTTCCGGATTTCGTTCACAGGTCGATTGGCAACCGAGACCATCGGCATCACAGAATCTAATTCCCATTTGAAATTCAATTGATCGAGCCGGATGGTGGCCCATTCAAGCCCGGTTTTGCCTTGAGTGGAACAGTGCTGTAGCTGGAGAGTCTTCCCGCCGCTGGTTCGCATTCTCGTGCCGTCCATTCCGCTCGATCTCGACCTATCCCTCACAGCCGGTTCGTCGAAATCCGTCCCACTCCCATTGCTCCGGATGTTCAAAGTCCCCCTGTCTCCGCAAAAGGCGCGAAGATTAGGACGGGCACCCAGCAGAACGTGACAAAATCATCTGCTCGCTGTGGTGAACGCGTCACCCACTGGGATAAGGACAATCTAGTTCGCCAATCGGCGCGATCTCTGTGAGATATGAACATCCCCATTCAAGACAGGCTTGAGTGGGCCACGCTGCAAGCACGCGGCAGTTATTTAGTGAGTGCCACGGATGCGGGACCCATATCCGCATTTACCGGTGGGCCTGCCGGTGTCAAAGCTCCTGTAGTTGCATCGACGGCAAAGTGCGTGATGTTGTCTGAGCCCATGTTCGCGACATACACAAACCGACCGGAGGGGTCCAAAGTCAGGGCGACGGGATTGGCGCCGGCTGATGAGGTTGATGCGCGTGTCAGACTTCCGGTCGCCGCATCAATGGCGAAGACTAAGACACTACCCGCAGTTGTATTGGTCACGTACGCGAACCGGCCCTGACGGTCGACGGTGACCGAGGTTGGACCATCGTCGGTGGCGACGCGCGGCGTGAGCGGGGTCAAGGCTCCCGTTGTCGCATTGATGGAAAAGATCGTGATTTCATTCGACCCAAAGTTTGTCACGTAGGCGAACTTTCCAGATGGGTGCATGGTAATGGAGGCCGGAATCTCGCGAGCCGGAGTTGCGCCGAGCAGCCCGAGTCCTCCGAAGTTATCCGCTGCATAGACCGTGATGTCGCCGGAATTTGCGTTGGCAACGTATGCGAATCGGCCCGAAGGATGGAAGCAGAGCGCGACCGGTAGTCGTCCGTCGTTGCAGGAGTGCCGACAAGGGTCAGCGTGCCCGTGTTCGGGTTGATGGAGAATGCAGAAACCTGACTGGAGTCCTGCTCCACTGCATAAAGAAGATTTCCGGTCGGGCCGACAACAATGAACCGAGGACCATTGCCGGCGGGAACAGGCGAACCCACCATGGTGAGGCTGCCGGTATTGGAGTCAATGGCGAATACGGAGATGTCATTGGAAACAATATTGCCGACGTAAGCGAAGCGCCCGGAGGGCTCACCGCGATGACGCGAGGATTCGTACCGCCGCTCGGCACCGTGCCTTTGAGGTTCAGATGGCCGGTTTGCGGCTCGACGGCATAAGTAGAAATGCTATTGGAAAACAGGTTTGCCACGAACGCAAAACGCGGCGTGGGGGCCGGAGGGGTGCGGAGGTGCTAACGGCACCACAGCCGGCGAAAAGTATGGGGAGTATGAAAATCAGGATGGAGCGTGCAATCTTTCTTACAGACATGCCAATCCTTTTCGTTGAGATTTGAAAGCCGGAACGATGCCGGGACTTCTCCTGGGCTGCGACAGAATGAGAACTGGGCTGACCGGGTTTTATTCCGGTGACTACTTTCGGCCTTAAAACAATACGATTCGGAATAGACAAGTTAGTTTCAGAAGAGACGGTGAACTTTTTGTAATTTTTTTGTCCACGTACACAAATGCTGGCTTAATAACAAAGACATACGCGACGCATCAGGTTGTGAGCTGTGTCCGTCTTGTGTCGAATTGGGACAATTTGACATCTCGGAGACATTCTCGGCAGGCCGTCACTCTACGATGTAAGCGTGAATAAGATATCAACTCGCGCCCTGAGACGTGGCGCATGGTGACGGCGGTCAGTTCCCCAGTCGCAACCACACTTGAGACCAAACCTTCGATTGTCTCTATGCAGGCTCCGCGGTTGGTTTCCGTGGATGTCTTGCGTGGACTGGTCATGGTCCTCATGGCTTTGGACCACACTCGAGACTTCATGACGGGTCTGCGGTTTCCTCCTGAGGATTTGGCTCACACCTACGGCGCGCTTTTCTTTACCCGCGTCATCACGCACTACTGCGCACCTGTGTTTGCTTTTCTGGCTGGTACCGGCGCGTTTCTCTCCACGCGGCGCGGAAAGTCAATCCAGCAAGTCTCGCGCTTCTTCCTCACTCGCGGTTTATGGCTCGTGCTGCTCGAACTCACCGTCGTCGACTTCGCCTGGGGCTTTGTCCCCTGGGCGCACGGTGGAGTGATTTGGATTCTAGGTTGGAGCATGGTTGCGATGGCGCTGATCGTGCGGCTTCCCTTGCGCTGGATCGCGGTCCTGAGTTTGGGCATGATTGCAACCCATAATCTGCTCGATAACATCAATCCGGCTTCGTTCGGAAAGTTCTACTGGCTGTGGATATTGCTGCACTCGCCCGGGCGGATTCCGATCACCAGTGATTTTTTCTTTTCCGTCAGGTACGTTTTGATTCCATGGGTTGGTGTCATGGCTGCTGGTTTTGCTTTTGGAAACCTGCTGCACCGGCCTGATCGCCGCAAATGGATCCTGACACTTGGGATCACTGCGACTGCACTCTTCTTCGTGCTGCGCGGGTTGAATCTATATGGAAATGGTATTGCCGGACCTGGGTATGCACGTTCTGCTGGCCCGTGGAGCGTTCAACCCACGCTTTCTCTGACGTTGATCTCATTCTTCAACACGCTGAAGTATCCACCATCACTCGACTACCTGCTCATGACACTTGGTCCCGCACTCATTCTGCTCGGGCTGCTGGACCGAGCCAAAGCCGAGCGCGGATTGAGTCGAGTGCTAGTCGTATTTGGCCGAGTGCCGTTGTTTTACTACGTCCTGCACATCTATCTTCTGAATGTCATGGCTCGATTGAGCGCATTAGCCTCTCACCAGCCGATTTTTCATGGAACTGTGATCTCAGAGCTGGCACAGAAACCGGTCGACTATGGGCACGGTTTGCCTTTCATTTACGGCATGTGGATCTTGGCTGTGGCCATTCTCTACCTGCCATGCCTGTGGTTTATGAAATTGCGAAGCCGGCATCGGGATTGGGCATGGCTAAGCTATCTGTGAGCGCCAGCCGGCTGAAGGCCTCGCGTCTGAAACCTCCACGCACAATCTTGTGAGCTTTTGATTTAATCTGATCCACCACCCTCGTCGCTAATTTCACATGGTCAAAACAACCCGGAACTGTGCCTTGCCGCTCATCATGCGTGCGTAAGCTTCACCCGCTCTTTCCAGCGGATAGGTTTCGATCATGGGACGTACCCCGGTTAGTTCGGCGAAGTGTAGGGTGTCTTCGGAAGCAGCCGGGGTTCCCGCAGCCCAGCCTTGAATGGTTTTGCTTCCAAAGATGAGCTGGGCTGGCGTGACCTCAATCGGATCAAACGAAGCCCCGACGACGATCAGTTTGCCATTCGGCCCCAGACCGTCGATCAGTGCTGACATGGCTTTCGAACTCGGGGCCGTGGCCATAATGACCCTAGCCCCGCCGAGCTTTTGCAACTCTTCGGCTGCATTGGTTGCCTGACTGTCGATGTATAAATTTGCTCCAAGCTTCTTTGCCAGCACAGCGTTGTCCGGGCCGCGTCCAATGGCCACGGTTTTATAACCAAACTTGTTCGCGAACTGAACTCCGAGATGGCCTAGACCACCGATGCCCTGTACTGCAACAAGATCGCCGGGCATCGCACCGCTGTTTCGCAATGCGTTGTAAGTAGTAATTCCGGCGCACAATAGCGGAGCTGCCTCAACGTCGTTTAGACCATCGGGTATCGCGACCAGTGCTTCGATTGGTGCGATCATGTATTGCTGGTATCCGCCGTCATAGCTGATGCCGGCAACTTTCACGTTCTGACAATTGCGGAAATCTCCACGGCGGCATTCACGGCAGGTATTGTCGTGGCCACCGTGCCAGCCAACACCGACACGCTGCCCTTTCTTCCATGCAGAAACTCCAGCACCTACTTCGTCAATGACGCCTGCGATTTCGTGGCCAGGCACTCGGGGATATTGAAGTCCGGGAAATAAGCCTTCTTTTGTAAGCACGTCGCTGTGACAAACACCGCACGCCTGCACCTTGATGCGCACGTGTCCGGCACCGGCCTCGGGAATCTCTCGCTCGACGATCTCAAACTCTGCCCCGGGTTTAGAAATCTGCGCGACTTTCATTGGTGCTACTGTTGGTTTCGCTGCAACTCTCAATGTCGCCATGTGTCCTCCTATGAATTTTCGGTGTTAGAAAAAGCACTTGCGGGGCAGTAATTGCCTCGTGGGGTAGCCCGTGAAAATGTAGTCTTTGCCTTCACGATCGACTACCTTCGTATCAGTCGATGGGATTAGCGAGCGATCATGCGGTGGGACATTCAACCGATTTGCCAGTCGCGCCGAGGCCGCGACGGTGACAGCGTGCCAATTGCGGACTTCAGATCGGGGCGGGCTATCCATTAATTCCGACTCGTCAAGCCTATCCTTTCTCGAAAGCCTAGCCTGCTCTTTGCCGCACAACGCTGTTACCGCAACGAGGAACGCCGGTAGCTCGCGTTCCGCATTGTCCGCTTCGTCGTCGTAGATCGAATTGGAAAACGATTCGTCCGTGTTCATTGGGTTCGCCTGTGTATTGCATCAGCCGAAAGTGAACGAAAAAGCTTCGACCCCTGCACGGCTTCCGCATAGGTGCCAAACAGTTCGGGCGGCGTCGGTAGCTTGATGCCAAGTTCTTTTAATCGTTTCTCAGCTCCGGATTGTTCAGAGTCTTGCTGTATTTCAACTACACTTCTGTTTTTGGTGGCACCCACGCTCCTCTCCTCCTATCATTTCATTGGTTCGAGTTTGGACAGGATGGTTGGGAGATACTCCGCAACCGTCGGATGAATGTGCATGGCGCGCTGGATGACTGTGTACGGCGCCTTCGCATACATGACGTCCAGCAAGACGTGAATGATTTCATCGCCTCCGGTGCCAAGGATCGCGGCTCCCAGAATTTGTTTTGTGTTCGCATCAACACAGATTTTGATGAAGCCTTGTGTCTCGGCTTTTTCATAGGCCCGGGTCACGCGGCTCATGGGATATTTCGCAACCAGCGCCGCGCGCCCAGACTTGCGTATTTCGGCATCTGTCATTCCGCATCGGCCCAGTGGCGGATCTATATACAACGCATAAGCCTGTATGCGATCTGACACGCGCCGATGATCCGCGTTGAGCAGATTGTCGGCGACGATTTCGTAGTCGTTGTATGAAGTATGGGTAAAGGCGCCGCGGCCGTTGCAGTCGCCTAAAGCCCAGATGCCCGGCACGTTGGTTTGCAGTTGATCGTCAACCGCGATGTAACCGCGGCTGTCGGTCGCAACGCCCGCTTTATCGAGATCCAGGTCGCTTGTGTTGGGAACCCGCCCCACTGCGAGAAGAACCTGCGTACCGAACACTTCGGGTGAACCATCTTCGCAATCCACACGGACGGCGACACCTCTATCGTGTTTAGCTAATGAAATACACTTCGCATTGAGTCGAAGCTTTATCCCCTCGGCCTCAAATATTTCGCGCACGGCTTGGGAAACATCTTCGTCTTCGCGCCCAATCAGGCGTGGTCCCATCTCCACAATCGTAACTTCGCTCCCGAAGCGCCGATACATCTGTCCGAATTCCAGCCCGATATAACTTCCGCCGACGATGACAAGGTGTTCCGGCAGGAAATCAACCTCCATCATTGAAGAGTTGTTGAGAAATGGGACATCGTGAATCCCTGGCATTTCGGGAACTGAAGCACGTCCGCCAACGTTGATGTAAATTTTGTCGGCTTCAACAACTTCATCGTCGACCACAACAGAATGAGATGACTGAAAACGGGCATGGCCCTGGATGACCGTACAATTTTTCAGTCCGCGTAACCATTCCTCTACGCCTTTGTTCGAGCGACCGGAAACGGCGTCCTTCCGCGCTTTGATCCGTTTCATATCGACGCGCACATCAACATTCACGCTGAAGCCATATTCGGCGCCGCGGCGAGCAACATGGGCGGCGTAGGCACTGGCCACCATCGTCTTGGTCGGGATGCATCCCGTATTCACGCAGGTGCCGCCGAACTTGTGGCGCTCGATGACAGCGACTGTCTTGCCCGCAGCCGAAAACCGTGCAGCCAGGGACGGGCCTGCTTGGCCCGTCCCAATGATGATTGCGTCGAAGTGCTTCATGCAGCTAGTGCGCCCTCGACTTGGAGTTTGCCCTCTTTAGCCGCCTCTTCGGGTGTCTTCCCGTCCTGGCGCGCGACGATGTAGGCGGCATACCAACTCGACCAGTGGTGCTTGGGGGCGGTTGGCTCGTACTCGCCATGATGTTTCTCTGTCTCTCGCAACAGCTCCGTCAGCGTTGCGACGTCAAAATTGCTGAGCCCTCTACCCGGCAGGCGGGTCGTCAGCTCCTGCAACAGCCAGCCATTGCCGTCCGGATCATGGAAGGAGGCGAACGAACGGTAACTGGAATGTGCAGGGTCCGGACCGCTGACTCGAACGCTCCCGAATAGATACGGCTCATCCTGGCCAGTGTGCTCGTTGCCGCCGTGGAAAGCCTCACTGACCTCGACGCCGCGACGCAACAGCTCATTTCGGGTGCTCTCAATGTCGGAGACAGCCAGGTACAGCCCTTGAGCGGAGCCTGGGGCTGCGGCAGTGATGCCCTTGCCGAAGATGACTGAGCATCCGGAACCGGGCGGCGTAAATTGCATGATCCGGAAGTCGGCACCGGAGGCGAACTCGGCATCGAGGCGCCAACCAAGTTTGGTGTAGAACTGCTTTGCGCGGTCAACATCCGAGACTGGGATGACGACCACTTCTAGCCTCATGTCCACTTTCACGGGGCTTTTGGCGTTGGTTTGTTCATTGTTAATTGCACTCAAAATTGCCATTTTTTCCTCCTTAATCATGCTGTGTTATCTAGGCGACGACCCGCAGTGTGAATGCGCCGATACGGAGACTGGGTCACGCCGCGCTCTTCTCAGTTGCCGTACCGTTCCTGGCTTCGATAGCCTTGACCGAGTTCTTGAACGCCTTCTCCAAAACGCTCTTGCCGATGGTCCCGACAACGAAGCCCAATAGCCGTCCCCTGAGGTTCTTACCGTCGCGTACGACCACCACGTCGATGTCGGTCAAACCGTCGGGACGACGTTTGAAGTTGTAGGTGTGCCCGGACGCGCCTCCCCAGAGGTTGGAGTCGGTGGTGGTGAGGACGACGTGATTGGGATCGGACCAGTCGTAGTGCAGGCGCTCCCAGATGCCGCCCGAGCCTTCGGTGACGTCGGCCTGCGTGGCGCCGCGGTCATGCACTTTGAGGTACCCATCGGCGCTGTTGCCAAAAAGCTTCGAGCGGCCAGGCCCGAAGTCGGTGAGCCCGGCGATGTACTGCTCGGGCGTTGAGGTGGTTGTCTGGTGCAGGTGGATCGTGGACATACGTGCCCCCTTTCGTTTCCCGAGACTTTCGGGATTCTGTGTCTAGTTTAATTACTTCGAATCGCTACTGCCCATACTGGCTTGTTTAGTTAGGCGGCCACAAATTGCTGCCCGCCATCGATGTCGTAGGTTGCGCCCGTGAGGGCAGTGTTAGTCATGATATGCACAGCGAGCGCGGCCACGTCGGCCGGTCCAACAACGCGTTTGATCGGAAGCGTAGTGCGAAGTTGATTGCGGCGTTTTTCGAGGTCATTGCCGAGCAGTTCTGCCGACAGCGGTGTATCCACAAAGCCGGCGGCGATGAGATTGACTCGCACCGGCGAGATCTCGAGCGCCAAGTTAGCGGTAAGTGCGGGGAGAGCAGCGGTAACTGCGCCAGCGATGCTCATGCCGATGGCTGGACGCCGGCCACCAGTACCGCCCATGAAGAGCAGGGTTCCTCCCGGCTTCACTTTGTTGGCCGCGTTGCGAGCTACATAAAGCGCCTGCAAGAGGTGCTCGCCGATAAGGTTGCGTATCTTTACGAAGTCCATATCAGCGAGGCGGCCATAGTATGGCCTGCCAGCTGTCACCATTACGTGGTCGACCATCGGCAGATCGCGGAAGAACCGCTCAAGCGCAACGGGGTCCGAAGCGTCGAAGGCCGCAGTGCTCAATGCATCCACTTCGCTGGCTGCATGTTTAAGTCGTTCTGGATTCCGCGCGGTGAGAATTACCTTTGCTCCTTCAGTGCGCGCGCGGCGCGCAGTCTCAAGGCCGATGCCAGCGCTGCCGCCGATCACGACTACGGTCTGGCCGAGGAGTTCCGATTCGCGCTGGATAGTAGAGGCGATGGTTGCGGTGCTCATGATTCCTCCTATCACGGTTAGGCGGCTCTGAAAGTCGACGCAGGAGAGCCATCACAGCTCCCCTGCTGGTTTTAGAACGTCTGATCACAACTCATGCTGCCGATCTCGCCACGGCTGATCGAGTTGGTCCAATAGACTGCTTGCGATTAAGCCAGAAGGAGTCGGGACGAAGATCGCCGATACGTTTGTATCAATCGGATCGATGAAGCGCGTTCACGCTCTCATTTTTCCGTCTGCGAAGTAGTTCTTCAAAGCCCGATCAACTCATGAGACTCAATAAGACGAGGCGACGAAGAGAATCCTAAACGAAATGCGCCAGCACGATGGCAGGTGCATTTTGCCGTTTAATCTACCACGGGGCGGCATCCCTGGCGCATTAAAAGACGGTACATGTCGCCACAGAACCATCTATTCCGGATTGGCGAAGGAGAAGTGGCTTGGAGAACCGCCAGTCACGTGCTCTTATCGCCTACTGGGAAGGAATGCTTGTGGTAATTTTCTTCTCTTCTGCAGGTCGGATCTTGGCGTTCGACCATTGGTCACAGTCTGTGAAGACGGCTGTGAATATAAATGTTGTGTAAAAAATGTTATGGATTGGTCAGTTTCCGGTTTTCAGCTATTTTTTCTTGTTCTTCTCATTACCGAGCTTCTTGGCGATTTCTTCCACCAATTTTGGCTTGAGCTCGGCCAGTACGCTGTCCACAATGCTGGCGATAGCGGTAGGATTCCCGGAGGGTTTTTCTGAAGCGTGTTCTTCGTCTGTTGATGCCGGAGCAGATTCGGCATTCTTCAATTCAGCGGCTGCCACGTCAGCGATCTGCGAGGTGAGCTGTGATCCTACGACCGTCTCGCGGATCTGTTTCCATTGCGCCCACGCAGCTGCAAGTTCCGATTCGTTGGCATTTGATTCTGAGGGTGCGGGAACAGCTTCGCTTATCGCAGGAACTGGCGCAGGCTGACCGACTGCTTCGGTCTTCGGTGCTTCCGTTGTCGATGTTCCGGCCGATGCAGCGGCTGCAACTGCATTTGCAATTTCAGCTTGTGGCTCCGGCTGGCCAGCCGCCGCAGCAGGTTCCTGCGGACGTTCTGGTTCAGGTGCCGGTGCAACAGCTACTTGCTCAACTTTTTCTTCGATCGTTGCTGCAACCGGCGGAGTAGCGGGAGTGGCAACATCCTCGACTGGCATAGACTGCGGCGGTTCGGCGGCCATCGCCGAGAGATCGACCATCGCCGTCGCAGCTTGCAGAATAGCGTTGGCCTTTTGCATCTCCTGCTCGAGGCTGATACCGACTTCTGCCGGCGCGAGCGAAACATCCTGTGCGGTCCACCTTGGGACAGCGAGTGTTGCAGTCGACGCAGGTATCGCAACAGCTTCAGGCTCGGCACGTTTTTCTTCCGCTGGTTTGCTGACAGCTTCCACCGCGGGTTCAGTGCTTGCTTCGGGAGCGGGTGTCGCTTTATCTGTCGCCGCTTTAGTTTCGATTACGGAAACTTCTGGCGCAGTTTCTTTTGTTTCAGGGGCTGGCTCAGCGGGCTTAACTTCCGCTACCGGCTCAGGAACCTTCGGAACTTCCGCGACGGGCGCAGCGGGAACTTCCGGCGCCGGCGTCAATTCTTTGGCCTGAGCTTCGACGGGTTTCTCTTCAATTTTTTCAGGCTGAACGGATGCGGTTGCCGCAGCAGGTTCTTCCGGAATCTCGGAATTGTTTACCGCAAACTCAGCAGGAGGCTGGTTCTTTTCTTCGAACGCCGCAGCAGCGGCCGCGATAGCGGCCACCTCTTCTGGAGTAATGTCGGCGGGTACGCCAGCCACGTCCGTCGCGGCTTTCACCTCCATTGGCTTGGCTTCTTCTTTTGCCTTTTTTTCTTTTTTGCCCTTGGAAGTTTTTGGTGAAACCTCTTCTGGCTCTGGCTCGGGTTCTTCCGCCTTAGAGCCCGGAGCAGGAATAATCAGGCGATTCTTCCAACCTGTTTCCGCGTCTCCGAATTTTTCTGATTTACCGGAACCACCCGGGCTGGTCTGTTCCAGCTCGGCCCAAACCTTGGCAAATTGACCAGATTTTCCCGAGGGCTGAGGAACAATTTTGTCCTCGAGTTTGGTGAGTGCGGTGAGCAGTTCGCTCGCTTCGAAAGGTTTTACGATGAAGGCATCGGCCCGTGCGCGCCGCGCTTCTTCCGGTTTGAACGGCTCAAGTTTGCCGACGGTCAATAGGACAGGAATGCGCGAGGTTTCCCGCGTCTCTTTGAGCCGTTGGCACACTTCTAGGCCGCTGTACCCGGGCATGTACACGTCGAGGACGATTAGCTCGGGCAGCGACTCCGCAATCTTCTTCAGGGCCGCCGAACCGTTATTGACAGTGGTGACTTCGTAGCCGGCATCGCTAAGGATTCTCCGGCCCATGTTCTGGGCAGTCACGCTGTCGTCGGCGAGCAGTATTTTCCGCGCCAAGGGTTTTTCCTTT
>Ga0068858_100001762_pt1 | contig 22075 bp, 10 predicted proteins | sample KBSSwiS12_FD_66589 | JGI IMG/M metagenome (GOLD analysis project Ga0068858, IMG submission 66589) | Switchgrass rhizosphere microbial communities from Kellogg Biological Station, Michigan, USA - KBS Switchgrass S1-2 | ecosystem: Host-associated > Plants > Roots > Rhizosphere > Soil ...
GGATGTCCAGGCGGCGGGTAACGCGGTTGTGCCTCCGATCGACGATGATCTGTTGCCCGCTGAATTGCCGTCGCCCGGCACAGCGTCGCAGCCGACCGATCCCGGTCTGGGACTGCAGGGCATGATGGTGCCACCAGATGCTTCACCGCCGCCTCCCGCCGCCCCGCCGCCGGCAGGCACACCATGAGGCGAATGATCGCCGCGGCCTTCATCGTCGCGTGCCTTTCCGCGATACCGGGATGCGAGTGGCAGGGTCTCAACTCGTTGAGTCTGCCGGGAACCGAGGGCACCAGCGACGATTCCTACACCATCCAGGCACAGTTGCCCGATGTGGTTGTCATCCAACGCAACACACGGGTCCGGGTCGCCGACGTCAACGTTGGCAGTGTGACCAAGATCGAGGTACAGGACTGGCATGCGCTGGTCACCATGCGTATTGACGGCGACGTCCATCTGCCGGCCAACGCCACCGCGAAAGTCGGTCAGACCAGCCTGCTGGGGTCGATGCACATCGAACTGGCCCCGCCCACGGACGAACCGCCGGAGGGCGAACTCAAAGACGGTTCGGTAATCCCGCTGTCGAGGGCCGAAACCTATCCAACCACCGAGCAGACACTGGCATCGGTGTCGGTACTGCTCAACGGAGGCGGTCTAGGCCAGCTGCAGGAGATAAACCAATCGTTCGCCAAAGCGCTGGCCGGTCGCGAGAACGACATGCGCAGCCTGCTGAATCAGCTCGACATCTTCATCGCCCAACTCAACGATCAAACCGACGACATCCTCACGGCCACTGAGCGTCTCAACTCGTTGGCCGGCCAGGTGGCGGCGAAGGACCGGACCGTGGACAAAGCGCTGACCACGATCCCGCAGGCGTTGGCCGTGTTGTCGGATTCCCGCACCAAGCTTGCGAACGCGATTGATGCGCTTGGCAAATTCAGTGCAATCGCGACCTCCACGGTCAATCAGACCAAGGAATCGTTCGTCGACAACCTGCGCAACATCGCACCGGTGTTCCGGGAACTGGCCAACGCCGGACCCGCGCTCACCAGGGGACTGGATTTCCTGTCGACGTACCCGTGGGTGAAGAGCACCGCCGCGAACTGGTTCAGGGGCGACTTCGCCAACATCACCCTCGTGATCGACCTGACGCTGAGCCGGATCGACAGCAGCCTGTTCACCGGAACGAGGTGGGAAGGCAACCTCACCGAACTCGAAATGCAGTGGGGCCGCACGATCGGCCAGATGCCGAGCCCGTATACCGCGGGTAATCCACTCATCGCGCCGTATCGCTGGGGGGCGTACTAGTGCTGCGTTTCGCCCGGCCGGTGTGGATCCAGTTGGCGATCCTCGCCGCGATCACCCTCGTCGCCGTCAGCGTGATGGCGTTCGGTTTCGTGAAAGTGCCTGCCCTGTTTGGGATCGGCCGATACACGGTGTCGGTCGAGCTGCCTGCCTCTGGAGGGTTGTACCCGACGTCCGTTGTGACCTATCGCGGCAGTGAGATCGGCAGGGTCAAGTCGATCGACGTCGACCACGACGGCGTTCGGGCCGTTCTGACGCTAGATTCGGCGACGAAGGTCCCTGCCGACGTGTCGGCCGCGGTGCACAGCCGCTCCGCCGTCGGCGAACAGTTCCTCGAACTGACGCCGAAGCCGGACACACCCGCCAATGCCTCGAAGCTGCGAGACGGCGACGTCATCCCGATCGGTAATACACAGATTCCTGCCGACATCGGGCACCTACTGGACGCTACAAACAGAGCGCTCAAGGCGATTCCGCCGGACAATCTGCGCACGGTCGTGGACGAAGCGGATAAAGCAGTCGGCGGGCTGGGGCCGGAACTGTCCCGCATCGTCGACGGGTCGACGGCGCTGGCGATCGAGAGCGGGAAGTTCGTCGATCAAATAAGCCAGCTCATCGACCAGTCCCCGCCGGTGCTCAATTCACAAGTGCAGACTACGGATTCGATCGCAACGTGGGCGCAGCGGATGGCATCCATCACCGGTCAGTTCAAGGCGCAGGACGCGGCCTTCGCCGATCTACTCACCGTCGGCGCGCCGGCGCTGAATGAAGGCAAGGCGCTGTTCGACCGTGTTGCGCCGGCGTTGCCCCTCCTGCTGGCCAACCTCGTGAGCCTCGGCCATATCGCCGTCACCTACCGCAACGATCTCGAACAGCTGCTCGTGCTCTTTCCGCAGGGCACGGCCGTAATGTCGGCGATCGCTCTCGCGGATTCCGGTGTGAAACAGGCGTACAAGGGCATCTATCTCGACTTCAACCTCAACCTCAACCTGCCGCCGCCATGCAACACCGGCTTCCTGCCGGTCCGCCAACAGCGGTCGCCGTCAGATCAGGACTATCCCGAGCGGCCCGCGGGGGAGTTGTACTGCCGCATCCCACAGGACTCGGACATGAATGTCCGTGGGGTGCGCAATATTCCGTGCGAAACGAAGCCGGGGAAGCGTGCGCCGACGGTTGAGCTCTGCGAAAGTGACGAACAGTATGTCCCGCTGAACGACGGGCTCAACTGGAAGGGTGACCCCAACGCGACACTCTCCGGTCAGGGCGTGCCGCAATATGCACCGGGCCAGGACCCGCGACAGCCACCGCCGCCCGCCGCGGCACCCGTCGCGCCAGTTCCGTATGACCCCGCGACCGGCGACTACATCGGCCCGGACGGAAAGCGGTATACGCAGGCCGATTGGGCGCACCCCGGCAACAAGACCTGGCAGTCGATGCTGGTCCCGCCGACGCCCTAGCGCGCCATACGAGCGCGCCGAGACTGCAGTTATCGTGTTGGCTACTTGCACTTTTCCGCAACAACTGCAACTTCGGGCGAAGTTTGGCAAGTGCCGCGAGATTATTGACTCAGGACACTCGCGCGCCATCGTCGAATCGGGTGCACTCCAGTCGGTCGACACGAAGCGGTGGCGGATCAGCCAGTCGTCGCCGTCGGGCACGAAGACGTCGCGGTAGCGGCCGTAGTGGTCGAGACCGATCTCAGTGACGACCGTGAAATAGCAGGCGACGCGCGCCTCGTCCGGACGCACGTCGGTGAAGCGGATGTTCGTCACGTTGTGCCGCACGATCCGCTTTACGCCCGACGCCTGCGCGGTCGCAGTCGCTGCGGCTACCGCGCCACCGAGAAGCTCGACGATCGCTGTGCGTCCCCGGACCGACCCCCGTTCGCCCAGCTCGAGCTCGCCGTCTTCGCAGAATGTTTGAGCGAGCTCATCGAGTCGCAGCGCGTCGCCCGACCAGTTGTAGCGGGCCAGTGTGTCCCTGATGCGTTCGCGAGCCACCAGCTCCCAAAGCTCCATGACTGGAACCGTAAACCAGCTATGGTCGCGCCATGGCTACCAGCGATTCCCGTGAGGTTGTGATCGAGGCGAGTTCGGAGGAGATTCTCGACGTCATCGCCGACGTCGAGTCGACGCCGACATGGTCCCCGCAGTACCAGAGCGCTGAGGTCCTGGAGGCATACGACGACGGCAGGCCCAAGCGCGTCAAGATGAAGGTCAAGTCCGCGGGCATCTCCGACGAACAGGTCGTGGAGTACACCTGGACGGACAACAAGGCGAGCTGGACCCTGATCTCCGCGGGACAGCTGAAGGCGCAGGACGCCAGCTACACCCTCACCCCGGACGGCGACAAGACCAAGGTCAAGTTCGACATCGCCATCGACCTGTCGGTGCCGCTGCCGGGATTCGTGCTCAAGCGGGCCATGAAGGGCGCGATGGAGACCGCCACCGACGGACTGCGCAAGCAGGTTCTCAAGGTCAAGAAGGGCGGCTGATGAGGGCGAACTCGCCATAACTCCGCGTGAGCTCAGCGCGGCTTTTACGCTCATTGGCGTGCGATTATCGTGGCCGTTGATTGGTCGCTCGGGGGAGATGCGATCGATTGAGGCCGCCCTCTCGGCTTCGGATGTCGCAGGCGTTCTTATTTGCGGTTCATCGGGCGTTGGGAAGAGTCGAATCGCCCGTGAGGCGTTGTCGGGAGCCGCGTCGGAGGGCTGTGAGACCCGGTGGACGGTCGGGTCATCCTCGGCGCAGACGATTCCGCTCGGCGCTTTCACAGCGTGGGCGCCGTCGGGAGTAACCGACACAGTTCAGTTGCTGCGAGGGGTGGTGGAGGCGCTGACGGAGGTGTCGTCAGGCGCCAAGGTGATCGTGGGCGTCGATGACGTGCACCTGCTCGATGATCTGTCGACTTTCGTAGTGCACCAGATCGTCCAGCGCAGCGCGGCGAAGGTGATACTCACCGTGCGAGACGGTGCACCGATCCCGCCCGCGGTCCAGGAAATCTGGAAGGTCGCCCAGTTCGACCGGCTCGACGTACGGCCCCTGTCGCCCGACGAAACCACCATGCTGCTGTCGGAGACGCTAGAGGGAAGGGTGGACAAGGATGCTGCTGAGCGGCTGTGGAAGCTGACTCGCGGCAATGCCCTGTACCTGCGGAACATCGTCGAGCAAGAGGTTGCCGACGGGCGACTTGTGGACGAGCACGGCTATTGGCGGTGGATCGGTGATCCGATGATGCCGCCCGGCCTGGTCGAGCTCATCGAATCCCGCATCGGCGACCTGCCCGCGCCGGTCAGCGATGTGATCGACGTGCTGGCCGTGGGGGAGCCGATCGAACTGGCGGCCCTGACGCGGATCACCGATGCAGCCGCGGTCGAGGAAGCCGAAACCCGTGGCCTGATCACACTCGAGCCCGCCGGCGGCGGCATCGAGGTGCGGGTGGCACATCCGCTGTACGGACGGGTACGCCGCAGGCGCGCCGCGCACAGTCGGCTACGGCGGCTGCGCGGACTGGTCGCTTCCGAACTGGCCGCATCCAGTGACCACGATGACGTACGAGTCGCCGTGCGCCGCGCGACCTTGAGTCTCGATTCGGACCTGACACCTGACCCGGACCTGCTCATCAACGCGGCGCACGGCGCCGTCTGGCTTGCGGACCTCAACCTCGCCGACCGACTCGCTGAGGCGGCCATCCACGCCGGGGCTGGACCGGAGCCGAACTTCGTTCGCGCACATGCGTTGTCGTGGTTGGGCCGCGGCGAGGAAGCCGAGGCTGTGCTCGCGGGAATCCCTGTCAGCCAGTTGACCGAAGGCGACCGCGCGAGATTGGCGTTCCTGCGGTCCAGCAACGCACTGTGGGCGCAGGGGGATCCTGCGCGCGCGAAGGACCTCATCGACGAGGCGTCGCGCGTTACACCACCGCAAGCCCGCACCTACATCGACGCATTCCTCACGGTGTACTGGTTTGCGATGGACCAACCGGACGCGGCGGTGCAGGCTTCGAAAAGCCTTGCGCTGGAGGACCTGCCCGTCGTCGGGGCCGAGATAGCGTGGGCACTCGCCCAGATATCCGCGGATGCCGGGCGCACTGCTGAAGCCGTGGCCGCTGCGGACGCGGGGCACAGCGTCGCGACTCGCACTCTCGACGCTCCACACATGAGATTCAACATCGCTGACGCAGAAGTCAGCGCGCTTCTGCTGGCCGGCCAAGTCACGGATGCGCTTGGGGTCGCCGAGAGCACGCGCCAAGAGGCAGCCCATCTGCCCGGGGCGGCCCAATTACTCGGTGCTGCCGTGGCCGGCCGGGCCGCGCTTGGTGCCGGCGATCTGCACAGTGCTTGCCTTCTGCTGGAACAGGCAGTCGAAGAGTTGTTGGCGTCGCATCCTATCGGCTGGGGGTACCGCTACAACGTGCCACGAACGATGGCGCTCGCGATGCGTGGCTTGACCGACGAAGCAACCGCCGCGCTCGCCGCGCTTGACGGTGTGCAACGCCGATTCCGGTCTCTGGACCATGAGGTGAGCCTGGCCCGTGCATGGGTGACCGCAGGGCAGGGCGCTGTCAGCGAGGCGACCGCCATTGTGCTCTCTGCAGCGGAAAGAGCAAGAGTAGAAGGGCGATTCGCGGCGGAAACGCTGTGCCTGCAGACGGCGACCCAATTCGGTGACCGCACCGGCGCGCCCCGGTTGTACGAGCTCGCATCGGTCGTCGAAGGGCCGCGTGTCGGCGTGGCAGCACGGTTCGCCGCCGCCCTGCGCGATGGTGACGCCGCTGAATTATCGTCCCTGTCTGAGGAATTCGAGAATATGGGCGACCTCGTCGCCGCCGTGGATGCCGCTGCTCATGCCGCCCTCGCGTATCGCCACCAAGACAAACGGGGATCGGCACTGGGATGCTCGACGCGTGCTGATGCCCTCGCGGCCCGATGTGGCGCATCTACGCCCGTGCTTCGTCAGGCGACCGAAAGCTTGCCGTTGACCGATCGGGAAGCAGAGATCGTGATGCTCATCGGTGCGGGCTTGTCCAACCGCGCAGTCGCCGAGCGACTGACGCTTTCGATCCGCACCGTCGAGAGCCACATCTACCGGGCCATGATGAAGACCGGCACCACCAGCCGCGACGAACTCGCTGCCTTGATGCCGCGCCACGGATCATCTAAGTAGTACCCGCCGGAGTCACGGGAAGTGCAGTAGTCGACTACTGCAGTCGTCACAGCGCAGCAGAGCGACGATTCCACCAGCGCCAGGCGACACCTGATGGGTGGCCATCGCCTTCGTAGGGAGTTCGTGGAGGGTAAGGACGATGGGTGACACGAGGACAGTGGTTACGGCGGGGCCGTACCTCACAAGTAGCGTCGCCGTCGCCACCGTCGGCATTCTCGCGGCGGGCCTCGTGGCAGGGCCACCGGAGGTCAGCGTCGCGCGAAACGAAGTTCGGGAGATGCAGCTCATAGCCATCGCGCTTCCCTCAACGACACCTCGGCCTGCGATGCCGATGAGCTTCGTCAGGAATCAAGGCCGATCTGTCCTATCCGCCATACCCGCGAGCATCGGCGGCGCAGACGCCATAAGCGGGGTCGCATTCGTTAGCGCCGTACAGGCGAGTAGCCCGCTTAAGGAAGTGATCGAACCAACCACTAAATCGAAGATCGAGCCCGCGGAGGCGAGGCAGCAGGTCACCAATGCCGCCGTGGCGAGCCCCGACGTCATCAGCAATCCGATCCTTCGCTCTATCATTGCTGGTGCTGCCTTCTTTGTTGTGATTCCGGCGTTCTGGGTGGTAATCGTCGTCACCAGCGCAATCAACGTCGTGCTCGATGCTCTCAATCTTCCTTTGCTCCCGAACGTCCCTGATCCTCCGTTCGGCCCCCACACCCCTGTGACAACCGCGACGACAACCTCTAATCCGGAGACCAGTTCGGCGCTGGATGATCTTGTTGTGGCGCGAACGAACAAGATGGCCCCGTCAACTGGCAGTGTGGAACCCGGTCCAGCATTGAGCGACCTCGTAGTGCGGAAGGCGAGCGAATCGCCGTTGTCGACTCCAAGTGTGGAGACCAATCCGGCGCCAAGCGATGCCGTTGAGCACGAGCCTGACATCAACAGTGCGAGGAGGCCGTCGAGCGACGCAGTGAAACCCAGCCTTCGATTCGCGCCTAAGCCCCGTGGCCGTGATAGGTCCTCCCTCGGTCCTAATTCGGTCTCAACACAGGTCGAGTCGAACGCTGACACCACGACGACCGAAAACAAGCATCCACTTCGCGACGCCGTAGAGAGGCACCGGAAGCCGAAGCCCGATGCGACCAGCGCGATGCAGAGGCCGGGACAAGATTCATCGCCGAAGCGGAGGTCGCCGCAGTGACTGTCGAAGTTGTACAGATGACCGGTGAACTCAGCGAACGCGAGCAGGTCCTACGCAGGCTGCCGCTACCGTACTCCTTGGCGTTGAGGCTGCGCGACGCTGGCGTCGCCGCAGAGGTGATCTGCGTCTACCTCAACGTCGAGCGGGCCGCCCTAGACGGCTTCTACCGCATCGCTGAGGCGAAATTTATTGTGGCACAGCACTTAACACAGAAACGCTGCCGCGAGTGCGCCTGACCCTCGCAGTCCCCATGGCAATTCCCGCCGCTCGGAAGCCGAGGCCTTTAGGTGAGCTGGGTGCGCAACCTGAGACAAATGTTGATTCGATCGGATTGGTGGTACGTAGGTGAACCCAGTGCCCGACGAGTTCGTTGCGGCTATCAGCACCTACGAGGCGCCACGGTACGTCCGTTGGGGTTTGGGCTCAAATAGGATGGGCGGCCAACCATTCGAGCATTAGGTCTGCGGCCGCGTCAGGGCGCTCGTCGAGCAGCCAATGCGAAACTCCGTGCATCACCTCGAATCGGTACTCGCCGGTGACGTACCGGGCGGTATCGCGTGCGGGTTTCGCGGCGACCGCGCTGTCTCCATCGCTCCACACGTACATCGTCGGCACCGCGATCTTCCCTGTTGCACGCCGCAAATCGCTCAGTGGTATGGCGCGGTACCAATTGAGCGCTGCGGTTAGCGCACCGGGCGCGCTCATTGCCGCGGCATCGCGATTGGCGGCGTCAGGGGTCTGGTTTAGATACCTTTGCAAAAACAAGTAGGACAGGCCTTTGCCGCTGCGGCCTTTGCCGAGTAATACGCGCTCTGGCACCCATGGGAGCTGAAACGCATAGATGTACCAGGACTGCAGACATTGCCGGGTCGTCACAAGCCCTTTGAGGAATGCACCGGGATGCGGAACCGAAAGCGCCGTCAGCGTCGCGATTCGTTCGGGGAGTTCCTCCGCTAAGGCCCACGCCAGCGCAGCACCCCAGTCATGCCCGACGAGATGCACCCGGTCGGCACCGAGGGCGTCGATCAACGCTTCGACGTCGCCGACGAGTTCGGTCGTTCGGTAATCCCGGCGCCGGGTCGGCCGCGCACCCGGCGAGTAGCCACGCTGATTGGGGGCAACGCACCGATAACCCCTAGCAGTTAGTCGTGGGATAACGGTGCTCCAACTCGTATTGAACTGTGGAAAGCCGTGCAACAGCACCACCACCGGCCCGTCGGCCGGGCCTTCATCGATGACATCGAACACGAGCTCACCGCGGCGGTACTGGTCCATGCGCACAGCATGGACCAGCTTTCTGACGGAGTTGTGCGCTTCGCCTTTTTTGGAAACCCGGGGCCGCTCTGTGAAGCCATCCGGCGCGGAGTCTCCGCCGCGCAGAACGGGTCCGGCGCAACCCGCCGCTGGCGCACCACGGCTAGGACTCGGTCGATCAGCGATACAACCCACGCGGTGACGGCGATGTCGCGCCACTACTGGGGCCGCGTCGTCGCCAGCGATATAAATGTCTTCCTCCGACGAACTCGAGTTGAGCATCAACGCCATCCTCATCGACGCCCACGCGGTCCTCGCTGGCGACGGCCCGCATCGGCAGACCTCGTCAGAGTTCGCGACTGCAGGTAAGTAATACCGCGCTGACGCCGCCGAAATTGCAGTGGCCCGCTACTGAGCTCGTCCTCCCCGCTCCGAGTGACGATTCCTATCGACGGAAGTAGGCCCAAGACCCGATGCCTTTTCGCCGTATCAGAGATGGGGGGATACCACAATGAATACCGCCGGATACTCCGCTCGTGGCGGCGTGACGCCGAGGTTCGCGCCACACACGACCGGCCACCAATGGGCCGCAGACGGCACCCTGCTGCGCGTGGACTACGAACGCGGCGTCGGTTGGATCGCAAGGCATTACGACCGGAATCTCCGCGTGCTTCAACAGGTTAGAGGTTCGGATGAGGAAGTGCACGGCGCAGCAGCGCGGTGGGCGCTGGACTAGGAGCAGTCATGGGCTTTCACGTGCGCCTCGAATCGACGCTAACTTGCACGACGGATGAAAACTTGGTGAGAAGTGGCTACTGAAGCCGGACGGTGCGCTTTCGACAGTCATCAGCCAAACGAGCCGATCGCGATTCTGGGCGTCGGATGCCGCTTTCCTGGCGGAGTCAGCTCGCCGGATGACTTGTGGCAACTGCTGTCCGCAGAACACGATACGGTTTCGGAGTTTCCCACCGACCGCGGGTGGAATCTTGATGCGCTGTTCGGGCGCGACCCCGACGCCCCGGGGGCCACGTACGTCCGCGCAGGGTCGTTCTTGGCGAATGTCGGTGATTTCGACGCTGCGTTCTTCGGGATCGGTCCGCGTGAAGCCCAGGCCATGGACCCGCAGCAGCGATTGCTGCTCGAGGTGACGTGGGAGGCGCTGGAGCGGGCAATGATCGACCCGACTTCCCTGCACGGCAGTGATACCGGCGTATTCGTCGGCGTCGGAGGGCAGGAGTACGGTCCGCGCATCTACGAGGAGACGGAAGGATTTGCCGGCTATCTGGCGACTGGTACCACGCCCTGCGTCGCGTCGGGTCGGGTTGCCTACACACTTGGCCTGGGGGGCCCAGCGGTGACAGTCGACACCGGCTGCTCGTCATCTCTGGTTGCAGTTCATCTTGCCGTGGCATCGTTGCGGTCGGGTGAATGTGACCTGGCGGTGGCGGGCGGTGCAACCGTGGTGTGCTCACCCAGCATCTACGTCGGCTTCGGCCGACAGGGCGCGCTGTCCGAAGACGGCCGATGCAAGCCGTTTGCTGGATCGGCGGACGGGTTCGGCGTCGCCGAAGGCGCTGGCGTTCTGGTGCTGGCCAGACTGTCGCGCGCACGCATGCTCGGTTATCCAGTGCTTGCGCTCATCCGGGGCACCGCCGTCGGACAGGACGGAGCCTCCGATGTGATGTCCGCCCCCAGTGGTCCAGCGCAGCAGCGGGTAATTCGTCAAGCTCTGATGGACGCGGATTTGACCGCGGGCGATATCGACGTGGTCGAGGCGCATGGCACTGGTACGAGGATCGGCGATCCGGTCGAAGTCGAAGCCTTGCAGGCAACATACGGCAAAACCCACTCGGCGGCGCGGCCACTACTAGTGGGCTCGGTCAAGTCGAACATCGGCCATACGCAGTACGCGGCCGGCGTCGCCGGAATGATCAAGATCGTACAGTCGATTCGGAACGGGGTTGTGCCTGCGACATTGCACCTGGATTCGCCGACACCGCAAGTGGATTGGTCGTCCAGAACAATCGAGGTGGTCGGAGGCGCACGCCCGTGGCCCAGCCAGACCGACCAACCCCGGCGTGCTGGGGTATCAGCGTTCGGCATCAGCGGAACGAATGTTCACGTGATACTGGAGCAGGCTGCGACGGAGTTTGTGACCGTGCAGCCGGCTCCTCGTCGGCCCTTGGTCGTGCCGTGGGTGCTGTCCGCGAAGTCGCCGTCCGCATTGGCTGAGCAAGCGGCTCGGTTGCAGCAGTTCGTCGAGAAGCGCACCGACACGCATCAGAACGATGTTGCCTACTCATTGGTCGCCACTCGGGCGTCGTTCGACAACCGCGCTGTGGTGATAGGGGCTGAACGTGACGAGTTGTTGAGTGGGCTGGAGGCGATCGCATCCTGCGCGCCTGCACCCAATGTGGCAATTGGAAAGGCCGCTCTCACCGGGGGGACGGTCTTCGTCTTTCCCGGCCAGGGGTCGCAGTGGACGGGCATGGCGGTTGAACTGTTGGACTCCGCGCCGGCGTTCGCTGATCAGATGCGACTCTGTGATGCCGCTTTCGCCGAGTTCGTCGACTGGTCGCTGCTCGAGATCGTGCGCGGCGGCGGCGTGGTTTCTCCTAGTCTCGACCGGGTCGACGTGGTGCAGCCCGTGCTGTTCGCGGTGATGGTGTCGCTGGCGGCGCAATGGCGAGCGCTGGGAATCGAGCCGGACGCCGTCCTCGGCCATTCACAGGGCGAGATTGCTGCCGCCTACGTCGCAGGGGCGCTGTCGTTGCGAGAAGCGGCGAAAGTCGTCACGTTGCGTAGCAAGGCGATTAGGGCGATTGCAGGAACCGGCGGAATGGTCTCGATCCCGCACCCCGTCGAACGGGTTCGCGCCCTCATCGAGCCATGGGGCCAATCGATCTCAGTCGCCGCGCAGAACGGTCCGTCTTCGACAGTTGTAACCGGCAACGCAAACGCGTTGAACGAGCTGATGACCAGATGTGAACGGGATGGTCTGTCGCCCAACCGGATTCCCGTCGATTATGCCTCGCATTCGACCGAGGTCGAGAACTTGCGCGAGACACTGCGCGAATCCCTCTCCGGGCTGCGGCCGCGAGGCAGCGATATCGCATTCATCTCCGCGGTTGCCGGCGCCGGGCTGGACACGTCAATCCTCGACGGCGATTACTGGTTCGCCAATTTGCGGCAACCGGTGTTATTTGAGCAGGCTGTCCGATGGTCGTACGAACATGGATATCGCACATTCATTGAATCCAGTCCGCATCCAGTGCTGAACGTCGGTATGCAGGAAGCACTAGAGGAGTATGGCGACGACTACGGAGTGGTTGGGACACTTCGACGCAACGAAGGCAGCATGCGCAGGTTCCTGCTGTCGGCTGCCGAGCTCCACGTACTCGGGAAATCGCCCCACTGGGCGAGCATGTTCGACGGCGCCGGCGCATGTCGCGTTGAATTGCCCACCTATGGCTTTCAACGGAAGCGCTACTGGATGGAACCCGGGCAGAGATTCGTCGACACGAGCAGTCTCGGCGTCGCAGTCGCAGAACATTCACTGCTTGGCGCGATTGTGGCACCTGCAGATTCGGACGAAATCATCTTCACTGGCCGGTTGTCGCTTGCGTCCCATCCGTGGCTGGCCGACCACAGAGTGCATGGGCTCGTGCTCGTACCGGGTGCGGCGATGGTGGATCTCGCGCTGTACGCGGGTGACCACGCAGGATGCGCGCGTGTGGACCAACTCGTGCTGCATGCCCCGTTGATCATCGGCGAAAATGATTGTGTAGCAGTGCAAGTCGTCGTTGGCACCCAGGATGAGGTCGGCGAGCGTTCGGTCCGGATCTATTCGCGGATCGACTGTGACGGTGTGGGCGGGGCGTGGATGCGCCATGCCGAGGGCTTGCTCGCCCCGACCTCAGATGCTATCCCCAATGCGGAGTTCGACCGATGGCCACCGGAGGGTGCGGAACAGCTTGACGTTTCGGAGGCCTACCCGATGCTCGCCGCGCGTGGATACGAATACGGTCCGGCATTTCGCGGCCTGCGTTCGGTGTGGCGTCGCGGCGCCGAGGTTTTCGTGGAAGCGGAGTTACCTGACCAGATGGTCGATCGGGGTTGGTTCCGTCTGCATCCGGTGCTGCTTGACTCAATCCTGCACGGCATCGGTGTCGGCGGCATTCTCGCTGAATCGGAGCTGACCCGGCTGCCGTTCGAATGGGAGGGCGTCTCGCTGCATGCGGTCGGCGCGACTCAGCTACGTGCACGGGTCACGCTTGTTGACGACGATACGATTTCCATCACCGCCATGGACAGCAGCGGGGGTCTGGTGGCTAGTGTCGATTCGCTTGCCCTGGGATGTGTTTCACCAAGGCAATTGCGCGTGAGCGCAGCTGCCGATGACGCAATGTACGGATTGGACTGGGTCGCGCTCACAACCTCTGCCGTCACCGCGGACAGCCTCGCTGCGGATAATGTAACCGTACTGCGTTGTCCAACAACGACTCCGGATGGCGCAGCACCCGATGGGACTCGGCAAACGCTGGCATATGTGCTGGACCGGGTGCAGAATTGGCTGTCGGACGATAGCCGTAACGAGGACGCGCGACTGGTGGTGCTCACGCGCGGGGCGATCGCGGTCGACTCATCCGAAGACGTACCGGATCTCGGCCAGGCCGCGGCGTGGGGGCTGTTACGTACCGCACAGGCCGAGAACCCCGGGCAAATACTGCTTGCCGATGTCGACGACTGGGCCGGTGCAGATATTGCAGTTGCCGAATCGACGAGCCGTGACGAATCGCAACTCGCGCTTCGCGATGGCGTGTGCTTTGCCCCGCGACTGGTGCGCACCGCTGTTGAGCGGATCGGGGGGGCAGAACTTATCGAGGCGAGAACATGGCGACTTGGGATCCTCGACAAGGGGACGCTGGATTCGCGCAACGTTGTCCTGCGCCCGTGGCCCGAATCCGACCGTTCCCTGGCGCCGGGTGAAGTGCGTATTGGCGTGCGCTGCGCCGGTGTGAACTTCCGAGATGTCCTGATCACGTTGGGTTTATATCCCGACCCAGGGGCCGACGTCGGCAGCGAAGGTTCCGGCGTCGTGCTCGAGGTCGCCGAGGATGTGCTCGGATTCGTCCCAGGTGATCGAGTGATGGGTCTGTTCGAAGGGGCGGGACCTGTCGTCGTCGCCGATCACCGGACGATCGCGCATATCCCGTCCGGGTGGTCTTACGCACAAGCAGCGGCGGTACCGGCGGTCTTTCTCACCGCGTACTACGCGTTGGCAGACTTAGCCCGCGTCAGCGCGGGTGAGCGTGTGCTAGTGCACGCCGCCACCGGCGGGGTTGGTATGGCCGCGGTGCAGTTGGCTCGGCACTGGGGCCTCGAGGTCTTTGCAACTGCCAGCCCAGGCAAATGGGAAACTTTGCGTAGCATGGGATTCGACGATGACCACATAGCGAACTCGCGAGCGCTGGACTTCGAGCAGAGCTTCGCCGCGGCGACCGACGGTGAAGGAGTGGATGTTGTACTCGATTCTCTGACAGGAGAATTCGTTGATGCATCGCTACGGCTCTTGCCGCGCGGAGGGCGATTTATCGAGATGGCCAAGACGGACGTCCGAGATGCCAAAGAGGTATCTGCGCGGCATTCGGGCGTTCAGTATCGAGCGTTCGATCTCGTCGAAGCCGGTCCCGGTCGTGCGCAACAGATACTCGGCGAGCTGGTGAAGCTATTCGAGACCGGTGCGCTGCGTCCACTTCCGTTGCGTTCCTGGGACATCAGACAAGTATCGGATGCCTATCGATTTCTCAGTCGTGCCCGCCACGTCGGCAAGCTGGTGCTCACCGTGCCCAGGCCGCTCGACCCCGAAGGCACAGTGCTGATCACGGGCGGCACTGGTGTGCTGGGGACACTCCTCGCACGGCATCTGGTGACTCGTCACGGTGCGCGCAACGTGCTGCTCATCAGCCGCAAGGGCCGTGCGGCCGACAGTGCCGCAGCGATCGAATCCGAGCTCACCGAGCTCGGTGCGTCCGTACGCATCGTGTCGTGCGACGCGGCGGACAAGGATGCCCTGCAGCGACTCCTGGTCGGAATACCCGTCGAACATCCGTTGACCGCCGTTATTCATGCCGCCGGGGTGCTCGACGACGCCGTGTTCGCGGCGCAGACGCCACGCCGCCTCGACTCGGTGCTTCGGCCGAAGATTGATGCGGCGTGGAATCTGCACGAACTCACCGCATCCGCGGACTTGTCGGCGTTCGTGTTGTTCTCGTCCGCAACCAGTGTTCTCGGTTCGCGCGGTCAGGCCAACTACGCCGCCGCAAATGCGTTTCTCGATGCACTCGCGCAGCATCGCCGGCACCACGGGTTGCCAGGTGTCTCCGTGGCGTGGGGATGGTGGGCGCAGGCCACCGGGATGACAGGTCATCTCGACGAGCGCGACCGTGCGCGCATGTGTCGTAGCGGATTTGTCCCGATGTCCTCCGAGGACGGACTCGCACTGTTCGATGCGGCGCTCTGGCAAGCGCGCTCGCTCGTCATGCCCGCGAAACTCGACCTCGCCGCCATTCGGTCCGATTCGGCGGTGACGGGCCTGCCATCAATGTTCCGTGGACTGCTCCGTGCGGCACGGTGCACCGCAGAGTCTGCCGCCGCAGTCGAATCTTCCTCTAATCTTCGACAGCGGCTAACGGCGATGAGCACGTCCGAACAAGAACACGAACTGCTCAACATCGTGCGTTCGCACGCGGCCGCCGTGCTGGGGCACGACTCCGTCGACGCGGTTGGCACGGACCAGGAGTTCAAGGAACTCGGCTTCGACTCACTCGGTGCGGTGGAGTTTCGGAATCGGCTCAAATCAGCGACGGGTTTGAAGCTGCCGACAAAGGCTGTGTTCGATCATCCGACACCGACGGCGTTGGCCCGGTACCTGGCAAGTGCACTCGACACCGACGGCACTTCCTCCGACGGGGAACCCCGAAGCCACGGGCATATACAACAGGAATATTGGCCACTGACGAGTTATCAGCGCGACATCGTCGCGATCAGCGCACGCTATCCGGATCTGCCGATCGCGCAGGCAGTTGCCTACGCGCGACTGGATGGCACGGTGAACCTGGAGTGGATGCGCGAGTGCCTGCGGCGAACATATCTGCGAAACGACGGGCTGCGATTGCGCTTTGAGCTGCGAAACGAAGAAGTTGTTCAGCGCGTCGGTACCGAGGTGCCCGAGCTCGAGTTCGTCGACTTCACCGGTGACGTGGACCCCGAGGCAGCGTGCCGGCGCTGGATCGATGAGGCGGGTGAGCACGTGCTTGCGTTCGACGGCCCCCTGACACGTCTCGCCGTCCTCGTCGATCGGACAGATTCGTTCCTGGTGTACGGGTATTTCCATCACGCCGTGGGGGACGGATGGAGCGTCAATCTCGCGATGGGCCAGCTGTACTACGAATATGTGTCAGGGGCATCCACCGGCAGTGCCAACGACGTTCCGATGCCGAGCTACTTGGACTTCGTACGCGCGGAGCGCGAATACCGCGAATCGCCGGACTGGGTGGCTGACCGCGAGTATTTCATTGAGGAATACCGCGACGTCGAGCCTGCGTTGTTCGCCCGCAGCGGATCGGTGCGTACTCGTCGTCGCCACCATGACACCCTACGGGTGAATCCCGAAATGACCCAGCGTATTAGAGATACCGGCCACTCAATCTTCGCGTTCACCGCTGCCGCCCTCGGCGAGTACTTGCGCCGAGTTCACCGCGGCCGAGACATCATCATCGGGGTTCCGTTCCTCAACCGGTCATCTGATGCCGAACTCCGCACGGTCGGTTGCATGGTGAACATGCTGCCGCTGCGAGTTCCGGTCGACGAAGCGGCGTCGATGGCGGAACTCGCCGATCGGGTCGGGGCGCGGGTTTGGGACCTACAGGCTCGACAGCGATTTGCTTATGGTGACATTGTCACAGCGGTGCAGGAACGTGCTGGGGCGTCCTCGCCGCTGTTCGACGTCACTTACTCGTATCAGAAAATTCGTGACGATCAGCGCGCACCGGCGTTATGGAAGAACACGGGTGTGCTTGCGTCGGGGTACTCACTCGATGCAGTGAACATCGCCGTCCGGGACAACGAACGAGACGGATCGCTCGACGTGGACCTGTTCTACGCGGATGATGTCTTCGACACGAACTATAGGTTCGCCGATGCTTTGCGTCACGTACTGACCTTGATCGGCAGGACGCTGGACGCACCCGATACACCACTCAGTCAAATCGGCATGCTGTCCACCGCGGATCGAATCGAGCTCGACACCTTTGCTTTCGGAGGGCCGATTGATGCTTGATATGGCGCAGAACGTGACAGCCGACCTATTGGCTTCAGACATACCTGGTGATCGCACTGCGGTCGTATCGGAAGGCGGGGCTCTGCGCTACTCTGAGTTCGACGCTGCGGCGTACCATGTCGCGGAAGTGCTGCGCACCAAGGAAGTTCGTCGTGACGAGTGCGTCGCGGTCATCGTGCCCCGGTCGCCAGAGCTTGTCGTTGCGATCCACGGAATCCTGCGCGCGGGGGCCGCATACGTGCCCATCGACCCGGAGTACCCGAAGCTGCGCATTCGTACGATCATCGAAGAGTGCGGTGCCCGTGTTGTCGTGGCCGGAACAGAATTCGCAGAAATCATTGATGAACTCGGTGTCAGTCGCGTCGAACCGAGTACCGTCGGCGCCGATCCCGTCGAACCGGTCGCCTCGCCCGACGACTTGGCTTACGTCATATATACGTCAGGATCGACCGGCCGACCTAAGGGCGTGATGGTCGAGCACCGGTCGGTAGTGAACCGCCTGCGGTGGATGCAACGGCGGTACCCACTCGGCGCCGACGATGTGATCCTGCAGAAAACGCCGGTGACGTTCGACGTCTCCGTGTGGGAATTGATGTGGTGGGCGATGGCGGGTGCGCGCCTAGCGCTGCTCGAACCATGTGCTGAGCGCGATCCGCGCAAGATCGTCGCCGCAGTGCAGCGACACCGGGTCACGGTGATGCATTTCGTGCCGTCAATGCTTGGCCCCTTCCTGGATCAGCTGGAGGCGCAGCCTGACTCGATCCACCGGCTTACTTCATTGCGCACGGTGTTCTGCAGTGGGGAAGCGCTTACGCCGGCGCTGGTCGAGCGGTTCAACCGGGTGTTCGGCGCCATCGGGGTGCCGCGGCTGGTGAATCTCTACGGGCCAACCGAGGCGACGGTGGACGTGAGTTACTTCGACTGTCCTTCGGACGGGCCGGTAGATGTCGTCCCGATCGGAAAGCCGATCGACAACACCACATTGCTGGTTCTCGACGAGCGCAGAAACCCCTGCCCGGTGGGAGTGCCGGGTGAATTGAATATCGCCGGTGTGGGTCTGGCCCGCGGTTATCGCGGGCGCCCCGACTTGACAGCGCGTTCCTTCATCGAGGACCAATGTGTGCCTGGCGGCCGCCGTTACCGAACTGGCGACCTCGCCCGCTGGCGGTCGGACGGCAACCTCGAGTTTCTGGGTCGCATCGACGATGAAGTCAAGGTCCGTGGCAATCGGGTGAGCCTCGGCGAAGTCCAAGCCGCGATGGAGTCGTGTCCGGGTGTGCGGTCCGCGGTCGTGATAGCCGAACCGTCGGACACCCACGGTACCCACCTGATCGGCTATCTGGTCGGAGAGTTCGTGTCCCTCGTTCAACTCGGCGACCACCTGGCACAGCGGCTACCCACGTACATGATTCCCACCAACTTCGTCCAATTGAACGCGCTCCCCCTCACGACGAGCGGCAAGGTGAATCGTCGGGCGCTGCCCCGGCCCGGCGCGCCGGATCGATCGGCGGTCGCGCCGCGTACTCCGGCCGAGGCGGCGCTGGTGGACGTGTTCGCCTCGGTTCTCAAGGTGGACTCTGTAGGCGTGTATGACAATTTCTTCACTGTTGGCGGAGATTCGATCCTTGCCCTCGCCGTGCGCAGCGAGTCAGAAAAGCGCGGCATAGCTTTCGACATCGAGGAACTGTTCGCCCGACCTACGGTTGCCGAACTGGCCGAGTCGAGTTCGCGGCTGACGACGGCGGAGCCGCATGGCGTCACGGACGCGTTCGCAATGCTCCCTCTAATCGATCGCGCGTCGGTGCATGACGCCGAGGATGCGTTCCCCGCGACCGGGTTACAACTCGGAATGTTGTTCCACAGCATCGAGCGTGCCGAATCGACGATGTACAAGGACGTCTTTCGATACCGCGTAGCGATGCCGTGGCACGAAGAGGAGTTCACCGGCGCGTTCGATCGGCTGGTCGAGCGGCACCCCGCGCTACGGTCGTCGTTTGAACTGAACCAACATTCGGTGCCGTTGCAGGTCGTCAGGTCAGCAGTGCCACGAGCTTTCGACGTCGTGACCGGAGCCGGCGATGCGGATGTCAAGGACTACATGGCCGCCGGGCAGAGGCAAACGTATGACTTTCGCTCCGGCCCGCTCTACAGCCTGCGCGTGTTTGTACGGGTTGATGGCGCCGACCTGGTCTTCGCATTCCATCATGCACTTCTGGACGGCTGGAGTGTCGCAAATCTCATCCGCGAACTGTTGCAGGACTATCTGGTCAGCCTCGGCCTCGACCTGCCGCCGATCAACACCGAGCCGTACTCGGCCACCATGCTCGCCGAGTATGTCCGCGCTGAGAGGGAGGCGCTCGAAACTCCTGCTGCGCAAGAGTTCTGGCGTCGTGCAATGGCCGGATCGTGCGCAACCTCGCTGGAATCCTATTGTGCCTATGAAGCACCGACGACCGTCGACTCGGTTGTGACTGTCACGATTCCCCAGTGGCTGGAGGATGCCGCTCGACAACTCGCAATCTCTCGTGACATACCGATCAAGTCGCTCCTGCTCGCCGCGCATTGCATTACCCTACAAAGACTCTCGGGTGAAGCGGACGTCACGACCGGGCTTGTCACCCACGGTCGGCCTGGCCGTGCCGGGGCCGAAGTGGCCGCCGGACTGTTCCTTAACACGATTCCGATCCGGCTGAACGTCGCACCGACGACGTGCCTGGAGGCCGTCGAACACATTGCCCGATTGGAGCGTGCGGGCCACCGTTATCGACGTTACCCGTTGCAGGCGATGCAATCTGATGCGGGCCGTCCGCTGTTCAACACGGCGTTCAATTTCGTCAACTACCATCATTTCGCCGAGTTGGCCAGTGCCACCGGGGTCGAACTGCTCGACTTCGAGGTGTACGAGCAGACGAACTTCGCTCTGCTCGTGACCGCCGGCATCGACCCGCGCACCGGGCGGCTGTTCGTACGCGTCAACGGCGATCCGGTAAGCGTCACGGCCGCGCAAGCGCGCGAATACGCGATCGCGTTCATGCGTGTGCTGGCGGCGATTGTTCGCGCACCCGACCGGGCCCTCGATGTGAACGCCAATGAGTTGACTGCTCCTGACGTCACGCAACTTCTCGCCCAGCAGGCGGCGGAAAAACCCGATGCGGTTGCGCTGGTCGACGACAGCCAAACGTGGACCTACGCTGAATTGGACGGCGGCGCAGATCGAATCGCCGCCGCCTTGCTCGCCGCCGGCATGCCGCCAGGAGCGCGCGTCGGCGTGATGCTGGATCGTTCCCCGGAGCTCATCGCAACTGTTCTAGGTGTTCTGAAGGCGGGCGCAGCCGTCGTACCGCTTGCCGTGAGCTACCCGCACGCCCGCATCGACGCGATGATCCAGCAGGCGAGGCCATTCCGCGTGATCTCTGACATCGCCGAGGTCCGCCACCTTCTCGAAACGCCTGAAACATGCGTGCTCCCGGCAATCGATCCGAACAGCGCGGCATATGTATTGTTCACGTCCGGCTCGACCGGCGAGCCGAAGGGCGTCACAATGCCCCACCGCGCGCTGGCCAATCTGATCGCATGGCAGAATCGACAGACTTCTGGTGCGGTTGGTGGCTCGACCCTGCAGTTCGCGCCACTGTCGTTCGACGTGTCGTTCCAAGAGATCTTCTCGACGCTGGGCGGTGGCGGCACCTTACGGTTATTGTCGGAGGCGCATCGCAAGGATCCGGCGGCGCTGGTGCGCCTCGTCGCCGCCGAGGGTATTGAGCGAGTCTTCCTTCCGTTCGTCGCATTGCAGGCGTTCGCCGAGGCTGCCTGTTCCACCTGCACGTGGCCGGCGTCGCTGCGCGTGCTGATCTCGTCGGGCGAGCAACTGCGGGTGACGCCGGAGATCCGCCGGTTGTGCGCCTGGTCACCAGGTGTGCTGCTGGAGAACCAATACGGCCCGACCGAAACGCATGTGGCGGCCAGCTACCCCATGACCGGCTCGCCGGAAGACTTTCCAATGCTGCCGCCGATCGGCACCGCGATCGATGGCGCGACGCTTGCGGTCATCGGACCAGACCTACGCCCGCGGCCGCCGGGTGTTAAGGGCGAGATCTGCATCGGCGGCCGTTGTGTCGCATTGGGTTACGAGGGACGGCCCGATCTGACCGCAGAGCGGTTCGTTCGGGTCGGTGACCCGCCCGCCACGATGTACCGAACCGGCGACGTCGGCCGAGAGCTACCCGGCGGCGACATCGTTTGCCTCGGGCGCGTCGACACTCAAGTGAAAGTACGCGGCTTTCGCGTCGAATGCGCTGAAGTCGAGATCGCGATCAAGCGCTTGTACGACAACGTGATCCGCGCGGCAGCGGTCGTTGCCCGCCGACTCGACACGATCGATTCCGTGCTGGTGGCCTACCTCGTAGGCGACAGCGACGCAGTCGATGCTAATGGGATTCGAGCGCGGCTGCGCAGTGTGCTGCCGGAGCACATGGTTCCGGAACGCTTCGTCTGGCTCGACGAACTCCCGCTCGCCCCTAGCGGCAAACGTGACGATAAGGCGCTGCGTGAATTGCCCTTGCCGCATGACGCCAATGAATCCGAGGGCATCCCGCCGCGCAACGGGCGGGAGCGGGCGATCGCGGACATCATGGCGGAGTTCGCCGGCGCTGCAAGCTTCACCGCGGATACCAACTTCTTCGATGCAGGTGGCACGTCGATTGGCGCGATGCGGGTGATAATGGCGATCTCGCGTTCCTGCGGTGTGGAGATTCCGCTCGACGCGTTCGTCGCTGCCCCGACCGCGGCCGATCTTACCCGGTTGATAACGACCGG
>Ga0068858_100001763_pt1 | contig 22066 bp, 24 predicted proteins | sample KBSSwiS12_FD_66589 | JGI IMG/M metagenome (GOLD analysis project Ga0068858, IMG submission 66589) | Switchgrass rhizosphere microbial communities from Kellogg Biological Station, Michigan, USA - KBS Switchgrass S1-2 | ecosystem: Host-associated > Plants > Roots > Rhizosphere > Soil ...
ACGCCGACGTGCTGCACCACGACCGGCATCCCGCGTACGTGCTCTTCCTCGAGATCGATCCCGCGCTCGTCGACGTGAACGTGCATCCGGCGAAGAGCGAGGTCCGCTTCCGCGACTCGAGTGCCGTGCACCAGTTCGTCTTCCACACTTTGTCGCGCGCTCTCTCCACGCCGGGCGTTCACCAGAAGCCGGGGACAGGGCCCGGTCTTCTACCAGGCGGGCAACCGGGATCTGTCCCCGGTTTTGCGTTTCCGCAGCAAGGCGCGTTCGCGATGGCGCAGCCCGCGTCGGCATACGCGTCGATGTTCGAGACCGCCGTGGCCGATGAGCGGCGCGTCGCCGCCAGCGCCGCGGAGCCGACGCAATCGCCGCCGCTCGGCTATGCGCTCGCGCAGCTGCATGGCGTCTACGTGCTCGCGCAGAATGCCGCGGGACTGGTCGTCGTGGACATGCACGCCGCGCACGAGCGCATCGTGTACGAGGGCCTCAAGGAGGCGCTGGACGCGACGACGCTTCCCTCCCAGCCCCTGCTGGTGCCGATCTCGGTCACCGCCACGCCGGAGGAGATCGAGCAGGCCACGAACGGGCGCGCGGAGCTGGAGACCCTGGGCTTCGACGTCGCGGCCTCGGGCCCGCGCGAGCTCCTGATTCGCGCCGTCCCGGCGCTCCTCGCCGACCTCGACGCCTCGGGACTCTTGCGCTCGGTGCTGCGCGAGATGGGCGAGTTCGGCGCCTCGCGCGTCCTGGTGGAGCGCCGCAACGAGCTGCTCTCCACCATGGCGTGCCACGCCGCGGTGCGCGCGAACCGCACGCTCACGATCGCGGAGATGAACGCGCTGCTGCGGCAGATGGAGCGCACGGAGTTCGCCGGCAGCTGCAACCACGGCCGCCCCACCTGGGTGCAGTTCCCGATGGCGGACCTCGACCGGTTGTTCATGCGGGGGCGGTGAAGGCGATCTTCGTCCTCGGTCCCACCGCGAGCGGCAAGACCGCGGTGGCCCTGGCCCTCGCGAGGCGACTTCCCATCGAGGTGGTGAGCGTCGACTCGGCGCAGGTCTACCGCGGCATGGACGTGGGCACCGCGAAGCCCGACGCCGTGGAGCGCGCCGCCGCGCCGCACCACCTCGTCGACATCGTCGATCCCACCGAGAGCTACTCCGCCGGGCGCTTCCGCGACGACGCGATGCGCCTCGTGAACGAGATCCACGCGCGCGGGCGCGTGCCGGTGCTGGCCGGCGGGACGATGCTCTACTTCCGCGCGCTCACGTCGGGAATCGCGGAGCTGCCGCGCGCCGACGCCGTCACGCGGGCGGACATCGCCGATCGCGCCAGGCGCCAGGGTTGGCCGGCGCTGCACGCGGAGCTCGCGCAGGTGGACCCCGAAAGCGCCGCCCGCATCGGACCCACGGACCCGCAACGCATCCAGCGCGCGCTCGAGGTCTGGCAGCTCACCGGCGTTGCGCTATCGCGCCTCCAGGAAAATCGCGAGCCGCGGCCCCTGCCGTTCGAGGCGTTGCAGGTCGCGCTCGAGCCTTCGGACCGCAAGGTGCTGCATGCGCGCATCGCCGAGCGCTTCCGCGCGATGCTGGATGCGGGACTGGTGGCGGAGCTCGAGGGATTGCGAAAGCGCTACGAACTCTCGGCGGGCCTGCCGTCGATGCGCTCGGTGGGCTACCGCCAGGCGTGGGACACGTTGGAGGGAAACGCGCGGCTCGAGACGCTGGCCGATCGCGGCATCGCGGCCACGCGGCAGCTGGCGAAGCGCCAGCTCACGTGGCTGAGGTCGATGGAAACGCTGGAGCGATACGACTGCCTGCGGAAGGATCTCGCCGAGGCCGTGACGGCAAGGGTCGAGCGCTTCCTCGGCGCCTGACCCTCACCAGGAGGTCGCTCAGTCCTCGCCGTGGTACTTGAAGCTCACCTTGAGCTTGGCGCGATAGACCAGCTTGCTGCCCTCGATCTTCACGTCGAGCTTGTCGACCTCGGCGACGCGCAGGTCGCGCAGGCTGCGCGAGGCGGTCTTGATGCCGTTCTCGGCGGCGTCAGCGAACGATGTGGTGCTGGTGCCCACGATCTCGATGACTTTGTAGACGGCGGAATTGTCCTTGCCCTTCTTGGCCATACGCTCCTCCTGTGGGGTTTCTTGGCGGGTTCTTGCGCAGGTTTCCCGCCCAATATACCGCTACCGGCGATCGCGCACCGTGACCCCGGCCCCGCCCTCGGCGAACGTGATGTCGAGCGCCGCTCCCGGTTCGAGACCGGCGCTGGAATGGCGCACGTGGCCGTCGGCGTCGCGCACGATGCTGTAGCCGCGGCCCAGCACCTGCGTGGGATCGAGGTGCGCGAGGTGCCGCGAGACGCGCTCGAGATCGCGGCGCAGGGCCGGGATGTCGATCGCACGCCGCAGGCGCCGCGCGAACTGCGCCAGCCGCTCGCGATCGCGCGCGAGGCGCTGGGACGGCGTGAGGAGGCGGCGCGCGAGGCCGTCCAGCCGCTGCGCGCGCACATCGAGGCTGCGTCGCGCATCGCGCGCAAGCCGTCGCCTGAAGCCCGCCACCGCCTCGCCGAGCGCCTCGCTGTCGGGGCTCGCGGCGACCGCGGCCGCGGTCGGCGTCGCAGCGCGCACGTCGGCGACGAAGTCGGCGATGGTGAAGTCGGTCTCGTGGCCCACGCCGCTCACCACCGGGATCGGGCACGCGGCGATGGCGCGCGCGACCCCTTCCTCGTTGAAGGCCCACAGGTCCTCGAGGCTGCCGCCCCCGCGACCCACGATGAGCACGTCGCACTCGCGCCGCGCCCCGGCGGCGGCGATCGCGCGGGCCACCTGGGCGCCCGCACCTTCACCCTGGACCTGCGCCGGGTAGAGGATCACCGGGACCATGCGCGCGCGGCGCCCCAACGTCGTCAGGAGGTCGCGCAGCGCCGCGGCCTGGGGCGAGGTGACGATCCCGATCGCGCGTGGAAAGCGTGGAAGCGGGCGCTTGCGTGACGCGGCGAAAAGGCCTTCGGCCTCGAGCTTCGCCTTCAGCCTTTCGAACGCCTCGTACAGCGCGCCGAGGCCGGCCTTGCGGATCTCCTCGATCACGAGCTGGAAGCTGCCGCGCTGCTCGTAAAGCGTCACGCGCGCGCGCACCTCGACCTTCATTCCGTCGACCGGCTTGAAGTCCAGGAACTGCGCGCGGCGGGCGAACATCGCGCAGTCGACCTGCGCGTTCGGATCCTTGAGGCAGAAGTACCAGTGCCCGGAGGCGGCCTTCTTCACCCCCGAGAGCTCCCCGGATACCCAGAGGAGCTCGAACTGGTTCTCCAGCAGCGCCCGGACGCGCTGGTTCAGCTGGGAAACCGAGAGGACGGGGTCGGGCGGTGCGAAGAGGTCACGCATTGGAGCCGGAATGGTAATGGAAGGCGGCGAAAGGGCTGCGTAGGACAGCGTGACGGGCGGGCGTAGGACGACCGGAAGGGCTTCGTAGGAGTCTGGCGGGGGCCTTTTCACCCCGGGGCGGGACCGAATGCACTATCCACCGTAGAGGGAAAACCGGCGTGCGCCAGAGTGAAAATAGGCTGTCGCACACGCTTGACAGGGGAAAAATTTTATAAGTCTTTGATTCGAAGGTTAAAACAGGCACCGCTCAATTCTTGAGCAGAATTGAAAAAAGCCTTTGCGAAGCAACACTTGGACAACTCGCCGGAAACTCCTCCACAGGCTTATCCACAGGCTCTGTGGATGATTCGCCACGCCAGTGACGTCCGCAGGAGACACTTCCGTTTGGCTTACATCAACCTGATGCCCCAAGGTGCCACGAGCGCGTCCCGGCGGAGTCGCAACGGATTTTCCAACGCTTCAAGCGGTTCGCGTCACGGCTTGTGGCACGCGTCGCGGAGCCGCACAAGACCTTGTGGAATCAACCACCGCGGGCTAAAGTGCCCTCCGTTTACCGAAGGAGCGTCAAGCGAGTGCTGTCGATCATCGAAGCGGCCGGCTGGCCGATCTGGCTCATCATCATCACGTCCGTCATCGCCCTCGCCATCATCGGCGAGCGGTTCTGGTCCCTCAGGACCGCGCTCGTCGCCCCGCGTGACGTGCTGCCCGCGACGATCCGCGAGTACCAGGCGAAGGGCGTCACCCAGGACCTCGTGAACCGGCTGCAGAAGGGCCCGCTCATCGGGCGCATCTTCGCGGCCGCGCTCGTGAACGAGAAGAGCTCGCGCGAGGTGATCAAGGACGCGGTCGAGGATGCGGGCCGCGCCGTCGGCCTCGAGCTCGAGCGCTTCCTCAACACCCTCGGCACCATCGCCACCATCTCCACGCTGCTCGGCCTCTTCGGCACCATCGTGGGCATGATCGAGATCTTCGGCTCCCAGAATCCCACCACGGGCGGCGGCAATCCGGCGCAGCTCGCCCACGGCATCTCGGTCGCGCTCTACAACACGCTCTTCGGCATCGGCGTGGCGATCCCGGCGGTGATCTTCTACCGCCACTTCCGCAACCGCGTTGATGTCCTGGTGGTCGACATGGAAAGCCAGGCGATCAAGCTCATCGAGATCATCCACGGCGAGCGCCGCGCATGAACTTCCGGCGGGGCCGGCAGCGCGAGGAGCTGGAGATCAACCTGATTCCGTTGATCGACATCCTCATCGTCATCCTGATCTTCCTGTTCCTCACGACGACCTACAGCCGCTTCGCCGAGCTGCAGATCAACCTGCCCGAGGCGTCGGCCAACGCCTCGGCCGAGAAGCCCGCGATGTTGTCGATCGCGGTGGACGCGACGGGCAAGTACGCGATCAACGGCATCACGACGCCGTACAGCAACGCCCAGACGTTCGCCGGCGCCATGCGCGAGGCGGCGAAGGGCGCCAAGGAGCCCATCATCGCCATCAGCGCCGACGCCAAGGCCACGCACCAGGCGGTGGTGAACGTCATGGAAGCCGCGCGCCTGGCCGGCTACAACCACATCTCGTTCACGACTCAGACGCGGCGGTAGTGCGAGACTGGGTACAGTCCGAGTGGGAGCGCCTCGGGGGCCTCGCGCTGGTGCTCCTGCCCTTCACGTTGCTCTTCGGCGCCGCGACCTGGCTGCGCCGGGCGCTCTACGCCATGCGCGTGTTGCCGCGCTGGCGGGCTCCCATCCCCGTCGTGGTCGTGGGCAACATCAGCGTCGGCGGCACCGGCAAGACGCCGCTCACGCTCGCGATCCTCGACCTCCTGCAGGCGAAGGGCTTCACGCCCGGTGCGATCGCGCGCGGCTACGGCCGGGTGCCTCCGCGCGAAAACGATCCCCACGGCGTGGTGCGCGTCTATCCCGACCTCGCCACGCCCGAGCTCTTCGGCGACGAGCCGGTGGTGATCGCGCGGCGCTCGCGCGTGCCGGTGTACATCTCGCCCGACCGGCCGGCGGCGGCGCGAGCCTTGGTCTCCGCGCATCCGGAGGTCGATGTGCTGGTGAGCGACGACGGCCTGCAGCACTACGCGCTGGATCGCGACGTGGAGCTCGCGGTCGTGGATGGCGAGCGAGGCTTCGGCAACGGCCTGCTGCTCCCCTCGGGACCGCTGCGGGAGCCGGTCTCGCGCCTCAAGCGCGTCGACGCGGTGGTGGTGAATGGCGGCTCGTCGGACACTCGCTGGAACGAGCACCAGTTCGCGATGCGGCTGGGGGCCGAGCGCTTCTCGAGCCTCACGTCGAACCAGGAGGTGGCGCCGCAGGAGTTCGCCCTCATGGCCCGCGGCCGGCAGGTGATCGCGGTGGCCGGCATCGGCCATCCGCCGCGCTTCTTCGAGCACCTGCGCGCCCTCGGCGTCGTGGCGCGCAGCGTGGCCTTCCCCGACCACTACGGCTACCAGGCGAGCGACCTGCGCTTCCCCGGCGCCGAGGTGATCGTCATGACCGAAAAGGATGCCGTAAAATGCGCCGCATTCGCCGACGCGCGCATGTGGTACCTGAGTGTCGCCGCGCAGCTGCCGCGCGAATTCGAAGAATTCCTCCTCACCCGCATCTCCCAGGCACGCGCCAAACCCGATGGATCCGAAGCTGCTTGAAATCCTGGTGTGCCCGCTCTGCAAGGGCCCGCTCGCATGGAAGAAGGACGCCGCCGAGCTCGTGTGCAAGGCCGACCGCCTCGCCTTCCCCGTGAAGAACGGCATCCCGGTGATGCTCGAGGACGAGGCGCGCGCGCTTCCCGCCGACGAGGAAGCCTGAGCTGGAGCGGCTCTCCTTCAAGGTCGTGATCCCGGCGCGCATGCGCTCCACGCGCCTGCCGGGGAAGATGCTCGCCGACGTGGGCGGCAAGCCCCTCGTCGCGTGGGCGGGGCAGCGCGCCCGCGAGAGCGGGGCGGACCAGGTCGTGATCGCCACCGACCACCAGTCGATCGCCGACGCGCTCGCGCGCCTCGGCTTCCACGTCTGCACCACCTCGCCCGACCACGCGACCGGCACCGACCGGATCGCGGAGGCGGTGACGCTGCTCGGCTTCGCGCCCGACACGATCGTCGTGAACGTGCAGGGCGACGAGCCGCTCATCGATCCGAAGCTCATCCGCAAGGTCGCCTCGGAGCTGGCGCTGCGTCCCGCCGCCTCGATCTGCACCGCCGTGCACCCGATCGACTCGGCCGCGACCTTCTTCGACCCGAACGTCGTGAAGGTCGTGATCGACACCAACGGCTACGCGCAGTATTTTTCCCGCGCGCCCATTCCCTACGCGCGCGACGAGTTCGCGAAGTCGCGCGACCGCCTGCCCGAGGGCTTCCCCGCCTTCCGCCACATCGGCATCTACGCCTATCGCGTGCGCTACCTGCTGGAGTACGCGCAGCTCTCGCCCACCGGCGCCGAGCGGTTCGAGGCGCTGGAGCAGCTGAGGGCCCTCGGGCACGGCCACCGCATCGCCGTGGCGTTCTGGGATTCCCCGATGGAGCCGGGGGTGGACACCCCCGAGGATCTGGAAAGAGTGCGAAGCCGGTTATCCGACGGCTGAGCGGGGACAGACCCCGGTTCATACGCTTGGGGTCTGTCCCCGGTTTTCACTCCCGTATAATTATCGGCTGCACAAAATCGACCCTCGGGGGATTGCGGATGCGGCTGATTCTGCTGGGAGGACCGGGCGCCGGAAAGGGCACCCAGGCGGGCTTCATCACGCAGCGATACGGCATTCCGCAGGTCTCCACCGGCGACATGCTTCGCGCCGCGGTGAAGGCGGGCACGCCGCTCGGCCTCGCGGCCAAGCAGATCATGGATCGCGGCGACCTGGTCTCCGACGAGATCATCATCGGGCTGGTGAAGGAGCGCATCAAGGCGCCGGATTGCGTGAAGGGCTTCCTCTTCGACGGCTTCCCGCGGACGATCCCGCAGGCCGAGGCGATGAAGGTCGCCGGGGTGCCGATCGAGCACGTGGTCGAGATCTACGTGAGCGACGCCACCATCATCGAGCGCATGTCGGGCCGGCGCGTGCACGTGGCCTCGGGCCGCACCTACCACATCAAGTACAACCCGCCGAAGAAGGAAATGACCGACGACGTCACCGGCGAGCCGCTCGTGATCCGAAAGGACGACGAGGAGGCGACGGTCCGCAACCGCCTCGAGGTCTATCACCGCCAGACCGAGCCCCTGGTCGCGTACTACGACAAGTGGGCCTCCACCGGCGACCCGCGCGCCCCGAAGTACCACCGCATCGACGGCCTGGGCAAGGTCGAAGAGGTGCGCGACCGCGTCTTCGCAGCGCTCGGATAACCACGCATGCCACGTAACGCCTTTTACGCACAGTCCGGCGGGGTGACCGCCGTCATCAACGCGAGCGCCGCCGGTGTCATCGAGACCGCGCGCAAGCACAAGAAGCAGATCGGCAGGGTCTACGCCGGCCGCAACGGCATCATCGGCGCGCTCACCGAGGACCTCATCGACACCAGCAAGGAGACGTCCGCCGCGATCCGCCAGCTGCGCGAGACGCCGGGCGGCGCCTTCGGTTCCGCGCGCTACAAGCTCAAGTCCATCGAGAAGAACCTGCGCGAGTACGAGCGCCTGGTGGAAGTCTTCAAGGCGCACGACATCGGCTACTTCTTCCTGAACGGCGGCAACGACTCCGCCGACACCTGCCTCAAGGTGTCGCAGCTCGCCGAGAAGATGGGCTACCCGCTCACCGCGGTGCACGTGCCCAAGACCGTCGACAACGACCTGCCGATCACCGACTGCTGCCCGGGCTTCGGCTCCGTCGCCAAGTACGTCGCCACCTCCATGCTGGAAGCGGGCTTCGACGTCGAGTCCATGGCCAAGACCTCGACCAAGGTCTTCATCATGGAAGTGATGGGGCGCCATGCCGGCTGGATCACCGCCGCCATGGGCCTCGCGCAGGGCAAGCCCGGCACGGCGCCGCACCTCCTGCTCTTCCCCGAGATCCCGTTCGACGAGGAGGCCTTCCTCGCCGCCGTGAAGCGCAACGTGGACCAGTACGGCTACTGCGCGGTCGGCGTCTCCGAGGGACTGCACGACCGGGATGGCAAGTTCCTCGCCGAGTCGGGCCTCAAGGACGCCTTCGGCCACGCGCAGCTGGGCGGTGTCGCCCCGCGCATCGCCGAGCTGGTGCGCGGCAAGCTCAACCTCAAGCACCACTGGGCCGTGGCCGACTACCTGCAGCGCGCCGGGCGCCACATCGCCTCGAAGACCGACCTCGAGCAGAGCTACGCCGTCGGCAAGGCCGCGGTGGAGTACGCGATCAAGGGCATGAACAGCGTCATGCCCACCATCGTGCGCACCTCGAGCAAGCCGTACCGCTGGAAGATCGGCGTCGCCAACCTCTCCGACGTCGCCAACGTCGAGAAGAAGATGCCGCGCGACTTCATCACCGAGGACGGCTTCCACATCACGCAGAAATGCCGCAACTACCTCGCCCCGCTGATCGCGGGCGAGGCGCCACCGAAGTTCGAGAACGGGCTGCCGCGCTACGTGCGGCTGAAGAACGCCGCCGTGAAGAAGAAGACCCCGGAATTCAAGCTGTAGAAACCGCCTCACCGCACTCACACAAAAAACTGGGAGAAGCACCATGTTGAACAACGCAATCCTCTTGGCGCTCGTCTGCGGGGCCATCGCCCTGCTGTACGGGGGAATCACGGCCGCGTGGATCCTCAAGCAGCCGGACGGCAACGACCGCATGCGCGAGATCGCAGCCGCCGTGCAGACCGGGGCCAAGGCCTACCTCAACCGCCAGTACACGACCATCGGCATCGTCGGCGTCGTGCTGTTCGTCGTCATCGGCTTTGTCCTCGGCTGGACCACCGCGTGCGGCTTCGCCATCGGGGCGGTTGCCTCGGGTGCGGCGGGCTACATCGGCATGAACGTGTCGGTCCGCGCGAACGTGCGCACGGCGGAAGCCGCGCGCCGCGGCATCGGACCGGCGCTCGAGATCGCCTTCAAGGGCGGCGCCATCACAGGCATGCTCGTGGTCGGCCTCGGCCTGCTCTCCGTCGCGGGCTTCCTGTGGTTCCTCAAGACCACCGACGGCACGGCGATGAAGATGTCGGACGTCGTGAAGCCGCTCATCGGCCTCGCGTTCGGCTCCTCGCTGATCTCGATCTTCGCGCGCCTGGGCGGCGGCATCTTCACGAAGGGCGCCGATGTCGGCGCCGACCTCGTGGGCAAGGTCGAAGCCGGCATCCCCGAGGACGACCCGCGCAACCCCGCCGTGATCGCCGACAACGTGGGCGACAACGTGGGCGACTGCGCGGGCATGGCGGCCGACCTTTTCGAGACGTACGCGGTCACCATCATCGCGACCATGGTGCTGGGCGCGCTCACGCTGCCGGCGCAGGCCGAGGCGGCCGTGACCTACCCGCTCGTCCTGGGCGGGGTCTCGATCATCGCCTCGATCATCGGCACGTATTTCGTGAAGACGGCCCAGGGCGGCAAGATCATGAACGCCCTCTATCGCGGCCTCGCCGTGGCGGGCGTGCTCTCGCTCGTGGCTTTCTACTTCGTGACGAACCACATGATGCGCGGCGCCGTCGGCGGCGATCCCATGGGCGTCTGGAAGCTCTGGGGCTGCTGCGTCGTGGGCCTGGTGCTGACGGGCCTCATGGTCTTCATCACCGAGTACTACACCGGCACCGACTTCGCTCCGGTGAAGCACGTCGCTGAAGCGTCGACCAAGGGTCACGCCACCAACATCATCGCGGGCATCGGCGTGTCCATGCGCTCGACCGCCTGGCCGGTGCTGGCGGTGTGCGTGGCGATCTGGGTGGCCTTCACGCTGGCCGGCCTGTTCGGCATCGCCATCGCCGCGACCTCGATGCTCTCGATGGCGGGCATCATCGTGGCGCTCGACGCCTACGGCCCGATAACCGACAACGCGGGCGGCATCGCCGAGATGGCCGAGCTGCCGAAGGAAGTGCGCAACGTGACCGACCCGCTGGACGCCGTGGGCAATACCACCAAGGCGGTGACCAAGGGCTACGCGATCGGCTCCGCCGGCCTCGCGGCGCTGGTGCTCTTCGCCGACTACACGCACAAGCTGGAGGAGATGAACCGCCACATCAGCTTCGACCTCTCCAACCCGGCGGTGATCATCGGCCTCTTCGTGGGCGGCCTGATCCCGTACCTCTTCGGCGCGATGGCGATGGAGGCCGTCGGCCGCTGCGCCGGTTCGGTGGTGGAGGAAGTGCGCCGCCAGTTCCGCGAGATCAAGGGGATCATGGAAGGCACCGCCAAGCCCGACTACTCGCGCGCGGTGGACATGCTCACCAAGGGCGCGATCAAGGAGATGATGATCCCGTCGCTGCTGCCGGTGCTCTCGCCGATCGCCGTGGCGCTGGTCGTGGGCGCGCTGATGGGCAGGGACGCGGGCGTGCAGGCGCTGGGCGGCATGCTGATGGGCACGATCGTGACCGGCCTTTTCGTCGCGATCTCCATGTGCACGGGCGGCGGAGCGTGGGACAACGCCAAGAAGTACATCGAGGACGGGCACTACGGCGGCAAGGGCAGCGATGCCCACAAGGCCGCGGTGACGGGCGACACGGTGGGCGACCCCTACAAGGACACCGCCGGCCCGGCCGTGAACCCGCTCATCAAGATCATCAACATCGTGGCGCTGCTGATCGTGCCGCTGCTTTAGACGAATGGGGTCATTCACCCGGAGGGCCGCCTTGCGCGGCCCTTTTTCATGCGACCTTCTTGTCCTTCGTACGAGCGAGCGCTTTCTGCGCCACCGCGACCGAGATTCCGGGTGCCGCCGCGATGCGCAGCCACTGGGCGATCTGACGCGCCTCGCCGGGGGACAGGATGATGTAGTCGTTTTGCTGCCGCCTGCCGAAGAACCCGGCCTGCGGGACCAGGCTCGGCGGCTGGTAGGTGAGCGCGACCTTCTTGCCCGCGACCAGGACATCCCAGTTCTGCACCGTGCCCATGCACGGGCTGCCCTCGAGGTCCGGCGCTTCCTTCGTGTTCCACACGATGATGCGATAGATGCCGTAGATGATCGCGACGAACACGACCATCGTGGCCAGGAATGCGAACACGTCGGCCATTACCGGTCCGCCTCGCCTGCGGCGGTCTCGAGGATCTCGGCCAGCTTCGCGGCCTCGACCTGGTTCACCTCGAGGGTCCACGAAGGCAGCCACGGCGGCCCCATGGTCAGGCGCACGCGCCTCAGTCCGCCGGGCCCATGGACGCTGCGCCGGATGGCCAGCCGGACCCACCCGGGTCCGCCCTGGTTGATCTGCGACGCCCGCAGCGACCCCACGAGCTCCGAGCCCCACATCCTCGCGATGGAAAAGACGAGCCACCCCACGAGGACGACGAATCCCAGGATCGCGAACAGGGCTTCGATGAGCTTCATGCCGCGGATTCTATAATCGCGCCTCCATGAAAGTAATCGTCCTCGGTGCCGGCGTGGCCGGCCTTGCCTGCGCGTGGTACCTGTGGCGCGACGGGCACCAGGTGACCGTGGTCGAGCGCAACCGCGGCGTGGGGCTGGAGACGAGCTTCGCCAATGGGGGGCAGCTCTCGTACAGCTACGTGGCGCCGCTCGCCAGCCCCTCGGTGATCCCGAAGCTGCCGCCGTGGCTCCTGCGCCGCGACTCGCCGCTGCGCTTCAGGCCCGCGATCGATCCCGACCAGTGGCGCTGGTGCCTCGCGTTCCTCGCGGCCTGCAACCAGCGCACGGCCGACGAGACGACGCGCCGTCTCCTTCGGCTCGCGTTCTACAGCCGCGACCTCATGCATGAGCTGGTGCGCGAGCAGTCGATCGACTTCGACTACGTGCACAACGGCAAGCTCGTGGTGCACACGCAGAAGGAATCGTTCGAGTCGGCGGTGCGGCTGATGGAATACCAGCGCACCCTCGGGGCCGAGCAGCGCGCGCTCGATCCGCGGGAGTGCGTCGAGATCGAGCCGGCGCTGGCCGACATGTCGGGCCGCATCGTGGGCGCGATCCACACGCCCAGCGAGGAAGTGGGCGACACCTACAAATTCTGCAACGAGCTCGCGCGCCTCATGACCACCGGCCCCAATCCGGTCACGATCCACTACCGGGCGGAAGTGACGCGCCTGCTGCCGTGGCGAGGCAAGCTCATGGGCGTGGAGACGAGCGTGGGCGTCCTCGAGGCCGACCACTACGTGCTGGCCCTCGGCGCCAACGCGCCGTATCTAGTGAAGCCGCTGGGGATCCGGATTCCGGTCTATCCCCTCAAGGGATACAGCCTGTCGCTGCCGGTGCGCAACGCCGCCGCCGCGCCGCGCATCAGCGTTACCGATTTCAAGCGCAAGGTCGTCTATGCGCGCATCGGCGACGACCTGCGCGTGGCCGGGATGGCGGACCTCTCGGGCCGCCGCGCGGTGATCGACGTGGAGCGCATCGACCAGCTCGTGGACGAAGTCAGGAATACCTTTCCCCGCGCGACCGATTTCAGCGAGCTGCAGCCGTGGTGCGGCATGCGGCCGGCGACTCCGCGCGGCACGCCCATCCTGGGCTCCACGAAGCATGCGAACCTGTGGCTGGACGTGGGCCACGGCGCGCTGGGCTTCACCCTGGCGCTGGCGACCGGCCGCATCGTGGCCGACCTCGCCGCGGGACGCGCCTCGCGGATCCCGCTCGACGGATTTACATTGCACTGAAGGAGAGAAGAGAGATGGATTTCTATACCGGACATGGATCGCCTTACGGCTGGCGCGTGTGGCTGGCGCTCGAGCTGAAGAAGGTTCCCCACAACGTGAAGATCATGTCGTTCCAGGCGGGCGACACGCGCAAGCCCGAGTTCGTGGCGCTCAACCCGCGCCACACGGTGCCCACGATCGTCGAGGACGACGGCCAAGTGCTATGGGAGTCGCTCGCGATCCTCGAGTACCTGGACGAGAAGTACCCGGCGGCGCCGAAGCTCTACCCGGGGGATGCCAAGTCGCGCGCCCGCGTGCGCCGCCTCATCCAGGAGATGGAGGGCTACCTCGACAAGGAGGGCATCGATCCCATCACCACCGAGTTCTTCGGCAAGGACGGCGCGCCTCCCGATGCGGTGCGCGTCGAGCAGGCCAGGAAGCGCCTCGGCGAGGAGCTCGAGTATTTCGCGAAGGAGATCCGCGGCAAGTTCATCGCGGGCGACGAGCCCTCCGCGGCCGACCTCGTGCTTTACCCGTGGTACGGCTACGTGAAGCGCATCACCTTCCGCAAGCCGGAGACGAAGCTCACCGACCTGGTGCCGCCGGCGATGAAGGCGTGGGCCGAGCGCATCGAGGCGTGGCCGTTCTACGACAAGACGTTCCCGGCGCACTGGAGATGACCTTCAGGCTTCACGGGACGGACGGTGCCGCGCGCCGCGGCACCCTCACGCTCGCCCACGGCTGCGTCGAGACGCCGGCGTTCATGCCGGTAGGGACCTACGGCACCGTCAAGGCGATGAGCCCGGCCGAGCTCGTGGAGGACGGCGCCGAGATCGTGCTGGGCAACACGTTCCACCTCTGGCTGCGTCCGGGCCTCGACGTGATCCGTGCGCACGGAGGCCTGCATCGCTTCATGGCGTGGAAGGGACCGATCCTCACGGACTCCGGCGGCTTCCAGGTGTTCAGCCTGGGCGCGCTGCGGAAGCTTTCGGAGGAGGGTGTCGCATTCCAGTCGCCGGTGAACGGCGACAGGATGTTCCTCACGCCCGAGGAATCGATGGCGATCCAGCGCACGCTCGACTCCGACATCGTGATGATCTTCGACGAGTGCACCGGCTACCCGGCGACACGCGAGCAGGCGGGCGATTCCATGCGCTTGTCGCTGCGGTGGGCCGAGCGTTCGAAGCGCGCGCATGAAGGGAACACGAACCTCCTCTTCGGCATCGTGCAGGGCGGCATGTACGAGGACCTTCGCGACGAGTCGCTCGAGGGGCTCGAGCGCATCGGCTTCGACGGCTACGCGATCGGCGGGGTCTCCGTGGGCGAGCCGAAGGAAGACATGGCGCGCATCGTGGCGCACACCGCGCCGCGGCTGCCCGCCGACCGGCCGCGCTACCTCATGGGCGTGGGCACGCCCGAGGACATCGTCGAGGCGGTCTCGGCCGGCATCGACATGTTCGACTGCGTGCTGCCCACCCGGAACGCGCGCAACGGCTGGCTGTTCACGCGGCGCGGAGACGTCAAGATCAAGAACGCGCGCCACCGCGAGGACACGGGGCCGCTCGATCCGCAGTGCGCCTGCTACACCTGCCGCAATTTCTCCCGCGCCTACCTGCACCACCTGCACCGCGCCAACGAGATCCTGGGCGCGCGCCTCAATACCATCCACAACCTGCACTACTACCTGGAGCTCATGGCGGGCCTGCGCCGGGCCATCGAGACTAGGTCCCTCGGCGCTTTCAGGAAGGATTTCGAGGCCGGCCGCATGCTAGAATCACGGGCTGACTGACGGCGTTAATTCCCTGTCGATTCAAACATTTCCGTCCGGAGTTCCAATCCAATGATCGGTACCGCATACGCCCAGGCCGCGGGGTCCTCGCCGCAGGGCGCAGACAGCTTGATGGGGATGCTCCCCATCATCCTGATGTTCGTGATCCTGTACTTCCTCATGATCCGTCCCCAGATGAAGAAGGCGAAGGAGACCAAGACGATGCTCGACGCCCTGCAGAAAGGCGACGAGGTCATCGCCGTCGGCATTCTCGGCAAGATCTCGAAGATCAACGACAACTACGTGAGCCTCGAGATCGCCCCCAACACCACCATCCAGGTGCAGAAGCAGGCGGTCACGACATTGCTGCCGAAAGGCACGATCAAGGACGCCCAGTAAGGCAGTCATGAACAAGTATCCGATGTGGAAGTACGCGATCATCGCGATCGCGCTGGTCGTGAGCCTGCTCTACGCCGCGCCCAACATGTTCCAGGAGGTGCCCGCGATCCAGGTCTCGGGCGCCCGCGCGACCGTCAAGGTCGACGCCACCCTCAAGTCGACGATCGAGGACGCCCTCAAGGCGGCCAACCTCGCGCCCGACGACACGGAGATGGACGAGCAGGGCATCCGGTTCCGCTTCAGGGACGGCGACACCCAGCTCAAGGCCCGCGACGTCGTCCAGTCGAAGGTGGGCCCGAATTACGTGGTGGCGCTCACCCTCATGCCGTCCACGCCGCACGTCATGCAGGTCGTGGGCGCCAAGCCCATGAGCCTCGGCCTCGACCTCCGCGGCGGCGTGCACTACCTGATGCAGGTCGACCTCAAGGCGGCCGCCAACAAGTTCTTCGAGCGCTACCAGAGCGACGTCCGCGGCCTGCTGCGCGACAAGAAGGTGCGTTATTCCGGCATCTCCCGCGAGCCCGACCGCCAGCGCGGCGGCGACCAGATCATCGTCCGCTTCACCGAGCCCGAGCAGCGCGCGGCGGCGATGAAGCTCCTCTCGAGCGAGATGCCCGACCTGGTGCTGCGCGAGCAGGAAGGCAACGGCGAGTCCTCGATCGTCGCGACCGTGAAGCCCGAGGTCGTCAAGAAGGACTCGGACCTCGCCGTCCAGCAGAACATCCAGACGCTGCGCAACCGCGTGAACGAGCTGGGCATCGCCGAGCCGATCGTGCAACAGCAAGGCCCCGACCGCATCGTGGTCGAGCTCGCCGGCTGCCTCGACCCCGCCCGGTGCAAGGACATCATCGGCCGCACCGCGACGCTGGAAGTGCGCCTCGTCGCCGAGGAATACGCGGCGGGTCCGGGCCAGGACGCGTTCTCCCAGTACAAGGACCAGCCGGCGCCGTTGAGCGCCGACAAGTTCCTCGACCAGGAAGGCCGCCCGGTGCTGCTCAAGAAGCAGGTGGTCATCACCGGGGACCGCATCAAGGACGCGCAGCCGGGCTTCGACTCGCCCGAGCGCGGCGGCGGCGCCGTGGTCTCCATGAAGCTCGACGACAGCGGCGGGCGCATCATGCGCACCACCACGCGCGAGAACATCAAGAAGCGCATGGGCATGCTGCTGGTGGAGAAGACCTCCGCCACGGTGCTCACGTGGCCGGTGATCCAGGAGGAGTTCGGCAACCAGTTCCAGATCTCCGGCATGCCGTCGGCGCAGGAAGCGAAGAACCTGGCGCTGCTGCTGCGCGCCGGCGCCCTCGCGGCACCGATGGACATCATCGAGGAGCGCACCGTCGGCCCCTCGCTCGGCAAGGAGAACATCGACAAGGGCATCCACGCGGTGCTGGGCGGGTTCCTCGCGATCTCCGTCTTCATGATCGCCTACTACGCGCTCTTCGGCCTCATCTCGGTGATCTCGCTGGGCGCCAACCTGCTCTTCCTCGTGGCGCTGCTGTCGATGATGCAGGCCACGCTCACGCTTCCCGGCATCGCGGCCGTGGCGCTCACGCTCGGCATGGCGATCGACGCCAACGTGCTCATCAACGAGCGGGTGCGTGAAGAGGTGCGCTCGGGCATGACGCCGCAGATGGCGATCCAGGCCGGCTACGAGCGCGCGTTCGGGACGATTCTCGACTCCAACGTGACCACGCTCATCGTCGGCCTCATGCTGCTCGCCTTCGGCTCGGGCCCGGTGCGCGGCTTCGCGGTGGTGCACTGCCTCGGCATCCTCACCTCGATCTTCAGCGCCGTGGTGGTCTCGCGCGGCATCGTGAACCTGATCTACGGGGGCCGGAAGAAGATCGTGAAGCTCTCGATCGGCGACACGTCGTGGCACAAGACCCACGACAAGGACGGCAACCCGACGAAGAAGGCGGTGGCCTGACCATGGAATTCTTCAAGATCCGCCGGAGCGTGCCGTTCATGCGGCACGCGAAGGTCTTCAACATCATCTCGGCGCTCACTTTCGTCGCCGCCGTGGCGCTGCTCGCGACCAAGGGCCTGCACTTCTCCATCGAGTTCACCGGCGGCACCGTGATGGAGGTGAGCTACAAGGAAGAGGCGAAGCCCGACCAGATCCGCACCGCGCTCAACAACATCGGCCTCACCGACATCTCGGTGCAGAACTTCGGCACGTCGCGCGACGTGCTGATCCGCCTGCCGCTCAAGACCAAGGAAGGCACCAGCCAGAACGTCGAGATGCAGAAGCAGGCCGACTCGGTCATGGGCGCCCTCAAGCAGGCCGATGCCACGGCGCAGCTGAAGCGCGTCGAGTTCGTGGGCGGCGTCGTCGGCAAGGAGCTCGCCACCGACGGGGCGCTGGCGCTGCTCATGGTCTGCATCGGCATCATGATCTACCTCGCCTTCCGCTTCGAGTGGCGCTTCTCGGTGGCGACGATCATCGCGAACCTGCACGACGTGGTGATCATCCTGGGCTTCTTCGCGCTGTTCCAGTGGGAGTTCTCGCTGCCGGTGCTGGCGGCGATCCTCGCGATCCTGGGCTACTCGGTGAACGAGTCGGTGGTGGTCTTCGACCGGGTGCGCGAGAACTTCAAGAAGATGCGCAAGGCGACCGTGGACCAGGTGATGGACGCCTCGATCACGGGCACGATCTCGCGCACGATCATCACGCACGGCTGCACGCAGATGATGGTGCTGTCGATCTACTTCTTCGGGGGAGCGTCGCTCCACTACTTCGCGCTGGCGCTCACGATCGGCATCTGCTTCGGCATCTACTCGTCGGTGCTGGTGGCCGCGCCGCTGGCGAAATACCTGGGCGCCTCGCGGGAGGACTTCCTCCCGCCGCCGGACAAGAAGGCCCAGCTCGACCCGATGCCGTGATCGACATCATCCTGCACCTCGACGTCCACCTGCTCGAGTGGGTCGAGGCTTACGGGGTGTGGATCTACGCGATCCTGTTCGCGATCATCTTCTCGGAGACCGGGTTCGTGGTGACCCCGTTCCTTCCGGGCGACTCGCTCCTCTTCGTCGCCGGGGCCATCGCGGCGGCGGGCGGCGGGCTCGACGTCCACATCCTCGCGATCGTCCTCATGGCCGCGGCCGTCCTCGGCAACAGCGTGAACTACGCCATCGGGCGCTGGCTCGGGAAGACCTTCTTCCGCGACCAGGGCTCGAAGTGGCTCAACCCCGCCCACCTCGACAAGGCGCACGCGTTCTACGAGCGCCATGGCGGCAAGGCGGTGGTGATCTCGAGGTTCCTGCCGATCGTGCGGACGTACGTGCCGTTCGTGGCCGGCATGGCCGCCATGAGGGCGCGGACCTACACCGCCTACAACGTGGCCGGCGGCTTCCTGTGGGTGGGCTCGCTCCTCTACGCCGGCTACTTCTTCGGCAACATCCCCTGGATCAAGGGCAACCTCACGGCCATCATCGTCGGCATCGTCGTCGTGAGCCTGCTGCCGCTCGCCTTCGCCTGGCTCAAGAGCCGCCTCGCGCGCACATGACCTTGCCCCCCGTCGACGCCCACGTATTCGACATCACCCGCGTCATCCAGCTCGCGATCGCGCCGGTGTTCATGCTCACCGCGATCGCGTCGATCATCAACGCGCTGCTGGGGCGGCTGGGACGCGCGGTCGACCGGCGCCGGGCAGTGGAGGACCAGGTCGCGCAGGCCGAGCAACAGGATCCCGACGCGGTGGCGGAGCTGTTGCTGCTCGCCCGCCGCATCCAGCTCGTGCTGTGGAGCATCGGGTTCGCGGTGCTCTCGGCGCTGCTGGTGTGCATCCTCATCGGGGCGGCGTTCCTCGGCGCCTACGTCTCGCTCGACCTGTCGCGCACGGTGGCGATGCTCTTCATCGCGGCGGTGTTCGCGCTCACCGCGTCGCTGCTGCTCTTCATGCGCGAGGTGTTCCTCGCCGCGCTATCGGTCCAGCACAACGTGCGCACTAAGCGCGGCGCGTGAGCCTCACGAACGCCACCGCGGCGCCGAAGTAGGCCGCGCACAGGATCGATTCCACGAACGCGAGCTTCGCCGACAACCCCGTGTCGGTGTAGGTCCGGAGCGCCCCTTCCGCGGCGTAGAGCCAGATCACGAGCGTCGTCCACTTGTAGGTATGGCGCCGGCCGCGCAGCACGCCCGGCAGCGCGGCGAGGAGCGGCAGCACCTTGAGGACGAGCCAGCTCCCGCCCGGCTTCACCGGCGCGAGGAAGGTCTCCCACGCGGTGCCGAGGAGGATGAGCGCGATGAGGAAGGTCGCGGCGGCGAGGCTCGCCTGGCGTGGCGTCACGCGGACAGCTTCTTCGCCACGCCCGCCAGCCGCTTGCCCAGTGCGAACGCGAGGCGCGATTCCTCGTCCGTCACCGTGCGCTCGTTCGAGATGCCGGAGACGTGCGTCGCGCCATAGGGCGTCCCGCCGGAGCGCGTGGCGTTGAGGTCCGCCTCGCCGTACGGGATGCCCACGATGACCATGCCGTGGTGCAGGAGCGGCATCATCATCGTGAGCAGCGTCGTCTCCTGGCCGCCGTGCAGCGAGGCGCTGGACGAGAACACCGCGGCAGGCTTGCCGGTGAGCGTCCCGCGGGTCCACTCGGGACCGAGGCCGTCGATGAAGTACTTGAGGGGTGCCGCCATGTTGCCGAAGCGGGTGGGCGAGCCGAGGGCGAGCGCCACGCATTCCTCGAGGTCGCGCGCCTCCACGTAGGGAGCGCCTTCGGGCGGCACGGGCGGCGACGATTTCTCGACGACGGGGGCCACTTTCGGCACGGTGCGCACGCGGGCGCGCATGCCCTCGACGCTGTCGATTCCGCGCGCCACCGATTGCGCCAGCGAGCGCACGGCGCCCGTGGCGCTGTAGTAGAGGACGAGGACCTCGGGCATGTTGCTAATATCATAGCCCGTGAAATCCTGGATCCTCCGCCGCCTGCGCCTCGCCTACGACTTCGCCCGCTTCGTCGTGGAGCGCTGGTCGCACGACCGCTGCCCGCAGATCGCCGGCAGCCTCGCCTTCACCACGCTGCTCGCCCTGGTGCCCACGTTCGCCATCGCGGTGGCGATCCTTTCGCGCACGCCGATCTTCGGCGAGATCATGGTGCAGCTGAAGATCTTCCTGCTCCTCAACCTCGCCCCCGAAATCGCCGGCAAGATCATCACGGTGTACATGGGGGAGTTCGCCCACAACGCGCGCCGGCTCACCCTGCTGGGCCTCGCGATCCTGTTCGTGACGGCGGTGGCGCTCATGCTCACCATCGACCGCTCCCTCAACTCGATCTGGCGCTCGCACCAGAAGCGGCCGTTCCTGATATCCATCTTCGCCTACGTGATTCTCCTGAGCGTGGGGCCGCTCCTCATCGGGCTGAGCGTCTCGATCACGACCTACCTCATGTCCCTGCCCGAGAAGGTGGGCAACGTGCCCGCCCAGGCGCAGCCTTTCCTCCTGCAGGCGATCCCGACCGCCGTGAGCACGTTGACCTTCTTCCTCATCTACCGGCTGGTGCCCCATCGCAAGGTGCCGTGGAAGCACGCGTTGGCGGGAGGCATCGTGGCGGCGGTGCTCTTCGAGGCGGCGAAGCAGGGCTTCGCCATGTACGTGGCGTACGCGCCGATGTACAGCGTGGTGTACGGGGCGTTCGCCGCCTTCCCCTTCTTCCTGCTGTGGGTCTACCTCTCCTGGCTCATCGTGCTGCTGGGCGCGGAGCTCGCCGCGGCCCTGGGCGAATGGCCGCGGGATACGAAGAAGACCTGGGGATCAAGACGGAGCGACGTGGAATAGCTCGAAGCGCCCGGTCCTCTCGATGAGGCTTTCGGCCCGCACCAGGGTGACGCTGCCGCCGTGGTCGAGCTCGAACTCGCGCAGGTCCGAGTAGGTGTTGGGCGGCGTGAGGAGCGAATCCGGCTCGTTGGAGTAGTCGCCGAACACCATCCACAGCCCCGGCTTCGCCTGCGGCGCCGAGGTGATCGTCGGCTGCACCCACACGTTGCGCGCCATGCTGCCGAGGAACTGGATGCCGAACTCCATCCCGCCCTCGTCGAACATCGTGATCCAGCGCGCGACACCCACGGTCCAGTTCGGGCGGTTCTTGAGCTTCACGCCCACGACCTCGCCCACGCCGATCGGCTGCTGGGTGGCGCCCATGCGGCGCACCTTGAGGCCGCCGGTGCTCTCGTTGACGATATCCCACTCGAATACCGGGATGGGCTGCGACGCGTCATCGGTGGGCAGCGCCATGAGCGGCATGGTGATGCCCTTCTTGAGGGCGTCGGCCTCGTCGGGGCGCGGCTCGAAGGAGACGAAGTGCCCCACGGCCTTGAGGCCCACGCAGATCGCCACGCTCGACTCGCCACCGGGGTTGCGCTTGGCGCTGCGCTTGGGCGGATCGCCCCACAGCGTGATGAGGCGGCCCAGCAGCGCCAGCATCTCGGGCCCGAGGCTCTTGCTGAGCGTCGCCGAGACCTGCCCGGCCTCCGCGGCGTTCTTCTTCTGCCGCAGCTTGTCGACGATGGGATTGGTGTCGAAGAGGCGCCAGTTGGGCCCGCCGGCATCGTCGTTGGCGGAGAGCGCCGGCTTCGGCCCCTTGTCCTGGTCGCACGGCACGATGAAGTGCCCCGACGGGCGCGTCGCGGGCCGCTCCCGGTGGAGGCCCAGGATGCCGCGGTAGGCGCGCGCCTGCGCGATGATCTTGTCGGCCTCGCCCTGCACCAGGCGGTACGGGTCGGTGAGCGAGATGAGGAGCGCCTCGCAGTAGAGGTCGGTCACGGTGGACTTGGTGTCCGCGTCGACGACCTCCTTCGCCGCGCCTTCGCCGTCGGCGTGGAGATAGAGCTGGTGCATGT
>Ga0068858_100001764_pt1 | contig 22065 bp, 17 predicted proteins | sample KBSSwiS12_FD_66589 | JGI IMG/M metagenome (GOLD analysis project Ga0068858, IMG submission 66589) | Switchgrass rhizosphere microbial communities from Kellogg Biological Station, Michigan, USA - KBS Switchgrass S1-2 | ecosystem: Host-associated > Plants > Roots > Rhizosphere > Soil ...
AAGACCAGCGCCGACGAGAAGAACTGCTTCTCGTGGCGCCGGACCATCAGGACTTCGAGGGGATCGTCACGAACCAGCAGGATCGTGGCCGCGGGGCGCGCCTCGACCGGCTGGCGCGCGGGCTGCCCGGTCGGCTCTTGGCTCACCTCTCGTCTCCCGTTCTTTGCTCGTCCTCGGCTTGTCCTTGCGGAGCGTTCGGGACGAAGTCAACCTGGTTAAACAGGTGGCGGGAGTGCCCGATCGGTCAGTTCGGGAACCCGGCGATCTGCCGATCGAGAAAGCCCTCCATGTCGGCCCCGCGCATCGCGAGCAACTCCACCACCTGCTCGTCGGTCGGCAGGAAGAAGCGGTTGTCGCGGATGGCGTCGGCCACCTGTTCGCCGACGGTTTCGGGTTCGAGCATCGGGAACTGATCTCCCGGGCCGCGCAGGCCGAGTCCTTCGGTGTGGACCCGGATCGACTTGCCGATGGCGGTGCGGACCGGCCCCGGGCAGAGCAGGGTCACCCCGATTCCGCGCGGGCGAAGGTAGAGCGCGAGGCCTTCGGTCATCGTGACGATCGCGCCCTTGCTGGTGGCGTAGGGCAGCCGGTCGAACGCATAGGGGAACAGTCCGGCGAACGACGCGGTGTTGACGAAGTGGCCGGTCCCGCGCTCGAGGAAGTCGGGCAGGAACTGGTGGACCGAGCGAATCACCCCCATCAGGTTGAGGTTGATGATGCGCTCCCACTCGCCCAGCGGGATGTCCTGCGGCAGCCCGCAGACCAGCACGCCGACATTGTTCATCACGATGTCGGCCGGACCGAACCGCTCGATCGTGCGGCGGCGCATCTCGGGGAACGCGTCCTCCCGCGAAAGATCGAGCGGCAGGGCCATGGCCTCGCCCCCGGCCGCCGTGATCTCGGCGGCGGCCTCGTCGAGCAGCGCGGCGTCGATATCGACCAGCACGACGCGCGCCCCGCGCCTGGCCAGGGCCAGGGCGGAGGCTCGGCCGATGCCATTGGCCGCCCCGGTGACGACCGCGACGGCGCCGGCGATTTCCGTCATGCCAGCGGCTCGGGGCGCTTCTGCGGAACCGGTCCGCCTTCCTGCTGGATGCGCTCCCACATCTCGATGATCGTCTGGTTGACGATGCTGGCCTTGGGCCAGCCGAGGTAGACTGCGAAGTGGAGGGTGAACTCGTGCATCTCCTCGACAGTGATGTCGCCGCTCTTCATCGCCGCATAGATGTGCGTCTGGATCGGGACCGCGGTATCGGCCGCGGCGACGCAGGCGAGCGTGATCCAGCGCCGTTCCTTCACCGTGAGACCCGGACGGCTCCACATCTCGGCGAACACGAAATTGTGGATCCCGGCGACGAAATAGGGGGTGACCGGCGGCGGGGCCGGCGTGGTCATGACGTACTGGAACCAGTCACGCCCGAACTTGGCCCGGGCCTCGGGCGAGGAATAGGCCGGCGGATTGTAGTCGGGCAGATCGGTCATGCGGGGATTCTCCTTGGGGGAACGGGGGTGCAGCGAGGCTGCGGGCAATCAGGCGCCGGTGCGATCGACGAAACGGTTGCCGGCGGCGATCATCGGCGGCGGCGTGATGGCGGCATCGCCGCACAGGGCCGCAAGCAGGCCGACGTCCTTGCGCAGCAGGCGGGCGCCGTGGCCGAACGCGGCCAGCGAGGGCATCCGGGCGAGGACGCCGAGCGCGAAGCTGGCTCCGCTCGACGCGGCGAGCACCTTGTCCAGCGCGGCGAGGTCCAGCCCGAGCGCGGCCCCGGTCTCGCGCGCGTCCTGGGTAACGTCGAGAATGGCAGCCATCAGCGCGTTGTTGACCAGCTTGGCGTTCTGACCGGCGCCGACCTCGCCAAGCCGCTCCACCAGCCGCGCAAAGCTTGCGAACAGCGGCTGGAGGCGAGCGCAATCCTCAGGCGTTCCGCCCATCATCACGGCCATCGTCCCGGCCTGCGCGCCCGCGGCACCCCCGCTGACCGGGGCATCGACAAGCGCAATGCCCCGGGCCGCAGCGGCCGCGGCGAGCCGGCGGCAGGTCTCGGGATGGGTGGTGGAGAGGACGGCGATGAGGGCGCCGGCCGGAAGGTGCGGCAAGACGCGGCCGACCACATCCTCGACCCCGGCATCGTCGAGCACGCAGATGCACAGGATATCGCTACGCTCGGCGAGCGCTTCCGGGCTCTCGCACGCGGGCACGTCGGAGAATTCGGCGAGCGCCTCGGGCCGGCGCGCCCAGACCGCCAGCGGCCAGCCGGCATCGGCCATGCGCCGGGCGATCGGTGCGCCCTGGTTGCCGAGGCCGATGAACCCGATCCGCGCGGCGCCGGCAGCGCCGGATACAGCGCCGGATGCTGCGCCAGATACAGCGGTGGTGCCTTGTGGTTGCAAGGTTGTCACGTACTCTCCCCAAGCCGCATTGTGCGCACGACTGCGAGGTCGGGCGCTTACCGGTTTACAGCGGCGTCTGCGAATCTATATGAGCACTCGCTGACGGGCCGTCAATTGTGCGAGTCCCGTGCAGCGCAAGCAAGTCGAGCGGGAGAGCAGACGGATGACCAAGGTAATGGAGGGCGTGCGGGTCCTCGAGATCGCCCAGTTCACGTTCGTGCCGATGGCCGGTGGCGTGCTCGCCGACTGGGGCGCCGACGTCATCAAGATCGAGCACCCGGTGCGCGGCGATGCCCAGCGCGGCATCCAGATGCTCCAGCGCCTTGCCGTCAATCCGCAGCGCTCCTCGCTGATGCAGCACCCGAACCGCGGCAAGCGTTCGGTCGGGATCGACATCTCGAAGCCCGAGGGGCAGGCGCTGATCTACGAGCTGGCCAAGCAGTGCGACGTGTTCCTGACGAACTACCTCCCGCAGCAGCGCCAGAAGCTGAAGATCGACGTCGAGCACATTCGCGCCGCCAATCCCAACATCATCTACGTGCGCGGCTCCGCCTTCGGCGACAAGGGCCCCGAGCGCGAGAAGGGCGGCTTCGATTCGACCGCGTTCTGGGCACGCGGCGGTTCGGCCAAGCTGGTCGCCCCCAAGGAACTGGGCAGCCCGCTGCTCCAGCCCGGCCCGGCCTATGGCGACACGATCGGCGGCATGAACATCGCCGGCGGGATCGCCGCGGCGCTGTTCCATCGCGAGCGCACCGGCAATCCGACCGAGGTCGACGTGTCGCTGCTGTCCTCGGGCATCTGGGCGACCGCGTGCTCGATCGACGTGGCCATGGAACTGGGCACCGATCCATTCGAGGCGGCCATGCCGGGCCAGGTCATGGTCAGCACCAATCCCCTCATCGGCATGTTCGAGACCGAGGACGGCGGCCATATCAGCCTTTCGGTGCTGACGCCGGGGCCCTACATCGCGGATACCTTCGAACATCTCGGCATTGCCGAGCATGCCAGCGACCCGCGGTTCTCGACCGATATCGAGCTGATGAAGGAAGAGAACACCCAGGCGGCGCAGCAGCTGATCATCGCCGCGTTCAAGACCAAGCCCTTCGCCTACTGGGTGGAGCGCCTCAAGACGATGCGCGGGCAGTGGGCGGCCTACCAGTCGGTCTACGACGTCGCCTCGGACGAGCAGGTTCTGGCGAACGACTTCATCTTCGAGGTCGACAGCGCCGACGGCGGCGCGCCGATCAGGCTTGTTGCAAACCCGGTGCAATTCGACCATGCCAAAGTCGAGACCACCCGCGCCCCGGAAGCTTCGGAGCACACCGAACTGGTGCTCATGGAGCTCGGGGTCGACTGGGACCGGATCGAGGAACTGAAGACCATCGGCGCGGTCGCCTGACCGGCCGTTCCCCAGGAGCAAGACAATGCAGATCAAGCCGGGTTCGCGCTGGAAGAGCGCAGTCGACACCACCGAAGTCGTGGTCGTGCGTCCGCCGCAGGGCGACGTTTCGCTCGAGTGTGGCGGCCATCCGATGGTGCCGATGGGTACCGATGCCCCTGCCGGGCTGACCATCTCGCCCGACTTCTCGGCGGGGACGGCGGCCGGCAAGCGCTATGTCGACGAGACGAGCGGGATCGAGCTGCTGGGCAGCAAGGCGGGCCCGGGCTCGCTGGCGATCGACGGCCGCCTCGCCACGCTCAAGGACGCCAAGCCCCTCCCCGCTTCGGACTGACCTCCGCCAGCACCCCCTGACGGCCAACCACGAGGCCCAGCGACACAGATGCAGACCCACCTTCTCCTGGAAATGTCGGCCGAGGCGATCGGCGAGCGCAAGGCGTTCAGCACGGTGGAGGGCGGCATGTCCTACGCCGAGGCGTTCCGCCGGGCCAAGGGCGGCGCCGCCTTCCTCCACCGCATGCCCGGGGACAAGGTGGTGTTTCTCGGTCATAACGGTCCGGGCTTCCCGCTCGCGCTGTTCGCCGCCGGCCTTGCGGGCAAGCCGTTCGCGCCCCTCAACTATCGCCTCGCCGATGCCGATCTGCGCAAGCTGGTGGCGCGGACCGCACCCGCGGTGCTGATCGCCGATGGCCCGATGGCGGCGCGGGTCAACGGAATCGAAGGAGTCCAGATCGTCACCCGCGAGGCCTTCGAGGCCGCCTGCGAGGACGAGGACAACCACCGCGAGGAACTGCCGTACGTCGACCAGGATATCGCCGTGCTGCTGTTCACCAGCGGCACCACCGGCGAACCCAAGGCGGCCGTGCTGCGCCACGGCAACCTGGCCTCCTACGTGATCTCGACGGTCGAGTTCATGGGGGCGGAAGATGACGAGGCCTCGCTGGTCAGCGTGCCGCCCTATCACATCGCCGGCATCTCGGCGGTGCTGACCGGGACCTACTCGGGCCGCCGCATCGCCTACCTGCACACCTTCGCGCCCGACGCCTGGGTCATGCTTGCGCACGCCGAGAAGGTGACCCACGCGATGGTCGTGCCGACCATGCTGGCGCGGATCCTCGACGCGATGGATACGCTGAAGATCGAGCTGCCGCACTTGCGCGCGCTGTCCTACGGCGGCGGGCGCATGCCGGCCTCGGTCATCGAGCGGGCGATGAAGAAGCTGCCGGGGGTCGATTTCGTCAACGCCTATGGCCTGACCGAGACCAGTTCGACGATCTCGGTGCTCGGCCCCGAGGATCACCGTGCGGCCTTCACCTCGGAGGACCCCAAGGTCCGCGCGCGGCTCGGCTCGGTGGGCAAGCCGCTGCACACGCTCGAGCTGGAAATCCGCGGGCCTGACGGGACGACGGTGCTCGGCCCGCGCCAATCCGGCGAGGTCTACGTGCGCGGCGAACAGGTCGCGGGCGAGTACCTCCACAAGAAGGTTCTCACCGACGACGGCTGGTTCCCGACCAACGACGCAGGCTGGCTCGACGAGGAGGGCTACCTGTTCGTCGAAGGCCGGCTCGACGACGTGATCGTGCGCGGCGGCGAGAACATCTCGCCCGGCGAGATCGAAGACGTGCTCCGCCTGCACCCGGCGGTGAAGGACGTCGCGGTCTACGGCCTGCCCGACGACAACTGGGGCGAGAAGGTCGGTTGCTCGCTGGTGTGCGAGGGCTCGCCCTCGACCGACGAGCTGGCCCAGTGGGTCCAGCAGCGGCTGCGCTCGACCAAGACGCCCGAGTGCTGGGATTTCCGCGACGAGCTGCCCTACAACGAGACCGGCAAGCTGCTGCGCCGCGTGCTCAAGGACGAGCAGAGCAAGGCTCCCGCCGCCTGAAATCGGCGATAGCGCTTGATCGGCGCGGCGTTCCGGGTCAGTCCGGCGCCATGATCGACACGCTCGAAGCCGAAGGGTTCGGCCCGCTCGGGCCACGGCTCCTGCAGGTGCTCGACTGCGCCGATCCGGACTGCGCCGCGCGCGCGCACGAACTGCGGGCGCGCACCGAGGCGGTGATCGTGGGCATCGATCGCGCCGGTGCCCTGCCCCCGCTCGACCCTACCGCGTTCGACGCCTTGCTGACGACCGCCGCACTGCCGCCCCGGCCATGGATGGCCGTGCCGGCGAGCCGGCTCGACGAGCGGCTGGCGGTGATCGGCGGGATCGTGGCGGCCGCCCCGATCGCGGCGAGCGTGGCGATGCGCGTGCTGCGGCTGAACGAGGCCCTGTCGTTCGCAGAGGGCATCCACATCGAATCGCTGGCCTATTCGGCGCTGCTCGGGGGCGGCGAGTTTCGGCGGTGGCGCGAGGATCATCCGGTTGCGCCGAGCGCGCCCAGCGCCGCCGCGTTCCTGCAGTTCGACCGGGCGGACGACACGGTGGCGATCGAGCTGGACCGGCCAGGGGAGCGCAATCCGATCTGCGCCGGCATGCGCGATGCCCTGTTCGACGCGCTGGCGGCGGTGATCGATGACCCGACCGCGCCCGCAGTGGTGCTTTCGGGCCGCGGGGCATGCTTCTCGACCGGCGGCGCCCTGGCCGAGTTCGGCACTGCGCAGGACCTGGCGGGTGCCCATGCGATCCGCACCGCACGGTCCTGCGCGCTGCTGCTGCACCGGCTGGGGAACCGGGCCGAAGCACGGCTGCATGGCGCTTGCGTTGGCTCGGGCATCGAGATTCCCGCCGCGGCGACGCGGCGGATCGGCCGTGCCGGCGCATTCTTCCAGCTGCCCGAGCTGACCATGGGACTGATCCCCGGCGCAGGAGGAACGGTGACCCTCCCCGGGGCAATCGGCCGGCATCGCACTGCCGCCATGCTGCTGAGCGCGCGGCGGATCGACGCGGCGACCGCGCTGGACTGGGGGCTGCTGACCGGGCTGGAGGCGGCGTGACCGGGCACCGGCAGGGCAGCGTCGCGGCTCTCGCCGGCGCGACGCGGCTGGCAGAACGGATTGCCGAACGGACCGGCGGGCGAGTCCGCCTCGACGGGGCGGCGGTGCTCGACCGCTCGGACTCGCTCGCCCTGCGCCCGCCGGGAGAAATCTCGCCTAACGGCAGCTGCCGGCTGATCCGCGCCGCCGACGGGTGGATCGCGGCGAACCTCCCGCGCGAGGACGACATAGAGCTGGTCCCGGCGTGGACCGGCTGCGATTTCGCGCAAGCCGGATGGGCCGCGCTGGAGCGCGCGGCAGCGGCGGAGCAGGCGGCGGACTTCGTCGTGCGCGGGGCCGAGCTGGGGCTGGCGGTGGCGCGGCTGGAGGAGACGCTACCCCTGCCCGGCCCTGGCATGCACCAGATCGGCGAACCGGCGCCGCGTGGACCGCGGCTGCGCGTGCTCGACCTCTCGGCCTTGTGGGCGGGCCCGCTGTGCGGGGCGATCCTTGCCGAAGCGGGCCACGAGGTGCTCAAGGCCGAGAGCCCCTCCCGGCCGGACCCGGTGGCGCGCTCCACTCCGGCGCACGATGCGCGGCTCAACGGCGAGAAGCGGCGGGCGAGCGTGGCGTTTACCCGCGCCGGCCTGCTTCCGCTGCTGGCAGAGGCCGACGTGGTGCTGACCAGCGCCCGGCCGCGCGCCTTCGCAGCGCTGGGCCTTGGCCCCGAGGACCTGTTACCGAAGCGGCCGGGGCTGATCTGGGTGGCGATCACCGGGCACGGCTGGCACGGGCCGGGCGCGGGGCGGACCGGGTTTGGCGACGACGCGGCCGTGGCGGGCGGGCTGGTCAATTGGGACGGCGACGCGCCGCGATTTGCCGGCGATGCGCTGGCCGACCCGCTGACCGGCCTCGCCGCCGGGCTGGCCGCGCTGGAGGCGATTGCGGCAGGCGGCGGGGTGCTGATCGACGCCGCGATGGCTTCGACCGCGGCCCGGGTGGCAGTCGGCGAATGACGCGCCGCCTGATCCGCAACGTGATGCTTGACGGTCGCGTGGTCGACCTGGCGATTGAGCACGGGCTGATCGCCGAAGTGGCGGCGGGGCTGCGCGGCGAGGAATTGTTCGATGCGCGCGGCGCGAGCGGGCTGCCGGGCCTGCACGATCACCACATTCACCTTCTCGCGACGGCGGCGCAGCGCCAGTCGGTGCAGCTCGACGGCTGCGGGGACCTAGCTGACGTGGCGCAGGCGTTGCGTGTGGGGGCGGCGCGGCTGGCGCCCGGCGACTGGCTGCGGGCGACCGGCTATCACGAGCGGATGGCGGGCCTGCCCGACGCCCGCGGGCTCGACGAAATCGTGGCGGATCGGCCGGTGCGCGTGCAGCACCAGACCGGCGGGCTGTGGCTCCTGAACAGTGCGGCGCTGGCGCGGCTCGGCGGTGGGGGCTGGCCGCAAAGCGCCGAGCGGAGCGGGGACGGCACCCCGACCGGACGGTTTTACCGATGCGATGCCTGGCTGAGCGACCGGATCGGACGGACCGTCCCCGATCTTGGCGAGCTCGGCCGGGCGCTCGCCGCGCGCGGAGTGACCGGGGTGACGGACGCCAGCGTCAGCACCGATGCGGCGAGCGCTGCGCTGCTGGCCGAGGCCGTGCGCGATGGCCGGCTGCCGCTGCGGCTCACGCTGATGTCGGGCGGTCCGCTCGCCGCGCCCGCGGACGGGGCCTTTGCGGTGGGGCCGCTCAAGCTGCTGCTCGACGACCATGTCCTCCCCGCGCCGGATGAGATAGCGGCCCGGATTGGCGAAGCGCGCCGGCAGGGCCGGACGGTGGCCGTGCATTGTGTGACCGCGGGCGAGCTGGCGATAACGCTGGCGGGCTTCGCGGACGCCGGCAGCGTCGCGGGGGACCGGATCGAGCACGGCAGCGTGATCCCGGCCGAGGCGATCGGCGTGATCCGCGAGCTGGGGCTGACCGTGGTGACCCAGTCCGGATTCATCGCGACGCGCGGCGAACGATATCGCGCGCTCGTCGATGCCGCCGAGCAGCCGGATCTCTATCGCTGCGCAAGCCTGATCGCGGCGAGCGTGCCCGTGGGAGGAAGCTCGGATGCGCCCTATGGCGACCTCGATCCCTGGGCCGGAATCCGCGCGGCGATCACCCGGCGCACCACCGGCGGGCACGTGCTGGGTGGGGCCGAGGCAATTTCGGCACCCCGCGCGCTGGCGCTTTACCTGACAGCCCCAGACGCGCCGGGCGGCGCTCCGCGACGGATCTGCGCGGGCGCGGCGGCGGACCTGTGCCTGATCGACGGGCCGGTCGAGGCGGCGCTGGCCGCGCCGGCCGGCCCCGCCGTGGTGGCGACGGTGGTCGGCGGCGCGGTCAGCTACCGGGGTTGAGGCTTACTTCTTGCGTTCGGGCAGCCACTCGCGGACGGGCTGGAACTTGGGCATGCGCAGCGTCCGGCGCAGCCAGTTCGCGCCGTCGAGCACGAACGTGTGGCCCGAGCAGAACGCGGCATAGTCGGAGCACAGGTAGGTCGCGGCCCAGCCAAGCTCGTGAACCTGGCCGGTGCGCAGTGCGGGCTGATTGTCCTCAACGCTGTCATCCCCCGACAGGCGCATGTGGGCGACGCGATCCTCGTGGGCATAGAGCCCCGGGGCGATGCAGTTCACGCGGATGTCATAAGGGCCCCATTCGACCGCGAGGCTCTGGGTCAGGTTGCTGACCGCCGCCTTGGCCGCGGCCGAGGGCGCAGTGCCGGGGCCGCCGGTCCAGGCGTAAGTTGCGCCGATGTTGAGGATCGCTCCGCCGATCCCGTCGGCAATGCGGCGGCGGGCAAATTCGGTCGACATCAGGAAGGTGCCGTCGAGCACGATCCCGGTGACCGCGCGCCAGCCGTTGGCGCTGATATCCTCGGCGGCCGAGGGGAAGTTGCCGGCGGCGTTGTTGACCAGCACGGTGACCGGACCGAACTCGGCCTCGGCGGCGTCGAACGCGGCGGCGATCTGGTCGGCATGGCGCACGTCGCAGGCGACGCCGATGGCCTTGCCGCCCGCCTCGACCACGGCATCGATGCCGCGCTGGCGACGCTCCGGATCGCGGCCGACGATCACGACCTTCGCGCCGCAGCGGCCGAATTCGGTGGCAATGCCCTTGCCGATGCCCGAGCCGCCGCCGGTAACGATCACGACGTCATCGGCGAACGTGCCTTCCGGCAGCATCCGCGCGCCGCGCGCCGGCGCTGCACGGGTTCCCTTGTAGCCTTCCATTTCGAACTCTCCTGATACGGCGGGGTGCGCTCAGCGCCCCTTGAAGTCGGGCGTGCGCTTTTCGCGCAGCGCGGCGCGGGCTTCCTGGTAGTCTTCCGACCAGAACAGCGCGGTCTGGGTGACCAGCTCCATGCCAATGCCGGCGCGGATCGCGCCATTGTGCATGTGATTGGCAAGCTGCTTGCCCATGGCCAGCGCGATCGGCGGGCGGCTGGCGATGTCCTTGGCCAAGGCGAACGCCTCGGCATCGAGGTCGGCGCGGGGGACCACCATGTCGACGATGCCCCACTTGTCCGCGGTCTCGGCGTCGATCATGCGGCCGGTGAGCATCATCAGCTTGGTCCGCGAGGGACCGATCAGCGCGGTGAGGAACTGGCTCGCACCGGTGTCGGGGAGGATGCCATACTTGATTTCGGGCAGGGCGAACTTGGCATCGTCAGCGGCGATGCGAATGTCGCACGAGAGGGCGAGCTCGAACCCGCCGCCGAGCGCATAGCCGTTGATCGCGCCGATGATCGGCTTGGGATGCTCCATCACGCGCAGGTTGCGCTGCTGGTGGCGCAGCACGAAATGGTAATCGCTCTCCTTGAGCTCCCGGTGGCCGAGCACAGTCACGTCGCGGCCGGTGGTGAAAGCACGGCCTTCGGCGCGGATCAGGATGGCACGGTTCGCGCTGTCATCGAGCGCCCCGTTGTAGACCTCGCGCATGGCGTCGGCCATCTCGTCGTTCATGGCATTGAGCTTCTCGGGCCGGTTCAGCGTGATCACGCCGACCATGTCGCGCACTTCGTATTTCACCAGGTCCGACAATTTCCATCTCCTCCTGACGAGCCCAGCGCGCCGCGCAGGCCAGTTGTCTACCTTTCTTCTCTAGGTCAGCGAACCAGTCGCGCAACAAAAAACTGGCTGCCCCGAGGGGCAGCCAGTCTTCCGAATCGGTTCGGATCGGTGAGGATCAGAACTTGGTGCGGAGTTCGAGAGTCCACATGCGCGGAGCCCCGACAGCGTAGCCCTCGGCGCCGAATTCGAACGTCGCGCCCGAACCAAGATAGTAGAACTTGTTGGTCAGGTTGGTGACGCCCGCCGCCAGGTCGAAGCGCGAGCCGAACGCGTGGTTCAGTTCGACGCGTGCGTCCACCGTGGTCAGCGACCGGATGGTGAGCGCGCACTGGCCGTTGCTGGCGCAGAAGCTGGCGGCATTGTCGATGCCGAACGAGGCGACGCCCGCAGTCGGCAGCGCCACGTTGAACACGTTGGTGTAGTACTTGTCGGAGTGGTTCACGTAGCCAGCGAGGGCCAGTTCGCCAATCCCCGACACTTCACTGTGGAGGCGCGCCGACGCGGTGAACTTGTTCTTCGGCGCATAGGGCACGCTGTTCACCGAGAGATCCTTCGGATCGCCGGCCACAGTGAACTGCTTGATATCGGCGTCGTCATAGACATACGACAGACCCAGGTCGAGCCACGGCGTCGGCATCAGCGCGAGGTCGGCGTCGATCCCCTTGTAGGTGGTCTTCTGGATGTTGACCGTGTTCGTGATCAGCTGACCGGTACCGAAGGCCAGGTACGACACCTGCATGCCCTTGTACTTGTCGTAGAACAGCTCGACGTTGGCATGGCCGCGAATGCCGCCAGCGTTGAAGCTTTCCTTCACGCCCAGGTTGAAGGAGTCCACCTTCTCCGGACTGAACGACGAGTTGTCCTGGGTCGACGGGTTGAACCCACCGCGCTTCCAGCCGTGACGGTAGCCGCCATAGACCATCAGATCAGGACTGACGTGATAGTCGAAGCCGAGGTTGTAGGTGGAACCGCTGAAGTTGGTCGCCTTGCGCACCAGGGTCGCGGGAAGCGGCGCCGAGACGGGCGTGCTCCCGGCCATGTAGGAATTCCGGCCCTGGGTCTGGGAAATATCGACCCAGCTCTGACGGAAGCCGCCCGTGATGTTCAGTTCGGGCAGCGGCGAGATCGTGAGGGAGCCGAACAGCGACTTCTGGGTGATGTTCGTGGACTGGAAGTTGACCGCGTTCAGGAAGCCCGTGGCCGCACCCGAGTACGAGACCGAGTAGATGTTGAGGTCGTTGAGGTTGGTGCTCTCGATCGTCTTGTCGAGCATTGCGCCGACCAGGTAGCTGACCATGCCGGTCTTGCCGGACACCTGGAATTCGTCGGTGAACTGGCTGTTCTTGAGCGGACGGACGGGCAGCGGCAGATCGATCGCCGCGATGCTGAAGCCATCCGCATCCGAGGCCTGGTTGGTATAGCCTTCAGAGTGGATGTAGCCGGCGATGTTCTTGAAGTTCACCGCTTCGCTGAGGCCCAGCGACGTGGTGTTCGCCACGAAGTAGTTACGCGAAGCCGGCTTCGACAGGTTCACGTCGATGTAGGCGCAGTAGGTGCCGCAGGTCGGCGTGGCGACTGCCACGACGCCGAACGGATTGCTGGCGGTCGGCGTGGTGCGGGTCTGCAGGAGCCCGCCACTGGCCGAGGAGCGACCCTTGTCGACTTCGTAGGAAGCGACGGTGGTGTTGGTCAGGTTGTCGGTCAGCTCGGCAGTCAGCGAGGCGCGCAGCTGCGTCTGGTTGACGTTGTTGAAGGTCTGCGCACCGAGCGGGGTGTTGTTCGTGTTGTCCTGCTGGAGAGCGCCGGTGTTGATGTCGATCGCCGACGAGTGCATGTAGCCCTTGCGCTGCCAGTTGAAGCCGGCAAGCCGCAGCGCGACCTTGTCACCCAGCGGAACGTTGACCGCGCCTTCGAGCTGGAAATCGCCATAGCTGCCGCCCTGGACGCGGACGTAGCCCTCGGTCACGCCGAGCTTCGGAGCCTGCGGCACGATGACCACGGCGCCACCGGTGGTGTTGCGGCCGAACAGGGTGCCCTGCGGCCCCTTCAGCACCTGGAACGAACCGATGTCGAAGAACTGCGGGGCGAACGCCGGCATCTGGAACGGCGCGCTGAGCGGAATATCGGCGAAGTAGGTTTCGACCGAACCGGAAGCCGCACCGTAGTTCTGACCGCGACCGCGGATCGAGAAGGTCTGCAGCGCCGGATTGCCCGAGTCAGCCGTGGCCGACAGGCCGGCCACCGACTTGCCGAGATCGGCCGCCGAAGTGATCGCACGGGCGGTCAGTTCTTTCTGCGAGAAGGCTTCGATCGCGAGCGGAACGCGCTGCGCGCTTTCCGAGACGCGGCGGGCGGTCACGACGATGTCGCTGCCGGTGTCGGCGGCGGGCGCGGCGGGCGCGGCGTCTTGGGCCATGGCCGGCGCGGCGAACGCCAGCGCGACGAGCGCGCACGACGACGCCAGAATAGTGCGTTGGAATGTCATCTTCAATCTCTCCGAATGGTAGCCCGTGGCGCCCGCTAGGAGAGATGGTGATGTGTCGTCAATTTAGATGATGTATCAGCTTTCACCTAACGGCAGGTGTGTTGCATTCCTGTGACGGTAGTTGCAGGTGAGACCTAAGCTGCGGACCTTGCGGAAAAAAGAAAGGCGTGGCCGGGGCGCCCGTTCCGACGGTTAGTGCGCGTCGCGTCAGTAACGATAGCGCGGTTGGGCGAGGAACATTCCCCGGCGGGCAACAAAAAACCTGGCCGCCCCGAGGCGGCCAGGTTCCCTGGATCACTCTGACCGGTCAGATCAGAACTTGGTGCGGACCTCGACAGTCCACATGCGCGGCGCGCCGATGGCGAAGCCTTCGACCCCGAAGTTGAACGTCGCACCCGAACCGGTGTAGTAGAACTTGTTGGTCAGGTTGGTGACGCCAGCCGCCAGATCGAAGCGCGAGCCGAACGCGTGGTTCAGTTCGAGCCGTGCATCGACCGTGGTCAGAGCGTTGATCGTATCCGAGCACTGGCCGTTGGCGAGGCACAAGCCCGAGACGTTATCGACGCCGAACGCGGCCACCGACGCCGTCGGCGCGGCGATGTTGAACACGTTGTCATAGACCTTGGAGGAGTAGTTCAGGTAGCCGGACAGGGCCAGTTCGCCAATTCCCACTTCTCCGTGCAGGCGCCCATAGGCGCTGAGCTTGTTCTTCGGCGCGAAGGGAACGTGGTTGATCGAGAGGTCCTTGGTATCGCCGGTAACGGTGAAGGACTTGATCTTGGCGTCATTGTAGACCCACGACACACCGAGATCGAGCCACGGCGTGGGCATCAGCCCCAGATCGGCATCGATGCCCTTGTAGTTGGTCTTCTGGATGTTGACCGTGTTGGTGATCAACTGGTTCGCGCCGAACGCCAGATAGGACACCTGCATGCCCTTGTACGTGTCGTAGAACAGTTCGACGTTGACGTGGCCGCGGATGCCACCGGCGTTGAAGCTTTCCTTCACGCCGAGGTTCCACGAATCGACCTTCTCCGGACCGAACGACGAGTTGTCGGGCTGCGAGGGGTTGAAGCCGCCGCGCTTCCAGCCATGGCGGAAACCGCCGTAGACCATCAGGTCGGAATTGACGTGATAGTCAACGCCGAGGTTGTAGGTCGACCCGCTGAACTTGGTCTGCTTCTGCAGCAGCGATGCAGCCGTAGGCGCCGAGGATGGCGTGCTGCCGGCCGCGTACTTGTTGTTACCCTGCGTCTGCGACAGATCGACCCAGCTCTGGCGGAAGCCGCCGGTGAGGTTCAGTTCGGGCAGCGGCGTGATCGTGAGCGAGCCGAACAGCGACTTCTGGGTGATGTTGGTCGACTGGAAGTTGACCGCATTCTGGAAGCCGGAGGCCGCACCCGAGTACGACACCGAGAAGATGTTAAGTTGGTTGATGTTCTTGCTCTCGATGCTCTTGTCCAGCATCGCGCCGACCAGGTAGCTGACCACGCCGGTCTTGCCCGAGATCTGGAATTCATCGGTGAACTGGCTGGACCGCGGCGCGCGGGCGGGCAGCGGCAAGTCGATCAGGGCCAGACTGAAACCATCCGCGTTCGTGGCATGGTTGGTGTAGCCATCAGAGTGGATGTACCCCGCGATGTTCTTGAAGTTGATGGCTTCGTTGAGGCTGAGCGAGGTGGTGTTGGCCACGAAGTAGTTGCGCGTCGCCGGCTTCGTCAGGTTGACGTCGATGTAGCCGCAATACTTGCCGCACGTCGGTATGGCGAGAATCACCACGCCGAACGGGTTGCTCGCGGTGGGCGCCACGCGAGCGCCCTGCATCAGGCCGCCAAGCGCGCTCGACCGGCTCTTTTCGACCTCATAGGAAGCCACCGTGGTGTTGGTCAGGCTGTCCGTCAGCTCGGCGGTCAGCGAGGCACGGAACTGTGTCTGGTTGACGTTGTTGAAGGTCTGCGCGCCGAGCGGGGTATTGGTGGTGTTGTCCATCTGGACCCCACCGCCGGTCAGGATATCGGTCGCGGACGAGTGCAGGTAGCCCCTCCGCTGCCAATCGAACGCAGCAAGGCGCAGTGCGACCTTGTCACCCAGCGGAATGTTGACGGCGCCTTCGATCTGGAAGTTGCTGTACGAACCGCCCTGAACGCGCACGTAACCTTCGGTCACACCGAGCTTCGGAGCCTGCGGCACGATGACCACCGCGCCGGCAGTGGTGTTGCGGCCAAACAGCGTTCCCTGCGGGCCCTTCAGGACCTGGAACGCCGAGATGTCAAAGAACTGCGGCTGGAAACCGGGCATCTGGAACGGCGGGCTCAGCGGGACGTCGGCGAAGTAGGTTTCGACCGAGCCCGAAGCCGCACCGAAGTTCTGTCCGCGACCGCGGATCGCAAACTTCTGCAGCGCCGGATTGCCGGAGTCCGCCGTCGTCGAAAGACCAGCCACCGACTTGCCGAGATCGCCCGCCGAGGTGATCGCACGCGCGGTCAGGTCCTTCTGCGAGAAAGCCTCGATCGCGATCGGCACGCTCTGCGCGCTTTCCGAAACGCGGCGGGCAGTGACGACGATGTCATCGGCGCCGGTGACACCGGCCTCCTGTGCCAGGGCGGGCGTGGCGCCCAGCGATAATGCGACTAATGCGCAAGAAGCCCGAAGTGCACGACGTGTAATAATCATCAGATATCCTCCTCCTGAACCTTCAACGAGATTTTGGGACGGGCTAGTTGCAATGGTGACAGCCGTCAATTTGGTGGGGAACCTTCACCCACGCATTCCCGGACCGTCGTTGCATATCGGCAACACCGCTGAATGATGGCGAGGAGGAGGTGCTGGAAAGAAAAGGCGATTGTGTAGTTTACAACTACACAATCGCCAAACAGAAAGGGGGACCGAAGCCCCCCTTTCCCAAGCATTCGTGTGGGTCTCGTCAGAAGCGATAGCGCGCTTCGGCGAAGAACATCCGCGGCGGGCCGTAAGACAGGACGTTCACGCCGAACTGCCAGATGCCGCCGCCACCGACGACGTAGGTCTTGTTGGTGATGTTGGTGGCGTTGAACGAGATGTCGAACTTGCCGCCGATGTTGTTAAACTCCAGCCGCAGGTCGCCCGTGGTATAGCCCGGGGCAAGGTTGGCGCCATCAGCCACCGAGTTCAGCGGGAAACCACCATTGAACAGGATTTCGCCGATCCGCGGCAGAGCGTAGCTGCTGTCGTTGAAGGTGAACATGCTCTGGTAGGTCATAGACGGAATGAAAGCCACCTCCACGCCATTGGCAAGGTCGGTGTGGAAGCGGCCCTGGACGTTGACCTTGTGGCGGCTATTGAGGCCCGGAACGTTGACGGCCAGCCGGTTGTTCGGCTGAGGCACGCCACCGGTCAAGTCCGGGAAGGACGTGTACTTGGCATCGACGAACGTGTAGTTCGCCGAAAGGCGGAACCAGTCGGTGAGGTTCAGCACCGTATCGGCGTCGAACCCGCGATAGCGCGCCTTCGGCACGTTCTGGATGGTGGTGACGAGCGCACCGTTGGCCAGATCGAGGTAAGAGCGCTGGGCGCCCTTGTACTCGTCCCAGAAGCCTTCGATGTTGAAGTGCGACCGGCCGCCGGGCAGGTCGAACGTAGCCTTCAGTCCGCCGAAGAAATCGTTGACCTGTTCCGGACCGAACAGCGCGACCGAGCCGCCGCGGCCGTTGAAGCCGCCGCGCTTGTAGCCGTGACGGACGCCAGCATAGACCATGAGATCGTTGTTGATCTTGTAATCGGCGCCGACGTTCCAGGTCCAGCCCTTGAAGTTCTGGTGCCCGGGCAGGAACACGCATTGGGTGCTCTGGTCGGGACGTCCCGGAACCACCAGCTGCGAGCAGACCGGATCGGTGACCGAGGTCGGAGCCGTTGAGACCCTGCTGATAGAGTTGTTCAACTGGACCGAGTTGTCGGTGATGTCGTCCCAAGTGTGCCGGGCCGCGGCGGTCAGGGTCAGTGCATCGGTCGCGTGGAAGGTCAGCGACCCGAACAGGGCCTTGGAGGTGTAGCGCGACTGGCGGAACTGAATGTCGAAACCTGCGCCATCGAACGTGTAGGTAGGCATGTCGATCGTGTTCACGGCACCCGGCTGCCGGGTGAGGTCAAGCGTGCCGCCAAGAATGTAATCGACCGGCCCGGCCTTGCCCTGCAGCTGCAGTTCCTCGTAGTACTGATTGTTCTTAAGCGCGCGCAGGGGGGTCATGAGATCGATAGCCCCTCGAGGCGAACCATCCACGTCCGACGGGTTGTTGCCGTAGCCTTTGGCCAGGATCGCGCTGGCAATGTTCTTGACGCGAATGTCATCAGTCACATCCCACAGGGTCGTGTTGATGATCGCCCAGACGTCCGACCGCGGACGGCGCAGATCGGTGCCGATATCGGCGATGCGCGGGTCGGCGCCGATCGGGGGAGCCCCGCGAACCGCCTGCAGCTGGGTGGTGCCGCGGTTCTTGTCCCCGTGCCAGGTCACCAAGGTTGTGTTCTGGATGTTGTCGGCCAGGTGCAGCAGCAGGGTGCCGCGCAGTTCGATCACGTCCTGATTGTTGACATCGATCGAGGGCAAGATGACGGGGGCGCCGGTTGCGAACGAGGCACCGGCGTCCAGGCGGCCGCCAACGGTCTGCGTGTAACCCTCGCGCTTCCAGTAGAAGCCGGCGAGGCGCAGGCCGCCGATTTCGCCGAGCGGTATGTTGACCGCGGCCTCGAGCTGGCGGTTGTTGTAGGTGCCGAGCTGGCCGCGGACATAGCCCTCGAACTTGTCGGTCGGCGCCTGCGGCACGAACAGCACCGCGCCGCCCGTGGTGTTACGGCCGAACAGCGTGCCCTGCGGACCCTTGAGGACCTGGGCGGAGGAAAGGTCGAAGAACTGGGGCGGCAGGCCCGGCATCTGGAACGGCGGGCTCAGCGGAACTTCGGCGAAATAGGTTTCGACCGAACCCGACGCCGCGCCGAAGAACTGGCCGCGACCGCGGATCGCGAACGACGGCAGTGCGGCGTTGCCCGAATCCGCGTTGGTGACGAGACCGGGGACCGACTTGGCGAGGTCATACCCGTTAGAGATGCCGCGCTCGTGCAGGGTATCCTGGCTGAACGCCGTCACGGCGAGCGGAACGCTCTGCAGGTTTTCCGAAACGCGCCGGGCGGTGACAACGATGTCGTCCGTGCCGGTCGCACCGGCGGCGCCGGCTTCCTGGGCCAGGGCGGGCGTGGCGCCCAGCGACAGCGCGACAACCGCGCAAGAAGCCGCAAGTGTGCGACGAGTAATAGCCACCAGTTTATCCTCCTCCAGAATCTTCAACGAGATTTTGGGACTGGTTAGTTGCAATGGTGACCGCCGTCAATTTCGTGGGTAACCTTAACCCACGCATTGCCGGCCCTTCGTTGCAGATCGGCAACACCGCTGAATGATGGCGAGGTGGAGGTGCTGGAAAGAAAAAGGGGACGCAAGCGCCCCCTTCCCCGGTTCGATCCAGCGCAGATTTCCGGCCATGCACCGTACTCCCGTCGGGCAGGACGGCGAGTGACGCAGCTCAGCCCATGGCCATTCGGATCGCGCCGTCGAGGCGCACGGATTCGCCGTTGAAGTAGGGGTTCTCGATCATCTGCAGCGCCAGCATCGCATATTCAGGCGGGCGGCCGAGGCGCGACGGATTGGGCACCGAGGCGCTCAGAGCGTCGAGCAGATGCTGGGGCATGCCGAGCAGCAGGGGGGTTTCGAACAGCCCCGGCATGATCGTGTTCACCCGGATCCGCTCCGCCGCGAGATCCCGCGCGACCGGCAGGGTCAGGCCGAGCACGCCGCCCTTGGAGGCGGAATAGGCGGCCTGGCCGATCTGGCCGTCCTGCGCCGCGACGCTGGCGGTGTTGACGATCGCCCCGCGCTCGCCGTTCTCGAGCGGTTCGAGCGCGAGCATGCCCGCGGCCGACTTGGCGATGCAGCGGAAGGTGCCGACCAGGTTCACCTGGACGATCATGTTGAACATATCGAGCGGGAAGTGGCGGATCGAGCCGTCCTTCTTGGAGCGGCTGGCGGTCTTCGCGGCGGGGCCGAGGCCGGCGCAGTTCACGAGGATGCGCTCCTGCCCGATCGCGGCGCGGGCCTTGGCGAACCCGGCATCGACCGACTCGTCGGAGCTCACGTCGACCTTGCAGAACACCCCGCCGACTTCGGCGGCGATCGCTTCGCCCTGATCGGCATTGAGGTCGAAGATCGCGACCTTCGCGCCCTTGCCGGCGAGCGCCCGCACCGTGGCCGCACCGAGGCCCGAGGCCCCGCCGGTCACCACCGCCGACAATCCGTTCACGTCCATCCGCAACTTCCTTCTTTCCTGAGCATTGCTGGGTTGGGCTCGACAGCGCGCCTGGGCGGCGCCGTCATCAATCTTCGAAGGCCAAGCCCCCTACATCGCCGAGCGCCGAGCCGCCATCCACAGTGAGCGTCTGGCCGGTGGTATAGGCAGCCTCGTCGGAGGCGAAATAGAGGAATGCCGCCGCGATCTCCTCGGGCAGGCCGGCGCGCGGGATCGGGAAGGTCGCCCCCATCGCGACGATCTGCTCCTCGGAGGCGTTGGATTCCAGCGCATGCGTGCGGGTCAGCCCAGGTTCGACCGCGTTGACCGTGATGCCCTTGCGCCCGAGTTCGAGACCCGCGCCGCGCACGAAGCCGGTGACCGCCATCTTCGCCGAGCCATAATGGACGCGGGTGGGCAGCGACTTCTTGTTGCCCGCGACCGAGGAGGTCACCAGGATCCGGCCCGCCGGGCTCTTCTCCAGCCACGGCAGCGCGTCCTTGGTCAGCCAGAAGCAGGCCTTGACCCCGACATCGAACATCGCGTTGAGCGTCTCGTCGGGCATCTCGGCGAGCGAGGAAGGCTCGAGATAGGCGGCATTGTGCAGGACGATGTCGATCCGGCCATAGGCGGCCGCAGCGGCCTCGACCATGGCCCGGACCTGCGCGCGGTTGCCCATGTCGAGCCCGACCAGCATGGCCTCGCCGCCAGCCGCCTTGATCGCATCGACGACTTCCTGGCCCGGGGCGGTCGTGCGGGTGGCAACGACCACCTTGGCGCCTTCGCGCGCAAACAGCAGCGCGGTGGCCTTGCCGATCCCGCGGCCGCCGCCGGTGACAATGGCTACGCGTCCATCAAGCTTGCCCATGGCATCCTCCAGTTCTTGCAGTTGGTGTCTCAGGCACCCCCGGTGCGGTGACCGTAGGCACTTGTCAACCACGATGCCGGCCGGGGCGACCGACGCCCCCTGCCCTAGTTCGGCATCCGGTTGTTGAGCGCGGTGACCCCGATATAACCGAGCGAGCCCTCACGGTCGTAGATGCGGCAGCTTCCCACCGCGATCCCGTTCGTCGCCTCGTGCGCGACGGATTCGAACCCGATCCACTCATCGCAGGGCAGGCGATGCAGCTGCAGGATCACGTCGGTATTGATGTAGGAAATCCCGCGGTCGCTCGAGTGGACCCAGGGGCTGGCGAGGTCCGCCGAGAGGGCGAGCCGCGAGAACGGGGTGAGCGGCTCCCCCTCGACCACCGGCCGGAATTCGCGCAGCCACGTCCGGCGCGGCTCGTTCACGGAGATGCCGCCGGAGATCACCCGCCACTCCGCCGTGCGCTGTTGATTGGCATTGGCTACCGGGACGACCTCCTCGGGCGGCGGCACGTCCCACGGTGCGGCCGGCGACCACACGGTTCCGGGGGGCGTGCCCGTGGGCCGCAGCATCTGGCACTGCGCGCGGGCATGTTCGACGCCGTCGATCAGCAGCCGGGCCTCGACGAGCCTGAGCCGTCCGCCGTCGCGGATCACCTCGGTCACGATCTCGGCCGGCCGCAGGCGGGCCAGGCGGTGCATGTCGACGCTGAGCCGGGCAGGCACGAGGGTTTCATCGCCATGGCGGCGTTCGATCTCGGCGCCGATCAGACCCATGACGGCGCGTCCGCTCATCGAGCCACCGCCCCAGAAGCCGTGGGCGGGCGCCAGCGGGGTGAACACGTCGCCATCGCGGCGGAACAGGGCAGTATGGTCCATGGCCGTCCCTATTCGCGAGGTTTGCCGCCGCGACAAGCCCCCGCGAACGACGGCGGTGGGTGCTTGCGCCGCTGGGCGCAGCCGATTACGGACGGGCCGTCCCGAGACCGTGCGACAACCGGCGCGCCTCGGCAGATGATCGCGGCCGACCGGCTCGGCGCCCGCTACTGGAGAGAGAAATGGCACAGGAAGAAGCAGTTCTGGTCGAGCGCCGCGGCAACGTGATGATCATCACGATCAACCGCCCGGAGGCGCGCAACGCCTGCAACCACGCGGTGTGGATCGGCGGCGGCAAGGCGCTTGCGGAGGCCGAGCAGGACGTGACCGTGCGGGCCATCATCGTCACCGGAGCGGGCGACCAGAGCTTCTGCGCCGGCGCGGACCTCAAGGCGATCTCGCGCGGCGAGCGCATCCAGCCCGAGGACCCGGTCCAGGCGAGCTGGGGGTTTGCCGGCATCGTCAGCCACACGATCTCCAAGCCGCTGATCGCGGCCGTGAACGGGACCGCGCTTGGCGGCGGGACCGAGCTGGCGCTGTCGTGTGACCTGATCGTGGCGGCGGATACCGCCAGCTTCGGCCTCCCCGAAGTGAAGCGCGGCCTGCTGGCGGGCGCTGGCGGGGCGTTCCGCATGGTGCGCCAGGTGCCGCTCAAGATCGGCATGGAGCTACTGCTGACCGGTGATGCGATCACCGCTGCCCGGGCGCAGGAGCT
>Ga0068858_100001769_pt1 | contig 22035 bp, 22 predicted proteins | sample KBSSwiS12_FD_66589 | JGI IMG/M metagenome (GOLD analysis project Ga0068858, IMG submission 66589) | Switchgrass rhizosphere microbial communities from Kellogg Biological Station, Michigan, USA - KBS Switchgrass S1-2 | ecosystem: Host-associated > Plants > Roots > Rhizosphere > Soil ...
GCTCGATGGCGCACACACCCTTGTCGGTGGTGGCCACGAGGATGCTCCCCAGGTCGCACTCGCCGACCGCGAACCGCACGTGGGCGTCGGCGCCACCGGCGCGGTACTGGCTCGGGGTCATGCCCAGCCGCTCCGTCGACTCGGCATAGAAGCGACCGTTCGAGCCGAAGCCGGCCGCGTAGATCGCGTCGGTGACCGGCTGGTCGGCGTCGAGGTGGCGGCGGGCCCGCTCGGCCCGCCGGGCCGCCGCGTAGGCCTTGGGCGTGATGCCGGTCTCGGCCTTGAACACGCGGTGGAAGTGGTACGGGCTCATGCCCACCGCCGACGCGACCTCGGCGAGGGTGAGGTCGGCGTCGTCGAGCAGCGTGCACGCCCGGGCCACCAGCGCCGGTCGTTCGTCGGGCACGCCGCAGCGACGGCAGGCACGCAGCCCCGCCTGCTCGGCGTCGGCGGGCGAGGGGAAGAACCGCACGTTCTCCCGGCGGGGGCGCCGTGATGGACAGGAGGGACGGCAGTACACACCCGTGGTCACCACGCCGTAGACGAAGCCTTCGCCTCGGCGGTCGAGCACGGCTTGCCAGCGATCGTCGTCGTTCATGAGGTCCATCGTCCGCTTCCCCACCCAGTGTCGCACTCCGGTCCTTGCGGTCGAACTCGGTGTTGTGCGTGTCCAATTTGCCCAACCCGGCTGGGCGCTCGTGCCCGGTGTCGGCAAGGGCGAGATGGTGCCACCCGACGACGCGATTCACCCGAAGCGAGCGCAAGGAACGGAGTGTGTACCGCTCACGGCGATCGGGAGGATGCCTCCATGAGTGCGATCGCGCGGCGGCTGCGCCACCTCGACTGGAACCGTTTGTCCGACGACCTCGACGCCGATGGCGTGGCGGTCACGGCGGCGCCGGTTCTGTCCGACGACGAGTGCGCGTCGGTGCGGGCGGGCTTCGGCTGCGAATCGTCGTTCCGCGCGACCGTCGTGATGCAGCGACATGGCTACGGCGAGGGTGTGTACCGGTACTACCGGTACCCGCTGCCGCCCGTGGTGGCCGAGCTGCGCGAGGCGGCGTATCCGTATCTGGCGGGTGTGGCGAACCGTTGGCAGCAGTGGTCAGGCGGCGAGCGCTACCCCGGGACGCTCGAGCAGCTGTTGAGCCGGTGCGCGGAGGCGGGGCAACGCCGGCCGACACCGCTCGTGCTCCGGTACGGCCCCGGTGGGCACAACGCGCTGCACCGCGACCGGTACGGCGACGTCGCGTTCCCGTTGCAGCTGGCGGTGGCGTTGAGCGATCCCGGCGAGGACTTCACCGGCGGCGAGAGCGTCTTCGTCGAGCAGCGCCCGCGCTCGCAGTCACGGGCCACCGTCGTGTCGATGCCCCGGGGCCACGCGGTGCTGTTCGCCAACGACGGGCGGCCCGTGCCCGGCGCTCGGGGGTGGAAGACCGTGCATCTGCGCCACGGCGTGAGCACGGTGCGCTCGGGCTGCCGGATGGCACTGGGGGTGATCTTCCACGACGGCGGTTAGTCGAAGGGCAGCCCTTGCGGCACGTCGCGGTCGAGCAGCGCCGCGGCGCGCGTCTCGATCTGCTTGTCGTAGCCCGGGCTCGTGGGGATCACGAACTGACCGGTGCGCACGGCGTCGAGCACGAGGTCGGCTACGTGCGCGGGGTCGGCCCCGGTGCTCGTCATGTCGGCCAGCGCCTGGTCGACGAACGCCGCGTCCTCGGCGCCGCGACCGTCGGCGAGCCCGATCGGTCGGTTGCGCGTCGAGTCGGCGATGCGCGTGTTGACGGAGCCCGGCACGAGCACCGACGCACCGATCGACGAACCGGTGGCGCGCAGGTCGTGGGCGAGGCACTCGGTGATGCCGAGGGCCGCGAACTTGCTCGTGTTGTACGGGCCACTGAACGCGTTGCTCACGATGCCGGCGAGCGACGACGTGTTCACGACGTGGCCCTCCGTGCCCTGGGCGATCATCCGCGGCAGGAACGCGCGGATGCCGTGGATGATCCCCCACAGGTTCACGCCGAGCACCCACTCCCAGTCGGCGACCGTGCGCTCCCACAGCACACCGGCCTGGAACACGCCCGCGTTGTTGCAGAGGAGGTGCACCGCACCGAAGCGCGCGAACGCCTGGTCGGCGAGCGCGTGCACCGCCGCGCCGTCGGACACGTCGGTGCGGACACCGATGGCATCGCCCCCGACGAGAGCGACGGTCTCGTCGAGCGCGCCTTGCTCGACGTCGGCCGCGACGACGTGCATGCCGGCGGCCGCGGCGCGCACGCACAGCCCGCGTCCGATGCCGCTACCTGCGCCGGTGACGACGGCGACCTTCCCCGAGAGCTCGGCGATCACAGGCCCATCCCTTCCATGATCCCGGCGCGCATGCCGGCCGTGAACCCGCCGTCGACCACGAGGGCGTGGCCGGTGACGAACGATGAGTCGTCGGACGCCAGGAAGAACGCGGCCCCCGCGATCTCCTCGGGCCGGCCGAACCGCTGCAGCTTGTGCTGCTTGCGATACGTCTCCTTGTGGGCTGCCATGCCCGGCGAGTCCATGACGCCACGGAACATCGGCGTGTCGATGAAGCCCGGGCAGATGCAGTTCACGCGGATGCCCGCGGCGCCGTAGTCGACGGCCATGTTCTTGGTCAGCAGGACGACCCCGCCCTTCGACGCGTTGTAGGAGCTGCCGCCTTCGGTGCCCTCGATGCCCTCGATCGACGCGAGGTTGATGATCGAGCCCGACCGCTGCTCGAGCATCGGCGCCAGCGCGTGCTTGCTGACGAGGAACGTGCCGGTGAGGTTGACGTCGAGCACCTTGCGCCAGGCGTCGAGCTCGACGAGGTGCACGGGCCCGCCCCCGGGGACGCCGGCGGAGTTGACGACGATGTCGAGCCGGCCGTGCCTGGCCACGACGTCGGCGACCGCGCCCGCCACGGCCGCCTCGTCGGTCACGTCGACCGCGCAGTCGGCGCCGGGGCCGAGATCGAGCGTCACCGTCACCGCCCCCTCGGCCCGGAACCGCTCGGCGCACGCCGCCCCCAACCCCGACACGCCCCCGGTCACGAGGGCGACACGACCTTCCAGACGACCCGTCACGGGCGGACACCCTAGATTGAGACAGGTCACTTAAACCGCGTTGTCCGCGAAGCCGTGGGGGGAACGTCATGAAGTTCGCGCTGTTCTACGAGATCCCGGTGGCCAAGCCCTGGGACGAGGAGAGCGAGCACCGGGCCTACAAGGACACGCTCGAGCAGGCGATCCTCGGCGACCAGATGGGCTTCCACTCGTTCTGGACGGTGGAGCACCACTTCCTCGAGGAGTACTCCCACTGCTCCAACCCCGAGGTCCTGTACGGCGCCATCGCGGCGCGCACGAAGAACATCCGCATCGGCTACGGCGTACGCCTGCTGCCGAAGCCGTACAACCACCCGATCCGCAGCGCCGAGTCGGCGGCCGTGCTCGACCTCCTGTCCGACGGCCGGGTCGAGTTCGGCACGGGACGGTCGTCCACCCGCGGCGAGCTCGAGGGCTTCGACATCAACCCGCACGAGACGCGGGAGATGTGGGCCGAGGCGCTCGAGCACATCGTCGCCGCGTGGACCGAGGAGACCTACCAAGCCGACGGCAAGTACTGGCGGATGGGCGCACCTCGGCGCGTGCAGCCCAAGCCGCTGCAGAAGCCGCACCCGCCCATGTGGGGCGCCACGTCGAGCCCCGAGGGGCACAAGGAGATCGGCAAGCGCGGCCTCGGCCTGTGCTCGTTCACCGTCGGCGTCCCGCCCGAGGAGCTGGCCGAGCGCTTCGCCCTCTACCGCGAGGGGCTGGCCGAGTGCGAGAAGCCGGTCGGCAAGTTCGTCAACGACCAGGCCGCCACGTTCACGATGGTCCACTGCGCGCCGACCGCCGAGAAGGCGTACGAGGACGCCGCGGAGTCGATGGTCTGGTACGTCAAGCACGGCGGCGCGCTGATCGCCTCGGTGGCCGACCTGCTCGAGGGCAAGGACCTGGGTACCTACCAGTACACGGGCACGGCCAAGCAGCACCGCGACGAGGGCACGATGGGCCACCTCACGTTCGACTACCTGCGCGACAGCGGCTCGGCGGTGGTCGGCGACCCGGACCAGTGCATCGAGACGGCCAAGCGCTACGAGGCCGCCGGGTGCGACCTGCTGCTGTGCCTCGTCAACCCGTACAAGATCCCGCACGAGGCCGTCATGGAGTGCATCGAGCTGATGGGCAAGTACGTCCTGCCGGCGTTCTCGTGATCACGGCCATCTCCGCCGACTCGCACATCACCGAGCCCGGCGACTGCTACCTGCCGTTCATCGATCCGAAGTTCCGCGACCGCGCGCCGATCGCCGTCACCGACGACCGCATGGGCGCGGCGATGAACGTCGACAACGGCCGCAGCGTGATCCCCTACGGGATGATCGCGGCAGCCGGTCGGCCGTGGGACCAGATCGGGCCGTTCATCCACGTCGGCTGGGACGAGCTGCACGCCGGCGGTTGGGACCCCAAGGCCCGCCTCGACGAGCAGGAGCGCGACGGTGTCCGGGCCGAGGTGCTCTACCCGTCGGTCGGCATGCTGCTGTGCAACCACCCCGACGCCGACTACAAGCACGCCTGCTTCGACGCCTACAACCAGTGGCTCGCCCAGTTCGTGGCGGTGGCGCCCGATCGCCTCATCGGCCTCGGCCAGACCGCCCTGCGCAGCGTCGAGGAGGGCATCGACGACCTGCACCGGATCAAGGAGCTCGGCCTCAAGGGCGTGATGCTCCCCGGTTACCCGGCGAACTTCGACCCGGCCCAGGACTACGACCACCCGCACTGGGACCCGCTGTGGCGGGCGGCCGTCGAGCTCGACCTCCCGGTGTCGTTCCACATCCTCACCGGCAGCGGCAACCTCGGCGACGGCGTCTTCCGCGGCCCGAAGATGAACAGCTTCATCGGCATCATCCGCGGCAACCAGGACGTGATCGGCACGTTCGTGTTCGGCGGGGTCTTCGACCGCGTCCCGGAATTGTATATCGTATGTACCGAGGCGGACGCAGGGTGGGTGCCGCACTGGATGTACCGGGCTGATCATGCCGTCGAACGCCATCGCAACTGGCTGGCCGACCGGGTCCTGGCGCGCAAGCCCAGCGAGTACATGAGCGACAACGTGTACGTCACGTTCCAGGACGACTCGATCGCCTTCCAGACCGCGCACCTCATGAACCACGAACGTCTGCTGTGGGCGAGCGACCACCCGCACTCGGACGCGACGTTCCCCGACTCGCAACGCGTGCTCGAGCAACAGACCGCGCACCTCACCGACGAGATGCGCGACGACATCACCTGGCGCAACACGGCGCGGCTCTACCACTTGGAGGTACCGGCATGACCGATCTCGTGATCAAGGGCGGCACCGTGCTCGACGGCACCGGCGCTCCCGGCGTCCGCGCCGACGTGGCCATCGACCACGGTCGCATCACCGCGATCGGGCCGAACCTCGACGGCGGCCGCGTCCTCGACGCCGGCGGCCACGTCGTGAGCCCCGGCTTCATCGACATCCACACGCACTACGACGCCCAGGTGTTCTGGGACCCGCAGCTCACCCCGTCGTGCTTCCACGGCGTCACGACGGTCGTGGCCGGGAACTGCGGCTTCTCGATCGCCCCCACCCATCCCGAGCACCGCGACCTCATCGCCCGGACGCTCGAGAAGGTCGAGGACATGGACGTGGCCGCGCTCGAGGCGGGCATTCCCTGGGACTTCGCCACGTTCCCCGAGTACCTCGCCTCCGTGGAGCGCCACGGCCTCGGCCTGAACTTCGCGGCGTACCTCGGGCACACCGCGCTCCGCCTGTTCGTCATGGGCGACGCCGCCTACGAGCGCGAGGCCACGCCCGACGAGATCGAGCGCATGCGCGAGGTGCTGCGCGAAGGCATGGAAGCGGGCGCCGCCGGCTTCGCCACCAGCTACGCGCCCACGCACGTCGGCGCCGCCGGCAAGAACGTGCCCAGCCGGTTCGCGTCGCGCGACGAGCTGCGCGCCCTGCTCGCCGTGCTCGGCGAGATGAAGCTGGGCGTGGCCGGGTTCGCCCCCGGGGGCGGCATGATCGACGACCTCTACGACCTGCAGCTCGAATGCGGCGTGCCGTTCACCTACGGCGCCCTGCTGACCCACCCGAACGGTGCCCACAACCGCCAGCTCGAGGTCAACGCCGCCGGCTGGGCGCGTGGCGCCGAGGTGTGGCCCCAGGTGTCGCCCCGGCCGCTGCGCTTTGCCATGAAGATGACCGACCCGTTCACGTTGAAGGTCAACCCGCACTTCGCCGAGCTCGACAACGCCACCATGGCCGAGCGGGCGGAGGCCTACGCCGATCCGGCGTGGCGCCAGAAGGTCGTCGACGCGTGGGCCGAAGGGGCCGTCATGGTGCCTCGCTGGGACACGTTCGTCATCGCCGAGTCCTCGACGCACCCGGAGCTGATCGACCGCCGGCTCACCGACATCGCCGCCGATCGGGGCACGACGCCGCTCGACGCCCTGCTCGACCTCGCGGCCGAGGAGATCGACCTGCGCGTCGCCGCGTTCCTCGCCAACGACGACGCCGACGAGGTGGCGAAGCTCCTCGTGCAGGAGCACGTCACGTTGGGGCTCTCGGATGCCGGCGCTCACGTCGGGCAGCTGTGCGACGCGCCGCAAGCCACCGACCTGCTCGGCAACTGGGTGCGGGAGCGCAACGTCATGCCGCTCGAAGAGGCGGTGCGCCGGCTGTCGAGCCAGCAGGCCGACATCCTCGGCGTTCCCGACCGCGGCCGCCTCGCAGCCGGCCAGTGGGCCGACGTCGTCGTGTTCGACCCGGACACCGTCGCTCCCGGACCCATCCGCCGCATCGCCGACTTCCCGGCCGGTTCCGAACGGCTCACCGCCGACGCCCCGACCGGCATCCGCCACGTGCTCGTGAACGGCACGCCCATCCAGGTCGACGGCGTGCACGACACGACCGCGCGGTCGGGTCAGCTCGTGAAGCCGTCCGTTCGCGGATGACGAGGGGCGGCCCGCTCGCCGGGTTCACCATCGTCGAGCTGGCCGGTCTCGGGGCGCTGCCGTTCGGCACGGGCAAGCTGGCGGACATGGGCGCGGATGTCATCCGCGTCCATCGCACGAACGAAGTCCCCGGAGAGCCGACGGCTCCGAGGTACTCCGAGTACAACCGCGGGCGACGGTCCATCGCCGTCGATCTGAAGCAACCCGAGGGCATCGAGGTGATCCATCGGCTCGTCGAGCGCGCCGATGCGTTCGTCGAGTCGTTCCGCCCCGGCGTGTGCGAGCGCCTCGGCATCGGTCCCGACGACCTGCTGGCCCGCAACCCGAGGCTCGTCTACGGACGGCTGACGGGCTGGGGCCAGGACGGACCCCTCGCCCAGTCGGCCGGCCACTCGCTCAACTACGAGTCGCTCACCGGTGCCATCGGCTCGATCGGTCCCGAGCACGGACCACCCGTCCCGCTGCTCATGGTGCTCGGCGACTTCGCCGGCGGCGGCCTGCACCTCGCGTACGGCGTCGTGTGCGCGCTCCTGGAGGCGCAGCGGTCGGGCGAGGGACAGGTCGTCGACGTCGCCATGGTCGACGGTGTCGCCTCGCTGTTCTCCACCTTCTACGGCATGGCGGGCAGCGGCATGCACACCGAGGACATCGGCACGAACTTCTTCGACGGCGGCTCGCCCGTCTACAACGTGTACGAGACGGCCGACGGCAAGTACGTGACCGTGGCGCCCATCGAGCCGCAGTTCTGGGCGCTGCTGCTCGACAAGCTCGGGCTCGAGCCGGTCGCCGACCGTGACGATCGCGCCTCGTGGCCGGAGCTCAAGCGGCAGCTCACGGAGGTCTTCAAGACGAAGACGCGCGACGAGTGGCAAGCCGAGCTCGAAGGCACCGACGTCTGCTTCGCGCCCGTGTTCCGCCTGGCCGAGGCGCACGAGCACCCGCACAACATCGAGCGCGGCCTGTTCCGGCCCACGCCCGACGGCGCCGGCCGCGAGCTCACCCCCGCGCCCCGGTTCAGCCGCACGCCGGGCCAGCCCGGGCCGAGCTACGCCCACCCCGGCAGCGACACGACCGACATCCTGCTGGCTGCGGGCTTCACCGACGCGGACATCGCCAAGCTGCGCGCCACCGGCGCCGTCGCTTAGACCGGGCGGGTGCCGATCACGCCGGCGGCTTCGAGCTCGGCGATCTCGTCGTCGGTGAGACCGCACAGGCGGGACAGCACGTCGTGGTTGTGCTCGCCGAAGAGCGGCGCGTGGGACCGGGCGTAGTGATCGATGCCGCTCCACCGGAACGGCAGCACCGGCACTGGGTGGGTGCCGACGACCGGGTGCGGCACGTGCTCGAAGAGCCCGCGCGCCACGAGCTGCGGTTGATCGCTGAGGATGCGAGGGCTCCACGGCTCGACCGCCGGCACGCCGGCTTCCGTCAACCGGTCGGCCGCCTCACCGGCCCGCTGCGAGGCAGCCCATGCCCCGAGGTGCCCGTCCAGCTCGTCGTGGTGCGCGTGCCGGCCGGCGGCCGTGTCGAACCTCGCGTCGCCAGCCCACGCTGGCTCGCCGAGCGCCTTGCGCAGCGCGAACCACTGATCGTCGGTGGCGATCGAGAGCGCCAGCCACTGCTCCGGCTCGCCCTCGGCCCGCTGACACGCATACAGGCCCTGCGGCGCGCAGTCGGGCGAACGGTTTCCCTGCCGGGTCACGCGCTCGCCGGCGGCCGTGAAGGCGATGATGTTCTCGGCCGCGCAATTGAGCGACGCCTCGACCATCGTCGACTCGACGAGCGATCCCTGGCCCGTCCGTTCGGCCTCGGCCAGGGCCGCGAACATCGCCACGACGCTGTGCGTGCCGGCGAACGGGTCGGACGGCCCGCGCACGATGCGAGGGGGGCCTCCGAGCGGGCCGGTCACCCACGCGATCGTCGACATCTGCTCCATCGTCTGGGCGAAGCCGGGACGGTCGCGCCACGGCCCGGACAGGCCGAACGCCGGCATGCGCACGTACACGGCCTTGGGGTTGAGCTCGTGGATCGCCTCCCACGTGAGCCCCCACCGGTCGGCGACCCGCGGCGCGAAGTTCTCCACCACGAGATCGCACTGCTGGATCAGCCGCTTGGTGAGCGCGAGGCCGCGCTCGTCGTTGAGGTCGAGCGTGACGTCGAGCTTGCTGGTGTTGACGCACACGAACATGTGCCCCCACTCCCACCAGTCCTCCTTGCCGAACATGTAGCCGGTGGCTCGCATGCCGTCGGGATGGGTGGTGGACTCGACGTGAATGACCTCGGCGCCCAGCGCGGCCAGCACCGCGGTGCCCGAAGGACCGGCCCACCACGACGTGAGGTCGAGCACGCGCATGCCTTCCAACGGCAGGCGGCCGGCGCGAGCGGGGTCAGTGGGTTCCGGACGGATCCGACCCGTGAGCGCGCCGTCGGCCTCGCCGAGCGTGGGCGCCGGCTCGAACGGCCGCGCCACCTCGCCGTCGACCAGCCACGGCGGCCGGGGCTGCAGGAAGTGGCCCGTGGGGTTCTCGACGAAGGCGCCGCGCGCCACCAGCTGCTCGTTGCGGAGAACGGTCTCGCCGTCGTGCACCGGCGCGCACGCGATGCGCAGCTCGGTCGCCCGCTCGAGGATCTCGGCGATCGTGTGCTCCGACATCCAGGCGTCGATCATCGCCTGCCACTCGGCGCGGTGCTCGATGCGGTAGCGCAGCTGGCCCCAGTTGGGATCGTCCATCAGGTCGTAGCGCTCGATCAGCAGCAGGAAGTTCTGCTGCATCAACCCGGTGTTGGTGTTGAAGCCAATCCAACCGTCGGCGGCCCGCTCGATCGACGGCGTCTCCACCGACCGCGGCGGCGTCGGCAGGTCGGGCCGACCGAGCAGGGCGTGCAGCATGTCGGTGAACACCGACCCGGCCACCGCCATCGTCTCGATCAACGAGCAGTCGACGTGGGCTCCCTGCCCGGTGCGCTGGGCGTGGCGCACCGCCGGACACGCGGCGGCCGCCGCGAAGCTCGCCATCGTGTAGTCGCCGATGTGGCCGCCGGCCTGGTACGGCACGTCCTCGGGCCACCCACGCGCCAGCAACGAGCCTGCCGCGCCCTCGACGACGAAGTGCGTGGCCGGACGGTCGGTCCACGGACCGGTGCGGCCCCACGGCGTGACCGACACGACCACGAGCTGCGGATGCTGAGCGCGCAGACCCTCGACGTCGACCGACCCGCTCTCGAAGACCACGTCGGCGCCGGCCACCAGATCGGCCAGCTCGGCGTCCGGCACTGACGACCGCACCGACCGCTTCGACGTGTGGAAGTACTGCCACAGCGCCTCGCGCTCGCGGCGGAGCGGATGCCCGTCCGGCGGCTCGACGGCGATCACCTCGGCGCCGGCGTCGGCGAGGAGCTTCGTCGCGTACGCGCCGGCCAACGTGCTCGTCAGGTCGAGCACGCGCACGTGAGCGAGACCCTGGAACGTCACGCCACCCGCACCGGCATGCTCTCGAGCCCCACGATGAAGTTCGACGCCCGGTACGGCAGGTCGCCGCCGGCGAGCTCGAGCGTCGGCATGCGGGTGAGGAGCTCGCGGAACATCACCCGCAGCTCGAGACGCGCCAACGACGCGCCGAGGCAGAAGTGCGGTCCGAACCCGAACGCCAGGTGCGGGTTCGGGTCACGGGTCACGTCGAACACGTCGGGGTCCTCGAACACCGCTTCGTCGCGGTTCGCCGACGGGTACAACAGGATCAGCTGGTCACCTTCGTGCAGCTGCTCGCCGTGCAGCTCGATGTCCGTGGCAACCGTGCGCGACATGTTCTTGATCGGCGTCACCCAGCGCAGGAGCTCCTCGACGCCCACCTCCAGGCGGCTCGGGTCGTCGACCAGGACCCGCTGCTGCTCCGGGTGCTCGAGCAGCGCCAGCATGCCGCCGGTGATGACGTGACGTGACGTCTCGTCGCCGCCGATGAGGATCAGCAGGCTCTCCTGGATGATCGACTCGTCGTCGAGGCGCTCACCGTCGATCTCGGAGTGGCAGAGGATCGAAACGAGGTCGTCCTGCGGCGGCTTGGCGCGCCGGTCGGCGATCACCCCGAGCTGGAACTCGCGGAACGCGAAGCCGGCGCGGTGCGCCTTCTCCATCGCCGCCTCGTCGTGCGCCGTCGTGCCGCGGATCATGTCGTCGGACCACTCGAGGAGGTCGTCGTAGGACTCGGGTGGGAAGCCGAGCATGTCGGCGATCAGCAGGAGCGGCAGCGGCGCCGCCACGTCCCACACGAAGTCGAACTCGCCCTTCTCGAGGGCGCGGTCGATGATCTCCGCGCAGATGCGCTGGACCGTGGCCTCGTGGTCACGGACCCGCCGCGGCGTGAACCCCTTGTTGACGAGCTTGCGGCGGCGCGTGTGCAGCGGATCGTCCATGGAGATCATCATCGGCAGCGGGTCGCCGTGCGGGCGCGGGCTGCGGCGGCTCGAGAAGGTCTGCGGGTCCTTCTCGATGGCGAGGATGTCGTGGTACCGGGTGATGGCCCACACCTCGCTCGACGCGTCCCAGTAGACGGGCGCGTTGGCGCGCATCCACGCCCACTCCTCGTACGGATGGCCGGCGTACCAGCGTCCGTCCAGCAGGTCGATCGTTGCTTCCCCCATGAATGGGACGCTACGCGGAGACCTCGGCCCGGTGCTTGCGCACCTCGTAGGCCATCGGCAGCAGGGACACGAGGACGATGACGATTCCTGCCGGTGTGAGGTAGTTCTCGATCTTCGGGTAGCGATGCCCGAGCCACCAGCCGAGGGTCGTGGCGATGGTGGCCCACAGCGCCCCACCGATCAGGTTGCACGTCACGAACAGGCGATTGCTCATCCGGCCCACGCCGGCGAGCACCGGCGTGAACGTGCGCACGATCGGGACGAAGCGCGACAGGATCACGGCCTTGGCGCCGTGGCGCTCGAAGAACGCGTGCGAGCGGACCACGTGCTCCTGCTTGAACAGGCGCGAATCGGGGCGGCTGAAGAGCCGGGGCCCCATGCGCTGCCCGATGAGGTACCCCACCTGCTGGCCGGCGACGGCGGCGACGAACGCCACCAGCACCAGCAGCGCGACGTTCGGCCGGTGGTAGACGCCGGCCACCAACCCGGCGGCGAACAGGAACGAGTCGCCCGGCAGGAAGAAGCCGAGCAGGAGGCCGCACTCCGCGAACACCACCAACGCGACCACCAGCAGGAACACGGGCAGGCCGTGGTCGAGCAGGGGCTTCAGGTCGGGATGGAGGAGCCAGTGGAGCGGGGAGGCCAACACCATGGGCCCGCACGATGGCACGTGCGGCACCTAGCGCACGAGTCGGAAGAAGTTGCGCACCTCGTCGACGAAGGACTCGGGCTGCTCGAAGGCGGCGAAGTGACCGCCCTTGGGCAAGCGGTTGAACCACCGCAGATCGGTGAAGCGCGTCTCGGCCCACCGCCTCGACAGCTTGAAGATCTCGCCCGGGTACACCGAGATGCCCGACGGCAGCGTGAGCGGCGCCATGTTCACGGACTTGAAGCTCTCCCAGTAGAGCCGGGCCGACGATGCCGCGGTCGCGGTGAACCAGTAGACGGAGATGTTGTCGAGCATCTCGTCCTTGGTGAGCGCCTTCTCGGGGTGACCGTCGCAATCGGTCCAGGCGTGGAACTTCTCGGCGATCCACGCGCACTGACCGGCCGGCGAATCGGTGAGGCCGTAGCCGAGCGTCTGGGGGCGGGTCGACTGCTGCGACGAGTAGCCCATGCCCCAGCGCGAGTGCTCGGCGACGTGGGCCAGGGCCTCCTGCTCCTCGGGTGTGAGGTCGTCCATCGGCGCCTTGTCGAGCGGGACGATGGCCATGTTCACGTGGATGCCGGTCAGGTGATCGGCGTGGCGCAGACCGAGGCTGGTGGTCACCATGGCGCCCCAGTCACCGCCCTGGGCGCCGTAGCGCTCGTAGCCGAGCCGGCCCATCAGGTCGTCCCACGCGTCGGCGATGCGATCGAGGTTCCATCCCGGCGCCGTCGGCTTGTCGCTGAAGCCGTAGCCGGGGAGCGAGGGCGCGACGACGTGGAAGGCGTCGGCCGGGTCAGGGGGGTTGGTGAGCGGCTCGACGACCTTGAGGAACTCGACCACGGAGCCGGGCCAGCCATGGGTGAGCAGGAGCGGCATGGCGCCGTCGTGCGGCGAGCGGGCGTGGATGAAGTGGATGCCGAGCCCATCGAGCTCCGTCTTGAACTGCGGGAACGCGTTGATCCGCGCTCGGAACGCGTCGAAGTCGTAGACGTCGGCCCAGTGCGCGCACAGCTCCTGCGCGTACGCGAGCGGAAGGCCCTGCGACCAGTCGTCGACCGTCTCCTTCTCCGGCCAGCGCGTCTCGCGCAGGCGCGTGCGCAGGTCCTCGATGTCGGCCGGGTCGATCGTGACCTCGAACTCGTTCATGTGGCAGCCCTCGTCGGGTCGTAGAACTCACGGGTGAAGAAGACGCGGTCGGCGCGGAAGCGCCAGAGACCGATGTAGCGGTTGGCGAACGGTGTGCCCTTCTGGAGGTGGCGCCCCTCGCTCGTGTACTCGGCGACGAGGCCGTCGCCGCTCGCCAGCTCGTACACGTCGGTGATCGTCAGCGTGAAGCGCACGATCTCGAAGGCCCGTCGCAGGTACGGCACCACCGCGTCGAGGCCGACCACGCGGCGGGGCTCGGGCTGGGCGTAGGGGAGCTCGAGCACGTAGTCCTCGGCGTACAGCTCGGTGAGCGCGTCGACATCGGCGGCGCCCAACACGTCGAACACCCGGGCCAGCAGCTCAGCGCTCATCGAGCGAGCGCTCCGGGAGCGGCTGGTGCTCGTCGAGGACCTTCAGGTACGGCTCGACGTCACCCGTGCTCGGCAGCGCCAGCAGCTCGTCCGCGGTGCGCCGGCTGGCGAGCACGCGCGTCGCCTCCCACGGGTCGAGGTGCAAGGTGCAGCCGCTGCGGGCGAAGTGGCTCGTCCAGCGCACGGGGCCGCTGTCGATCATCAGCGCCCCGAGCTTCGCCTCCTTGATCGCCGGCGCCAGCCCGTCGAGCAGGAGCTGCACGACGGCGCGCACCTCGGCGACACCGCGTCCGCCCGGCCGGTCGAGCGCGCCCCGGAGGTCGTGCTCGTGCACGACCAGGTCGGCGAACAGGAGCGCGGCGCCGGCGTCGACAAACGTCGAGGTAGCCGCCGCGCACGCCTCCCACCGGGTGAGCAGCTCGTCGGTCGCCACGGCGCGCCGAGCGGCCACGATGCCGTCGATCCAGTCCTGCCGGTCGGCGCCCGGGAAGTCGCCGGCCGTGAGCGCCTCGGGCATGCCGCTCACGTGGGCGAGCAGGTCGTGGGCCGTCCAGGCCGGGCACGCCGGCACGACGACGCCGGTGTCGATGCCTGCTACCAGCTCGGCGATGCGTCCGCGGGTGGCGTGGTAACCGGCGGAGAGCTCGGGCACGGCTCAGCACCGTAGTCATTGGTCCCGTGGTCATCGCGCCCGTAGCGGCGAAGCCGAAGCGCGACGCCGATGAGGCCGAGGACCACGCCGGCGACGGCGACGGTGGCGCCCGGCCCGATGTGGTCGGCCACCGTGCCCTGCAGCAACGACCCGAGCGGGTAGCTCAACGAGTAGCTCAGGACCCACAGCGCCAGCAGCCGTCCGCGCAGCGCCTCCGGTGCCGCGGACTGGATGGTGGTGTTGAGCGTGGCGATGGCCACGAGCGTGCCGCCGCCGAGGATGGCCAGCAGCGGCGCCCCGAGTGCGAACGTCCGCGCCATCCCGAAGCCGACCATCGCCGCGCCCTGCACGATGATCGACACGACCAGGACCCGGCGCGACGAGCGTCGGCCGCCGAAGGCACCCAGCAGGAACGCGCCGATGAGCGCGCCCGCGCCGTAGCACCCGGTGAGCGCCCCGTAGAGCCCAGGTCCCGCGTGGTACACCCGCCGCACGAACAGGGTCGTCATCTGGAACACCGGGTTGGCGAGACCGCACACCACCGCGGTGAACACGAACGCCTCCAGGAGCACGACGTTTCGTCGCGCGTACACCGCGGCCTCCCGGTACTGCTGCAGGACGCGCCCTTCCAGCCCGCCGACGTGGCGGTCGGGCGCCCGCACGATCGACAACACGACGATCACGGCCACGAACGACACCCCGTTGAGCAGGAACGCCCACCCCGCTCCGAGGGTGCCGAGCACGATGCCGCCGAGGGCCGGTCCCACCGCGCGCGCCGTGTTCGCCTGGGCCGAGTTCAACGTGATGGCATTCGCGCGGTGCTCGTCGGGCACGAGGTCAGGCACGAGCGCCTGCCAGGCCGGTTGCGTCGTCATGGCCGTCGTGCCGCCGATGGCGACGAGGACGAGGATGGCGACCGGGCTGCGCGAGCCGCTGACCCACAGCCCCCAGAGGCCGAAGGCGGCGATGCCCTGCAGGACGTTCGACACGCGGAGGAGCTCGCGCCGGGAGAAGCGATCGGCGAGCGAGCCGGACAACGGGTTCAGCAGCAGCGACGGCAGGACCTGGGCGACGACCGCGAGCCCCACCCAGGCGCCGCGATGGGTGAGCTGGTACAGCACGTACGGGACCGTGACGTTCTGCATCCAGGTCCCGATGTTGGACACGACCGCACCGGTCCAGAACAGGCGGTAGTCACGGAACGCGAACGCCGCTCCGGCCTGTCGCACCACCCCCGCCCGCGCCACGGATCGCAGGGTACGTGAACCAGCGTTCCCATCGGTCGGGGGCGGTAGGTTCGAGGTCGTGGCCGAGCGCGAGGTCCTGACGTGGTCGCTGTTCGGCGACGCCACTCGGGAGCTCGCGCAAGCCATCGCCGACAGCGCCTTCGTGCCCGACATCGTCCTGGCCGTGGCGCGTGGCGGGCTGACGGTCGCCGGGGCACTGGCCTACGCCCTCGGCGTGAAGAACTGCTTCGCCATGAACGTCGAGTTCTACACCGGGGTCGACGAGCGCCTCGAGGTCCCGGTGATGCTGCCGCCGACGCTCGACCTGCTCGACATCCGCGGCTCGCGGGTGCTGGTGGCCGACGACGTCGCGGACACGGGCAAGACGCTCGAGCTGGTGCGCAGCGTCATCGCCGAGCACGTGACCGAAGCCCGCGCCGCCGTCCTCTACCAGAAGCCACAGTCGGTGATCGACGCCGACTACGTCTGGCGCCACACCGACAAGTGGATCAACTTCCCGTGGTCGACGTTGCCGCCGGTCACGGGCACGGTCACGAGCGAGGCGTGAGCTCGCCGAAGAAGCCGGTGACCTTGCGGATGCGGCCGTCATCGGCCAGCTCGGCGACGTCGAGGCCGGTGACGGTGACCGAGCCGTCCTCGGCGACGAGGGCCCAGCCGTACCGCACGATGTCGTGGTGCTCGTCCAGCTCGGTCGTGCGCACGAAGCGCTGACCGGGGTAGCCGCTCACGACGGCGTCGGCGATGGTGGCGATCTCGTCGTGACCGGTGGCGGCGAACAACGGATCGACGAACGTGGCGTCGGGCGTCCAGCCCTGGGCCACGAGCGCGGCCCGCCGCGCGGGGTCGGGCTCGACCAACGCGGCGAAGCAGGCGTCGATGATGGTCGTGCGGTCGGGGGTGGTGGTGTCGGTGGTCATGCCGTCCACCTTCCGCCCATCGACGCGCCGAGACGATTACCTGCCGGGTAAGCGCCGGCCGCCGACGTGCTCGGTACGGTCGACCCGATGACCGCGACCGTGGGACCGCTGCTGCGCGACTGGCGCCGGCGCCGCCGCCTCAGCCAGCTCGACCTCGCCGTGCAGGCGGAGGTGTCGGCGCGCCACCTGAGCTTCGTCGAGACGGGTCGCTCGAAGCCCAGCCCGGAGCTGCTGCTCCACCTCGCCGATCACCTGGACGTGCCGCTGCGCGAGCGCAACACCCTCCTGCTCGCCGCCGGCTACGCGCCGCGCTACGCCGAGACCCCGTTGGACGAGCGCGCCATGGCGCCCGCCCGTGGCGCGCTGCAGACGATCCTCGACGGCCACGACCCGTTCCCCGCCATCGTGGTCGACGGGCACTGGAACCTCGTCAACGCCAACGCCCCGGCCGTCGAGCTCATGGGCGCCCTGGTGGCGCCGCACCTGCTCGAGCCCCCGACCAACGGGTTGCGGCTGAGCCTGCACCCCGACGGCTTGGCCGCCCACATCGAGAACCTCGGCGAGTACGGCAGCCACGTCGTCGCCCGCCTCGACCGGCAGGCGGCGGCCACCGGCGACGACGAGCTGGTCGCGCTGGCCGACGAGCTCCGCGGCTACCTCGGCGACGCGCTGGAGCCGAGCCCGACCGACCCGGCGTCGTTGCTGTTCGTACCGATGGTCATCCGCACGCCGCTCGGCCCGCTGCGGCTCTTCAGCACGATCGCCACGTTCGGAACCGCCCTCGACATCACGCTCGCCGAGCTGGCCATCGAGGCGTTCTTCCCGGCCGATGAGGAGACGGCTGCCGCGTTGCATCGACATCGGGGCCCGCCGTCTGCGTAACGTCCCCTCCATGGGACGATTCAGCAGGGGGGAGCTGGAGGAGGCCTTCGCCGAGTACCAGCGGGTCGCCATGAGCGCGGCCAAGGCTGGCAACTGGGACGCATGGGCCGACCTCTTCACCGAGGACGCCACCTACGTCGAGCACCACTACGGCACGTTCGGCGGTCGGGAAGCCATCAAGCGTTGGATCAACGACTGCATGAGCCAGCCCGGCGCCGACGAGATGAAGTGGTTCCCGATCGAGTGGTACGTGATCGACGAGGAACGTGGTTGGGTCGTGTGCCACGTGTGGAACCGCATGGTCGACCCCGGTGACGGCTCCGTGCACCAGGCCTACAACTTCACGTTGCTCAAGTACGCGGGCAACGGCTTGTGGTCCTACGAGGAGGACATCTACAACCCGGCCATGTTCGAGAAGATGATGGTCGGGTGGTTCGAAGCCAAGAAGAAGCTCGCCAGCTCGACATGACCCAGCGCACCCCCCCGCAACCCACGCTGCTCACCGAGGACTACTGGTCCGGCGGATCGGTCGGTGAGCTGCGCATCTGCCAGTGCCAGTCGTGCGGCGCCCTGCTCCACCCGCCCGCGCCCGCGTGCCGGTGGTGCCGGGCGAGCAACACGGCGTCCACCGTGGTGTCGGGCCGCGGCACCGTCGTCGGTGTCACGGTCAACGCCCATCCGTGGGACCCGATGTTCCCGCCCCCCTACGTCGTCGTGGTGGTCGCCCTCGACGAGGACCCTCGCGCCCGCGTCATCAGCAACCTCGTCGACGTCGCGCCCGAAGACGCCGCGGTCGGCATGCGCGTCGGAGCTCGGTTCGAGCCGGTCGACGACGTGTGGGTGCCGCTGTTCGCGCCGATCGACGAGCCCGCCGTCGTCGAGCTGCCGCCCGACGACTGGCCCGCCGACCAGCACTGGAAGCACGTGCGGCCGATGCTGCGCACGCAGAAGTTCGAGGACGACGTCGCCATCACCGGCATCGGCATGTCGGCCGTCGGACGCCGCTTGATGCGCGACCCGCTCGATCTGGCCGTCGATGCGGCGCGACGCGCGGTCGAGGACGCCGGGCTGACCTTCGACGACATCGACGGCCTGTCCACGTACCCCGGCGGGCCGGCGATGCCCGGCTTCTCCGAGGGCGGGGTGTCGGCGCTCGAGGACGTGCTCGGGCTGCGACCGACTTGGTACAACGGCGGCCAGGACACGTTCGGGCCGTCGGGATCGGTGATCGCCGCCATGCTCGCCGTGTCGACGGGCCTGGCGCGCCACGTCCTCTGCTACCGGACCGTGTGGCAGTCGACGTTCACCGAGCTGCTCAAGACAGGGCAGATCCGCGCCTCGACCCAGGCCAACGGCATGCCCGCCGGCGGCGGGCGGGCCAACGGGGACTACGCCTGGTTGACGCCCTACGGCGTGAGCTCGGCCGCCATCAACCTGGCGTTGCCGGCGTCCAACCACTTCCACCGCTACGGGACGACGCGCGAGACGCTCGGGTGGATCGCGCTCAACGCCCGCGCCAACGCGGCGCTGAACCCCGACGCGATCTATCGCGACCCGCTCACGATGGACGACTACCTCTCGGCCCGGGCGATCACCACCCCGTTCGGGCTCTACGACTGCGACGTGCCGTGCGACGCGTCCGTCGCCGTGATCGTCTCGGCCATCGATGCCGCACGCGACCTGGCCAAGCCGCCGGTGCTCGTCGAGGCCGTCGGCACGCAGATCACCGAGCGCACGTCGTTCACGATCAGCACCAGCACGCACGAGCCGCAGTCGCTCGGCCCGGCCGCCCACCTGTGGTCGCGCACGTCGCTGCGGCCGGCCGACGTCGACCTCGCCCAGCTCTACGACGGCTTCACGTTCAACTGCCTGTCGTGGCTCGAGGGCCTCGGCTTCTGCGGCATCGGCGAGGCCAAGGACTTCCTCGAAGGGGGCAAGAACATCGCCCTGGACGGCGTGCTGCCGCTCAACACCAGCGGCGGGCAGCTGTCGGCCGGCCGCCTCCACGGCATGGGACTCCTGCACGAGGCGATCGTGCAGCTGCGGGGCGACGGCGGCGACCGCCAGGTCCGCGACGCCCGCACCGCCGTCGTCACCAGCGGCGGCCTCACCCCCGCCGGCGTGTTCCTGCTGCGCCGCGACTGACCGGCCGGCGCGGCTCCACTGTCCACTGTCCAGTGTCCAGTGTCCAGTAGCCACTGGACACTGGACAGTGCGGGTCAGTGCGTTCCGAAGTGCTCGAGCATCCCGGCGAGGATCTCCTCGTCGGAGGTCGTGCGCCAGCGCTCGAGGTGCGCGATGGAGACCGGGTCACAGCCGTAGCGCAGCGGTCCGCCGTCGGCCATGACGGCGTCGGCGATGGCGACGGCGGCGTCCTCGGGCGGGGTGGCGATCGCCGTCTCGGGCGTGCCGACCGTGCGCTCGGCCATCGGCCGGTACGGCGGGTAGTCGATGGCGTCGGGCGGCCGGTACTGCACCGAGGAGCGCAGCAGGTCGGTGTCGATGGGGCCGGGCAGGATCTCCACCACGCGGATGCCGAAGGGCGCCACCTCGATGCGCAAGCTGTCGGTGATGGCGCTCACGGCCGCCTTCGACGCGCGGTAGATGGCGAAGAACGGCAGCGGCAGCAGGATCGACGACGAGCTCACGTTGCAGATCACGCCGCCGCCACCCTCCCGCAGCACCGGCACGACCCGGCGGCACAGCTCGGCGAGGCCGAAGACGTTCGGCAGGAACGTGCTCATCCAGTCGCCGTACGTCGCTTCCTCGACAGGGAGGTAGGCCCGGCGCACACCCGCGTTGTTGACGAGCACGGTGGTGTCGCCGGGGAAGGCGAAGTCGCCGATGTCGGTCACGTCCAGACGTTCGACGTGGATCGAGGACGGGAGCCCCTCGGCGGCCTCCGGGTTGCGCATGGCGGCGACCACGTCGAAGCCTCGGCGGTCGAGCTCGACCGCCACCGCCCGGCCGATCCCGCGGCTGGCGCCCGTCACGACGGCCACCCCTCGCGCCTCCACAAATGCATACAATATCCGACATGGCTGGACTGCTTCAGGACAAGGTCGCCATCGTGACGGGGGCGGGGCAAGGCATCGGTCGGGGCATCGCACGGATGTTCTCGTTGGACGAAGGCGCGAAGGTCGCCGTGATCGACCTCGACGGCGGCGCGGCGGACATCGTCGCCAAGGAGATCATCGAGCGAGGCGGCCAGGCGATCGCCGTCGCGTGCGACGTGGGCCAGCGCCCGCACGTCGACGCCGCGGTGGCCGCCACGGTCGACGCGTTCGGCACCATCGACGTGCTGGTGAACACCGCCATCGCCGGCGCCCCACGCATACCGCTCCTCGAGACCACCGAGGAGCTGTGCGACGCGATGTTCCGGTCGGGCCCGCTCGGCACGCTCTTCTTCATCCAGGCCTGCCACCCGTACATGAAGGGCAAGGACAGCTCGATCATCAACTTCGCCTCGGGCGCCGCCATCAGCGGGCACGAGGGCTACGCCGCCTACGCACCAGCCAAGGAGGGCGTGCGCGTGCTCACCAAGGTCGCCGCCCGTGAGCTCGGCGGCGACGGCATCCGGGTCAACGCCATCGCGCCGTCGGCCAAGACGCGGCTGATGCAGGCGTGGTTCGACGAAGACCCCGACGGCGCCAAGGCGTCCGAGCAGACGGTGCCCCTGAAGCGATTCGGCGACCCCGACATCGACATCCCGCGCGCCGCCGTCATGCTCGCCAGCGGCTACAGCGGCTACGTCACCGGCCACACGCTGATGGTGGACGGTGGGTCGTGTCGCTTCTGACCGGCACGCCCGCCACCCGCACGAGCAGCAGCCAGTACGCCGTCGAGTACATCCGCGACCTGATCTTCGACGGGAAGCTGCGCCCCGGCGACCGTGTGCCCCAGGAGGAGGTCGCCCAGGTCCTGCACCTGAGCCGCATCCCGGTGCGCGAAGCGATCATCACGCTCACCAGCGAGGGCTTCCTCCGCAGCGAGCTCCATCGCGGCGCGTTCGTCGAGCCGCTCGACGAGCAGTCGATCCGCGACCAGTACGCGCTCTACGGGATCATCTTCGGGCTGGCCGCCGAGCGGGCCCTCGAACGCGATCCGGCCGAGTTCCTGCCGCGCCTGGAGCAGCTCCTCTCCCGGATGGAGGAGACTGACGACCATGCGGAGTTCGGCGAGCTGATGCTCCAGTTCCACCGCGCCCTCGTGGACGCCGCCGCGTCCCCCCGGATCTCCGTCGTCGTCCGCTCGATGCCCGCCCTGCGGCCGAGCGCCCTGTTCGACGACAGCTCGGCATCCGTGTCCGCCGGCCTCGAGGGCGCCCGCGGGATGGTCGCCGCGCTGAAGGCGGGCGACAAGCAGCAGGTGACGAAGGCCTGCGCCGCCGGCATGGCGGAGCTGGCGGAAGCCGTGATCGACCTCTTCCGCGCCCGCGGACTGTTCAGCGCACCGGCGTCGTGACCCCGGCGTACCGGCGCCGCATCTCGATCCGGCCCGGT
>Ga0068858_100001773_pt1 | contig 22007 bp, 16 predicted proteins | sample KBSSwiS12_FD_66589 | JGI IMG/M metagenome (GOLD analysis project Ga0068858, IMG submission 66589) | Switchgrass rhizosphere microbial communities from Kellogg Biological Station, Michigan, USA - KBS Switchgrass S1-2 | ecosystem: Host-associated > Plants > Roots > Rhizosphere > Soil ...
GCGCGAGGGAGTTTCGGCCGCGCGGTGGATTCGTATGCGCCGCCTCGAGCGCTGCCGTGCCGATCTGGAAGATCCAGAAAGGCGACATCTCTCGATCAGCGAAATCGCGTTCAACCACGGTTTCGGGAATATCAGCAGTTTCAATCGCGCATTCAAGGCGCGTTTCCACATCACGCCGATAGCACTTCGTAGCGTCTAACGGCGCATGTCCGCGTGCAGCGGGAGCTGCATACATTTAACACGCGAGCAGTCTCGTTGCCCCACGAGACCGGGAGTTGGTGGCTCACTGCTCCGGGCCTGCCCGATCCGACCGCCGTTTACAATGATCAGTCTCCACACATCTGCAACTCTTCTTCCGTCTCCACCGCCGCTGCAGAGGCGCGGGGGAACCTGAGCGCCTCAGGTGTTCGAATGCCGGTACTGACGCGGCGACTGCCCATACCGCTGCCTGAATCGACGCGCGAAATGGCCAGGCTCCGCAAAGCCGCAGCGAGCGGCCGCTTCCGTTACGGGCAAAAGGACGAGCTTGGGATTGCTCAGAATCTGGCGTGCATATTCCAGGCGAAGTTGCAGCAACTCTTCAGTGAAAGTAGTGCCAGCACGTGCGAATGCATAGTGCAGAGTCCGTATCGACACATGATGCTCGCGTGCCAAGTCAGTCGCGCTGAGGTCCGCTTCGTGAAAGCGATCACCCAATGTGCTCATTAGGCGTTCGACCAGAGCTGGCCGACGAACGGGTGACTCAGGTCCCGCGGCCAGTGCCAGCAAGGACGCGATCTGCTCGGCAACTGCACTGGGAGCTAAGGGTTGCGGGCACGCGGAACTCTCTTCGATGCAATCATCACACCCCCCCCTGTAGTGAGGTAACCTGATCGGTTGTTCTCGCGGTCTGACTCGGGGGAATCCGATCGTCTCAAGATAGCCTTAGTTGGTCAGGGGCGCGCTTTAGAAATTCAACGTTACCGGGGGGAACGGGCATAGCCAACACGTGGAACCGCCGCCCACGCAGGTGAATACTCCCGCCCGGAGCGGCAATTCAGGCGATCAACACTTTCACATTCGCCTTTTCGAGCATCGCAATGTGGGCCTTGGAGATCCGGGAATCCGTGATGACCGTGTCTATATCGCTGAGTGGACAGACGACGTGTCCGGAGGGCCCGTCAAATTTCGAGCTGTCGACCATCACGATGATTTCATCCGCGCGCTCGATGAATTGGCGTTCCCCCGTCACGAGAATGAAGTCAGCTTGCATGAGGCCCGCAGGTCCCAGGGCGGCCGCGCCGATAAACAACCGGGGAGCATGGAATCTCGGCATCCGGTCATCGCCTGCCGCTGCCAGGATGATGTTCTGTTCGGGGAACACCTGTCCGCCGGGCACGAGCACCCGCGTGCCGGGTTGCGCCAGCAGTGCATTGACAATATGCAGCGAGTTGGTGAGCACGTGCAGCCTGAGCCCTGCCAGATGCGGACACATCTGCAGGGTAGTCGAGCCGCCGTCAATCATGACCCCCTCACCGGGACTACACAACTTGGCGGCCGCACGCCCGATGGCCTCCTTCTGTGGCCGGTTGCGGTGAATGTTCTCGTGAAACGGCACACCACTCAGCGTGCGCCCGGCTGCCGCTGGCGGCTTGTTGTTGGCACGTTCGACGCCGCCGCGAACCCTGCTCACCAGGCCCGCATCGGCCAGCCGTTGCAGGTCGCGGCGGATGGTGGCCGCCGAGGCGGCGAGGTGTTTTTCCAGGTCCTGAAACGAGATGAAACCCCGCTGATCCAGGGTTTCGAGAATCAACTTATCGCGCTCCGCCGAATGCATGCCTCACCCAAGGTGCGTCCCCAGCTCGTACTGTGGACGTACCGGTGGGGCGAATCAATCAAAATCAATCAGACTATCCCGGTGCCCGGCGCCACTGCCTTGCGCTGACCCGCCTTTTCCTGGCGCCAGCCACTGGTGCGATAGGCTGCCAACACGTCCACCGCGCCGCCGGCGGCGACCCGCGCACGCGCTACGATGGGCGAGACATCGGTACGATAAGCCTGCCGTAGCGCCTGGAAGGCCATCATGACGTCATTGGACTCCTGGGCGTCTCGCAACGCACCGCGGTCAACGATCAATGCCTTGGCGTACGCGCCGGCGATGGCCTCGGCCGATGACAACATGCTCTCGATCGGATCGGTCACGTTGTGCGACTGATCGATCATGTAGGCAGGATTGAATCCGGACCGCGGATTCAGGGCGGCTTCCACCAGTTCGTTGAAGACCAGGAACAGCTGGTGCGGATTGATCGCGCCCGAGTCCAGATCATCGTCCCCGTACTTGCTGTCATTGAAGTGAAAGCCACCCAGCTTGCCGAAGCGATGCAGCCGGGAGACGATCTGCTCGATGTTGGTGTTGGGCGCATGGTGACCCAGGTCGACCAGGCACTGGGCCTTCGGCCCGAGCTGCTGCGCGGCAAGAATGGATGATCCCCAGTCCTGCAGGACGGTGCTGTAGAAAGCCGGCTCATAGAGCTTGTGCTCGAGCAACATACGCCAGTCGACGGGTAAAGCGGCATAGATCTGCGCCATCGATTCCAGATAGCGGTCGAAGGCCCGTGTCAGATCCTGTTGGCCGGGGAAGTTGCTGCCATCACCCAGCCACACCGTAATGGCCACCGATCCGAGCTGCCGCCCGATCTGAATACATTCGATGTTGTGAGCAACCGCCTGCTCGCGCGCGCCGCGGTCCGTCGAAGTCAAGGAGCCGGTGGCATAACTATGTTGTTGTCCGGGCTGGTCCTGAAAGGTGTTGGAGTTCACCGCGTCGAACCCAAGCCCCAGCGCCGCCGCCGCCTCGCGCAAGGCGCGGTAATCGCTCACGAAATCCCATGGAAAATGCGGCGACACGCGCGGCGTGATCCGACACAACTGCTGCACCACTGAGCAGTCCTGCAGTTTTTCATGGATGTTCGTCGGTGCCCCGCGGAATGGAAACTTGGCGAACCGCGTGCCGCCCCGTCCGGCTCCCCAACTGGGCAGCGCCACGGTGAACTGCGCGACTTGGCGTTCAATCTTTTCGATGTCAACGCCACGGCGACGCAGCTGGCGCCCGAGAGAGTCGTAGTCGTCATCCAAGGCACCGAGCCGGGGCGCGTTTGACTGGCGGATGAGCTCCGGCGTCAAGGGCAGTTTCGTTTCCATTTCGGTCGCTCCTACCGCGTGAAGGCCTGTGCGTTGCCCGCATCGACATTGAGCATGTTGCCGGTTGACTTGGCTGACATTTCCGATGCAAAGAAGTAGACCGCTTCGGCGATGTCGCCCGGCAGCACATCTCGCTTGAGCATCGAACGATTCCGATAATGCTCCTCCAACTCCGCTCCCGCATCGATCCCATGGGCACCTGCGCGCTCCCGGCGCCAATCACCGTCCCAGATGCGTGATCCCTTGATAACCGCATCCGGATTGACCGTATTCACACGGATTCCGTGCGGAGCTCCTTCCAGAGCCAGACAGCGCCCGAGGTGCAGCGCAGCCGCTTTCGCCGAGGCATAGGCCGAAGCGTTGACTGCAGCTGCAATCCCATTCTTCGATCCAATGAACACAATGGCTCCGCCCTTTTGCAGCTTCATCAGCGGAAACGCGCTGCGGGCGGTCAGGAAATACCCTTCGGAGAGTACATCGTAATTCTTGCGCCACAGATCCACTGTGGTCTCTTCGATTGGCGCAGAGGAGGCGATGCCGGCATTGGCAACCAGAATATCCAGGCCGCCGAATTCGCGCGAGCAGGCTGCAAACGCCGCGGCCACCTGTTCCTCACTTGTCACATCGCAGACCGCGGACCTCACCGCGTCCTTGCCGCCCTTTGCCTGCAGCTCTTGCGCGGTGGACTCGAGAGCATCGGCATCCCGGTCCAGCAACATGACACAGGCGCCTTCTGCCAGGAGTCGAATGGCTGTTGCGGTGCCGATGCCGCCGGCACCACCGGTGACCAATGCGATTTTGCCCGCCAGCGGCTTAGGCTTCGGCATGCGGCGCAGCTTCGCTTCCTCGAGCGCCCAGTACTCGATGTTGAAGGCCTCCCGCTCGTCCAAGCCGAGATAATGGCCGATCGACTCAGCCCCCCGCATGACATTGATCGCGTTTGCGTAGAACTCACCCGCGAGGCGCGCGGTCGTCTTGTCGGCGGCAAAAGTCACACGACCAATGCCCGGAACTAGCACGACCACCGGGTTGGCATCGCGCATCGGCGGATCAGACGGCCCGGCACACCGCTGGTAATAGGCTGCATAACCAGCCCGGTATTCCGCGATCACCTTCGACAGGTAGGTGGCGTCGTGAAGCCGGGTCTCGTCCAAGGTCAACGGAGCAATCTTTGTACGCAGAAAATGGTCCGGACACGATGTGCCCACGGCCGCCAGCCGCGCGAAACTCTCCGAACACACAAACTCCAGTGTCTCTGGATCGTCGGAGAAGTGCCCGACTTTGGAGGTATCCCCTTGCATGAGACCCCGCAAACGGGGCATCAGCACGGCGGCCTCCACAGCTCGCTGCGGTGCGCTCAGCGGCGCAATTCGCTGCCCTCCAAATGCCGGACGCGCTGCCATACGCTCATTGAGAAAGCGGACAGCATCTGCGATGAGGTCGATTGTGTTGTTATAACAGTCCCTCGACGTGTCACCCCAGCAGATGATTCCATGACCCGCCAACATGACGCCGCGCAAGCCGCGATTCTTAACGACGTAGTCGCGCAGGCGCAACCCCAGGTCAAAGCCGGGACGTTTCCACGGCAGCCAACCGATCTTTCCACCCCAGATTTGCCGCGTCGCGGCTTCACCACCCGAGGAGGCGGCCAGCGCAATGATCGCGTCCGGATGAACGTGATCGATGTGAGCGAACGGCAGATAGCTGTGCAAGGGAGTATCAATCGACGCCGCGCGCGCGTTGAGGTTGAACGTGCAATGGGGCAACAGCCCCACCATCTCATCCTCATGTTCGACGCCGCGGTACAGTTTCTCGAGCCCCAACAGCTTGTCCTGATACAGGGTTGCAAAGCCGTCGAGCTTCATCGAGCCCAGATCGCCACCGGAGCCTTTCACCCATAAGACCTGGGTAGGGCCGCCCGTCAGCGGATCCCGTTCCTCGAGCTTGGCGGAGGTGTTGCCGCCACCGAAATTGGTGACCGTGAGGTCGGAGCCCAGCAGATTCGAGCGATACAGTAGCAACTCGGAAGGCACTTTCCCGCGCGCCTCCTCGGCAGACCAGCGATTGACGGGTATGGCAAAAGGAAGTGATGTGATTGTGTCCATGCAGTCTTTGTAGCGAAGCGCCGCGCGTTTTGCAATCATGTTCGATCATTACCAATCAAATTAAGTCATGAGAGATGCCATGTCGGACCGGGCCACCATCGTTCTGGACGTCGGTAAGACCTTGTCCAAACTGAGTCTTTGGACACCGGAAGGCCGCCTGCTCGAGCGTCGGACCCGTCAGAATCCCCGCATCACGGATAGTGGGCGCGCGGTCCTGGACGCGAGGGGAATCGAGGAATGGGTCGAGAATGCCCTGCGCGATTTCGCCCGCCTCGCTCACGTCGGCTCGATCATCCCGGTGAGTCATGGTGCGGCGGCCGCCGTCATCCGCGATGGCGAGTTGATTCAAGCGCCGCTCGACTACGAATCCGAAGTCCCTGAAACGATCCGTCAGCAGTACGACGAGCTGCGGGATCCCTTTGTCAGTACAGGGTCGCCGGCTCTGCCGTTCGGCCTGAATCTGGGCGTCCAGCTGTATTACCAACAGTCGTTAAAGCCCGATCTCCTGGCGCCCCGCTCCTGGGTGCTTCCCTGGCCGCAGTATTGGAGTTGGTTACTATCGGGTGTCGGTGCGTCCGAAGTGACCAGTCTGGGATGCCATACGGATCTGTGGAATCCGCTGACGGGCACTCACTCCGCCTTATCCGCGAGCCGCGGCTGGGCCGAGCACATCGCTCCCCTGAGGGACGCCGGCGCCGTTCTCGGCCCGTTGCTGCCCAAGTGGGTCGAGCGCACCGGTTTGCCGGCAGATACGCTGGTTCACTGCGGGATTCATGATTCCAACGCCGCACTCCACGCGGCGCGCGGCCTCCCGGAAATTGCAGGGCACGCAGCGACCGTTCTGTCCACAGGGACCTGGTTCGTTGCCATGCGCATTCTCAACAGCGGTGAGCAGTTCGATATGACGAGCCTGCCAGAATCACGTGACTGCCTGGTCAACGTGGATGCTTTCGGCCGCCCAGTGCCCTCCGCGCGCTTTATGGGCGGTCGTGAGATCGAGCTCCTCACCGGGCTCGACACGCGGCGACTGGACTTGCGGCATGACCAACCCGCGTTGCTTGCCGCCGCAAGCTGCGTGTTGGCAGGCGGCCACATGGTGCTGCCCACTTTCGCGCCTGGCTCGGGCCCGTTTCCGACCCGTCAAGGACGATGGGTTTCACTGCCAGAGGACGCATTTCAACAGCGAGCCGCCGTGGCACTTTACGCGGCGCTCATGGCAAACGTGCTGCTCGATCTCATCGGCAGCCGCGAGCGAGTGCTCGTCGAGGGGCGCTTCGCCGAATCCGAAGTCTTTGTGAGGTCCCTTGCCACGCTTCGGCGCGTTTCCACCGTGTTTGTAGGACACGCGCACACGGATGTTGCCTTTGGGGCGCTGCGCCTGGTCCATCCGTCACTTCCCGCCCCCACGCCGCTCCATGAGGTTCAACCGTTGGCAGCGGACGTGAGATCCTACTGTTCACTTTGGCATCGAAAGATAATTTCCAACTCCGATCACAACAGTTGAGCTCAGGAGTACTGCAATGCCGCTCCACACGAGTGCCCGCGTACGGCCACTCGCGCCCGCCCATTCCTTCAGCGCAAAGCCCCAAAGGGTCGAGAACAGAATGATGCTGGCCATGTGCAAAGTCCACGATGAGAAGCCGTAGCGCCCCATCTGACTCTCACCCATGGTGTAGAAAAAGAACTGGAAGTACCAAAGCGTTCCGCCCAGCGCGGCCAACAGGTAGTTGAGCGCGAGAGGCGGTTTGGCAGCCCCTACCTCGACCCGACCCGCAAATTGACCGGCTGTCCGGTTGCGCTTGATCAGCAACGCGCACCAAATCAGATTAGTGGTGAGCCCGCCGGCCAGGACCACACACAACACTGGCAGCCCCTGCCAGAGGCTGGCCGTGCCTGCGACCACCGCAGCCCGGCGGATCGGCTCACCCGCAGCCAGACCCCACGCAAAACATCCCGACAGGCAACCCGAAAACACAGCAATCAGCAGGCCTCTGCGCAGGTCAAATTCAGGCACTCCCGAGGCGCCTTCCGTGCCGCTGGCCTCGCGTTCTTTAGCCCTTCCGGCCATGGCCACGAGCACGATCCCGACCAGCGTGATTCCAATTCCAATGAAGGTCGTGCGGCCGCTGGCCGTCGCCGCGAGCTCGCCGATCTGCCCATGAAAAAGCGGCGGACCCACAGTACCGATCACTGTCGTCAGTCCCAGTGCCACCGCCATTCCGAGCGATAGTCCGAGATAACGCATGGTCAGTCCAAACGTGAGCCCTCCCAGGCCCCACATGACGCCCCAGAACCAGCACCAGAACAAAGTATGCGAGTCCGCCGTTCCGAGCACATCCAGCAGGTGAGGGGTCTGGATCGAAGCGAACAGCCAGGGAGCCAAGAGCCACGAAAACAGCCCTCCGGTGATCCAAAAGATCTCCCAAGACCACGCACGGATCCGCTTATACGGGACGTAAAAGCTCGCGGACGACAGACCGCCGAGCCAATGCAGAAACACGCCGAACAGCGGATCCGGAGTCATTACTCCCCCTTTGAGACACCGACAGGGCCACCATCATCGCTCATCTTCGCTCGTTTTCGCTACTTTTCAATCATAATCGATAGACTGGGTGCTAAACTTCTTCACCGCGAGATCGAGCCCGGCCGCGCGCAACCCACAGAAACAGGACTCTTTTGACTATGACCTGGCTACGTTCGAAAGCCGTCGCCGCAACCGACTATCGCGAGCTCGCACGCCGCCGGCCGTCAGTGTCGCGGGAACGACTCGTATGGTCGCTTCACAATACGCATGTCCTTGCGGCCACCCGCTCGCGCGCGGACCCGCCACATTCAGTACACGGACCGGGTGTTGCTCTTCCTGGAAGAAGATTCGGGTGCTATCACCCTCGCGCCCCCCGGCACCGGCACGGACGCCCTACTGCTTGCGCAAATAAGCCGCCGTCCGCAACTCCGGCGTGTCTTTTGAATATCGGGGAACGCTGAATGGCACTAAGCCTCCCATCGCCCGTGCAAGGCGCTGGCTGGTACGGACAAGCGCCCGTCTTTAAAATCCTGACATTGCGCGATGACGAAGTCTTTCATCGCGGTCAGTTCGGCCGGTGTGGCATTTTCCGGCCGGTCGGCGAACCAGCCGATCTCGGCCAATCCGCGCACGAGAAGGAACAGCGGCAACATGGCCAGATCTTCCTTGCAGACGGGCCTGACTTTTCGATATCCCTCCACGCACGCAGCGTAGAAGGCGCCAAAATCGGGGAGCTCCTGACATTGATTCAGCGCTGCGGCGACATCGTACATGTGCCAACCCCAGGCGGTGTCGTCAAAATCGATCGCGGTTAACGTATCACCGTTAACCAGCACGTTGCCGGGATGCAGGTCAGCGTGGATGACACTGTATCGAGATCGGTCCTTACCATAGCGGATCAGTATTTCGCGTATCCGATCCCGCGTCTCGACGAGTAGTGTTTTCTCGATCGGGGAAAGATCGCCGCGCTCCCAGAAACGGCCCCAGAAGGGTTGGTGACCCATGAGGCCGTCGGCATCCAGCGCGTGTCGTTGGAATTCGGCAGGCGGCTGCCAACCCGCGGCCTGAACGTTCATGGTGGCGATCAATGCACCGAGCTCGTAAAAATGCGGTTCCAGCCGTTCGCGAGGGGCACCGTCGCGAATCAACTGCATCATCAGCTCGCCGGCGATCCAACGGGACAGGCTTGCGTGAAAGTGCTGACCAAGTGAGGGAACTTCGACAGCGGCATATTCCCGCGCGTCGCGCGTGGGGATCGCCTCGGGCACATGGATGCCAGCCTGTAACAGTGCCCTGGTCCACACTCTCTCCGACTGAAGTTCTTCCAATGCGTGGTAGGCGGGTCGGTGCAGGCGAAGTGCGTAGAAGTTGCCTCTGTCGTCCGCGACCTTGAAGGTCATGTTCTCGGCCCGTGCGAACAGCGACACGTCGACTGTGTTGATAGGGAAATGCTCCAAAGCCGCGCGAGCCGCCTTCAGCAATGGGTCTAGTTCCATGTCAGCCACAGATATCCTGCCTTGCAGTCTCAAAAGCTTCGAGGAACGAGGCCGCATCCTCTCTCGAGACGACGAGCGGCGGGCGCACTTTGACCAGGTTCTTGTACGCACCGGCTGCAGCTGTGAGAAAGCCAAGATCCTTGAGCCGGTCCGCCAAGGCGGCTGCCCGTTCAGGATCCGGCGTTCTCGACTCGCGGTCCGTGACGACGTCGACGACGATAAATAATCCTCGACCGCGCACATCGCCTAGGTGCCGATCGTTCGCGGCGATTCGCTCCAGTCCTTCTTTTAGCATCGCTCCAACCTGCCGCGCGTTGCCGACCAACTCGTCACGCTCGATAACATCCAATACGGCCATACCAGCCGCTGCCTGGAGCGGGCTGGAGGCATAGGTGTTGAAATAATCGGTTCGTCTGCGAAAGCGCTCGATCAGGTCACGGCTGGCGCCCGCCGCGGATATCGGCACGCCGTTGCCCATCGGCTTACCGAGAGTCACGATGTCCGGTTGGAAGCCAGTGGCTTCATATCCCCACCAATGGCCTGTGCGGCCGAACCCTGCCTGCACCTCGTCCGCAATCACAAGTCCACCGGCGGCGCGGACCATGTCAGCGGCGCGTGCCATGAAGTTCTTGGGTAGATTGGGCAGACCTTCATTGGCGAAGATGGAGCAGATCAGCATGGCCGCAAGGCCCACCCCCGACGCATCGAACCTCTCGATTGCCTCTTGAATCCGCGCGAGATAAGTGTCCTCGAGTTGCTGCTCACTGCACCCTGTTGCAATCGGGCGGTACAGGTCCGGAAAAGGGAAGGCGTGGACGTCCGGGCTCTCCGGTTCCGTGCGTCCCGCGTTGGTGAGCCGTCCAACCAGGTCGCTGTTGCCGTGGTATGCAGCATTCGTGCACAGGATGCCCCGCCTTCCGGTAGCCAAGCGCGCCATCTGAATCGCCACTTCGTTCGCCTCCGTGCCGCTGCAGCCGAAGACGAAACTCTCGATGCGTGAGCAATGCAATGAGGCGAGTCGTTCGGCATAGGCGACAGTGCCTTCGTGCAGATACCGGCTGTTGACGTTTAATGTGCGCTGTTGATACGAGATCGCGTCGGCGACATGCGTATTGCCGTGCCCTACCGCCGGCACGTTGTTATAGAAGTCGATATATCGGCGGCCATTCTCGTCGAAGACGTGGGCGCCCTCCCCCCGCACCAGCTGAATCGGGCGACGATAAAATAGCTCGGCACCGGCCCCGAACGACCGCTCGCGACGCCTGAGAAGCATTGTCGAATCCATATCACTCCCACAACTGGTGGTCCGCACACCGCTCATAGGACACCCCTGGCACCATGCGCGAGATTCACGTCCCGTTCGCGGGACTTCTCCTTCCGAGCCATCAGCACGCTCGCAGCGACGACCAGGACGGCAACCAGCGTGATCATGAGTGTGGCGAGTGCATTGATCTCCGGGGTCACCCCCAGGCGAACCTTGGAGAAGATCATCATCGGCAATGTGGTGGTGGACGGGCCTGCAGTGAAAGTCGTGATCACGAGATCATCCAGCGACAAAGTGAACGCCAGGAGCCAGCCGGAGGCGATCGCCGGCGCGATGATGGGCAGCGTGATGAGAATGAAGACCCAACCCGGCCTCGCACCGAGATCCATGGCGGCTTCCTCCAGCGACTCATCCAGGGTCGAAAGGCGCGATTGGACGATCACGGCGACGTAGGCCATCGTGAGTGTCACGTGTGCGATCACAATAGTGGTGAAACCACGCTCATCCGGAAAAAAAGGAAGCGGCGCGAAGGCCACAAACAGCAGCAACAACGACAGCCCCGTGATGACTTCGGGCATGACCAGCGGCGCGCTCGCCATTCCGGATAAAATCGTGCGCCCTCGGAACTGGCCGAATCGCGCCAGGACCAGTCCAACGAGGGTGCCGAGAATGGCCGCCAATGTGGCGCTGACGGCCGCAATACGCAGGCTGAGCCAGGCCGCTTCCAACATTCGATGATCGGCGAGCAGTGCGCCATACCACCGCGTTGAAAAACCGCCCCACACCGTCACCAATCGCGAATTGTTGAACGAATACACAATGACGGAAATGATGGGGATATAAAGGAAGGCGAACCCCATCACGAGCAGCGCCGGCAGTACCCTGGAGCGTGTGTGATTCATTGCGCGCCTCAGTGATGCAGACCAGTGCCGGCATCCCGTGCCTGGTAACGCTGGAAAATCATGATCGGCAGTACCAGGACGAGCAGCAGCGTCATCGCTACCGCGCTCGCTTCCGGCCAGTTTCGATTGTTGAAAAACTCATCCCACAGGACCCTGCCAATCATCAGAGTCTCATTACCGCCGAGGAGGCGTGGTATGACGAACTCCCCTACGGCCGGAATGAATACCAGCATGGAGCCGGCGATGATCCCCGGAAGAGACAGCGGCAGCGTGATCTGCAGGAATGCCTTGAAAGGCGTGGCACCGAGGTTTACGGCGGCTTCGAGCAGCGTGGTGTCGTGTTTTTCGAGATTCGAATAGAGCGGCAGAATCATGAACGGCAGGTATGAATAGACGATGCCGATGTACATCGCAAAGTCTGTTTGCATCATCACCAGAGGCTCGTGAATCACCCCAAGCCCCATCAATGCATTGTTGATCAGCCCGTTATTGCGCAGCAGGCCAATCCAGGCATACACGCGCACGAGGAACGACGTCCAGAACGGCAAGACCACCAGCAACAGCATTGCGTTTCGCCATCTGGCGCTGGAGCGCGCGATACCGTACGCCATCGGATAAGCCACTAAAAGGCAGAAGCATGTCGAGATGAAGGCCACCTTGATGGAGCTCAGGAATGCATCCAGGTAAAGCGTTTCGCGAGCAAGAAACAGATAATTCGCGGCAGTGACCGAAAGATGCAGGGCATGTTGGCTGGTCCACTCCCACAGTGGCGTGTAGGGCGGCACGCCGAGCCGCGTGTGCGCGAAACTGATCTTCAGGACGATGAGAAACGGAATGATAAAAAACAACAACAACCATACGCACGGCGCGGCAATGACCAGGCGGCGCCCGGTGATCGCGAAACGGTGCGGCAACGGGTTCGATATCCGAACCATCGTGCCCTACTCTGTCACCACGACGGCGCTCGACTCGTGCCAGGACACCCACACGCGATCGTCCCATCTGAAAGCGCCATCAGCATGACGGCGCGTATTGGGTTGGGTGACACGAACTGTCTTGCCACTGTTGAGCTCCACCAGATAGATGGAAACATCACCCATGTAAGCAACCTCGCGAACCGTGCCGGCTGCCACATTGAATGGCTCCCGAGACGCCTCGCGACTCAAGATCATCTTCTCTGGGCGCACAGCCGCCCATGCCACGGCGCCGCGGGCAGAGGTAATTACATGGCCCACGTGGATGCGACCACCGAGATCGGGCGATTCCAGGAGTACGTGTCCGGGCTCGTCTTCGATGACCCTACCTTCAAACATGTTCACGTTGCCAATGAACTGGGCTGTGAATCGGGTCGAGGGAAACTCGTAGATCTCCTGCGGCGTACCCACTTGTACGATGCGACCTTGGTTCATTACGCCGATCCGGGTAGCCAACGTCATTGCCTCTTCCTGATCGTGTGTTACGACGACGAAGGTGACGCCGAGGCGCTTCTGAATGTTCATCAACTCGAATTGCGTGTGCTCGCGCAGCCGCTTGTCCAACGCGCCGAGCGGCTCATCGAGCAACAGCAGCTTGGGACGCTTGATGAGGGCGCGCGCGAGTGCCACGCGCTGGCGCTGTCCGCCGGAGAGCTGATGGGGCTTACGCCTCGCGAACTCTTCCAGTTTCACGAGCGCGAGCATCTCGGCCACGCGTTTGGCAATATCGTTCCTCGGCATGCCTTCCTGCTTGAGCCCGAACGCGATGTTGCTTTCGACAGTCATATGCGGGAACAACGCATATGACTGGAACATCATGTTCACCGGCCGCTTGAAGGGCGGCACGCCAGCCATGTCTTGCCCGTCGATACAAATCCGACCGCCGTTAGGGGCCTCGAATCCCGCAAGCATTCTCAACAACGTGGTCTTGCCGCAACCGGATCCGCCGAGCAGACAGAAGATTTCGCCGCGGAAGATGTCGAGAGTGACATCGTTAACAGCAGTGAATTCGCCGAACTTCTTCGATACTCGGTCGATGCGGATATACGCACTCGCCGGCGAATGCTTCCAGGGTGCTTCTCGCTCGCGCAGGCTGCCCGTCTGCAGCCGCGCCATGTCCGCGCCGGCGATGCCGGTCATTGCAACACTCTCTTGCAAAGGCACCGCATTCAGTGAAAATCCTTGTCCCGGTAAGTGTCCTTGCCCCCCATGACGGTGAGCAGCACTTTCGTCTTCAGGATGTCCATTGGCGGAATCGTCAGTATGTCCTTGGACAGCACGACGAGATCCGCAAACTTGCCCGGAGTCAGCGTGCCGCGTTTCTCCTCGTCGAAGCTCGCGTATGCACCGTCGCGGGTGTAGTGTCGGAGAGCTGCTTCCACGCTGACACGGTTCTGCGGATACCAAGCGCCCTTCGGTGTTCCTTCCGGCGTCAGGCGCGTCACCGCTACATGTATGCCGAGCAAAGGCGCCATGTCGAACCCGCCCCAATCGCTGCCGAATGCCTGCACGGCGCCCGCGTCGTCATAGAGCTTGAAAGCGAGAGCGTGCGACGCGCGTTCTGGCCCCAGAAGCACTGCGTAGTTGTTCAATTCCGTCGCGTCGGGCCTCGCCATCAACTGCTGAGTCGATACGATGACTCCGAGCTGTTTGAACCGAGGCAGATCGGAAAGACGCGGTACTTCACCGTGCTCCACCCGATGCCGCCGCCCTCGGGTGCCATTCGTCTTAGCGGCATACTCGAAAGCATTGAGTGCCATGTTGATGGCCTTGTCGCCGATGGCGTGCAGCAGGACCTGGAACCCCTCCTTGTCGTACAACGCCACAGTTCTATTCAGATCGTCCTGCTCCCAAAACGGAATGCCGGTGTTGTGGGTCCCGACGTAGGGCTCGAACATAGCCGCCGTCTGGGCATCCACCGTGCCATCCAGGAATCCTTTGATGGAGCCGAACTCCATGACCGGACCTTTGAACGAATCGCGTAACCGTTTGTACTCGGTGAGATCGGCTTCGGTGAGCGGTGTTTCGAGGTTATGACCCTTGGGGGATCCGCCATCCTGCGGCAGGATCAAAGGCGCAAAGCGAATGCGGAGCTTGAAGGCGTTTTCTTTGAGCGCGCGCTCGAAGATCGGCTCGTCGCCCGGGGACCAGGACGCGTTCTGTGCCGCTGTGAGCCCGTCGGAGGCGGCCTCGTCCATATGCCTCAGGAAACCGTGATAGACCTCGTCGGGCGTCTCGTGCGGGATGCGCCCCCTGACCAGGGACTGCGCGGCCTCCTTCAGCTCGCCGGTGGGCTCGCCGTTCGAGTCGCGCATGATATGTCCGTTCGGAGGGTCCTTGGTGTTCCTGGTGATGCCGGCGAGCTGCAGCGCCTTCGTGTTGGCCAAGCCCATGTGACCGTCGCGTTCCAACACGTACACCGGACGATCCGAGATTACCGCGTCAATGTATTTTTTGTCGACTTTCTGGCCCGGAAACCCGGAGTACACCCAACCGGCGCCCGAGATCCACGCGAGCTTCGAATGCGACTGGGCGAAGTCCCGGAGCGTCTTCTGGAAGCCTTCCAGCGTTTCGATCCCATCGAGCTTGACGGAGTTGATGGAGGGGCCTGGCCAGTGCATGTGAGAGTCCTGAAGGCCGGGCACCATCAGGCGGCCGCCGAGATCCACGGTGACCGTCTTCGGTCCGGCCAACGCGCGGATTTCCTGCGCGGATCCAACTGCAATGATCTTGTCGCCGGAGACAGCGAGCGCCTCGGCAGCCGGGTGCGCATCGTCGGCTGTCCAGATTTTGCCATTCACGAAGATGCGATCAGCCCGCTTATCTGCAGCCTGTGCCCCGGCAGCAAGCGGCACGCAGAGCGCCACCCAGAACCAGATGCCCAACCAGTGTGCGCTCGAGCGGAGCGCCTTTTTGCATTTATTCAACTTACATTCTCCCCCGATTTTCTGAATCAGACCTCTGCGCGCGACGATCAGTGCCCCGTTGTGAACCTTTGCCAACCGCGAGTCATCAGCCGCGTGCTCTCTTCGCTGACAGCGAGGACGGGAGCCAGCTTTGCCATGACCTCCGGCGGCGGATAGATGCTCGGATCTTCGAGAATCTCCTTGCTGACGAACTGACGCGCGGCGCTGTTGCCATTTGGGTAGTGCACGGTGTTAGTCACCGCCGCCATCACTTCGGGCTGAAGCATGTAGTTGATGAACCGATGCGCGTTGCCCGGATGAGGCGCATCAGCGGGAATCGCATAGCTGTCGAACCACATGATGGTGCCCTGCTTCGGAATGGAGTACGCCACCTTCTGGCCGGTTTCGTTCTCCTTCGCGCGGCTCGCGGCCTGCAGAATGTCACCGCTGTAGCCCACTGCCAGACACACTTCCCCGTTGACGAGATCCGAAATCATCCTCTGAGTGTCGACGTAGCGAACGAACGGACGCAGTCGCATGAGCGCCTCTGTCGCGGCTGCCAGATCCTCCGGTTTCTGGCTGTTTGCGTTCTTGCCCAGCGCAATGAGGACCATTGCGTACATCTCGGATGCCGAGTCGGTGACCGTGATTCCGCACTTCTGGAAGTTTTTGACCACCTCGGGGTCGAAAATCAGGGCCCAGCTGTCGAGCGGCGCATTCGGCATGGCAGCCTTCACCTTGTCAACGTTATAGCCGATGCCTCCCGTGCCCCACATATGCAGCACCGCGTGTGCGTTCTGAGGATCGTGCTGCGCCAGGCGCTTCTGAATCTCCGGGTCCATGTTCTTCAGATTCGGCAACTTGCTCTTGTCCAGCGCGAGATACAGTCCCGCTTTGAGTTGCCGTTCGAGGAAAGGGGCCGACGGAACCACAATGTCATAACCAGAGTGGCCCGACGAAAGCTTCGCTTCGAGCTCTTCGTTGCTGCCGTAGTTGCTGACCTCAACCTGAATTCCGGTTTGCTTCTCGAAGTTGTCGATGGTGTCTTGCGCGAGATAGTCGCTCCAGATGTAAAGATTGAGGAGTTTTTCCTCGGCCGGGGCCGCGCCGGCGGATGCCGGGGCGGGTGTGCCATGCTGTCGGGAGCAAGCGGTTGCCAACACGCCTGATATCACTAAGAGGAGCAGGCTATGGCGCAGGGAATTCACGATCGGCTTTCTCTCGAACACTGGGGTAACCGAATTGCGGCTGCGGACGCTCAGAAGGATGGATCTCGGAAAACAGTCTCTCCCCCAACAACAGTCATGAGTACTTTCGTGTCCGCAATGCGATTGACTGGAATCTGCAACAGGTTCTGGTTGATCACGATCAGGTCCGCGAGCTTGCCCTGTTCCAGAGAGCCGAAATACTGATCGCTGTGGAGCGCGTAGGCCCCGTTGATCGTGAATGCGCGGATGGCGTCCTTCACCGGCACGCCGGGGCCCGAGCCGAGAGGTCCGGCATACTTGCCTCCCATCGTCCCTTCACGCGTAATCAATACCTTCATGTCGAACCAGTCGGAAAGCGGATCGACCGGCCAGTCGCTGCCCTGGGCGATCCGCACTCCTGCCTGGTTGAGATAGCCTTCCGGCTCAACTCGGTTGAAACGCGCGGGGCCGAGGTAGTCCTTCGCCGCGTCGATTGAATCGAAAGACGGCTTCGCCCACTGGAAGCCCATATCAGGAATCACGTTCAGCTCTTTGAATCGCGGCACGTCGGATGGATCGACAAGCTCGGCATGAGCGATCTGCAATCGCACGTCTCGGCCGTTCAGTTGCTGGCGAACATATGCATAAGCATCGAGAGTGTGACGCACGGCCCGATCGCCGATGGCGTGGACCTCCGGCTCGATTCCAGCCTTCGCGAGCGCCAGCAGCAGGGCTTTGAGTTGCGGCAACGGGATGTAGGGATCAGGACCGCTGGCCGGCCCCGGCACCCAGTGGGGCTTCTGCTCCGTTCCCTTGTTGATGAGGTAGGGCTGCAACATGCTGGCGGTCTGCGCAGGCCACTGAAGCACTCCGTCCTGAAAGATCTCGCCGGAATTGCGCACCCACAAGTTGGCGCGTGGTTCGATCGGACCCGTGTCGAACGCGCGCTTCAGATCGAGAATGCGCTGGACGGCAAGGTCCGGCTTTGAGATTGCATCCGGCTCGACATCGGGTGCCATGTAAGCTCGGGCGGTCAGGTGCCCCTGCTTCTGGAGCGTTGACCAAGCCTCGATGTCAGCCTTACTCGGGCCCTGCATCATGAACGCGGTCTGACCGTCCTTGCGCAAAGCGCCGAGCGCTGCGTCGGCCGCCTTTAGGGTGTCAGCGGCGGTGAGTGCCGGCATCGGTTGGCTGATGACCCCCTCGGCGGCATCCTCGAAGATGCCAGTCGGTTCGCCGGCCCCGTCGCGATCAATTCGGCCCGAATGGGGGTCGGGTGAGTTACGCGTGATCTTGGCCCGCGCGAGTGCCCGAGAGTTACCGAGGGTCGTGTGCCCATCGGTTGAGCGGACGATGATCGGACGGTTCGTCTTCAGCACATCCAGGTCGGCTTTGGTCACCTGAGTGCCTGACGGCTGCATCGCCTGCCGATACCACCCCACAACGGTGAGATACCCATCCGGCTCCTTCGCATGGGTTTCATCGAGGCAGGCCTGAATCTTCTGTTGAAACTGCGCGATGGTGAGCGGCGCGTAGTTCAGGTCGCAGTCCAGCAACTGAGAGCCGCCGGCAATCGCGTGATTGTGCGTGTCGACCAATCCGGGCATGACCATCCTGCCGTGCAGATCGATCACCTTCGTCTGCTTGCCTATGTATGCGCGGGCGCCCTGATCGTTGCCAACATAAACGATACGCCCTCCGCGGATTGCTATCGCCTGCTGAACACTGTTGCGATCATCGACGGTGTAAACGAAGCCGTTCGGGAGCACCAGATCCGCGGGCGCCGCCGTGATGGCTGCATCGGCGAGACTCGAGGTGCCCAGGCCAAGCGCCGCGGCGGCAAGTCCCATCCACGATCCGATGAGTCCAGCAGGCTTCATGACAGCACCCTCTTATTGCTGACAGCGCGCGACCGAACATCGGTCCGGGCCGTTACGTAGTTAATAAGATTAACCGCTGGAGCGCCGCCGCGCCAGAGTTTCGACAGTCATCACATCCTTGCGCTGGAAAGGTGCAAATCATCGCCCGACCGGCTGTTTGACAACCGCCCGGCTTGAAGTTAAGTTGATTAACTGTCCATGGGGGTACCGATATGATCGACCCAGATAAGCTCGAACGACTGCGGGCCCGCTTTGCGGAACAGGATGTCTTTGCCGCCGAGGACCCGACTCTCGCGCAAGCGGCACGAGCCGTACAATCGGCCGGTGGCAAGCGTACCCTCCCCTATTCGGGTATCCCTACATTCCTGGGCCTGCCACACGCAGAGAATCTCGCGGACCTCGACATCGCCGTCGTGGGCATCCCCATGGACCTTGGCGTATCCAATCGCAGCGGCGCGCGATTCGGTCCGCGAGCGGTGCGCAGCGTTGAGCGGATCGGCCCCTACCACCCGACTTTCCGCAACGTTCCGCGAAGCCTGGTGCGCGCAGCGGACGTGGGAGATGTTCCTTTTCGTAGCCGCTATAGCCTCGAGCAGTCGCTCCAGGACATCGAGGAGTACTACTGCGTCCTGAAGTCACAGGGAATCCGACCGCTTTCTGTCGGTGGCGACCACTCGGTCACGTATCCAATCCTGAAAGCCTTGGGGAAAGATGCTCCGCTGGCACTGATCCACATCGATGCGCACTGCGACACCATGGGCGTGTACGACGGCTCGAAGTTCCATCATGGCGGACCATTTCGCCTGGCCGTGCTCGACGGCGTCCTCGATCCCGAACGAACGATTCAGATCGGGATTCGCGGAGCATCAAATATGTTTTGGGAGTTTTCGCACGCCTCCGGCATGACGGTGATTTATATGGAGGACTTCATGACTCTCGGTGTATCGGGTGTTGTGGAGAAGGCGCGCAAGGTGGTAGGCGATGCACCGGTGTATATCTCCGTTGACGTAGACGGCTTCGATCCAGCGTATGCCCCGGGCACCGGGACACCGGAGGTCGGCGGAATCACCCCGCGCGAAGGGCTCGCTCTGCTTCGCGGGCTGGACGGGCTGCAGGTCGTTGGGGCCGACGTGGTCGAGGTGGCACCTCAATACGACCCGACAACCAACACGAGCCAACTCGGCGCGCAACTCTTATTCGAGGAATTCGCGCTGATGGCGCAGTCGAAGAAAAACCTGTGACTAGTTTCATGCGGCGAGCGCTTTCCTGTCTGGTCGCGTTGCTGGTCGTGGCTGCGGCAGCTCGCGCTGCACCACCCGGCGAGCTGACAATGGGAACCCCATCGGAACTGGGATTCTCGGCGGCCCGATTGGAAAACCTCGATCACTTCTACGCTGACAAAGTGCAGCGAGGAGAGCTGGCCGGAATCGTCATGCTGATTGCCCGTCATGGAAAAGTCGTGCACTTCCGCGCACTGGGATCCGCTGACATCCAGAAACATGAGCCCATGCAGCGGGACACGATCTTCCGTCTCTACTCGATGACCAAACCGATGACTTCCGCAGCCTTGATGATGCTGTATGAGGAGGGCCGGTTTCAGATGGGGGATCCCATTTCCAAGTACCTGCCCGAATTCGAGCATCTTCGCGTCCTGCGCACTCCGGATGGCGATATCAAAGACACGGTAGCCCTCCAACACGAGGCCACCATACAAGATCTACTGCGCCACACAGCGGGGTTCACGCACGCGCTCGAGAACACCCCCTTGGATGCCGAATACGCCAAAGCGAATCTCTTCGGCGTGGACGTTTCTCTCTCGCAGATGATGGAGAAACTCGCGCAGGAACCGCTGCAATACCAGCCTGGCACAAAGTGGGTATACAGCGTAGCGCCGGATGTCGAGGCGCGCCTCGTGGAGGTGCTGTCCGGAATGCCTTTCGATCGCTTCCTGGAAGAGCGTTTGTTCAAACCCTTAGGGATGAAGGACGCAGGATTCTGGGTCCCGGCCGACAGAGCTCAACGCTTAGCCACCGTTTACTGGATGAAGGACGGCAGGCTCACGCCCATTGACGATGCTCACGGTTCTCCGGGAGATCTGTGGCTCTCAGAGCCCTGGACAATGAACAGCTACACGATGAACCACACGCGCAAAGGCGGCAGCTATGGCCTGGTCTCAACTGCCGAGGACTACCTCAGATTCGGACAGATGGTGCTCAACGGCGGGGAGCTGAATGGTGTGCGGATCCTGAGCCCTCAAACCGTTCAATTCATGACACGCGACCACCTGGGGTCCATCGGCCTGTCGGGAGAGGATGGCAAACCGTCCGGAATGGGATTTGGTCTCGGATTTGCTGTGATGAAAGATCCAGCCGCAGCGGGTTACATGAGCTCCATCGGCACCTGCTTCTGGGCAGGGTACGCCTCCACCTACTTCTGGATAGATCCGAAAGAGGACATGGTAGTCATCGCCATGACTCAGCACGTTGATGACAATGTCCCCGCGGCGGGGGCTCTTCGGAGCGAATTCCCGACCCTCGTTTATAGCGCGTTATTGGAGCGATAGGCCCGGGACGGGCACCCCGGGGCTCGCCCGAGCGGCCGCAGCTTGTCAATCCGCGCACACCCTGCGACAGTCGTCCAATGCCAGCCGCCACAAAGCCTGCTCGGACCAAACGCACCCCTGTCCCCCCGGGTCCGCCCGCCCCCACGCGTGAGCGAATTCTTGACGAGGCGGAGCGCCTCATTGCCGCCAAGGGTGTGTTCGGGTTTACCCTCAAGGATATTTCCGACCCGCTCGAGGTGCGCGTTCCGGCAATTTACAAGCACTATGAGAGTCGGGACGACGTGCTGGTCGCCGTTTCCCGCCGCTACGTCACACTGCTGTCACAGCAGTTTAGCTACGCACCGGAAGCCCTCTCCCAACCGCCGCAAACATTGCAACGGGTCGTCGAGGAGTTCGCCAGCTTTCACCTGGCGCATCCGGCCTATGTCCGACTGTCGCTGATCGATTTCGCGACTCCCCAGGGAGGCATGGAGTACATCCGCCTGGCCGCGGGCGGTCCGTTTCGATCCAACCTGAGCGTGGGCCCGCTTGCACCGATGCACCGGCGGCTGCGTACCCTACTCGAAGCCGGCATCAAATCCGGGGATTTTCGCGAAGTCGCGGCGATCGATTTCTACCGCTTGATCAAGTCCGTGCTGCTGATACGACTGGTGTTTCCGGATGATCTGTTGATCACCTCGCCGGCCAGTTCCGCCAGCCAGCGCAACGTTGAGAGGATGCTCTGGGACACAGCTCTCAGGCACATTACCGCGCGACCCTGACCCCCGCGAGCGGGGGTCCCTTTCGGCAGCGGGCGTCAGTAGTGATAGAGAAAAGTCACTCCGTACGTCCGGGGCCGCAATGTCGTATCGGTCCAGACAGACGGATATCCGCCGATCGCGCCACCACGGATCAGGCCCAGGTCCGGGTGGGAGTTGGTCAGATTGTTGACAAACAGCGATAGATCGCCGCCCCCCAGAACGTGAGTACCCAAGCGAGCGTTCAGGACGGAGTACGCCTCCACGGACCTGTTCAGAGGCTGGTAGG
>Ga0068858_100001774_pt1 | contig 21999 bp, 21 predicted proteins | sample KBSSwiS12_FD_66589 | JGI IMG/M metagenome (GOLD analysis project Ga0068858, IMG submission 66589) | Switchgrass rhizosphere microbial communities from Kellogg Biological Station, Michigan, USA - KBS Switchgrass S1-2 | ecosystem: Host-associated > Plants > Roots > Rhizosphere > Soil ...
GAAATTGTGCGCCTGCTGCACACCCGCATGACCCGATACAACTGGGTTGGCTTTTACATGATCGAACAACAACCGTCCGGTGAACCTATCCTGGTACTCGGACCGTTTCAAGGAGCGATGACCCCGCACACGCGCATCCCTCTCAATCAAGGAATCTGCGGGGCCGCAGCGTCCACCGGCAAAACCGTCGTAGTGGATGATGTAAGCAAAGACCCGCGCTATCTGGCCTGTTCGATCGAGACCAAATCTGAAATTGTTGTCCCCATCTTTGCCAAAGGAAAAGTCGTAGGCGAACTTGACATCGACAGCCACTTCCCCGCCGCATTTAAAGACCTAGACCGCGAACTCGTGGAGTATTGCGCCAAGCTGGTCAGCAAACGTCTGGACGCAACTTCAGCATGAGAGTTGAGAAAGGGCAAGTACGGGCTCCGGAGATTGGCCGTATCTGGCTCAACTCTCCGCCGTTGAGTTTTCGTCAGCTCCGTGGCCGGGCGGTGCTGGTGGATTTCTGGGACTACACCTGCGTCAACTGTATCCGCACGCTTCCCTATGTGAAGGCCTGGCATGAGCGTTATCACGATGTGGGGCTCACAGTAATTGGCGTGCACACACCAGAGTTCACCTTCGCGCAATACGAATTGAATGTCGAACGAGGGGTGCGCGAGTTTGGACTAACTTATCCCATCGTCATCGACAGCAATTACGAAATCTGGAAAGCCTTCGCCAATCGTGGCTGGCCCAGCAAATATCTGTTGGACAAAGATGGCTATCTCCGCTTTGCGCATACTGGAGAGGGCGCCTATCGCGAGTGCGAGGAAGTCATTCAAGAGTTATTGCGGGAGATCGATCCAGACGTGCTGTTGCCTGAGTTTTTGGCTCCAGTTCGAGGCGAGGATGTGCTCGGAGCAATCTGCTATCCGCCAACACCGGAACTTTATCTGGGACATCGTCGCGGTCGCATCGGCAACGCTGGAGGTTTCAAAGAAGATCAGGTCGCTGAATATGAATTCGCCGGACAGTTGGAAGAAAATTGCTTCTACGCCAGCGGCACATGGGCTTCAACTGCGGAATACTTCGAGTCCGCCGGCGAAGGCGCACACCATCTGATTCTTCGTTATTCGGCTTCAGCTGTAAATCTAGTCATGGCTTCTCCGCGCGGACCATCCTGTGAAGTGATCATTCGTCAGGACGGAAGACCTTTAACCCACGAGCAAGCTACTACCGACACGCAGTTTCACACCATCCGCGGACAACAAGAGAGCCTGATCCTGGTTCAGCAACCCCGCATGCACTTCTTAGTCGATAATCACGAGTTTGGAGAGCATATGCTGGAGTTGATTTGCCCCAAAGGACTCGCGGCCTTCGCTTTCACTTTTAGCAGTTGCATCGAGAACGGCCCAAGTTCGATCCCCACAGGAGTAGCCAGACCAGCATGAAGCGAGTTGTAGCCGCACTGATCGTGAAAGATGGCAGGTTCCTGGTCTGCCAGCGGACGCGCCACCAAACCATGCCTTTGAAATGGGAGTTTCCCGGCGGCAAAATTGAAGAAGGCGAACAGCCGCGGGACGCCATGCACCGCGAACTGGAGGAAGAGTTGGGGATCGACGCCAGCATCGGCGACGAGGTCGCACGCATTCGCCATGAGTATCCCAATCGCAGTTCGGTGGAGTTACGGTTCTTCGTTGTTCGCAAGTACGCCGGAGAATTAGAAAACCGTATCTTCAACGATCTGCAATGGGCCGAACGCGCGCAACTCACCTCTTACGACTTTCTTGAGGCTGATTTGGAGTTAGTAAGACAGTTAGCCGAAGGTAAGATCGTTCCAGCCTAATTTTTCTTCGTCAACCTTCATGCCATTGTGGTTTAGATTTCAAACGCCTTGAAGCATGAACGACAGGGGGGCGTGAAGAAAGCCCTATAAAGTATCCTGAATAAATCCCGGCAATCTTTGCAAATCTTCACCAATTTCTACATAACTTCCTTCCTAGATCCGGGTCTACAATCATAGAAAGCTATTTCCAGCGCCACTGGAACACGAGGCTTTCGGTCTTATTGGAGGTGGACAATGACCGCGAACCATCGTTCTATCCGTTTCACTTCGATTCTTTTTCCATTAGCAAAACTTAGGGAGTTTCTGGCTTTGTTCTTAGCCTTGCTCATAGCAACTCCGACCTTCGCCCAGAACACACCGTCGGCTGCAACCACTGTAACCGTCCCGGCGGGCACACGCATTCCTCTCGTACTCACTCATCCAGTGCAAAGCAAGCTTCTACACCGTGGAGATAACATTTACGCGCAAGTCACTGCCCCTGTCACGGTCGGCAACCAAGTCGTGATCCCGCCGGGCACCTTCGTCCAAGGAATCGTGGAAAAGCTCGAACGCAAGAACAATCGCGGCGAGATGCATCTGAACTCGATGTCTCTAACTTTACCCGCGGGATACGTTGCCAATCTTGCTGGCCCGATGGATATACAAAGCGATGAAGGCTACGCTCAATTGGATCCAGGCCGAGGCCGCGCCACCGGCGCCATTCTCGCACCGTTAGCTGGTTTTGGAATCGGTGCATTGATTGGCGCTGCCGCCCACACGAAAAACACTACGACCTTCGCCGGGCAAACCATGACGACTAGTACTCCTAAGGGACTGGCGATTGGCAGCATTACCGGGCTGGCTGTTGGTGGCGTGGTGTCTCTGGTACTACTTACTCGCTCGAAAGGCTTTTATCTTGATGCAGGATCGCCGGTGGAGATGACCTTGCAGAAGCCTTTGTTTCTCGAACAGTCCCGCGTGGCAGGTGCAGTGAAAGAATCGGCGCAGTCCGGCGTTTCAATTCAGCCGATCGCGCCGCGCCCGCTGCCTCCGAACGACGCAGGCACTTGCTATACACCGGGAACTCCGGGCACGCCCGAGGTCGACATCCCTGGAATTCCTCCCAATGATACCTCTCCCGGAACACCGCCGACACATATCCCCGGTATCCCTGCTACACCGCCCACGCCACATCCTTGTCCCTAAGCGGGCTTGCGAGCGTACACGGACTAATTGCATAGTGGAGGTGATGAAATCAGAGAACCTCCAGGGGAAACACATCCGTCTCGAACCGCTTGAACACCGGCACGTAGATGGATTGGTCAAGGCCGCAGCAGGCGATCACGAACTTTATCAGTGGAGTCCGGTACCACAAACTACAGAAGAGGCTGCGAAGTACGTCGCAACCGCGCTGGCATGGAAAGACGCGGGAACTGCCGTGCCATATGCAACCATCCGCGTCGCCGACAGCGCGGTTATCGGCTCTACTCGCTTCTGGAATATTGAGCACTGGGCGTGGCCGCAAGGCCACGCATTCTACGGACGCTGCGACGCCGACGCCTGTGAAATTGGTTACACTTGGCTTGCTCGCTCCTCGCTTCGCACGCCAGCCAACACCGAAGCAAAGCTGCTCATGCTGACCCACGCCTTTGAGATCTGGAAGGTGCTGCGAGTATGCCTGCATACCGATGTACGCAACGAGCGTTCACGGGCAGCCATCGAACGTATCGGTGGAAAGTTTGAAGGAATTCTCCGCGCCCATCGTATGGCAGCAGACTTCATCCCTCGTGATTCGGCACGATTTTCGATTATTGCGGCAGAGTGGCCGGAAGCAAAGCAACGATTGATTCGGTTGTTAGATCGGCAATAGAGAATTACAGCTTCGCCCGCAACAGGCTGATGATGTCATCCGCTGTAATCACACCGACAAGCTTCTGATGCTCATCCACGACTGGAAGCGTAACCAGGTTGTATTTATCAAACAACTCCACAAAATCCTTATCGCGACTATTCACCGAAGTAAAAATCAGCGGTTCTTGCGCAAGCGAAAGCAGAGGAGATGAGGAAGACGCCAGCACCAACTTCGATAGGGGAACAGCCCCAACCAGGGTCCAGTGTGAATCCACCAGATAGATGGTGCTAACGCTTTCAATTCCACCCTCAAAGTGACGCAAAGCTTCGATCGCATCCGCCACGTTGGCGTTTACGCTAACTGCCAAAAATTCCGTGTTCATGCGCCCCGCAGCGGTATTTTCGCCAAACTCGAGAAGCTCGACGATCTCCTTGCGCTCTTCGGGCGCCATCTCCTCCAGAATCTTCTCCGTCCTCTCTTCCGGAAGTTCCGCGAGCAAGTCGGCAGCCGCGTCGGGGTTCATCTCCTCGACAATTTCCGCTACGCGCTCGGAGTCAAGCGACTCCACCAGCGCCTTCTGCACCTTAGGCTCGACTTCTTCCAGCGCTCCGGCAGCAACTTCTTCGTTGAGAGTCTGGAACACAGCATCGCGCTCGGTCGGCGCCAGCTTCTCAATGATGTCGGCAATATCGGCCGGGTGCAGGGTCGCTAATTTTTCATGGGAGATTTTGAGCTTAACCCGGCGGGCCGGATCGGTCTCGATCAAATCCACAAAGTCCCACGGAATCGGCCGCGGAGGAAGCTGGACCAGCAAGGTCCGCAAGGCGAGCATCGGCACGACGCCCTTCAGTAGCCGCCGCACCGCGCCGCGCACGCCTACGTCAACCGAATTCACCCGCAGCAAAGGATGGTTATTGCTAGTCTCCTGCTGCAAATCGACATCATTTACGCGGACCACTTTGCGCCCGTGGACGTCAATAATCTGCTGGTCGAGCAGATCGCGCTCCAGCAGAAACAGCCCTTCGGCGCCATCGGCCTTGGGCCATTCGGTCGATGGAGTAGTGGCGTAAACGCCGCCGTTGATCGATCCAATGGCCGCGAACGGCAACATACGGTTGCCGGACTTGGTTTTTACAATAAAGTTCGAAACCCGTGCGCGGTCTTCCTGCGGAGTAAGGGCAACTTCACGCACACGTCCGCACTGCGACCCGGCTGAGTCGAATACTGGTGTCCCCAGCAGTTCCGTGAGTGCGACAGTGCTCATACTTCGAGAATACCGGAGTGTTGTAAAAGAAATCTACAACTCACTGGGGAAAATCTTGATGTTTTTCATAAAACTTTGTTCTCTTTGGGAGCAAGATCGGAGGTTTATCTCTCAACATGGCAAAATTGCCCTGAACCGAGATTTTGCAGCGCGGATAATTGGGTAGTTGTTCCTGCCAAAGAGGCATTGATGACTCGGCCCAAGTCTAGAGCTTATGCGCTAGCCGGCGTTTTTGTGCTGTGGAACATCCTCCCCTGCCGACTGACCGCGCAACACTCCAATCCCTGCCAAGATACCCAGACACAAAAGGACTGGGACAGCACAACCAGTCCTGTTTATGCCGATGCCATGGATTTGGCCCGGACCCTCAACGAACATGGGGTCGTGGTGAACTGCATTCGCAGGTCAAAAGGGGGCAGCCTGGTTTGAGAGCAGTCCTTCGTTTCGGTATAAACCACAGATTTGCTTGATTTCGATTGGGAAAAGAACTAGCTGCTCTTCGCTGCTTGGCGCGCTTTCTTCTCCCGCACCCAGCCTTCTTTATTAATCTGCCGTGCGCGTCCGAGAGCCAGCGATTCTGGAGGCACATCCTCGGTCACGCAAGTCGCCGCCGCAATATAAGCACCTTTGCCAATCTTCACCGGAGCCACCAAGGTGGAATCGCTGCCCACAAACACCCCATCTTCGATAATGGTCTTGTGTTTGTGCACGCCGTCGTAGTTGCAGGTAATCGTCCCAGCCCCGATGTTGACGCTCTCCCCGATCTCGGCGTCCCCGACATAAGTAAGGTGGTTGACCTTGGAACCCTTGCCCAAGTGGATTTTCTTTGTCTCAACAAAATTCCCGATCTTCGCGCCTTCGCCGATATTGCTCCCCGGACGCAGCCGCGAATACGGCCCTAAAGTAGCCTTGTTCTCCACGCGTGAGTCATCCATCACACATCCGGGAAGAATCGTGACACTATCGCCAATCTGCACATTTCGAATCACGCTGTAAGAATGAATGCGCGTACCGCTGCCAACTTTCGTCTTTCCTAAAAGCTGCACAAATGGCTCGATTATCGTATCCGTCCCAACTTCCACATCGCAATCGATCACGCAGCTCTGCGGATAAAAGACCGTCACGCCATCGTTCATCAACTGTTTGCACTTAGCCAAACGAATGACTTCGTCAATGGCCACAAGTTCGGCCCGCGTGTTGCCGCCTAAGACTTCGTTGGGATCATCTGCCTTCACCGCCACCACACGCTTTTTCATCTTGCCGAAGATCGACGCCATATCAGTGAGATAGTACTCACCATGCGCATTGTTCGTACTCAGCTTGTTGATGTTTCCATAAAGCAGTGGGACATCAAACGCATAAAAACCGGCATTGATCTCGCAAATTTTGTGTTGAGCGGCCGATAGAGCCTTAAATTCAACAATCGCTTTAACTTCGTCACTCTTTGGGCCTTTGCGGACAATTCGTCCATAGGCCGCAGGGACCTCCAATACGGCCGTCAGCAGAGTCATGGCCGCTTTTTGGGAAATATGGAAGTCGCGCAGTTTCTCGATGCTGTTTGCCTGGATAAGCGGTGCATCTCCCGAAAGCACCAGCACCTGGTCATATCCCGCCAGCGCTTCCCGCGCCATCATCAAAGCGTGCCCAGTCCCGTTCTGCTCTTTTTGCAGAACGAAGCCAACACCGGCCGGAGCCAGCCTTTGGCGCACGCGGTCGGCTTCGTGGCCAATAATGCAATAGATATCGTTGGCGGGAACGACCTGGGATGCAGCGGCAATCACATGCGCCAACAGCGGCTTGCCGCCGACTTCATGTAACACTTTAGGAAGTTTGGATTTCAGGCGGGTCCCCTTACCCGCCGCCATGATGGCGATTGCTGTACGAGGAACGGCTGACGTCGATTTTTTCATTGGCCTCAATATACCGCGAGAGCGCCAATTTTGCGTAGGGACAGGCACCCTCGCCTGTCCCGGGGGAGCGCAGCTCCGCAACCCATCATGTGCTAAAGCTCATCCCCAGACGAGAGCGTCCATGGCCACGCAAGCTATTTCTGATCCCTAGGGCGTTACATCCTTGATATGCGTCGCGATATACCACTGATTTCCAAACGCATCCTTCACCCCGCCGCTGCGGTCGCCATACGGATGATCGATCGGCTCCATAATGGAAGTTGCCCCCGCTGCAATCGCGCGGCGGTAGAGTGAATCGCAATCGGGAACATACAAATAGAACATCGACTTCATCGGCTGATAGGGTCCTTGAGCCTCACCTAACTCGAGATGCGAACTTCCAATCTTGAGTGTGGCGTGATGGATGACACCCTCCGGCGAAGTAAACCGTCCCAGATCTTCCGCACCAAAAGCCTTCTTCAGGAAATCAATCATTGGCCCACCTCGCAGCGGATGCAGATATGGCTGCAAGTCCGGCCCACCTTCCCACTTGTAATCGCCCTCCAGACGAGTTGCGATGTACCAGTAATTCCCCCCCTTGTCTTTGACCGCCGAAGACCGCTCTCCGTATGGTTGATCCGCCGGCGGCTGGATCGTCTCTGCACCTGCCCCCACCGCGCGCTTATATACCTCGTCGCAACCACGCACATAGACATGGAATGCTCCCGGACTCGACTCCCCGCGCCACTTCAACCCCGGGCCTCCGCCACCAATCATCATCATCGAATCGCCAAGGCGAATCTCAGCATGCCGACCACCGGCTCCACCGACTGAACGGAAAGTTTCTTCTGCCCCAAACGTGGTCTTTATGAAATCGATCAATTCATCCGCGTTCTGTGCCACGACATATGGCGTTAGCGTGCGGTAGCCCTTGGGAATCGGTGAAACCCCAGGCTTGGGTTTCTCCGGCATCATCTTGCGGAAGCGACGATGCATCTCTTCAAGCGGCATTTCTTCTGTTACGGTGCTAATGTTCCAGGTATATCCGAAGGGATCCATGAAGCTGCCCTCACGCCGTCCATAAAATTGATCACGAATTGGATTCAGGACTTTCAGCCCGGCAGCGACAGCACGGGCTGCAAATGTATCCACGTTTCCTACACGAAGCGAAATCTGCACCGGAGATTGTCCTAAAGTCTCGGCGCTGTACCTACTACCTTCCGGCCACTCTTCGGAAAAAGTGAGGATGGAATCTCCAATTTTGATTTCAGCATGGGCGATACTATCTCCCACTTCAAAGCGGAATAGCTCCTCAGCGCCAAACGCTTTAGTGTAGAAATCTATGGCCGGAGCCACACGCTTGAAGGTCAGCCGGGGCATCGCGAAAGTACGAAATGCTGTGACCGGCTCAGCTGTAGTTGCCATGGAAACACTCCTCTCCAAATTCGCTTTCAAGCTCGCCCTAAACTCTTCGCGCGGCAAATCACGCAGCATCGCAGCAATTTTCAACAACAATGCATCTGTGCCCGTGTGGTGACGGCCACCCTCAGCCGTCCTCCCTAAAAGCTTTTCCACCGCCAGATTCAGCCGGTTAAATTCCTTCTGACCGGGAAGAGAGCGCTTAGGCATTGGCACCCTCCATCTGCGCCCGCAGCTTCTCCAGGGCACGGAATTGTAATTGCTTCACTGCGCCTTCGGTCCGCTTCAGCTCGGACGCAATCTCCTTGATGCTCTTCTGCTCCACAAACCGCAGAACCACCACCCGCTTCTGGTCCGCGGGAAGCCCTTGCACGAGTTGCGATAGCAAAGCGCATTGCTCGATATCTTCCGCTTGGGAATCCTCTAAATCGTTAGGGACGGGATCACTCTCACGAGAACCACGCCAGCGATCCGCAATCGCGTTGGCCGCAATCCGCATCAGCCACGCTGAAAACGGCACCCCCCGCCACTCAAAGCTTTTGATCTTGGCCAGTGCATGGTGGAACACCTCGGAGGTAACATCCTCCGCCTCCTCGCGCCGCTCCACGCGACGGACTACATACGCATACACACGCCGAAAGTGGAGCTCATAGAGCTCGGCAAACCGGCGCGGATCACGCTGCGCCGCCTCCACCAGAAGCCGCTCATCAGATTCAGAGTTGATGGCCTTCAACCAGCTCTCCGCGGATTACGTCGTCACTAAGGATAACGGGCCGGAAGAAGAAAAGGTTACGGAGTAATTTTTGCATTGTGCACGTCAACTTCGCGATGAATGGATTGTTAAAATTAACTCCCCACAAATTTAAGAGGAGTCGGTATGAGCAAGTCAGACCGCAGCTGCGTGATCCGTCTCGCAAAGGCCCAAGTAGCTATCCCCGGTCCACCCGGAGCACACGCTCTCAGTTTTTTGCAGCGTGGAACTGTTAACGTAAAGCTCTCAGTTCCTGTTAACCCCAATCAACAAAATCCGCACACGCAGGATGAGATCTACGTCATAGTCCGCGGAAGTGGAACCCTGTATCACGATGGCAAACGAGACGCGTTCGGGCCGGGAGATCTTATGTTTATCGCTGCGGGAACGGAACACCGTTTCGAAGACTTTACCGACGATCTCACGGTCTGGGTCGTTTTCTACGGCCCCGAGGGTGGGGAAATTCCCGCCTAGGGTATGGGAGACATGAAATCAATGAGGATCATAGATCAATTCAAGGGTCACGCCACCATGCGGATCCGTGTCCAGATATACGGCGCGGCCCTTGCCCTTTGATGCCTTCCATGACGCATCCTGCGCAGCAGGTGCACCACGCGCTGTCATCAGCTTGACGGCCTCATCCATGTCATTCACATTTATCCCGACATGATGAAAACCTTCTCCGTGCTTCTTGCCGTATTCAACGTAAACATCCGGACCAGTGATTTGCTGGACCCACTCCAGAGGCGCATCGCCCGTGCGGTCCCAGCCGAGCCACATTTCGAATATTCCGGGCTGACCGCGATAAACACGGTCGAGACTTATGTTGTGATCAATTGCTGAGAAAGGTTTAAAGCCCAGACTGGTGTAGTAGGCATCGACTTGGCGCACATCATTCACGACCCAGGCAAAATGCGTGATTTTAGTCAGGGGATACTGGTTGGCATCCTGTTCATGGGCATGGGTATCTGGATCGTCAATCAGTGCCAGGGTATTTCCTCCACCTTGTGCGGCAGTATCCAGATATGCGATTCGTCCATGACCATTGCGCCCTATCCATCTGTCTTCGACCACTACGCCCACACCTTTTGCGGCAAAGTACTTGATTTGTCGGTCAAACTCCGCAGGTGACTGGGTGTTATAGCCAATGGCCCGTATGCCATCGCCTCGTTGGCGCAAAATCTCGCTCCAGAACTTGCCTCCGTGCACCGGCTGAATCCATTTAATTTCCAAATCAGCGACGCGAGCGGTGACCTGCTTGGCGGTAGCGGGATCCGGCTTTCCGTGGTAGGTAAGATTGGGAAATTCCACGATTCCATCCCGATGAATATTGCGAATGCCCAAGCGTTGCCAATAATCCACCACAGCATCAATGTCGGAGACGACCCACACGACTTGTGCAATGTGGCGGTAGACAACAGGATTTAAAGCCGGAGCGGAGACTTCATTCGGAGATGCGCTGGCGGACCAAGTTTTGAATGTCATCGCCCGTTGCTGCGTCACTCGCAATTGGCCGACATCTGCCACCGTACTCAGCAGAAGCGCCAGAAACAAAATTAATTTGGCTAACTGATTGTGGCTCACGGCCTCACCTTTGAACGCGATGAAAAGATTACTGCTAATGGGAAAATCCGGCAACATTCCGGCGGCAACTTGATTTGACCTGTAGAATCCCAAACCAAAATTTTTTCGGGACATCTGCTAAGTGGGCGCGAGCGCATGTATTTCGAGCATTGCCGGAATGAGTTTGCCGCGGACAAGGACCACTCACGTTCCCAAGCGGACCACGTAACCCACACCGCAGCCTATTCCCGGCTGGGACGCATGCGTACAAACTCAGCTTATTTCATCGCGTTTCCCCAGAGGTGCAAAAGATTGTGCCGTGCTTTCACAGACAAAACTGGCAATGCCCGTGCTTGCGATTGATGGGGAAAAGCCAACGGTAAAGGCCTCGGAGAGCAAGTGAAAAATGCGTCGATGGACTTCTTATGACACAAACGATTGGTTCCACATCTTTGCATGCGCGATGTGGAACTTTAGCACTGTGTTCTTGCCTTACGCGGGATAATTACCGCTGATGTAGCTCTCCAGATGCTGGATCGTCTGTTCCTGTCCGGAGACGATCGCTTTCACCAGGTCGCCGATGGACACCACGCCGACAACCTTTTCACCTTCAATCACTGGAAGGTGACGGATGCGATGCTGCGTCATGATCTCCATGCACTCGTCAATGGCTTGCCGCGGGGAAGCAAAGATCACGGGGCTGCTCATGATCTCCCGCACAGCAGTGTTATGCGAGGACCGGCCTTTTAGAATCACTTTGCGCGCATAGTCGCGCTCGGAGAGGATGCCAATCAGCTTTCCTTCGGACAACACGAGCAACGCGCCAATTCCCTTCTCCGCCATCTTCTCGATGGCTTCATAGACGGATTGCTCAGGAGTGACGTACCAGACCGTGCCGGTAGGTTTGCGGGTCAGTACTAATCCAACGGTGTCAGCAAGCTTCATGGATCACCTGCTTACTTACAGCAAAGATTGTTAACTCGTATGTTAATACTCTCGCTGGCTGCGTCAAGCAGTTTGTTGGGATTTCGCTTTTCAAACACGAGTGGCACCAATCGCCTAGGGTTTTTGCAGTAGGCTCACCTCCACGCCAGAGTCGTGACCGAGTTGGCGTCGACAGAAACGTTCGCGGCCATGCCCTCGGCCCGCAGCGAGATATTCCTGGCCGCTCCCGCATTGGTGAGAACCAGCACTCGCCCGCCATCAGGATTCTCAAAAGCCACATGTTCAACGTCAGTGCCGGCGCTTTGCGAATCAATACGCCGGGCGCCGCGTCGGACAACTTTGGAAAAATGCGCGAAGGCCCAGTACTGCCCGCTGCGTGCGACTTCCTTACTGGCAGAGTTGATCGTGACCAGCCCTCCGCAGGAAAAGGGCCCGATATTCGGTTTGCCATGTTCATCTAACGCAAAGTTCCATGCAGTGATGGAGCGGCACCAATGCCGTAAGATTCCGGTAAAAGTTTTACTCCAGTTTGTCCAATCCGTCGCGTAATGCGGATCCGTATACTCTGGGCCGCCTTCGGTCCAATACATTTCAACTTCTGGATACTTCTCGTGCACGCGATCGACCCACTCCGGCTGACCGACATATCCATGCCACGCGATGGCATTGGAATATTTGTGCAGGTCGCCGGTTTCGAGTTCACCAAGCGCGCGTCCCCATAAATTGTAGTTGTGGTCGATGATCCAGATTTTAGTCTTGATGCTCTTGCTCTCAAATAACGGTCCTAGATTCTGCCGCACAAAATCGGCTTCGTATTCTTGTGGCCAGGCGCAAGCCGGCATGCGGCCGTCCTGCTCCGTATCCACTTCGTTCTGAACTGTGACTGCGTGCACCGACACACCATTAGCTTCATACGCTTGCAGAAACTTCAGGAAATAGTTCGCGTAAGCCGGCATGTATTTTCGCTGCATGGCCCCGCCGAGTATCGACTTGTTGCCCTTCATCCATCCCGGGGGGCTCCACGGAGAGGAAAACAGAAACAAATCCGGATTAGCTTTTCGGGCCTCCCGCAGCATTGGGAGGATATATTCGCGATCATGTTCAATCGAAAACCGCGTAAGTTCCGGATCGGGATCGCCTTCGTCGTAGCTGTAAACCTTGGTTGAGTAATCGCTCGCGCCTATGCACGTGCGGCAAACATTGAATCCCATCTCCGATGGATGAAAAAGTTCATGGAATAACTTTTCACGCTGTGGTGCCGTAAGCTGATTGAACATGTAACAGGAAGCATCGGTAAGGGCAGCGCCGAATCCCAGTATCTCCTGGAACTTTGTGCCTGGGTTCAACGTGATCGATTCGCCGGCAGAGTTGTTTGCTAGCGGCTTCCATGCAAGTGCCTGAGAAGCTGCAAAGCGCAAATTATCATTGGTCACCCAAACCGAAATTGGGCCCAGATCGGATGGGCCAAACAGATTTAGCGATGCGGGAAATGCATTCGCTGCACTCACCGCCACCCCAACTGCCGACAACTTCACAAACTTTCGTCGCGTCGTCTTCACATCCACCTCAATAAAATCGTTTTGCGCGCGAGAAGCATAATACTCGCGTAGTTGGCTCTATGCGATCCGCACGGCGTCGCTCGGACACTAGTTGTCATCTCAAGAATGTTCCAGCAAACCGGAAGGGCACGGGCTTGCCGTTGCCACCAGTAGCTAAAACAAGCCGCGCTTTAGTACCTGGGGTAGGCGCTAAAGCGCATTGTTAGATAGAGGCCAAAAGTGGCCCCAGTGGAACTCGTGCCCTCCCCAAGCTTCGGAGAAATTGTGCGGGGCAATTTAGCTGGTCACATCCACCCATTTCCGCGTGCGATGGCTTTCAAACTCAGCCTGCAGCAAGTTCATCTGCCGCAGCCCGTCTGCAATTTGCGGATACTCAAGCGGAGCACCGGGATCCGCAATCGACTGATAAAATCGCCGAAAGACTTGCTTGAACGTATCGTCGTAGCCCTCGCTGTGCCCGCCGGGCAAGTCGGCATAAGACCGCGCACCCTCGAGTAATAGCGACGGATCTTTCACGATGGTTTGGTTGGGATCATTACGATGCCCGATCCACAACTCATCCGGGCGTTCCTGGTTCCAAGCCACCGATGACTTGGTCCCATAAATTTCAAACTTGAAAGCATTCTTGTTCCCGGCGGAAACCTGGCTCGCCGTCATGCAACCGCGCGCCTTGTCTCCAAGATGAAAAATCACCGTGCCAAAATCTTCCGTGGTGACGGTATAGTCATCAACGTCCTCGGCCGACGGCAATTTTCCCGTAAACGTCTCCACGCTTCTTTTCGGCTTTTTGCGCGTCGCATGAAACGTCTGGAAATCCGCGCACAGCGACTTCACTCGCAACCCAGTCAGATGCTCAATCATGTCAAACCAATGTGAGCCGATGTCTCCCATCACGCGCGAAGCCCCACTGATCTTGGGATCCACCCGCCAGTTCCAGTCCGTGGGATACAGCATCCAGTCCTGCGAATACGTTCCCTGCACGACAAGGATGTCACCCAGCGCGCCTGACTCACGCATGCGCCGCATTTGCTGCACCATCGGGTAGTAACGAAGATTGTGGCAAACACAATTGCGCAGCTTCGTCTTGTTCGCCAAAGTCTGCAACTCCTGCGCTTCCTCGACTGTGGTTGTTACCGGCTTCTCGCACAATACGTGCTTGCCAGCCTGCAACGCATCTTTCACCATGGGATAGTGCATCGCATTCGGCGTGCAGATGTGCACTGCGTCGACGGTGGAGTCTGAAAGCAACTTGCGATAGTTGTCGGTCGCCTCAACTCCGTAACTTACGGCGAGCTTCTGTGCCGACTTCAACTCCCGCCCAACTACTGCCACTACATCCACCGATTCCACCCGGCGCAACTGCTCCAGGTGCACGCGTCCCATAAATCCCGTACCCACTACGGCCGTCTTAAGCCTTTTCGCCATGATCTGTCCTTGGGATGATTTACACCCACCACGCCGCAGCGGGTATCTCTTTGATGACAATTTCGTTTAGGAATTGCGAAGCCTTGGTCAGCCCCTCTTCCGGAGACATCAGGCTGTCCTCATGCTCGATCGAGAGCAGGTAGTCATAGCCAAACATCCGCAGCGTGGACACAAACTCTTTCCACCACTCCGCGCCATGACCGTAACCGCACGTACGGAAAATCCAGCTACGGTTCTTCTCATCGGTGTAAGGCTTAGTGTCAAGCACGCCAGTGTTCGGCAAGTTCGCGGAATAAATCTGAGTGTCTTTCGCATGCACGTGAAAGATCGCATTGCCTAACACGCGAATCGCCGCAATGGGATCAATTCCCTGCCAGAACATGTGGCTGGGATCGTAGTTGCATCCGATATTCGTCCCCGCAATCGACCGCAGGCGCAATAAAGTCTCTGGGTTATAAGCCACAAATCCCGGATGCATCTCAATGGCAACCTTCACTCCGTGATCTGCGGCAAACTTCGCATGCTCCTTCCAGAACGGAGCCACGACGTCATCCCACTGCCACTTCAAAATATCCAAAAAGTCCGGTGGCCACGGACAGGTTACCCAATTCGGATACTTCGCGTTCGGCCCATCGCCAGGGCATCCTGAAAAATCCACCACCACCGGGACACCGAGCTTCTCCGCCAGCAAAATCGTTTTTCGGCTTACATCGAGATGCGCCGGTCCAATCTTTTTGTCTGGATGAATCGGATTACCGTGGCAACTTAGCGCGCTGATGCTCATCTGATACTTGTCGAGCGTAGCCTTGAACACCGACAGCTCTGAAGGATTGTCGAGCATCGACAACTTGCAATGCGCGTTGCCAGGATAATTCCCCGTGCCCAACTCAACGGTGTTAATGTGAAGTGCGTTTAGTTTCTGACAGACCGCATCCAGTGTTAATTGAGAGAGTAATGGAGTAAAGACGCCAACTTTCATTCGAGTCCTCGGGGCATAAGAGTGCGCGAAAGATTGTACCTGTTTGCAGCTTTTTTTTGGTACCTTAGCAGCGATAAATTTTAAGCAACGTTTGCATCTAAACCGGTTTAGCCAATCGAAGGAGAGCACCAGCGTGAGGAGAATCGTTTTGCCAGTACTCGCGAGCGTATTTTTCATGTCCACCATAGTTTCCGCCGCCGACAAGCAAATTCCAATTTTAATCGTGGACGGCCAAAGCACCATTTACCACTACTGGCAAATGGTCACGCCCATTCTGAAACAAGAATTGGAAGACACGGGCCTGTTTCAGGTCACGGTGGCGACCGCTCCTCTCAACGACGGCGACTTCAGCACCTACAAACCTGAATTTAGCAAATATAAGGCCGTGGTGTGGAACCTGGACGCTCCCGACTGGCCGGACAATCTAAAGACCGAAGTCGATAACTACGTGAAAAATGGCGGAGGGCTGATCATCGTCCACGCCGCCAACAACGCATTTCCTGATTGGCGTGCGTTTAATTTGATGACCGGCGTCGGCGGATGGAGAAAGCGTACAGATGCCGCCGGCCCCATGTGGTACTACAAGGACGGCAAATTGATTTCCGATCCGACCCCGGGCAATGCGGGCCAGCACGGTGCTCGTTTGCCATTTCTCGTCACCGCGCGGGCGCCGCAGCATCCGATCATGAAAGGCTTACCACCGACGTGGCTGCACGCCTCGGACGAACTCTACGCCGCCTTGCGCGGTCCCGGGGAGAACATGACCGTGCTGGCCACTGCTTACTCCGATCCTAAAAATCACGGCACAGGACACGATGAACCCATATTGATCGCCATAAATTATGGCAAAGGGCGTGTCTTCCACACGCCGATGGGCCATGATGGATTAGCTCTAGCCTGCGTAGGTTTTGTAACGACATTTCAACGCGGAACAGAATGGGCTGCCACGGGAAAAGTCACGCAGAAAGTCCCATCAACTTTTCCAAGTGCAAACACTGTGAGTTATCGAGTGGATCTTGCTTTAATGGATCCGCTTTTTGCCCAAGGCTTGACGGTAAATTCGAGCGCTCCGAAAAAATAGTTACTTCCCCGTTTCTTGGTACGAAGCAGTCAGATTGTGGGGCGCATAGCTGATGCGACGTAGCTCTTGCATGCGCCCCTTTTCCACACTACCTTCGACCAGTTCGTACCCGAGCAATGCCATTATTCGGCCGTGTATGAATAGTGGGCGGGCGTTGCCATACCAATCCACGCACGACGCACGACACTTGTCATCCATGCCCTTCGTTGGACGCGCCTCGAGTTCACCTACCTCCTCAAAGTGCAGTCCCTCATTGTGCAGAAATAAAATGGCAGCCGAGTTTTCAAATAAATGTTCGTAGCCGGCACGCCCGGGCGTGCTGATTGGCAGGCCGATCATGCCTGAATCCTCACCATCAGGTTTATAGAAAAAACCCTGACTGCGCAGTTCGCTTTGCGAAGCTCCTTCGCGTACGTAGTCGTCCGCGACCTCGGGCGCGTTGCCCAAACGCACGGCAGTGAAGTGGAGGTCTTTTCCATCCGTTCCCACGACCACAGCGTCATTTCCCATTTGCTCAATGCGATCCGTGCCGTGCGTCAAACCAAGCTTGTGAATATCTCCGTCCCTCCAGTGCACAGTAACCAGCGTGGGATGCTCGATCTTGTTGGGATAACCCCAGCCAGTGCCGGTGCCATAGAGCAAAAAGTCACCAACAAACCGGTTTTGAAACGCATAACCTGACGGCTGAGGCAGCTTGAGATAGCTCGACCGCGAAACCGTTTCGGTGCCATCGGAAAAACCTGTGATTGGGATACGCATCAGTGCCAAATCACCCACGGCCCACTCGGCTTCCCACATGCCATCCCCATTTGCCTCCGACCGGACCACAACGTTCAGCTGCCCGTCTGCACTCTCTAGAAACGAGAACTGATCAACCGGACTGCCTGACACCCGCAACGCGCTGGGCGCTGAACCATCCAGCGGCATGCGATAGAGCATGGAACTCGCCGCATTCTTTTTGTTGTAGTACGACCAATCTGTCACCCAAACATAGACCGCAGTCGGCGACACATAGAAAACCCGCCCCCATGGCCCGATCACTGACGTAGCCTGGCAGTCAAAGTCTGGTTGAGATAAATCGCAGGTAGTTACGGTGTGCAGTGCATTCCAATACCCACCGGTCAACTGATTTTCCGGACGATAAATCCGGTCGGCAGAAATAATGCGGTGAAATTCTTTGGAGGTAGCTCCCTTATGCCATTTGCGAAGTGCGGGCAATGCTTGAAATGGATCATTCGCGCCGGGGTAAAAGTAAAGCGGCGAGTAAAAGATTAGTTTGGTGCCAATCAGGCGGCTAGCATAGTTACGCGAGGAATAGTAGTCGTTGGAGCGCAGGTGGTAGGTTGACCGATAGCTCAACTTCCCCGCCGCATCAATGTTAAACAGGCTTACCTCAGTTCCTCCCCGCTCATAGCTGAATCCGATCACCGCGATGTTGTCGTCGGAGATCAACATTTCGTCATACCAGGTGTAGCGCGGATCAATGTCTGGTGCATAGGCGTTTACGCCGGATATCGGTTCGAGCGACCTATCGCCGATGGCAACCGTGAACAATCGCCCACGGCGCAGCACGACCAGATAATTGCCGTGCAGCTTGACAATCCCACCTTCATCGACCCCGGCATGCTGGACATTGGTAATCGACTCTTCATCTTTGGTGGCCACAGCCATCGACTCGTCTTCAGTCATGGCCGGCGCAGCTACGGGCAAGCCCATCGAAGCAGCGCCTGAAATCCGTCGGGCTTGCATTTCCTGTTTTTTGGCCATCTCGCGAAGGAACTGTGCAAGCTCCTGCTCCGAGCCGAAGGCGTGCATGGTTTTCTTTGCCACAAGCGACGGGTTTGCCGCAGGTTTGGCAGGAGGCGTGTTTGCCGACGTCTTGGCGCAACCGACCAAACCCAGACTAATCAATAAAGCCCCGCCTAGTGACAATAGGAAAGTTTTCATGATGAGCCTCACATCATCCGAACGTTTGGCCTACAGCAACTTGCAGGATTTAATAAATAACCATGATTACTGGGGATATAGACACTGGGTCAGTCTGACAAGGCTATGGTTGGGAGAAAATGTGAGCCAGGCTGGACACTTCGTCCGTCCTATTGTGATCGCCGCAAGAAAGCAATCAATTTTCTTTCAAAAATAAGCCGATGGCGTTGCCAGCGCCCGGGGTACGGCAACTCCACAGATTGACCTGACCAATCGGCCTGAAGCTTTGCTCGCCTTACATTTGCTTCGATGGAGCGAACCAGGGTGATCACCGCGGACGGACGATATTTGTTAAGTATCCGGCTGAGACGGTCTTCGTGATCGCGGCAGATTTTGTTGCGGCGCCTGCGATCCAGTCGGTCAACCGGCCTTCCACATAGATCGACCAGGTAGAACCCGCGATCACGGAACGATTCCAGAAAACCTTGGTGGGAAACAGTTGGGAAGGCGCGAATAAATGTGTCCCGTACCGCGCGATAAAGCCCCGAATCCGCCTGATAGAAAAAACGGCCGGAGGCTGGTGGAGCCTCGCCGACAAAAAGTACTCGCACACGATTGGGGCGATAGCTTTGGCGCAGACGTTCCTTTGCTAACCCAGTTTTATGTGTGGCTGGTTGCCGCTTTTTCACGCTCACAGTTTTCGACTAACTCAACTATATCGCCAACACAAATCTTTCCGCCTTGTATTACCCAGCAGTTCAACGCCAGCTTCCCACCAAATCTGCGGACGATGTCTCGAAGAACATCGCGATCCTGCTTCAAGGTGTCAGGGTCAAACGTAGTCATCACGCAGCGCATGCGCAAATCTTCAATTCCGATCATCACGTCGCCAATGCGCAAACACTTCCTTTCCCATGACCGTTCTTCTAAACCATCCACACCACCAACCACAATGTTCGGGCGAAGTCGTCGCCCATCCCGGCCAAAAGCGGCGATCGCACCATCGGTCGCAACCAGGAGTGGCAAAATATCGAACCGCTGCGCCGAGTCATCTCGAACCAACTGCGCATCCGGGCCAGCAATCTCAACCATCTGCCGCCGTACCTGAGGCTCGTTCCAAAGCACGTCATCCACCAGGGGCTCGCCGGCGTTGCTTAGCTCGGCATGATGGCCCAGCAACTGCGGATGCGTACGCGACGTAATAAATCGGCCACGAGCGTCTGCAACGTGCACCACTCGGTCGCCTTCAATGCCCAAAGCACCGAGCGTTGCACATTGCAGTCTTTCCCCCGCCATGGACTTCACCGGATAGCGCCAAAGCTCAGCAACTTTCATCCTGGACATGATCATTAGATACAACTGGCGAGGATTCGATTGTGATTTGAAACCACGCATAACTACCTTTTGCAATTACAAGTAGGGTTGTACACTTCCAACCCACATGGTTCGTTATCAGCTTATTGATAAGAAAATGATCGTTTCGCGGACCGCAACGCTCACATACCGGGCTGCGGCAATTTTCGGCCGGGTGTTCTTTTTCGGTTGGATGACGTTTCAGATATACGGTGTCCCGCAGGTCATCGGGCCTGTGCTCCGACCTCTGGCATTCCTTGGCGCGCTCTCTTACGCTACTACCATGACAGGGATGGAAGTATTTCTCATTGGTTTCGACAACTCACATCCTTTGAAACAAATTTTCTGGTTCTGCATGCTGATAATCCGTTTCTTCGGACTAGCTTTGTACTGGTTCGTGGTCTACTCGAATTCGGACGCGGTTAAAAACACCGACAACCCGCCGAAGAGTTCAGCTGTATCAGGGTAGCAATCAAGCGATCGTAGAGCGCCCGTGCGCAATTTCAGAAGGTTTCGTGGGTGAGAAAACTAGACCCAGCAAATCTTCCGCCAGCCGATCGGTAGCGTGGCGAACCACCGTATCTTCAATCAAATAATCACCCTGCACCGGAATCACGCCCAACCTCTCAATGGCATCCAGATCAGCCACGATCTGGTTCGCGCCTTCCAGCGCATACTTGGCCTTCATCTTTGGAGAAGGCGGAGCCCAGTTAATCAGCGCATAGTCAAACAACTGCTTCGCCTGCGCGTGGCGATTGATCGCGCGAATATGGTCCGCAGCAGTTAGGCCTAAGCTCTCATTTGCCTGCGTCATCAAATTGCAGACGTAAGCCTTTTTGGCCGGGGAGTTCACTATAGCCTGAGCAATCCCGCGCACCAGAACATTGGGAATCAGGCTGGTGAACAACGACCCCGGCCCCACGGTGATCAAATCGGCTCTTTCGATGGCGGCCAGCGTCTGTGGCAAGGGGTTCACATCTCCCGGAATCAAAAACAATTCCTTGATCTTCCCTGGAGCTGCCGTGATTTTGCTTTCCCCGCGCACTTTCCGCCCATCATCCATCAAAGCTTCCAATTGAACATCGGAAGCCGTAGCCGGATAAATATGTCCGCGCGTGGCCAGAATCTCTGACGACAACCGCACCGCCTCACCAAAATCTTTGGTGATCGAAGTCAGAGCTGCTAAAAACAAATTCCCGAAGCTATGCCCTTCCAGCCCCGTACCCTTTGCAAAACGATGCTGGAACAATTTCGACAGTGTCGTCTCATCTTCCGACAAAGCCGCAATACAGTTCCGCACATCTCCTGGCGGAAGCATGTGCAATTCTTTCCGCAAGCGTCCACTGGAACCACCATCGTCGCTGACGGCAACAATGGCGCAGAGATCAATGATCACCGGCTGACTTGGATTGGAGAAGTAATGCGGAGAAGCCAACTCACTGGCAGTCTTAACGTACCGCTTGAGCCCACGGAGTAATGTGGCCAGACCAGTCCCGCCGCCAATAGAAACAACTCGCAACTCGCGGCCGTCGCTAGGCAAATCATGAAACGGCTGTGAGGTACGTGGCGAAACATTCGCCATAGGCGAGCCCCTGAAAATTATTCCCCGGAAGTTTCCGTCATCGGAGGCAGTTCGCCGCCGGGATCGGGGTAAAGCAGTTCGGTGAAGCGGGGGTCTTCAGCGAGGTTCTGAAAGTCCGAATCGTTGCGTGCCTGAAAACGTAGCACCGGATTCAACTTCACTGCCTGGTCGAGATGTCGCAGAGACTCCTCAACGTGACCAGTGAGGCAGTCCAAGGCCGCTAAACCGTAAGACACATAATCGGCCTTCGGCACCTGTTTGGAAAGTTTTTCGAGATGCTCACGCGCACCAACGTAATCGCCGACGTTCATGAGAGAAACCGCGAAATCGTAGTGTTCTTCTGGAGTTTTAAATTGCGTAGCCGCTTTTTCCGCGTGCTGATTGCAGATGTTGAGGTGCACGGACGCGCGGTCCGCCAGCTCCTTCGGCCCCTCAAGAACTTTCTGCAAATGGGCCTTGGCTTTGTCGAATTTGCGCTCTTGGAGCGCCTTCAGGCCGGCCTCGTAGTTTTGCACAGCCTGTGAATAATGAGGATCTTCGGCATGGGCCTTCTTGGCCGGCGTCTTCTGAGCCATCTGGAGAACTTGTCCTCGATTCTTCG
>Ga0068858_100001776_pt1 | contig 21990 bp, 18 predicted proteins | sample KBSSwiS12_FD_66589 | JGI IMG/M metagenome (GOLD analysis project Ga0068858, IMG submission 66589) | Switchgrass rhizosphere microbial communities from Kellogg Biological Station, Michigan, USA - KBS Switchgrass S1-2 | ecosystem: Host-associated > Plants > Roots > Rhizosphere > Soil ...
AGCGGTAGCCGATGGGTCTGTTGCCCCTGCCGCAGCTGCAGCCGATGCTCCAGATGACGGAGAAATTCGTAGGCGCTGGTCAGGTCATGGAACTCTTTGCCGCTGATGTGGCGTTTGTCATGCAGCTTCTGCAAAGAAAACAAAGTCCCGCCCGACCGCAACCACGGCTCTTCTCCTCCGTACACACGCTGCAGACACTGCACCAGGAATTCAATGTCACGAATTCCCCCGGCATCGATCTTGATATCAATGCCGTCGCCGGAAATCTCCACTGGCTTCTTATAGCGGCGGCTACTGTGCATCCTCTCGCGCGCCAGGAGAGCAGTTTTGATGGCAGCGAAATTGATCTGTTCTGTATATACATGTGGCTGAATACCGCGTATAAACTCCCGCGCCAAAGCCTGATTGCCAGCCGTGTAGCGAACTTTGATCAAAGCTTGACGTTCCCAATCATGTGCCTCCGAAGCGTAATAGCGAAGTGCTTGCGAAATACTGATCGCCAGTTCACCCTCATTGCCTTGCGGGCGCAGACGCAGATCAATACGAAATACCGCGCTTTCACTGGTAATTCGGGAAAGAATCTCAGTGACAGACTGTGCCAAACGAACAAAATATTCTCGATTGCTAATACCTGCATCTGAAGGCTCTTTGCCGTCACCGAATAAATAGAGCAGATCGACGTCGGAGCTGTAATTCAGCTCATTGCCGCCAAGTTTTCCCAGAGAGAAGACGGCAAAGGGCACATCCACCAGACGGCGGGCAGAGTCGAGCGTCTTGGGCCACTCATACTTCCGAAGGAAACGGCTCTCAGCCTCCCGTAACGCGTCTGCAATCAACACATCAGCTAGCGCCGAAATTTCCGCAGTTGTTTCCGCCAGCGGAGCAATCTTGAGCACATCCCGCAACATGATGCGGACATATTCCCGCCGCTTGAACCTCGCCAGGAGAAGTGAAACATCGGTCTCAAACGAGCGCGCCCGATAGCGCGCCAGCGCCTCCTGAAATCCTTCCCGGGAAAAACTGCGATCCAGATTTTTCTCCCGCAGAAACGACTGGAACAGGTCTGTGTTTTGAATGAGCGTATCGCCGAGGTAACGGCTGTGGCCAAATACAATCAGCGCATAGTGCGCCAGATAGTGATACCGGTCGAGAAGCCGGGCAATCTCGGGGGAATCACACACCAGCTGGTCGAAGAGAATAAGAGCAGAATCCGGATCAGGAGATTCAGAAAATAACGCCGGCAAAGCCGCCGTCAGCGGAGGAGAAAGTTTAGTGCAAACCCGCTCGATATACTGCCGCGCCGTCCGGTGATCAAGGAAAGGAACATCGTCCCAAGCCAACGGCGCCTGGCCGCGCTCAAGTCTCGATATGGAACGATCAGTTGGAAGGTTGCTCTGGTGCAAGGCTCTCAGCTCAGAAAGTGAGCATAGCAGAGGCCGAGAGTTTGCAACCGAACGAAGCGATCACCACCGCCGTGTCCCAAAATATTTCCTAACCCCCACGGTGTTATAACGTCCCCAAGGTCCATTCGGACCAAGATCAGCCTCACCCAAAAACGTATCCCGCGCCCCGAGCCGCTTAAACAAAAAATGCTGGGTAGCGCGAAACTCAAATCCCTTCCCAAGATGGATCCCAATCCCCCAAGACCGCTCAATGCCGATCGCATCAAACGAATACGTATAAAGCGTCTGGGGAATATTTTTTCCAAATAGCATTTTCGGTTCGCCAAAAATCATGAAGCGACGAAACACTCCGCGCCCGAAAGGCCTCACTTCCAGCACCCCCGACAGCATATACCGCGCAAATGCCGAGCACGGGGCATTCTTCCCGCCGAAATCCCCGGCATCAGCCCGGCAGATATTGGGATCAATCTCATTATGCGGCCCGGCAAAATCAAACTGGGCATATCCCCAAAGCGTGTCCCGAGGAAAAAACATCCGTTCCTGTTCAACGGGCTTCGACGGTTCCTGAGCATAAGCAGATACAACGAAAGTCACACACAGCACCAACCGAAGCAGCCGCTTCATGGGGTCTCCGAGAGATTAAGGTTTTGAGGAATTCATCCCTTGGCCTCGGCCAAAGGAAGTGGCGCACATTGTACCCGAGAGCAGTTTCTAGCATCGTCCGGCTTTCTTTTTCCACGGGATTACGTCCAAAACGCAGATTGAGTGTTAATGTTTTGTACGGACTTAGTCTGACTTCTGCCTCGTCCCATCGATGGAGAGAAAAACTTACATGTCATTTTTTAAAGTGCTCGCCGCCGTCTGTCTGACTGTCTGTTCTTGCGTAGTTGTTGCTCAAGACATGCCCGAAGGCCGCCTTATGCGTTTCCCCGACATCCATGGTGACAAGATTGCCTTCTACTACGGCGGAGATCTATGGTTGGTCTCGCGCGATGGGGGAGTGGCCCGCCGCCTCACCACACACGCCGGACGTGAGTTATTTCCCAAGTTTTCTCCCGATGGCAAATGGCTGGCCTTCACTGGCCAATACGACGGCAACTTCAACGTTTACGTGATGCCCGCCGATGGCGGCCAACCCAAGCAACTCACTTTCTATCAGGGAAGCGCAGAGCAACTCCGCGAACGCATGGGGGTACACAATGAAGTCGTCACCTGGTACCCCGACAGTAAGCGCATCCTCTTTCTGTCGCGCCAGGATTCGTCCAACGGCTGGACTAAGCGGCAGTACAGTGTGAGCATCGATGGCGGACTGCCTCAGCCGTTACCGATGACCGAAGCTGGCCTGGGAACCTTTTCGGCCGACGGAACCAAAATCGCCTACAACCAAATCTTCCGCAACTTCCGCACCTGGAAGCGCTACACCGGAGGCTTGGCCCAAGCCATCTCCATCTACGACTTGAAAAACAACACGGTCGAAGACCTGCCACACACCGACTGGACCGACACCTTTCCCATGTGGCATGGCAACACCATCTACTTCACTTCCGACCGTGGATCTGAGCACCGTCTAAATCTCTATGGCTACGACATAACCAGCAAGCAGGTCGCACAACTTACTCACTTCACCGACTTCGACGTAATGTGGCCCAGCCTGGGCCCCGATGCGATCGTCTTTGAGAACGGAGGCTACCTATACCGCTTCGATCTGCAATCGCAGCAACCCAAGAAGTTGACGATCTATCTCCCCGCAGAACGCCCCCTGACGATGAAGCATTGGGTGAACGTCAGCCGCAACATCACCGACTTTGATATTTCGCCAGAAGGAAAGCGCGCGGTATTCGCCGCTCGCGGCGATGTCTACACCGTTCCCGCGAAAGAAGGCAGTGCTCGCAATCTCACACGCACACCGGGCATCCGCGAAAAATCCGTAGCCTGGTCACCCGACGGACGCTGGATCGCATACGTCTCCGACCGCAGCGGGGAAGACGAAATCTATGTCACGCCGCAAGACGGCATGGGGGCCGAGCAGCAGATCAGCAGTGGATACAAAGGTTTTAAATTCCCACCAGCGTGGTCACCTGACAGCAAAAAGATCGCCTGGTCTGACAAAGATCTGAATCTGTGGTGGATCGACATCACCGACAAAAAGCCAATCCAAATCACCCACAACAGGTATGGCGAGATTCAGAACTACTCTTGGTCGCCGGACAGTAAATGGATCACCTACGACGAAACTCAAGACAATGGGTATCAGGTCGTTGAGCTGTATTCGCTGGCCGACCGCAAAAGTACTCCGGTCACGAATTACATGACCAACAGCAACACGCCTCTGTTCGATCCGGAAGGGAACTACCTCTACTTCCTTTCTGACCGTGACTACAACGAAGTGTTGGGCAATGTGGACTTCGAATTCGCCAATCCGAAAACGACCCGCGTATATATCGTGACCTTGCGCAAGGACGAACCGTCCCCGTTTCCGGCGTTAAGCGATGAAGCCCAAGTCAAAAAAGAAAATCCGGACACGTTGACGACACCAGAAGCCGAAAAGCAAACAGAGAAGAAGCCAGAATCTAAAGAGCAATCAAAGGAAACGAAAGCGACCGGCAAAGACAGCGACAAAAACAAAGACAAGGAAAAATCTAAAGAGTTCATCATCGATCTCGACGGCATTCAGGACCGTGTCGTTGCGCTTCCGATGGATCCCTCCAACATCCGCTCCTTCAACGTTGGCAAGGGATATATCTACTACTCCAGCAGCCCGGTGCAAGGTTTGTCCGGCCCGCTTCCCGGGGAATCCACCGAGGTGCACGCCTACGATTTGAAGGAGCGCAAAGACAAGGTTCTGATCTCCGAGGTAGATCGCTTCACCATTTCCTTTGACGGCTCCAAAATCATCTATCAGGGGCCAGACCGCAGCTATGGGATCATCGACGCGAAACCTGACAGCCAGAAAAAGCCTGGCGACGGCAAACTTAACCTGAGCGGCATGCGGGCGGAGATAGACCCGCCACAGGAATGGAAGCAGATGTTTAACGAAGTCTGGCGGCAGGAGCGCGACTACTTCTTCGAAGCCTCGATGAACGGGGTGGACTGGCAGAAAGAGCGCGACAAATATGCGCAGCTTCTGCCGTATGTCGCCGACCGCTTTAGCCTGACCTACATTCTCGGTGAGCTGATCGGAGAACTTTCCAACTCTCACACCTATGTAGGAGGCGGCGACTATCCCGATGTACCGGCAGTAAAAGTCGGCCTACTGGGCGCAGATTTCGCGGTAGACAACGGCATGTACCGTCTCAAAAAGATTTACCCGGGAGAGAATTGGGATGCACACACGCGTTCGCCTTTGACTGAACCCGGAGTAAATGTCAAAGAGGGAGACTATCTTCTAGCCATCAACGGACAGAAGCTGCGCGCACCGCAAGACCCGTACGAACTGCTGACTAACGCGGCCAACGAAACCGTCAGCCTGACCGTGAACGCGAAAGCATCGGAAGAAGGTTCGCGCAACGTGCAGGTGAAAACCATCGCCGACGAGTTCACCCTGCGCGAGCTGAACATGATCGAGACCAACCGCAAAAAAGTTGACGCCGCCAGCAACGGCCGCGTCGGCTACATCTACATCCCCGACATGGGCGATGCTGGCCTCAATCAATTCGTCAAACAATACTTTCCGCAAATCAGGAAAGAGGGCTTGATTATCGATGTCCGCTATAACGGCGGCGGTTTTGTGGATCAGCTAATCTTCGCCCGTCTGCGCCGCGTGCTTTCAGGCATGGGCTCCAATCGCAACTGGGAAAGCAACACCGTCCCAGCCAACGTTTTCCATGGAGCCATGGCCTGCGTAACCAACCACTACGCTGCGTCAGACGGCGACATCTTCAGCTACTTTTTCAAGTACTACAAACTGGGCCCTCTCATCGGAGAGCGCACATGGGGAGGTGTGCGCGGCATCCGCGGAAACATCCCGTTGATGGATGGTGGATATATTACTCGACCCGAAGCAGCGCGTTACGACCTGAACAGCCAGTGGATCATTGAAAACCGCGGAGTGCAGCCGGATATCGTCATCGAAAACCGTCCCGACTTGGTAGTGAAAGGACATGATCCACAACTGGAAAAAGCCATCGAAGTAGTAATGAAAGAAATCCAGGCGAACCCCAAAAAGCTGCCACCAAGGCCGCCAGATTTGCCTGCGTATCCATCAGGCCCAGGTTACTGAAGTTCTGCTTTTGGGTGGCGCAGGCTTAACATCCCTGCGACCACGACTTACGCGACCCAACAGCGCTTTAGCGCCTGGGATAGGTTTACGGTCGAGGCGCACAATGTAAAAGTAGTTTTCCGCTGTGGAAAAATCGATTTATATCCGTATAATAGAAACACCGTGCCACGATATTCGATCGTCGTCCCCCTGCACAATGAGCAGGAGAACGTAACTGACCTCTACGATCGCCTCAAAGCTGTAATGGAGGCGAACGGGGAGACGTTCGAACTGGTGCTGGTAGACGACGGTTCGTCTGACCGCACCTTCCATCTGCTCCGCGAAATCGCCGCCGTCGACAGCCGCGTAACAGTAGTCCGACTGCGCCGCAACTTCGGCCAGACCGCCGGACTAGCCGCCGGTTTCGACCACGCACGCGGAGAATACGTGATCGCCATGGACGGCGATCTCCAGCACGACCCCGCAGACATCCCGTTGTTCCTGGAAAAAATCGCCGAGGGATACGACATCGTTAGTGGCTGGCGCAAAAATCGCGTGGATAACTTCTGGCTCCGCCGCATTCCATCGCGTTGCGCAAACTGGCTGATGGCAAAATTCAGCGGTGTAGATATCCACGACTTCGGCACCACGTTCAAAGCCTACCGCCGCGAGATTTTGGAGCAAGTTCCTCTCTACGGAGAACTGCACCGCTTCATTCCGGCATTGGCTTCCTGGCATGGCGCGACGATTTGTGAAATTCCCATCTCCAACATCAACCGCGCCCGCGGTGCCTCCCATTACGGAATCTCGCGTACATTCCGAGTCTTCTTCGACCTGCTAACCATTCGTTTCCTGCTGCGCTATCTGTCGCGTCCACTGCACTTCTTCGGTACGGTGGGAATGCTGAGCATCATGTCCGGAAGCGGGATCGCAGCGTGGCTGGTAGTAGAAAAATTCTTCCGCCACTTCGACGTGATGGCGAAACATGGACCGCTCATCATTTTTGCATCAGTTCTCTTGCTGGCGGGATTGAATCTTCTAGCAGTTGGTCTTCTGGGCGAAATGCAGGTTCGTCACTATCACGAACCAACTCGCCGGGCCCCGTATTCTGTAGACCGCGTCCTCCGTGCTCAAAGCGAAGAGCACAGCGTCTCCGAATAACTCGCACATACCTTTATCATTCCGACGATTCGCGCAGCCAACAGGAGCGATGACAGACTGGGTTTAAGACCTAAACACCTCTTTGTTTACAACGTACGGCATCTTCGTAGGATCGCCGCCATGATTTCCTTCCAGGACATCGATCAACCCCTGCACGCATCGCCCAGCCATTCCTTTATTGGGATCAGGCGAAAGCCGCGTGATTTTCCCTGCGCTGGCAAAGTGCGGCAGCAACCGGCAGCGATCCTCAATCGCCGGATCACGCAGGGGAGAATCCGCCGGCAACGGCTCTTTCTCATAGACATCCAGTCCTGCGCCGGCAATCCAATTTTCTTTTAAAGCGCGCGCCAGCGCCGTCTCATCGACCACCGGCCCGCGTGAAGTATTGATCAGAAAAGCTGTCGATTTCATCTTGCGTAAAGCCTTCTCATCAAACAAATGATAAGTAGGTTTCTCACCATCCCGCACGAGCGGAACATGAATACTCACGAAATCAGCCTGCGATAGAGCGTCATCAAAACTTACATATTTGATCCGTGTTTTCTCGCGCTGAATCCCACGCGCAAATCGCAGATCCATCATTTCCTGAATCGCCTGCACAAATTCGTCGCTTCGCCGCCTTGGGGTGTAACAAAGAATATTCATGTCGAACCCCGAGCACATCTTGATCATCGCCTGCCCAATGCGCCCGGTCCCGATGATGGCAATTGTTTTCCCGGTGACTTCATCTCCCAAAAACGGCAAATATGGATGCCAATATCCCCAGATATTTTCGCGAGTCAGACGCTCTGCAGGCCACATCTTACGGGCCAGAGTGCCCATGATGAAAAAAGCAAACTCTGCAGTAGCTTCAGTCAACACATCCGGAGTATTCGTGAAGGGAATTTTGTAGCGATCCGCATCCGCACGATTGATGTTGTCAAACCCCACAGCCAGCTGCGAAACAACTTTTAGTGTCCCTTTGCCAGCCTCAAAGATCTCCGCATCGATCTTGTCGCGCAGGGTAGTGATAAGCCCGTCGATTCCCGACTTGACCTTCTCCACGATCAAGCTCTTAGACGGCGCCTCCGGCGATGGATAAACCTCGACTTCATAACCGCGTTGACGCAGCACCTCTAACGCCGCGCCAATATCACAAGTGACAAAAACCCGTTTGCTCATAAAGTATTCTGTGCGCCCTCTGCGCTCGCTCTCCGCGTGCTCTGCGTTTTTAAGATTTTCTTTCCGATCGAACAGAATCAGGCGGAGAACAACCATCGCGTAGCAGTCTGAGTAAATTTCTTCTCCCACATACCAAAAGCCACCGTCGGCCGCACCCGGTAAATCGGAGATCCCATCCCGCTGATATCCATTTTGTATTTTTTCGCATAGGCCGCAAACAGTCGCTTCAGCGTCGCGTCATCGGAAACAATCTCAACCCGCCCCTCAACGATGACAGCCTCCTCCGCATCGTCGGAACAAATCACGCACCGCGGATTCTCAGCCAGATTCCGGGCTTTGCGTGACTTCTCTCCGGTGCTGAACCAAAATGCACCATCCATCCACAGGCCCCAAATCACCATGACATGAGGTGCCCCATCCGGCCGCGTAGTGGCAATCCAATACTGTTTGCTCTTGGAAATTCGATCAACCGCCCACTTCCACGGAAGCATTCCAGTTTTTTTCTCAACGATTCCATACTCCGGTATGTTCGGACGAGTGGCTTTCGGTTCCTTCGGCTTCGCGGGAGATCTTTTGGCAGGCATAACGCGAGGATTATCCGCTAGAGATTTGCTTTAGTCCACACCTCGATTCGTTCCAAAGCGATCATGAGGTTCTCAAAAGAATTGGCAATGCTGAACCGCAAATATCCTTCCCCGTATTCGCCGAATGCCGTGCCGGACAAACAGGCCACACCGGCCTGACTCAGCAACGCATCAGCCAGTGGCTTCGACTTCCACCCAGTAGCGGTGATATTCGCAAATGCGTAGAAGGCGCCTCCCGGCAAGCGGCAGGAAAAACCTTTGATGCGATTCAGTCCTGCTACAAACCCATCCCGTCGCCGCTGAAACTCAGCTTTCATTTTCTCCACCGCAGATTGGTCGCCACGCAAAGCCTCCACCCCAGCCATTTGCGTAAAACTAGCCGTGCAGGATGTGGCATTGGTCACCAACAGTGCAATCTCGTTGGCAAGATCAGACCGCATGACTCCGTAGCCCATGCGCCAACCCGTCATAGCATAGGTCTTGGAAAATCCATCGAGCAGAACCGTACGTTCTTTAAATCCTGGCTCCGCCATAATCGAATGATTCGCACCTTCAAAAATTAGCCGGCTATAAATCTCATCCGAGAGAATCATGATGTCACGGTCGCCGATGGCCGCAGCAATATCGTGAACGTTCTGCTTACTCAAAACCCCGCCAGTAGGATTGTGCGGCGAATTCAGAATCATGAGCCGCGTCCGGTCGTTAATCAGCGAAGCCAGTTCATCCACATCCAGCCCAAAATCCTTCTCCTCGCACAACCGAATCGGCACCGGCTTGGCATTCACATAGCGAATCATGGACTCATAAATAGGAAATCCGGGATTGGGATAAATTACTTCATCCCCTACATCAGCTAATGCCAATAATGTAAAGAAAATAATTGGTTTTCCACCAGGAACTACGACTACTTCGTCACTCGAAACCGAGACTCCACGGGTGCGGCTCACATACTCCGCAATCGTCTGTCGCAACTCCGGATACCCCGCAGTAGGTCCGTAGTGAGTCCACCCACGGCGTAGCGCATTCACGCCGGCATCAACAATGTTCTGGGAAGTATCGAAATCGGGCTCGCCGATTTCCAAATGAATAACATTCTTACCCTGACGCTCCAGAGCGCGGGCGCGCTCTAACACCTCAAATGCACCTTCACCACTCAGACGCGACATGCGTCCAGCTAACCGCAACTCGTGCTGAAGGGTCTTGGGCATCCGTCAAACCGGGTGCAACCCTTGATGCTAACTCTCCATGCACAGAATTGCCAGCGCGCTATACCAAACTACGCACAGAAACGTAGCTATGAAAATTGTCATTCCGAAGCGGCACAGCCGCAGCGGAATCTGCTTTTTCTAGCCACCAAAACTACACCGGCCCTACAACCACCCTTTCGTCCGCGCAATCCGCGCCGCCTCCACCCGGTTCGCCGCTCCAAGCTTACTAATAGCCTCCGACAAATAATTCCGCACCGTGCCCTCAGACAGATTCAACTCGGCGGCAATATCCCCGCTAGCCATGCCATCCCCAGCCCGCCGCAAAACTTGTCGTTCGCGGTCAGTGAGAGGATCAGGCTCAGCCCAAGCTTCGGTCGCCAGCTCCGGATCAATCACCCGCAATCCCTGATGCACCCGTCGCACGGCTTCAGCCAAATCTTCAGCTCGAGCATCTTTCAGCAGATACCCCGTAGCGCCCACTTCCAAGGCCCGTCGCAGATAACCAGCCCGAGCAAAGGTCGTTACTATGATGACCTTTGTCCCCAGCTTGTGCCGCTTCAACTCCCCAGCCACATCGAGCCCGGTCATCTCCGGCATTTCGATATCGGTAATAAAGACGTCTGGCTTTTGTGAAAGCACGGTGTTCAATGCTTCCTTGCCGGCGCGGGCTCGTCCCACCACCGTAATGTCACCCTCAATCTCCAACAAGGCAGCCAGCGCCCCGAGTACCATGCCCTGGTCTTCCGCTATCACCACACGAATCGGCTTGCGATCTTTGGCCACTGCGTTCATAAACTGTCCGCCGTTTTCGCGGAAACAAGAGGGAATTGAATCTTCAACTTGGTTCCTTTCTCGTTGACACGTTCCAGCGTGCCTCCCAGAGCCTCAATCCGCTCACGCATCCCGCGCATCCCGTTGCCCTCATCTCCGTTGCAGCCGCGTCCGTCATCGTGAATCTCAATCAGGCACTGATCTTTCAACGATGCCAGCTTTAGCACGCAACTCTGTGCTGCGGCATGGCGGACAACATTGGTCACGGCTTCACGCACGATCAGCGCAGCGATGCTCTCCTGTGCCGGAGTCAGGCTCACCTGCTCGGTCTCCGACTTCACCGTAACTCCAGCAGTTTCCAAAGTAGCCTTGGCTTGCTTGAGCTCCTCACACAAACTCTGCACCCGATACCCGCGGATGGTATGGCGCACATCGGCCAGCGCCTGCCGCGAAGTCTGTTCCACGTCGCGGATCTCATTCTTCGCCCGCTCCGGATCTTTATCAATCAACTTTCCCGCCAGTTCAGATTTCAGAATGATGACTGACAACGTGTGACCCAAAACGTCATGCATATCGCGAGCAATCCTCTCGCGCTCTGCCACTTTAGCCAGGTGCTCGATCTCTTCATGCGCCAAGCGAAGTTTGTAGTTGGTCCGGTTACGCTGTGCGAAGAAAATGTTCCCAATGCCGATCACCAGGGCAAATCCGCCGGAATAGATAAAAGCCCACCAGGGCATCCGCGGAAATGGCCACCAGGACAAGGAAGATATCCAGGTTTCCAAGGCCGACAACCCGACAATGGCCAGCATGACCCTCAACGCCGACATTTCCGTTTGCGCGATGAAAGGAGCAAACGCGGCGGAGTAGATAAAAAAGCAGGAAGCTCCGGAATTAATGGGCGCAAAGATCAGCCCCAAAGCCACCAGTCCAGACATACAGAACCAGGGTATGGGCTTTTTGGCCCAGAACATTCCAAAGTAAAAAAGCAGGAAAAATACAGTCGCGACTCCTGTCGCGATCCAACGCGAAACTGGCGCGTGGTCAAACACTGGCTCGAGCAGGAAAAAAAGATAGTACGGGAGCCAGATCAGCGGCACCCACTTCGAGGACATCTTTTTGCTGGCAATAACCTGCTCAGAAACACTGGCCATGTTCTTGTGTGATTCACTCATTTTACGGCCTTAAACGCTAGCCATACATCTTTTCATCTCGCTGAAAACCGATTCGTGCAACACCCAACGAGATAAACATAAAGCCCAGCAAGAATTCCCAGTGGTACCAGAACGAGCCACCGTGTCCATAACCAATGAGGTTCAAAGCCAGTTGCGACAAATGATACGGCGGCAGTCCAGTGGCGATATGCTGCAAAAATTTCGGCAGCATGTCCACCGGCACCCACAGTCCGGACAAAAATGACAGGGGAAGATAAATCATGTTGACCACCGCCGGAGCCGAGTTCGGTCCGGCGAAGAACCCTATGGCCAGTCCGAGGGAGCAGAACGGGACCGCCCCCAATACGAGGGTCCCCACTAACTTCAAGGCGGTGATGGGGTCGATATGCACTCCGCCAAAGGCAATTCCCAGGACCAGCAACGAAAGCTCGATAATCGAACTGAAGATCATACTTACGACAAACTTCGCCAGGAAATTGGCAAAGGGAGGCATCGGGCTAGCCCGCTTCACCTGCATCCAACCAAGACCACGCTCCGCCGCGACTCCAGCGCCATTAGCGAACAGGGAAGCCCCCATCACGCCGAACGTGCCGTAGGTCCCCAGCAGATACGTAGCCACGCTGATGCCGTTGATAGTACCTTGACGGTTCATTACCAGCCCGAACAATACATAAAACATGACGGGAAACAGCACGGTAGAGAGCGAATAGACGGGCAGGCGGAGATACTTCAAAAACTCATACCGCGCCTCCTTGACATAAAGTGCCAGCGTCTTTCCCATCGGACGCATCGGGGTCATGGTTAGAGTTGCCTCAGAAGTCGCCATGTTCATGTTCTCCTAAAGTTTTTCAGTGGTTCGACTGCGTTAACGCCAAAAACGCTTCTTCCAATCCCGCGCTGGTGACTTCCAAACCGGAAAGCGATGCATCGCGCAGCAAAAGTTCGTGCACCACGATTTCCGCATTCTTTGCCTTGATCTCAATCGCCTCTCGATCCACCTTTACTTCCAGGACTCCCGGAAACGCTCGTACAACCTCAATCGGCAGCTGGCTGACGCAGCGAATTTTCTTCCCCGAAGTCTGAGCCTTAATCTCCGCGGGAGTTCCTTCCGCGATAATCTGTCCCTGATTAATGACGATCACGCGATCCGCCAAAGCATCCGCCTCTTGCAGGTAGTGCGTAGTCAGCAGGATCGTTTTCCCACCAGAAACCAGCTTGCGGATCTGCTCCCACAACATCCGTCGTGCCTCGACGTCCAACCCAACGGTCGGCTCATCCAGAAAAACAATGTCCGGATTTCCACAAATCGCCAGCGCGAACAAAACCCGCTGTCTTTGCCCGCCGGAAAGCTCACCGAATCGCCGGTCTTTGATCTGCTCCAAACCCGCGGCGGCCACAACCTCGTCCATCGGCATCGGATTCAGGTAGTAGGAGGAGAACAAATCCAGGTGCTCACGAACCCTCAACGTCTCCGGTACCTTGGCCACCTGCAACATCGCCCCAATCCGCATGCGTACTTCGGGCTGCGCAGGATTACCTCCAAACACGCTGACCTGCCCAGCGCTGGGCGAAGCCAGGCCTAGAAGCAGCTTTACCGCCGTGGTCTTACCAGCCCCGTTTGGGCCCAGCAGAGCCACTAGCTCTCCCGCGCGAATTGCAAGCCGTACGTTTTTCAGGGCATGGACCGTTCCATAGTTCTTGCTGACGCCTTGCAGGCTGCAGACAACACCTTGCGCACGTTTTGTCTCCGGTACAACTTCCGTGCTTTCTCTCCAAGCTGTAATCATGCTTCCCTCGTGGCTGCTAGTGCAGCGTTATATAGATCATGAGAGAATTCTCACAGCGGCACCAGTGGGGACCGTCACGATTTCCGGATGACAATTGTCACGGGCTAAAGGTAGGGTAAAAGCAAGGTAGGATTGAGAAACACCGTTCGAGGATGAAAGCCTAATGAGACCGGGAATTGAATTGGCCGCCTTGAGTGACACCGGCTGCCAGCGTGAGAACAACGAAGACACCTATTCCTACTGGGAACCCGCCAGCGAAGAAGCTTTTCAGCGCAGAGGCCGCCTGATCAGCATTGCCGACGGCATGGGCGGCTATGAAGGCGGACAAGAAGCCAGCCACCTGGCCATTCAAACCATTGAACAGATTTATGCCGATGGCGCAGAAGGCGACGTGAATTCCGTTTTAGTGACGGCATTTCGCACAGCACATCAGCGCATTAAAGAATACGCAGAAAAACATCCAGAACTGCACGGCATGGGCACAACCTGCACCGCAATCGCCGTGATCGGACACGATCTTTATTATTCCCACGTCGGGGACAGCAGACTTTATTTATCGCGTGATGGCAAGACCATGGCGCTCACACGCGATCAATCGTACGTCGGAAGATTAGTCGAGCAGGGAATCATCCGCCCCGAAGATGCCGTTACACATCCGCAGCGCAATATTCTGACGGGAGCGTTGGGCGCGGGAAGCGATGTCGTTCCTGAAGTTCTGGAACAACCGATCACTCTGGAAAAAGGCGACGTCCTGCTTCTCTGCACAGACGGCCTCTGGAGTCTAATCACCGAACAGGAACTCCAATCCGCCCTTTCCACGGATCTGAATCAGTCCTGCCGCAAATTGATTGCTCTCGCCAAAGAACGAGGCGGCCCAGACAACATTACGGTGCAAATCGCAAGACTAACCGCCGCGTAGCATACGCACTAAAAATTTGTCATTTCGACAAGCTGCGCGGCGCCAGGGAAGGAATTCGTTTTTCGTTGACAGCGCCACTGCTCTTATACAATCTACAGATGCCGCCAGCCGTCCAATGCCGAGATCTCCGCAAGACCTACGATGGCAAACTAGAAGCTGTCCGCGGACTCACTCTCGAAATCCAGCAGGGAGAATGCTTCGGCCTCCTGGGCCCAAACGGCGCAGGTAAAACCACGACCATTGAAATCCTCGAAGGCCTGTTAGCGCCCACATCAGGCGAGGTCACAATCCTGGGTCGCACCTGGCAAAAAGACTCCCGCGACCTCCGCGAATGGTTAGGAATTTCTCTGCAAGAAACGCGTTTATCAGAAAAGCTAAGCGTCCGTGAAACTCTAAATCTGTTCGCCAGCTTCTACCGCGAACCGCGTTCCCCAGATGAAGTAATGGAAAAACTCCAGCTAACCGAAAAAGCTGATGCCTGGGTCGGGAAGTTATCCGGCGGGCAAAAACAAAGACTGGCCGTAGCCACAGCGCTGGTAGGCAACCCCAAAGTTTTATTTTTGGACGAACCCACAACCGGCCTGGATCCGCAAAGTCGACGCCAGCTTTGGGACATCATCCGCACATTTCAGAAAAATGGTGGCACAGTCCTGTTAACCACGCACTACATGGACGAAGCCGAGCGCTTATGCGACCGCCTCGCCATCGTAGACCATGGACAAATCATTGCCGAAGGCACACCGGAAGATTTAATCAACCGCCTGGGCGGCCATCATATGGTCGAGTTCGCAGTCAGCGACTTTTCCGAAAACGATTTAGAAAAATGGCGCAAGCTTCCCGGAGTGGAAGCGGCCCGCCACGATGACGGGGTCATTTGCTTAACTGTGAAAGAACCACACAACACCATCCCAGCGTTGCTGGAAGCAGTCGGCAAAAATGGCACGAAGCTCGAACAGCTCACTACCCGCCAGGCAAGTTTGGAGGATGTTTTCGTGAACCTAACCGGACGCCATTTGCGGGAACAATGATGTGCCCAAGCGGGTGAGCACGAACTTCGAGCTTTAGGCTAAGTTTGCTCGCTCAAGCCGGAGCTGCCCATATTGGAGAAGGTTTTTTCACAATGTCTATGTGTGATTGCAGCGCTGCCCAACCAGGGAAAATCGATGCTGGACGTTCATTGATATTTCAACGCCCCTTTTGTTCTGGCCGATGAATAAACTTGTTCGCCCATTGGATGAAGTACTTCATATTGGGAGCATCGGTATGCCCGCCATCATGCTGCCGCCATGCCAACTCCCCATCGAGTAGCCCCGCATTCACTGCTGGCATCTTTGCTGTGTGATAGTCCTCGGTGACACCAAGATCGTTCGCTCCTAACAACCGATAGACCCGGCCGGCATCCACCGTTGCCATGAAACTGCCTTGATGATCCAGCCAACGAGCGTCACCCTTTTCTGGAATCCCGTAACTCACAAAGATCAAACGTGGCGCACAGAGAGCGATCAACTCGTTCGAATCCACCGGAAGATCGCCCGGAGTCTTGCTGCCGAACTTCGCCTCCGAGGCCGAATATTTCACAAAATTTCCTGCCATCCAGTGAGACGCGCCGCTGCCTGCGAGGTTTTCAACCGCCTCTCCCCAATTACGCCGAAGTGGCGTCGCCCCGCCCTTGCCAGAAGACCCAATCAGCCCCACGAAAAACCGCGGCTCAAAAGCCATCGTGACCAGCGCTGCCTTGCCATATCTCGACACACCTTCAATGCCGACGTGCTTGGCATCGACGGCCGGATCGGTTTCCAGATAATCCAATCCGCGAGCTGCTCCCCAAGCCCATGCTCGCAACGATCCCCAATCATCCAGCTTGCGCAACTGTCCTTGATTAACCAGACCGATGATTCCTTTCGAAAGCCCGACCGAGTTATCAGCCTGAATGCTTGCAGGATCAATTGCCGCATATCCCCAGCCCGCGGCAACCAATTCTTCCTCTGGCGTACGCTCTCCAGCAAAAGCGGGAAACGTCGGTCTGGCAATCGGATTCCATGCTGGATGCTGTTCGAAAATAGCTTTGATCTGGGGATCGTCTTGTGCCAGCAATTGCTTCAACTTTTTATTAAGTAACTCAAACTCCTCCTGATTCGGCGGATTGGGAGCAGGGAAGACGCTCCGCCCGAACATCATCAGCACAGGTACAGGCCCCTTCGCTTGCGCAGGTAAGACCACCGTCATGGAAATATCAACGTTGATCTGCGGACATCCAGAGTTGTCCACGTGACCAATCACCCGCTTGGCAACCACAGGTACGAAGCCAACTCTTTCCGGATCGGTAATCGTTACGGTCCAACTAACCTTAGGAATATTTTTCGGCAACCGCCCATAGACTTCGCGCTCGTAATCTTCCACTATTTCCGGACGCCGTTGCTTCCACCACATTTCCGGCGTCGTAACTTTCTTCCCATCGTTGGTGGTTAACGGATCAGGCAAATCCGGAAACGGATTTGCCTTCGCTGGATCATAGTTCGCATGATTAGGTGCCGACTCATCTCCGCTGAAGCCCGGACGCACCGCTTTAATCCCCATCTCATCCACCATGTGCTGATGGTCTTGCTCTGAAGTGAGCATAAGGGGAGTACATGGCACCGTAGAAGTTTGAGCAGGAGCCACAGCAATCGAAATCCACAGCCAGGCCAAACAAACCGCCAAGCAGCCATTCACGCGCATAAATCGGTGCATAGAGTCCAATCTTATTTTGTTGTGGACGCAAACAAAAACAACGTAGTCTACCACCAGATCCGGTCACTTACTCGTCAACACCGCCGCACTCAAAACTTAATTCCCGGGAACGTGTTTGAGCTATCGTTAGGTCATCTTCGCAAAGCCCTGGAGAGAAGGTTTCAGGAGGAACCCAAATGCACGCAACGCGTTCGATTTTGTTTTCCCTGTTCATGCTGTTTGCAGTTTCATTTATCCATGCGCAAGACAATTCGATAAAGTGCGAGAGCAACGACGGTGGCCGCAAATACTGCGGCAGCTACGCCAACAATCGGGTCGATCTTGATCGGCAGATCAGCGGCTCGGCCTGCGTCCAGGGCCAAACCTGGGGCGTGGATTCCCGCGGCCTGTGGGTGGATCACGGCTGCCGCGCTTACTTCCGCATCAACCAATACCGCCGCGGCGGTGGCTATCGTGATGACGGTGGATATCGTGGCGGCAATGATCACGATGGCTGGTGGGATCGCGACCCCCAAGATAACTGGCCCCCGCGCGGTGACTGGCACGGCGGAAGATGGGACCGAGGTGGTGCCTGTTTTTATAAGGACCGTAACTTCGGCGGCAGCTACTTCTGTATGCGGCGTGGGGAAGAGCGCCCGGCGCTGTCAGGCTACGGCGATGACATTTCTTCCATCCGAGTCTTTGGTGGCGCACGCGTGATCGTCTTCGACGACCGCGACTTCCGCGGAGCAAATGCCGGTTTCCGCAACGATATTGGGGACCTACGCGCAGCCGGCGTGCGGCAGAAGTCTGGCCATACTTGGAATAACCGCATTTCGTCTCTGCAGGTTCGATAAAAAAGCCCCGTTGTAGGGTCAGTGGCTCCGGAATTCCCGGAGCCATTTTATTTTACCCAGGGATACAGAATTCCCTGTAGAAGCAAAAAAGCCCGCCAGTACAACCTCCGAAATAGAACTGCATCGAAATAGGCGAAATACAGTAAAGACTCACCAGAGGACACCATGCCCAATGATTCCACCCGCTGCCGGGTACTTTGTGAGCTCATTGAAAGAGAACCAGAAGATAGCCCTCGCGCGGAAATGTACATCCGCCTCCTCTGGCAAATTCTGGACCGGCAGCTCTTTACCGTCCCAAAAGACCTGCACTGGCAGCCGGTCGCTTCGCGAGTGATGCTGGCCACCGCTTGATCCGCTCATGGCACGAGCGCGCCGTATACCATCTCGCGGAGAGTACGGCGATAGCGCCCTGACTGGTCAAAGTCCATCTGCACCATCATTACAGCAAACAGTTTTTCCTTGGGATCAATCCAGAAGTACATACCATACCCGGCCCAGAAATAATCACCTACCGACCCGCTGACCGGGGACTGTCCAGCCTGAGTACGGATGGCAACACCAAGTACGTAGCTTTGTCCCAGTTCGGTGAATGGCGCGATATCCTGCAAACCTGTGATGTCCCCACTACGTGATGCATTGGGCGGAATTTGGTCAGCTGTCATGATTGCCAAAGTTTTCGGAGACAAGTTTCGATATGGATCAAGCCCGGCATGGCTTTCGCCGGACAGGCTTGACGGTATTACTTCGTACATTGAAATATCCACCCTCAACAAGTGCAACCTTGTTTTCCCGTCCCGCAATCAAACGTGCGCCCCAAATAGAGGCTCTCAGCCGTTGGGCCAGGAGTATTGCATGTGCTCTTTGCGCGCTCTACGCTTGCTCTTTGCAATTTTCTCTATACCACTATTTTTTTCCTTCGCAAGTAATGCCCAAACTTTCACGACAAAACCTTATTCTGCCGCGACCCCCAAATCAGCTTCGTTAGCGGGAGCGGATCTGAATCATGACGGATTTGCCGACATAGTGAATGCGGGCGACATGGATGTTTTTGTGCTCCTGAATAATGGCGATGGCACTTTCCGTGCTCCGGCTTCCTACAACGCGGGTGGCGACGTCGCCAAAGTTAGGATTGCGGATGTAAACAGTGACACGCATCCTGATGTTGTTGTTTCCACCGTGGACTCTGACGGAACAGGACATATCTCCATTTTTTATGGGAATGGTGATGGTACATTACGTGCCCCGGCTCAACTCTCGCGCAGCTTCCCCGATTTTCGCGGCTTTGACTTAGCTGACTTCAATCGCGACGGAAAAATAGACTTAGTCGTAGCTTACACGGAAGGCGCCAACGAGAAGCACTTGACTGTATTCTTCGGCGATGGCACCAGCTTCTCTAATCCAAAAGAGTTCACAGGCATCGGTAAAACTCCTGAGCCCGGCGAAAATGAATACTATCTGGTGTCGGTCGCGACGGGAGATTTCAACGGTGATGGCAACCCTGACATCGCGATTGGTGAAGGCGGAGGCGGCTTTGATGTAGTTTCAGGAAGCTTCAGCGTCTTCTATGGAAAAGGAGATGGGACATTTGGCTCGGAAGTTTTCGAAGGGGGAGCATCGGGCATTTATAAAATCCAAACTGTGAATGCAAACAATGACGGTATTGCCGACCTCGCAGTTTTCTTCGCCGGGTGCCACACGCCCTGTGCTGGAATAAACGTCGCGCTGGGTGATCCAGCAGGACTCGGTCACAAAACTACAGTAAGTTTACCGTTTGATTCTGGCGAAGGACCTGCACAGGCAGTGGCCTTTGGCGACTTCAATGGCGATGGTCTTCCAGATGCGATCATCTCTGCCAACCATTTTCAGGGCAGCACCACGCCAGCAATCTTTCTTGATGTCCAAAACCCCGACGGTACCTTTGGAGAATTCGAATTGTTTAATACGAGTCTTGTTGTTCCCGACTTGCTTACCGCTGATTTCAACAATGACGGACGATGGGATTTTGTTTCCAGTAATGGCGATGAAGCCACGATCTCTGTCTACACCAACACCACAGCAGGAATTGGTTGTGCATACCCATCCTCAAACCGCACTATAAATGTATGTACTCCCGCCAGCGGTGCGACCGTTACTAGTCCGGTTGTGTTCCGGGCCAATCCGCGGACAACAACAGGCATCACTGGAATGAGAATTTATGTGGACGGAGTCTCGAAATTCCTCACACAAGATTCGCCTTTGACGGCGCGTCTCATCATTACACCGGGAACACACAGCATCACCGTCAAGGCCTGGGATTCAGCTGGTCCATTCAGTAAGTCGCTCAGTTTGACTATCAGTGGCGATTCAGGTCCGTGTCAACCTGCCTCCAGCGCTCGTGCTGTAACCATCTGCACGCCCAACCCCAGTAATTGGCAACCAACAACGGTCCACCTCACCGCGAACGCAAATGGAAAGAACGTCCGTGCAACGCAGGTTTATGTGGACGGAACGTTAACCTTCCAGACCTCCAACTTCGCCATCAATACGCAGCTTACGCTAGCGGAAGGGAAGCGCCACATTACCGTAAAGGGTTGGGACGACTCCGGAGCGTTTAGTTCAACCATCAACGTTTGGGTCTATGGAGGCAGTTGCAAACCCAATGTTGCTCCCGGTGGACGTGGCCTCACCGTTTGTAATCCGAGATCCGGCGTCACGTACCAAAACACCGGCGTCCCCATACAAGCCATCGCGGTAAGCCCAAATCAGATCGGCAGTTTTACCGTGCAATGGGAAAACTCACAGCCACAATCCTTCCCGAAGGGTTGGGTAGATGAACTTAGCTCCGTCCCGCCGGGCAACAACACTTGGCGTTTTGTGGCGAAGGATTCGCTAGGGACGATGTCGGCTACACTCACTATACTGGCAGCGAATAGCGCCTGCCCCGCGCCATCCACGCGGACAGTTGTGATTTGTCTTCCAAGAGATGGCCAGACCGTAAGCGGGACATTCTCATTAGACGCCACCGCCGGAAAGCCGACGGGTACCTTCAAAGCGCTTCAGATTTATAAAGACGGTATCCTCTGGTTCACCGGTGATACGCAGTTCTTCGCCATTGCGACCTCGCTCTCCGCCGGTAAGCATCGAATTACTGCGAAAGGGTGGGACAGTGCCGGCGCGTATAGCACCAGCATTAACGTAACCTCAACCGGAAATTAAAGAGAGTACATAATTTTTGAATATGCAGAGGTTGGAACGCCCCTCAATCAAGGGAAGGGCGTACCAGCCTCTGACGCGCCACAGGTTACAAGCAACAGAACCGCGACCTTCGTAGCGAATGGGATCACCATCTGCAACCCGCCCGTGATCTCCATCAGGTTAAGATAGCTTGGTGAAAGCGCGACGGGAGAAATCAACAGAGCCGGGAGCAGAAAGCTTCAACAAGCTAGGGTGTCGATGCGCCGACTAGGCACCGCGAGATGGTAGCCCGGCGTCAACAAGCCTGCGGTCTTAGTGATGTTTTCAAGCTGTAGTAAAACTGTAGTAGTTCTATACTCAAAATGCAGCAACTGAGATCATAACGATACGAATCGGCGTTCTTGTATCTGCTGAAAAACAAAATAGAGTAGGAAGTTTTCAAATCGGTTCATAATGGTGTTGTGTACTTGATAACCGATCGCCTCGGTATATGCGACTTTGCTGTCGCGAGCAACGACCAGAACAACTCCGGGAATGGCTCCTTTATCCACTTCAGACTGGAAAAATCGCGTAACGCGCCCCATGCGGTCTGCCGAAAAGCCAACATCTTCGGCGCGGGCTGCTCGAGGAAGGTTTTGTGCAGTTGCGAAGGCGGTAGAACAGATAAACAATGAGATGACGATCAGTAAGTGTTTTGGGACATGCACTCCTCCGCAGCCCGGACGGCGACATTGTAGAGGGTACTTAGCCGGTTGTCTCTATCTATCAGATGACGTCGGAGAAATCCATTTAACAAAGACAATCGCATAAGAGTTTGTCAGAAGATAGAAGAAAAATATTACAAAACGGAGGAACTTATGCTCGAGATCCCTTAAAATTTTTACAT